>MDTD01079185.1_pt1 | contig 18324 bp, 20 predicted proteins | sample 811221 | NCBI WGS metagenome assembly MDTD01 (sample SAMN05326646, study PRJNA326480) | marine metagenome | isolation source: seawater | place: Pacific Ocean: South West | collected 2011 | reverse complement strand
TAAAAAAATAATTCAAGGGATACACAATGGCAGATTTAAATAAAATTATCGATGAACTTTCCACTCTTACAGTTGTAGAGGCAGCAGAGTTATCTAAGCAGTTAGAAGAAAAATGGGGAGTTACGGCAGCAGCCCCAGTAGCAGCAGCACCTGCAGGTGGAGCAGCAGCTCCAGCTGGTGAAGAAAAATCAGAATTTTCACTTTTCTTAGCTTCGGCAGGAGATAAAAAAATTAATGTTATAAAAGAAGTTAGAGCTATTACTGGCTTAGGCTTAAAGGAAGCAAAAGATTTAGTAGAGGCAGCACCAAAAGAGATTAAAGGTGGAGTAGCGAAAAAGGAAGCTGAAGAATTTAAAAAGAAACTGGAAGCAGCCGGAGCTAAAGTAGAATTAAAGTAAACAAAATTTAGATCAAGATTTATTGCAACGTGAGACTTGCAATGAAATTTTTACATTTGATGCAACTATCTTTTACGCAAAAGAAACATATAAGAAAAAACTTCGGAAAATTGAACGAAGGTCTGTCTATACCTAATCTGATTGAGGTACAAAAAAATTCATACAATGAATTTCTCGAGTCCAAATCTTTAAATGAGCAATTAAGTGAATTATCAAAAGGTATAGATAAAGTTTTTAAAAGCATTTTTCCTATCGAAGATGGAAACGATAAATCAACACTTGAATATATTTCTTATAAGTTAGAAAAACCAAAATTCGATGTTATTGAATGTAAACAAAGAAGTTTATCCTATTCAGCAGCTTTAAAAGCTATACTTAGATTAGTTGTTTACGACATTGACTCGGAAAAAAATACAAAGCAAATTCTTTCAGCCAAAGAACAAGAAGTATTTATTGGAGATTTACCATTAATGACACCTAGCGCAACATTTATTACTAATGGAGTCGAGAGAGTAGTTGTCAATCAAATGCACAGAAGTCCAGGAGTTTTCTTTGATCACGATAAAGGTAAAACTCATGCTAGCGGTAAGCTTTTATTTAATTGTAGAATAATTCCAGGTAGAGGTTCATGGTTAGACTTTGAATTTGATCCAAAAGATATTTTATATTTTAGAATTGATCGTAAAAAAAAACTTCCAATTACAACGATTTTATTTTCACTAGGTTTAAATAAAGAGAAGATAATCGAAACTTTTTATTCAACCAATCAATACAAATATAACTCTGATAAAAAAAATTGGACTGTCGATTTTTTACCTGAAAATTATAAAAGACCAATAAAACTACCTTATGATTTAATCGACGCTTCTAATGAGAAAAAAATCCTCTCTAAGGGGGAAAAACTTAATTTTATAATTGCAAAAAAACTTAAAGAGAAAGGTCTAAAATCTCTTTCAATTTCAAATGAGGAAATTATAGGAAAATATTTAGCTAAAGATGTAAAAGATAAAAATGGTGAAATATTAGTTGGTGCGGGGTTTGATATAACAGAGGAGCAATTACAAAAAGTTATAGATCAAGGAGAAACTAGTTTAAATATAGTAAACATTGATCCAATAAATAAAGGTCCTTACATTTTAGAGACTTTAAAAATTGATAAAAATACAAATAAAACTGATGCTTTAAATGATATTTATAAAGTCTTAAGACCTGGAGAAGCTCCATCATTAGAAATAGCGCAAGAGATTTTTAATAACTTATATTTTAAAAAAGAACGTTATGATTTATCTGAAGTTGGAAGAGTTAAACTGAATTCAAAATTGAATTTAACAACTAGCACAAAAAAGACAATTTTAGATACAGCTGATATAATTTCTATTATTAAATTTATGTTAGACCTTAGAGATGGCAAAGGTGATGTTGACGATATTGATCATTTAGGCAACAGAAGAGTGAGGTCTGTTGGTGAATTAGTTGAAAATCAATTTAGGATAGGTCTTTTAAGAATGGAAAGAACTGTTAAAGAAAAAATGTCAACTTTTCTAGAAATTGAGTCAGCGATGCCTCAAGATTTAATTAATGCTAAACCGATCACTACATCACTAAAAGATTTTTTTGCCACATCTCAACTTTCTCAATTTATGGATCAAACAAATCCCTTATCAGAGATCACTCACAAACGAAGAGTTTCAGCTCTTGGACCCGGTGGATTAACAAGAGAAAGAGCTGGGTTTGAAGTTAGGGACGTTCATCCAACTCATTACGGAAGAATTTGTCCTATAGAAACGCCTGAAGGTCCAAATATTGGATTGATAAATAGTTTAGCTACTTATTGTAGAGTTAACAAATTTGGTTATATCGAAAGTCCATACAAAAAAGTCGTTAATGGAAAAGTTACTTCTGAAATTAAATATTTATCCGCTATAGAGGAAGAAAAATATACGATAGCTCAAGCTAATTCAAAATTAAATAAAGATGGTTCCTTTTTTGAGGAATTGGTAGCTTGCAGAAAAAACTTAAACTTTGAATTAGCTAATAGAGATAATATCGATTTTATAGATGTATCTCCTAAACAATTAGTATCAGTAGCCGCAGCGTTGATCCCTTTTTTAGAAAACGATGATGCAAATAGAGCTTTAATGGGATCAAACATGATGAGGCAAGCAGTCCCACTTTTAAAACCTGAGTCGCCATTAGTAGGGACAGGGATAGAATCTGATGTGGCCTTAGACTCGGGAGTTACTATAGTTGCTAAAAGAAGCGGTGTTGTAGATAAAATAGATGGGAAAAGAATAGTAGTAAAAGCTACAGATGTAACTGATTTATCTCAGTCAGCTGTTGATATTTATAATCTATCCAAATTTCAAAGATCAAATCAAAATACATGTATAAATCAGAAACCTTTAGTAAAAGTAGGCGACAAAATTAAAAAAGGAGATATAATAGCAGATGGCCCAGCTACGAAACTTGGAGAGTTAGCGCTTGGAAAAAACGTAACTGTAGCATTTATGCCTTGGCAAGGTTACAATTTTGAAGACTCGATTTTAATTTCAGAAAGATGTGTAACAGATGATGTATTTACCTCAGTACATATTGAAGAATATGAGTCCATGGCAAGGGACACAAAATTAGGTGCAGAAGAAATTACACGCGATATTCCTAATGTAAGCGAAGAAAGTTTAAGAAATTTAGATGAGTCTGGAATTGTCTATGTGGGTGCCGAGGTTAAACCAGGTGATATTTTAGTAGGTAAAGTAACACCAAAAAGTGAGACATCTTCAAGCCCGGAGGAAAAATTACTTCGGTCAATTTTTGGTGAAAAAGCTACAGATGTGAGGGATTCTTCTCTAAAACTTCCGTCTGGAAGCGCAGGAGTAGTTATAGACGTAAGAGTTTTTAATAGACACGGAATTGAAAAAGACGAAAGATCAATTGCTATTGAACGTGCAGAAATTGAGTCCGTTCAGGAAGATAAAAAAGTTGAAGAAGAAATACTTAATAGAAACATAAAACAAAGAGCAATTGATTTATTAAACGGTCAGAGCATCAATAAGCAATTTAAAGAATTAAAACCTGGTACCACACTTAATTTCAACGATTTTGAAAATTTATCATTAAAAGAATTATGGAAGTTATCTTTTTCCAATACAGAAATTGTAAACAATTTAGATAAACTAAAAAATCAGTTTGATAATGCATCAGAAGACATAAAATTAAGATTCGAAGATAAAGTTGCTAAAATTCAACAAGGTGATGATTTATTACCAACTGTTATGAAAGTCGTAAAAGTGTTTGTAGCAGTCAAAAGAAGATTAATGCCTGGAGATAAAATGGCAGGAAGGCACGGTAACAAAGGTGTTGTAAGTAAAATTGTTCCAGTTGAAGACATGCCTTATATGGAAAATGGTAAACCAGTAGATATTGTTCTAAATCCATTGGGAGTTCCAAGTAGAATGAACGTTGGCCAAATACTTGAAACCCATTTAGGCTGGTCCTGTTCTGAACTTGGAGATCAGATAAAAAATTATTTAAAAAATTTTGATCAAGAGATAGCTAAAATTAAAAATAAACTTAAAGAAATATATGGCAGTTCTTATTTTGATCAAGTTGTCTCAAAATTATCAAATAAGGAAATAGCTGAACTAGTGCAAAATTTATCTAACGGCGTACCCATTGCTACCCCAGTTTTTGACGGAGCGAGCACTAAGGACATTACAGAAATGTTAGATTTAGCTAATCTACCTAATTCTGGACAAACACATTTATGGAACGGACAAACTGGTGAACGATTTGACAGACCAGTAACTGTTGGAATTATATATATGCTTAAGCTAAATCATCTAGTCGAAGACAAAATACATGCCAGATCAACTGGTCCTTATAGTTTAGTTACACAACAACCTCTAGGCGGAAAAGCACAATTAGGCGGTCAAAGATTTGGAGAGATGGAAGTTTGGGCATTAGAGGCTTACGGAGCATCTTATACTCTTCAAGAAATTTTAACTGTTAAGTCTGATGATGTTGCAGGTAGAACAAAAGTTTATGAAACAATAGTTAAAGGAAATAATAATTTTGAGTCAGGAGTTCCTGAATCTTTTAATGTTTTGGTGAAAGAAATAAGAGCTCTAGGTTTAAATATTGAATTAAATTAATTATGGAAAAAAATTTACAAAAAAGTTTTGATAATAAAAATTTATCCCAAGAAAACAGCTTTGATAGTATTAAGATTACTTTAGCTAGTCCAGATAAAATTAAATCCTGGTCTTTCGGAGAAATTAAAAAACCTGAAACAATAAATTATCGAACGTTTAGACCTGAAAAAGACGGCCTTTTTTGCTCAAGAATATTTGGACCAGTAAAAGATTATGAATGTTTGTGTGGAAAATATAAAAGAATGAAATTTAGAGGCATTATTTGTGAAAAGTGCGGAGTTGAAGTAACTAAATCAAACGTTAGACGTGAGAGAATGGGCCATATAGATTTAGCATGCCCTGTTGCTCACATTTGGTTTTTGAAATCTTTACCAAGCCGAATATCGCTAGCAATAGACATGAAATTAAAAGAAGTTGAGAAAGTACTTTATTTTGAGAGTTTTATAGTTGTGGAACCAGGCTTGACAACATTGAAAAAAGGTCAACTTATTTCAGAGGAAGCGTTGCTTAAAGCTCAGGAAGAATTTGGTGAAGACGCTTTTACGGCCGGTATAGGAGCTGAAGCTGTAAGAGAAATTTTAGTAAATTTAGATCTTAAAAAAGAGCAAAAGAAATTACGAGACTCATTAGTTGAAATTAAATCAAAAGTTACCGAGGAACGAACTATAAAAAGATTGAAGTTAATCGAGTCATTTATTTCATCTGGAAATAAACCAGAATGGATGATCTTAACTTCTGTTCCAGTTATACCGCCTGAACTTCGACCTTTAGTCCCCCTAGATGGAGGAAGATTTGCAACATCAGATTTAAATGATTTATACAGAAGGGTTATAAATAGGAATAATCGTTTAAAAAGATTATTAGATTTAAAAGCTCCTGACATTATTGTGAGAAATGAAAAAAGAATGCTACAAGAGTCTGTTGATGCTCTATTTGATAATGGAAGGCGAGGAAGAGTAATAACAGGAACAGGTAAAAGGCCTCTTAAATCACTAGCTGAGATGCTGAAAGGAAAGCAAGGTAGATTTAGACAGAATCTTTTAGGAAAAAGAGTAGATTACTCGGGTAGGTCAGTAATAGTTGTCGGTCCTGAATTAAAATTACATCAGTGTGGATTGCCAAAAAAAATGGCTTTAGAACTTTTCAAACCATTTCTGTATGCTAGATTAGACAAATTGGGATTGGCAACAACAATCAAACAAGCAAAAAGATTGGTAGAGAAGGAAAAAAGTGAGGTTTGGGACTCGCTTGAACATATTATTAGAGAACATCCAATTCTTTTAAACAGAGCACCAACACTTCATAGGTTAGGCGTTCAAGCTTTTGAAGCAAAACTGATTGAGGGAAATGCTATCGAGTTGCATCCATTAGTTTGTGCGGCTTTTAATGCGGATTTTGATGGAGATCAAATGGCAGTGCATATACCATTAAGTTTGGAGGCTCAATTAGAGGCAAGAGTTCTTATGATGTCTACAAATAATATTTTAAGTCCATCAAATGGAAAACCAATAATTGTACCTAGTCAGGATATTGTTTTAGGAATTTATTATTTATCACAGTCAGCAGATGATGATAAAAAACCTAAAGGCATTTTTTTAACGGTTGAGGAAATTGAACAAGCTTTAGAAAATAAGTCTATAAGTTTACATACAAAAATAATTTCAATATTTAACACTATTGACGAAGCAGGGAATAGAATAACAGAAAAATACACTAGTACAGCTGGAAGGTTTTTATTATCAAACTTGCTACCCAAAAATCATAATATCAAGTTTAGTTTAGTGAATAAGTTATTAACTAAAAAAAATGTATCTGAAGTTATAGATACAATTTTTAGATATTGTGGGCAAAAAGAAACAGTAATTTTCTGTGACAGGATTAAAACCTTGGGATTCAAACATGCTTTCAAGGCAGGTATTTCTTTTGGTAAGGATGATTTATTAATACCAAAAACAAAAGAAAATTTGATCAATAGTACAAAAAAACAAATTGAAGAGTACGAAAAGCAATACTCTGACGGTTTAATAACAAGAGGCGAAAAATACAATAAAGTTGTAGATGTGTGGTCTAAGTGCACTGATACGGTAGCCAATGAAATGATGAAAGAAATTTCATCTGCGGAGAAAATTTATGAAGATGGCAGGATTGAAACAAATTCAGTTTATATGATGGCCGACTCTGGTGCAAGAGGTTCACAAGCTCAAATGAAACAACTCGCAGGAATGAGAGGTTTAATAGCTAAACCTTCTGGAGAAATTATAGAAACACCAATCATATCAAATTTTAAAGAAGGGCTTTCGGTTCTAGAATATTTTAATTCAACGCACGGAGCGAGAAAAGGTTTAGCTGATACTGCATTAAAAACAGCAAATTCAGGATATTTAACAAGAAGATTATGTGATGTAGCTCAGGATGTGCAAATTACAAAAGCAGAATGTGATCCTAAATTAAGATCATCAGTTAATATTTCAGAAATTATTGAAGGAGGAAATATTTTAGTAAGTTTATCAGAGAGAATATTAGGAAGAGTTATTGCAGAAAATATTAAAAATCCAGTAACTGGGGAAATAATACTAAAAAAAGGAAAATTGATTGATGAATTTGATTGTGAAAAAATAGATGCAGCCGGTGTTAAATCTGTTAATGCCTACTCCGTTATCACTTGCGCCTCAACTAGAGGTGTTTGTCAAGTTTGTTACGGAAGAGATTTAGCTAGAGGAAAACTGGTTAGCGTGGGTGAGGCAGTAGGAATGATAGCAGCGCAATCAATAGGTGAACCAGGTACACAATTGACAATGAGAACATTTCACGTTGGAGGCACAGCTCAAATTAAAGAGGAGTCGCAAATAATTTCTCAAACAAAAGGTAAGTTAAACATAATAAATAAAAATTTAATTGAAGATTCTAAGAAAAATATAATTGTTATGGGAAGAAATACACAATTAAGCATCGAAGATGAAAATGGAAGACAGCTAGCTATCTATAAGGTTAATTATGGTTCAAAATTATTTTTTAAAGATGGCGATATAATAGATAAAGGAAAAAAGATTGCAGAATGGGATCCTTATACATTACCTGTAATAGCCGAAACAAGTGGTATAGCCAATTATATGGATTTAATGGAAGGTAGTTCTTTAACAGAAACTTTAGACGACGCTACTGGATTATCCTCAAAATCAGTGACTGATTGGAAATCTTTATCGAAAAATTCTGAATTAAAACCTAGAATAACACTTAGAGACGAAAAAGGTGAAATTATTAAAAAAGCTGATGGTAATGAGGCAAGATATTATTTAGTACCAGACACGATATTGTCAGTTAAAGACGGACAAAAAATTTCTGCCGGAGATGTTTTGGCTAGATTACCGAAAGAAACATCTAAAACAAAAGATATTACAGGTGGTTTGCCTAGGGTAGCGGAGTTATTCGAAGCTAGAAGACCTAAGGATAGTGCAATAATTGCAGAAAATGATGGTGTAATTCAATTTGGTAAGGAAGTTAGAGGTAAACAAAAAATATCTATCGTTTCATCGAATGGGGAGACTTCAAATTATCTAATTCCTAAAGGCAAACATGTTAATTTTAATCAAGGTGAAAAAATAAAAAAAGGAGAGTATTTATTAGACGGTAGTCCTGCTCCTCACGACATTTTAAGAATACTTGGCGTAGAAAAATTAACAGAGTATTTTGTTACTGAGGTTCAAGAAGTTTATAGATTACAAGGTGTAGTAATTAATGACAAACATATCGAAACGATTGTTAGACAAATGTTAAAAAGAGTAGAAGTCAAAGATCCTGGTGAGTCAGAATTATTAACTGGTGAAGTGATCGACTTACTTGAAATAAATAAGATAAACGAGAACTTAAGAAATGAAAAGAAAAAACCTGCGAATTTTGAGAGAGTATTATTAGGTATTACAAAAGCATCCTTGCAAACTAATTCTTTTATTTCAGCAGCCTCTTTCCAAGAAACGACAAGAGTTCTAACTGATGCTTCAATCAGAGGAAAAACTGACAGCTTGGAAGGATTAAAAGAAAATGTAATTGTAGGAAGACTAGTACCTGCTGGAACAGGATTAACAAAAATAGAGTGGGATAAAGAAGCTAGAAAACAAGACAAAGCAAGATTAGAAGAGTTGAAAAAACAGGAGCTAGAATCCGCGCCTACAGCGACTGAACAGCCAGCTTAATTTCATAAATAACATCAATTAATATTGACATTTATCATTTCAATGTTAGTTTACGGCAATTTTGAAAGTTAGAAGTAAGGTCTATTATAACCTTAAACACTAACAGCATCACCCAGGTTATCCCTACTTTTACTTCAAAATAATATTATGCCAACAATAAATCAGTTGATTAAAAAAAGTAGAGTCAAACCTATTGCAAGAAATAAAGTTCCTGCTTTAGAAAAACAACCTTTAAAAAGAGGTGTTTGTGTAAAAGTTTATACAACGACTCCTAAAAAACCAAACTCAGCATTAAGAAAAGTCGCTAGAGTGAGATTGTCTAACGGTTTTGAGGTTACTGCTTACATTCCTGGTGAAGGTCATAATTTACAAGAGCACTCTGTAGTATTATTAAGGGGCGGTCGAGTGAAAGATTTACCCGGTGTTAGATATCATATACTAAGAGGGAACCTCGATACACAAGGCGTAGCTAATCGTAAACAAAGAAGGTCCTTATACGGAGCTAAAAAACCAAAATAATTTATTATGTCTCGAAAAAGAAAAGCTCCAGTGAGAAAAGTCTATCCCGACCCCAAGTTTCATTCTGAAGTGGTTTCAAAATTTATTAATTCGATAATGTATGACGGAAAACGATCCACTGCAGAAAAAATTCTTTATGACGCCTTAGAGAAAATTAAATCAAAAAACAACGAAGACCCACTTAAAATTTTTAACACAGCCATAAGTAACGTTAAACCAAATTTAGAGTGTAGATCTAGAAGAGTAGGAGGAGCAACTTACCAAGTTCCTGTTGAAGTTAAGTCAAAACGAGCTCAAGCTTTAGCATTAAGATGGATAATGGATGCAACAAGAAAAAGAAAAAATAAAACTATGGCTGAAAAACTTTACTCAGAAATAATAGACGCTTCTCAAAACAAAGGCTCTGCTATTAAGAAAAGAGAAGACACACATAAAATGGCAGAAGCAAATAAGGCTTTTGCCCATTTCAGGTGGTAATAAATTATGACAAAATATACTTTAGACAAATATAGAAATATTGGCATCATGGCGCACATCGATGCAGGTAAGACCACTACGACTGAAAGAATTTTATACTATACAGGTAAAAGTCATAAAATAGGAGAAGTTCATGATGGTGCTGCAACTATGGATTGGATGGAACAAGAGCAAGAAAGAGGTATTACGATTACTTCTGCTGCAACCACATGTTTTTGGAGAGATCATAGAATTAATATAATTGATACTCCTGGCCACGTAGATTTTACAATTGAAGTAGAAAGATCATTAAAAGTTTTAGATGGAGCAGTTGCTGTTTTTGATGGAGTTGCAGGTGTTGAACCTCAGTCTGAAACTGTTTGGAGACAAGCTGATAAATATAAAGTACCAAGAATTTGCTTCGTTAATAAACTTGATAGAACGGGTGCTGATTTTTACAGATGTGTAGATATGATAAAAGATAGATTGGGTTGTAAGCCTCTTCCATTACAATTACCTATAGGATCAGAGGCTGACCTAAAAGGAATTATAGATTTGGTTAGGATGAAGGGTGTGGTTTGGCAAAATGAAGACCTTGGAGCGAAGTTTGATTATGTTGAAATACCAGAAGATTTAAAGGAAAAGGCAAAGAAATATAGACAGAATTTAGTTGAAACAGCTGTTGAGGAAGACGAAAAACTTATGGAGGCATATCTAGATGGAAAAGAACCATCAGAAAAAGACCTTTTAAATTGCATAAGAAAAGGCACTTTAAACTTTAACTTTGTGCCAATTTTAACTGGCTCTGCGTTTAAAAATAAAGGTGTTCAGCCCTTGTTAGATGCAGTTATTGATTATTTACCAAGCCCAAGCGATCTTCAATCGATTGAGGGTACAAAAGTAGGTTCAGAAGACAAAGTTACTATGAAATTTGACGAAAAAGAAAAATTTTCGGCTTTAGCTTTTAAAGTTGCTAATGATCCTTTTGTAGGTTCTTTAACTTTTATAAGAATATATTCTGGAACATTGAACGCAGGCACTTCAATTCTTAATTCATCAAAAGATAAGAATGAGAGGATCGGAAGAATGCTTTTAATGCACGCAAACAGCAGGGAAGATATAAAAACTGCTTGCGCTGGTGATATAGTAGCTTTAGCTGGTCTGAAGTACACAATAACAGGACACACTTTATGTGACTCACAAAATCCAATTTTATTAGAACCTATGGAATTCCCTGATCCTGTTATTGAAATTGCGGTAGAGCCAAAAACTAAAGGTGATCAGGAAAAAATGGGAGAGGCTTTAGCTAGGTTAGCAAAAGAGGATCCTTCTTTTAGAGTTTCTTCAGATGAAGAATCAGGCCAAACTATTATCAAAGGAATGGGAGAACTACATTTAGATATTATTGTAGATAGAATGAAAAGAGAATTCAAAGTTGAAGCCAATATAGGCGCACCTCAAGTGGCTTATAGAGAGACAATATTAGGTAACGCAGAGATGGAATATATTCATAAAAAGCAAAGTGGAGGTGCAGGTCAATTTGCAAAAGTTAAGTTAAGTGTTGAACCCTTAGAGGCAGGTAAAGGTAGAGAAATTGAAAATTTAATAAAAGGAGGTTCTATTCCAAAAGAATTTATACCTGGAGTGGAAAAGGGTGTTGAGAGTGTTTCCGATAGTGGAATTTTAGCAGGTTTTCCTATTATTGATTATAAGGTAAAAATATTAGACGGGTTACATCATGATGTTGACTCGAGTGTTTTAGCTTTTGAGATTGCTAGTAGAGCTTGTTTTAGAGAGGCCTGTCAAAGAGCTACCTTAAAATTATTAGAACCTATGATGAAGGTAGAGGTAGTTACTCCAGAGGAGTTTATGGGAGATGTGATTGGAGATCTTAATAGTAGAAGAGGTCAGGTTGGCTCAACCGAACCAAGAGGTAATGCGACTGCCATAAACGCTGTTGTGCCCTTGGCTAATATGTTTGGTTATATTAATAATTTGAGGTCTTCTACTCAAGGTAGAGCACAGTATACAATGCAATTTAGTCATTATGATAAAGTTCCGCAGAATGTACAAGATGAGGTAACAAAAAAACTAGCTTAAAAAATATGGAAAATCAAAATATTAGAATTCATTTAAAAGCCTACGATAATAAAATTCTCGATTTATCTACTGAGGAGATAGTTAATACAGCAAAGAGAACTGGAGCACAAGTAAAAGGACCAATACCTTTACCAACAAGAATAGAGAGATACACTGTTTTAAGGTCTCCACATATTGATAAAAAAAGTAGAGAGCAGTTCGAGTCAAGAACACATAAAAGATTAATAGATATAATTGAACCAACGCCACAAACAGTTGAAGCACTAATGAAACTGGATTTAGCTTCAGGTGTAGATATAGAAATTAAGATATAATTTATGAGCATAGGATTAATAGGAACAAAAATTGGTATGACTCGAGAGTTTATGGAAACAGGTCAATCTGTTCCAGTGACTGTAATTAAAGTGGAAAAAGGAAGAGTGTTAGATATTATTACTAAAGAAAAAAGAGGTTATAACGCAGTAAAAGTTGGCTTTTTTAAATTAAAAAACTCTAAACTAACAAAACAAATGAAGGGTTTTTTTAGCAAAAAAAACACTGAACCAAAAAAAATTTTGAAAGAATTTAGAATTGAAAAAATAGAGGAATATAAAGAGGGTAATGAGATAGGACTTGAGATTTTTAAAGATAAAAAATTTTTGGACGTAAGATCAAAGACAGTGGGTAAAGGTTTTGCAGGAGCTATGAAAAGATGGAATTTTGCTGGTTTAAGAGCAACGCACGGTGTTTCGGTTTCGCATAGATCACATGGTTCAACTGGGCAGAGACAAGATCCTGGAAAAGTTTTTAAAGGTAAAAAAATGGCAGGCCATATGGGTGATAAACTTAGGACAATTCTTAATTTAGAGGTAATAAAATCTGATTTAGAAAATAACTTACTATATTTAAAAGGGTCAATACCAGGCTCTAAAAATTCTACCGTCCTACTAAGAGAGTCGGTTAAAAATATCTCTAGAAAAACAATAAGAGAAAAACACGAAGCAAAAGTTAAAGCTGCTGCTGCAAAGAAAGGAAAAAAGTAAAATGAAATTTCCTCTTCTAAATATTGACGGTACTAAAGCAAATTTTATAGAGATTTCTGATAAATTAGTTAAATTAAAAGTGAATCACAAATTAATAAAATTCGTAATTGATTGGCAATTAAATCATTCAAAACCGAGAACAGCCAAAACAAAACAAAGAAATCAAATAAGAGGATCTACAAAAAAAATTATTGCACAAAAGGGAAGTGGAGGTGCTAGACATGCTAGTAAAAAAGCACCTTTATTTGTGGGCGGTGGTGTAGCACACGGTCCAAAAGGAAAAGTTTATAAGGTAAAGAAAATAAATAAGAAAGTAAGAAAATTGGCTTTAGCTCAAACCTTATCTAAGAAAAATTTTGATAAAAACCTTCATATTTTAGCTGATGTAAAAAAAGAAATAAAAAAGACAAAAGAATTCAATTCCTTCTTAGAAAAAAATAAGCTAGAAAATGCTCTAATAATCTCAGATAACGACTCACTTAAAAATATAAATAAGTCTGCAAGAAATATTAAAAATATTAAGTTAATTAAAGATGAAGGTACAAATATTTACGATTTATTTAAATACAAGAATGTAATTATAACATCATCTTCAGCAAAAAAAATTCAAGACAGGTTGTTAAATGAAAAAAATTAATTATATAGACTCTATAAAGAGCCCGATAATTACTGAAAAGGCAACTATTTTGTCAGATCAGAATAAGACAGTTTTTAAAGTACATGAAAAAGCGAACAAAAAAACTATAAAAAAAAATATTGAAAAACTTTTTAAAGTGAATGTAATAAAAGTGAATATAATAAACCAAAAAACAAAGCTAAAAATGAAGCAAGGTAAAAAGTCTTTTAAAAGCGGGTATAAAAAAGCAATAATAACTTTAAAAAAAGGTCAGAGCATAGATCTTACAACTGGAATTTAATTTATGACTCTAAAAACTTTCAAACCTTATACTAAATCTACAAGAGGAACTGTTGTAATTGACAAAAGTGGTTTATGGAAAGGAACTCCTTACAAACCGTTAACTAAAGGTCAAAATTTCACTGGCGGCAGAAATAATAATGGTAGAATTACTTCCAGGCACATTGGCGGTGGATCTAAACATAAATATAGGATTGTGGACTTCTACAGAAAGAAAAAAAATGTACCGGCTATAGTTGATCGTATTGAATATGATCCGAATAGAACTGCTTATATTGCATTAGTAACGTACAAAGATAACGAAAAATCATACATTATTTGCCCACAAGGTTTAAAAAAAGGTGATAAAATTGAATCTGGAAAAAAAGTTGATATTAAAATTGGTAATTCACTTGAACTAAAAGATATTCCACCAGGAACATCTTTACATAACGTTGAACTTATTCCTGGTAATGGAGCGAAGTTAGCAAGGTCGGCTGGATCTTCAGTAACTCTATCTGGTTTCGATGGTGATTACGCTATACTGAAACTTTCATCAGGTGAAATGAGAAAAGTAAGTAGTGCCTGTATTGCAACTATAGGCGTAGTTTCAAATCCAGATCAAAAAAATATTAAAATTGGAAAAGCTGGAAGAAATAGATGGAGAGGCAAAAGACCACAAACAAGAGGTGTTGCAATGAACCCAGTTGATCATCCTCATGGAGGTGGTGAAGGCAAAACTTCAGGAGGAAGAAGTCCAGTATCGCCTTGGGGTCAATCTGCAAAAGGACTAAAAACTAGAAAACCAAAAAGAAGTGATAAATTTATAATTGCAAGAAGAAAGAAGAGAAACAAATAATGACTAGATCTATTTGGAAAGGACCGTTTGTACACCCGAGTTTATTGAAAAAAATTGATAAGCTGAAAGCTGGAACAAACAAAAAACCTATAAAGACCTGGTCTCGTAACTCTACAATAATACCCGATTTTGTAGGCCATAGTTTCATGATCCATAATGGAAAATCCTTTATACCTATTACGATTTCGGAGGAGATGGTTGGTCATAAATTAGGAGAATTTGCACCTACACGAACATTTAAAGGGCACACACCTGCTGATAAAAAAGCTGCTGCAGTTGCTCCTGAATCGAAACCAGCAGGAGGTGATAAAAAATAATGGAAAAAAATAATACAATAGTAAAAGCGATAAATAAAAATGTAAGAACAAGCCCTAGAAAATTAGCTTTAGTTTGCAATTTTATTAAAGGAAAAAAAGCTGATGTCGCTCTAAGAGATCTTGCGTTTACGAGAAAAAGAATTGCTAAAGATGTGAGCAAAACTGTTAAATCAGCTATTTCTAACGCTGAAAACAATTATCAATTCGATATAGACAATCTATATGTGAAGGAAGCTTTTGTAGGAAAATCTTTAGTTATGAAAAGGTTTAGACCACGTGCTAAAGGTAGAGCTAGTCCCATTAAAAAGCCCTTTAGCAGAATAACAATCATTCTAGAGGAAAAAAAAGAAATAAAAGAAAAGAAAGCTGGTAAATAATAATGGGTCAGAAAATAAATCCAATAGGTATGAGGCTCGGCATCAATAGAGGCTGGGACTCTACTTGGTTTGCAAAAAAGAAAGATTTTGGAAAATATTTAATAGAGGATTTTAAAATAAGAAAGTATATCAAAAAAAATATTACAAATTCTGGTGTATCTGAAATTATTATTGAGAGATCTTCAAAAAAATGCACTGTTTCAATTCATACATCTAGACCTGGTTTTGTTATTGGCAAAAAGGGTGCAGATATTGAAAAAATTAAAAAAAATATAATGAAAATCACTGAAAGCGATGTAAATGTAAACATAAAAGAGATAAAAAAACCTGAACTTAATTCAAATTTAGTTGCAGAAAATATAGCCCAACAACTGGTAAAAAGGGTTGCTTACAGACGAGCCATGAAAAGAGCTATGCAATCTGCAATGAGATTAAACGCTAAAGGTATAAAAGTTATGCTTAGCGGGAGGTTAGCGGGTAATGAGATAGCAAGAACTGAGTGGTTAAGAGAAGGAAGCATTCCATCACACACATTAAGAGCGGATATTGACTATGGTTTTGCTGAAGCTTTAACTACATACGGGATAATTGGAGTAAAGGTTTGGATTTATAAAGGAGAATTAATGGCAAAAGATATTGAAAAAGAAAAAAAAGAAAGGGTAAAAAATGCTTCAGCCGGTCAGAACTAAGTATCGAAAGGCATTTAAAGGAAGAATTCATGGTAACGCCTCAAGAGCTGTAAAATTAAATTATGGACAATTTGGCTTAAAAGCAATTCAGCCAGAGAGAGTAATAGGAAAACAAATCGAGGCTGCTAGAGTTGCTCTTACTAGGTATATGAAAAGAACCGGTAAAGTTTGGACAAGAGTTTTTCCTAATATACCTGTCTCTAAAAAACCAACAGAGGTAAGAATGGGAAAAGGTAAAGGGTCACCAGAATATTACGCTTGCAGAGTAAAACCTGGAAGGATTATATTTGAGATTGATGGCGTCAGTGAGGAAGTTGCCAGAGAAGCTCTATACAAAGCTTCTGCAAAACTTCCAATTAAAACTAAATTTATAAAGAGATAATATGGTTAAGAAAAAAGAAGATAAAAAATTAACAAAGGATCAAGCAGAAAAGAAAATTTTATTATTAAAAAAAGATTTGTTTAATATTAGGTTTAAAAAAATAAATAATCAGATTACTAATCCAGCTCAATACAGCCAAATTAAAAGAAGTATAGCTAGATTGTATACAACTTTAAAGAGCACAAAATGACTAAAAAAATTTTAAAAGGGACTGTGACTAGCGCTAAAAATAACAAAACTATTGTAGTTGAAGTCACTAGAAAATTTAAACATCCTTTTTATGAAAAAATAATAAAAAGATCGAAAAAATATCATGCCCATGATGAAAAAAATAAATTTAAAGAGGGTGAAAAAGTATCAATAATCGAGTGTAAACCTTATTCAAAAAAGAAAACCTGGCAGGTATTAGAAAAATGATACAAATTCAGACAGAATTAGCAGTGGCAGATAACACAGGTGCAAAAAGAGTGGAATGCATAAAAGTGTTGGGAGGTTCAAAAAGGAGATATGCTTCTGTGGGCGATATTATTGTAATTAGTGTTAAAGACGCGATACCAAAAGGCAAAGTTAAAAAAGGTTCTGTTCACAAGGCGGTAGTTGTAAGAACTAGAAAAGAAATTTACAGAAATGATGGATCAAAAGTTCAATTTGATACTAATGCAGTTGTTCTTACTGACGAAAAAGGAGAACCTATTGGGACTAGAATTTTTGGACCAGTGACCAGAGAATTAAGGAGTCGAGGGCATACAAAAATAATTTCATTGGCTCCGGAGGTACTTTAAGATGATTTTGAAAAAAGGCACACAAGTTAAAATATTATCTGGAAAAGATAAGGGAAAAACGGGTGAGATTTTAGAAATAGATAGAAAATTAGAAAAAGTAAAAATTAAGTCAATAGGCATGATTAAAAGACATTTAAAACCAACAAAAGAAAATAAAGGTGGAATAATATCAAAAGAAAGTTTTATACATCAATCTAAAGTTAAAAATATTGATCTTAAAAAAAAAGAAAAAAAAGCAGTAGTTACTAAATGACCCCTAGATTAAAAAATACATATGATAAAGAAATAGTTTCAAAATTAATGAGCAAACTATCATTGAGCAATAAACATCAAGTTCCTAGAATAACAAAAATTATTTTAAATATGGGACTTGGTGAAGACGCTTTAGATGGAAAAAAACTTAAAGCAAGCGCAGATGATATGGCACTTATTTCAGGACAGAAACCTGTGATAACAAAGTTTAAAAAATCAATTTCAAACTTTAAAACAAGGAAAGGTTCTAATGCTGGTGTAAAAGTTACTTTACGCTCCTCAATAATGTACGAGTTTATAGATAGATTGGTTAATATAGCTTTGCCACGCATTAAAGACTTTAGGGGTTTATCCGCAAAAGGTGTCGACAATTCAAATAATTTTTCTTTTGGCATAAAGGAACATATCGTTTTTCCAGAGGTGAATTTTGATAAGGTAGACAAAATAAGAGGGCTGGACATTACCATAGTAACGTCTAGTAAAAATAAAGAGGGAACTATAGAACTTTTAAAAGAGTTTAATTTCCCTCTAAATAACAAAAAAAACTAAGAGGCAAAATGGCAAAAAAAAGTTCAATACAAAAAAACTTAAAGAGGATTAAGCTTGCAAAAAAATATGAAAAAAAAAGAGCAGCTTTAAAAAAGATAATTAATAATAAAAAGCTGGAGCTTTCAGAAAGATTTGAGGCTCAATTAAAGCTGAACAAGTTACCAAAAAATTCAGCAAAAATAAGGATTAGAAACCGTTGTGAGATTTCAGGGAGACCTCATGGCGTTTACAGAAAATTAAAGATATCAAGAATTGCTCTTAGGGATATGGCATCATCTGGTAAAATTCCTGGAATAACTAAATCAAGCTGGTAGGAGAATTATGACATTTACAGATCCAATAGGTGATATGTTTTCAAGAATAAGAAATGGTCAACTTAGATCATT
>MDTD01058298.1_pt1 | contig 18324 bp, 11 predicted proteins | sample 811221 | NCBI WGS metagenome assembly MDTD01 (sample SAMN05326646, study PRJNA326480) | marine metagenome | isolation source: seawater | place: Pacific Ocean: South West | collected 2011 | reverse complement strand
AGGGTTGGTGGCTTGAATATTGGATGGATAAAGACAAAGACGGAATGGATGACCGTTTGCAGAGAATAATTGCAGGGCAAAGAGAATCTGTTTCTAAAACCTCAATCACAGGGTTAGATGGAAGGCCGACAGTAGCTATTGTTGTTGATTATGCTTGGCACCCAGGACCCAGCGATGTTGAGGCATTAGTTTCTGTTTTGGAATCTCATGGGTGGGAAGAAAAAGGATCTAGGTTCTTTCAAGTAGAGATATTAGATAGTATTCTTGTAGACCATGTTCCAGTAAGTGCTCTTATTGAAATTTGGCAATTAGATGGAGTCGTGGTAATTGAAGAACAGAGCGTTATTGTTCCCTTCTTGGATACCGCATCTAAAGGTTCCAAAGTTAGGAGTTCCGATGTTTATAGTGAAACTATGAGAGATTTTGGCTATGATGGTTCAGGTATTGTGATAGCAATTCTTGACACGGGTGTAGACAATGAGCATTTTTCACTGGATGATTTTTCCGATAACAACGATGATAACACGAAAGATCCAGATGATTTGCCGGACCCTAAATGGGTTGCTGGTTGTGATGCTACATCCCTCAATCAAAACGATTGCAACAATGAAGGTACTTATGACCCAGACGACGGAGATGGTCATGGCACCCATGTTGCAGGAATTGCCTTGGGCACAGGAGACTCTCGAAGGCAACATCAAGGATATGCACCGGGCGCTTACCTAGTTGATGTCAAAGTCATGACTGATACCGGTGGCACAAACTCTGACGCTACAGTAAGAGGTATCGAATGGGTTGTTCGGAATGTAGATACGGATTGGGGAAATAATGACTCTAGTATCGGTATACAAGTCATGTCTATGTCGTTTGGGAGTGTAGGTAATCCACAAGATGACGATACCGGAGATAATGGTAGTGAGCCTAATGCCGCTGATGCAAGGGCCGTAAATCAGGCAGCAGAAGCAGGTATTGTTCCTGTGGCCGCAATTGGAAATGATGGTCGAAGAAGAGTCACCTCTGTTGGAGCGGCCGATGCAGCAATCACTGTAGGTGCAATCGACGACAAAGACACGATTAACAGAGCCGATGACACAATTGCATCTTACTCAAACTCCGGCCCCAGAGAAGATGATGGTGACAGTGACAAGGAAGAGGAATTGAAACCCGATGTAGTCGCGCCTGGTTCTGACATGATGTCGGCTAGACATGCAGCATCCTCTGCGGGTCAAGGACAACTTCCAGGTTCAACAAAACAGTTAGCAAAGGACGGCTACGTCGAAATGAGTGGGACGAGTATGGCTTGTCCCGCAGTTGCTGGTTTAGTTGCAGTGATTTTACAAATTAGTGAAGAAGAAGGACTCGATCTTGACCCTGAGGATGTAAAGGAGATACTAAGAGAAAACTCCGAACCAAGGGGCGAGGCATCAGAGCCGGATATTTCGGACACTTGGAATGACAAGTATGGGTTTGGAATAATTGATGGAAATAGGATTATTTCAGCATTGCTTGGAGATGGTGGAGGCGGAGACCCGGGTGATAACACAACAGAGCCTCCTCCGCCTGGCGAAGGCGATTGGTTAGTTTTTGAACGGCCACTTGAAGATTCTTGGTTGGTTGAAGGGGAGACCTACTCAGTAAGAGGACATGTTGATGATGAAGCCGAAACAAATGGTACCATCGAGGAGATTCAGGTCAAGATTACTTACACTTACAAACCAGAAGGTTCACCAACTCAAGAAGAGATACTTGTAGATTGGCACATGGCTCAAGGAACTGTAAATTGGACTACAGAATTTACTATTCCAGATTTCGAAGAGGATGAGATTAATGCCATGGAAATCAAAATCTCAGTACAGGCACGTAACGAATGGGATCAATGGAGTGACATACAAAAAAGAATCCACGAAATTGGCAGGGTCACACTTACACTAGACAGTCCGAGTGGACAAAATTCAGTAGTAGGTGATGTGCAATTCGAAGGAGAATATGAAACCGTAAATGGAGGTACAATCCAATGGAGAATTGGAAAAGAAGATTGGGTAGATGCCCGAACCTATTTTGGTTCAGGGGGAACTACCGATATGTTCAGTTTTAGTTGGGACTCTACTGAACATCCGGATGGCTCTCAACGTATTTCTTTGCGCTTCGTTAGCGGAACCGGAGTGCGTTCTGAAGAAATCAGAGTGACATTAGAAATCGACAATCAACCCCCAGCTCCTGACTTGATGTTCAGAAGCGGACTAACTGTTTCTGAATGGGGTATTCCTATGTCTCAAACCTTCATTAATTCCTTTGTTGAAGTTAGCACGGAAATCAGAAACAATGGCGACCAATCCGCCACTAATGTTGTTGTTTATCTCCTTGAGGAAGGAACTAGAAAACACGAACTAACTATTCCTTCCATAGACTCCGGAGATATCGTTCAATTGACTCATTATTGGAATCCACTTGTAGTTGGTAAACGCCAAATAACCGTTGCTCTAGACCCTGGAGATGCGATTTTTGAAATCGATGAAACAAATAACGATCAGAGTATAGAATTTGATGTTATCCAAAGACCCGAAGGGGTTGACTTGTCTTTCCCCAATGGAGCATTCACAACAACTCCGACAATTCCAAGACCTGGTGAACAGTTCCAAATTAACGCTCGAATTACAAATTTAGGATCATTCAGTGCGGAGGAAATTGAAGCACAACTTCACCTGTACACTGAAAGGGGATGGGAGTTAACTTCCTCAACTACTATTCCTTCCATAGAAGGAGCTGAAGCAAAAACTGTATCCTTCGCACAAACCTATGAACAAGCTGGTGCATTCAAATTTAGAATTAGCCTTAGTGGCCCGGTACTTTCTGATATAGATTGGACTAACAATCAGGCAGAATGGACCGTTGTTGTAGAAAAAAGTACTACCTCAGGAGGTAGGGCATTAAATTTCCAGACTGGAGAAACCCCAGTTGAATTGATTGATTTGAATGATGAGGGGATAGTAGTAACATCCAAAGATGGCGGACTAGGACTTTACAGATTGAACTCAAACAAAGGCATGACTGCATGCTCGAATATGTTGGAAGAAAAATGGTCGGGTGATTTTGCAGCAGCTACTACTTCAGATGGCTTCGCGCACATCGTTTGGACTCGTAGATTCCTCGACACTAATGGTTACCTGAAGCAGACTGTTTCCTATTCAACAATTGATTCTTCTTGTGAGATGATGCCAATTCAAGACCTTATGGAGCCAATTGTGTTATCTGATGGTAAATATTGGGGCTTAGACATTGATGTCGATGGAACCAAATTACTCGTAGCGGGCTATCACCGTGACCTTTGGACTGGCGGAACATTACAAGACTTGACTAGCATCTTTGTTTTAGAAGCAGATCCCCCTACCTCCTCGAAGAGTTGGAGACTAACTCCAAATGTTATATCTGATATCGATGTAGTTGCAGGATATACAGATCCAGTGCAGATTGAATTTGGAGATGAAGATGGGCATATTCTATACCAATCAATGCGCAATGATACCACAGGTAAAGAACGGCTAGGATTATGGTATGCTCACGGAGACATAAAACAATCATCCTGGACCTACAAAAAGGCAGTGGGAGACTATGCATCATTAGCACAGATGAAAGTTGAAACAATTGATGGAGAAGATAGGCTTGTAGTTGCTTGGAAGGAAGGCACTGGCATAGAAAGTAGGCTTATTGCTAAAATTGTAGATGATTCGTTTAGTATAATTGAAAATACCTCAATTGATATTGCAGCAACTGGGATGTCTCAGGTTGTCTTCATAGAAACCGAACGCGGTATTCAGGTACTACACGACATGGTTGGCCATAGTGGCCCACAAATCCACTACGGAATGATCTACACCGAGGATTTATCGATAGCAATTTCAAATCGAATATCAGATGGATGGCTGCATTCCGGAAGTCGTTCCCCAATTAGTGGAGAATTAGTTATTGTTCATACCTCAACACAGGGTTGGGTTATACGGGCAGTTATAGACGATAGTAAACCAAATTCCGGACCTGTTGATATCCTAGAAGAACTACGATTCCAACTAGGATTGGATGAAAGTAGTTTCAACATATTAGTAGGCGGAGTAGCTATCGCTGTTTTGCTACTCTGTACCATTGTTCTTGGGGTTATGTCAGGTCGTGCAATCCGTTGGATGGGAGGTCGAAGACGCAAACATGTAGAAGGCGTTGTTATGTTAGAAGATGATGTTGTTGATGTCATAGATGAGGATGATTTGACCGTGAAAACGATTGATACATCCTCTATCGTTGAAGTCGTAGAGACAGACGCAGAAAAGACGTCGCCACGTCGAGATAGACGCCAAACGCGTGCCATAAATGCTGAGATGAATGAAATCCCTCCTCCCATACCAGGTATGATTCAACCAACCACAAACCAAGGGAGGATTGCTGAACCTTTACCCCCAATAGGTGAAGCACCAGCATTACCAGAACTTCCTCCGATGAATAAGCCTGTTGTTTGTCCTGAATGCGGAAGTCGATTTGACGTAGCATTTGAGATAAGAATGACTCGTTGTCCAATTTGTGCAGTGCGTATCGATCTGTGAGGTCGAAGAATGCGTAGGTTACATCTAGCATCTGCTTCCCAAAGACGACTAACTTGGATAAAACAAAAATTTGACAACTTCGAAATCACCTCTGCGGCATTACTTTTCCAGGAACCTAAACCGAAATGGGGGGCACCAGTAAAGGAACAAGTCGAATTTTCTTGTTTGAAGAAAGCACAAGCGGCAGCAAAAGAAGGCTTTGTCAGCCAACAAGCAGGGCATGAACAAGCTGAATTTGTAATAGTCTCTGATACAATCGTCTCAGACCCAGATGATCCCTTAATGCCAATGGGAAAACCTGACGATGGACAGCATGCTATGGCTATGCTACTAAGACTCTCAGGAAATAGACACAGAGTATGGTCTTCAACGGCACTGATTTACCCCTCCAGTGACTTTGGAGAACATCAGTTGCACGGAGGTTGGACAGCGGATTTTTGGACGGAATCGGCAGTTGTGGAATTTGATGAGTTAAGCAAAGATAGATTATTGCAATTAGTTAGTAGTGAATCTTGGAAAGGAAAAGCTGGAGCATATGATTTGGTAGGGGCTGTATCAGAGGATACTAGACTTCTAGACGGAGAAGAGGTTACTGTACTGGGCTTTGCCCCTTCTGCAATCAAAAAATTAGAATCACTTTAGGCATTATTGATTCCTAGAATCCCACCAAATAGGATCTGACTCTGCCTTTTCGACTAGGATTCTCAACGCCTGAAGAGTGCTCTCGTCAAAATGATGCTCGATTCCTTCAGTGTCAACATGGGCTGTTTCTTCATCAACCCCTAGAATACGTAGAAATCTGACAAGTAAACTATGTCTATCTCTAAGATTTTCTGCCGCATTTCTGCCAGTTTTAGTTAGATTTGCTCCTTGATATCTCTCGTATTCAACTAGACCTTCTTCGTACAGCCTTTGTAGCATTTTTGTGACTGAGGGCCTAGCGACTGCCAATAAATCAGCTATTCTGGCAGGTTTTGCTCGACCTTCTACCAACTCCAATTCATGAATTACTTCTAGGTAATCTTCAACTCTAACAGAATGACGTTTCGACCTTCTAACACCATCTGCCTCATGTGCGGAACGGAGTGCATCGAGCCTTTCACCGTCCATATTCAAACCTCAACAAAAGTTACTCCACCATGTTTCAAAACAAATTCTCGTTGCAATTCATCGAACCACTGCAACATCTGCGAATCAAATCGCACAGACACCACTTCATCATCCATCAACAAGTCATCCTGAATCCCCTTCAAAGTGCCCGGAGCGGCGCCACATGAAACACAAGCCCCATCTAAATCAATCACAAGCGAAAGTGCAGATTTACCCGAATGTATCTTTTCAATATCTGATTGCGCAATCAATAGCCCACCTCCATGTCCATCAAGAGCAGCCCTTACTGGCCCTAATCTTGCCATAAGCGCAGGAATTAAATCAGGATGATTGTCACTAACCAAATCAATTAGTGAAAGGGAACGAAGTCTGTCTAATTCTTGAGGGTCGTGGGCTTCGGATACTCTCTTTTCAGCCTCTTTTGCCATAATCGCCTCAACTTGAAGACGGTAAATCTCGGCTAGTTCGTCTCCCTCTTCCACGATAGGTCGGCTATGTCACCCCTACTTCTGATTGACCGTCTTTCCGGCTTGATGCAACCACCGTCTTTGACGGTCGCATTCAAAAGGGATGATTCTTGCCAGGAATTGAGATTTTCCTATGGCGTCTGGTACACCCGTCCTCGATATCATTGATTTACATGCTGGAATCGATGATACTCCAATTCTAAATGGAATAAATCTCACCATTCCACCTGGAGAAATTCACGCTATAATGGGACGCAATGGAAGTGGTAAGACCACAACAGCGAATATCATCATGGGTCATCCTGACTTTGAGATATCGAAGGGAACCGTGGAACTGGATGGAAACGATGTTCTTGAGATGGAACCATGGGAAAGAGCTCGAGCTGGAGTTTTTCTCTCATTCCAGTACCCTCAAGCAGTTCCGGGTTTGCAAGTTGGTAACTTCCTAAGAAAGTCCGTTGCAGCAATCAGAGGTGAAGATGCTGCCAAAGGCACTGAATTCAGAAGTAGGTTAAAGCAAGCAATGAACGAACTCGACATCGATCGATCTTTCCTAGGAAGATACGTAAACGATGGTTTCAGTGGTGGAGAAAAAAAGCGTTTTGAAATACTACAATTAATGCTACTAGAACCAAAGCTAGCAATCCTAGATGAAACAGATTCGGGTTTGGATATAGATGGAATTAGAACCGTTGCAAAGGGAATTAATGCCGCTGTTAGAAATTCAGATTCAGGAGCCCTGATTATCACTCATTATTCTAGAATTCTTGAACACATCCAACCCGACAAGGTACACGTGCTAATCAAAGGTAAAATCGTCAAGTCAGGGGGTCCAGAATTAGCCCTCGAGTTAGAAGACAGAGGCTATGATTGGCTCGAAAATGACCCGGAGCAATCTGCTTGAATAACAACGGAGAGATAATTATGGCATCAACGGAAGCAAGGGAAGCAGTAGGAGAATATAGTGCAGGTTGGCATGATCCTGAAAATGCAACCATACGCTTTGACTCTGGATTATCAGAGCAAGTTGTCAGAGATATTTCCGCACTGAAAAATGAGCCCGATTGGATGACTGAATTACGAGTCAAAGCGTTCCACAATTTCAAAAGTAAACCAATGCCCACTTGGGGTAACATGTCGATGCTGAAAGAAATTGATTTTGACGCAGTTTGCTACTATCTTCGATCATCCGATGCAACCGAAAAAGACTGGGATGATGTCCCGGAAGATATTCGAAATACCTTCGATAAATTGGGTATTCCAGAAGCGGAACAGAGGTGGTTATCGGGAGTTACCGCACAGTATGAATCCGAGGCTGTTTATCACTCAATAAGAGAAGACTTAGAGCAACAAGGGGTAATTTTTCTCGATATGGACTCAGGTTTGAGAGAATATCCTGAACTTGTCAAAAAGTGGTTTTGTTCTGTTGTCCCATATCAAGACAATAAATTCAGTGCTCTGAACACCGCGGTTTGGTCTGGCGGCTCATTCATCTATGTTCCGAAAGGTGTTCACGTAGAAATGCCCGTTCAAGCGTACTTTAGAATCAATGCCAAAAATATGGGTCAGTTTGAAAGAACATTAATTATCGCCGATGAAGGTAGCAGTATCCATTATGTTGAAGGTTGCACTGCGCCAACATATTCAACCGATTCGTTGCATTCTGCGGTTGTTGAATTGATTGCATTACCAGGCGCCCATATTCGATACAGCACGGTTCAAAATTGGAGCGCAAACGTCTACAACTTAGTAACAAAGAGGGGAATTGCTCACGAAAATGCAAAAATCGAATGGGTTGATGGGAATATAGGTAGTAAATTGACGATGAAGTATCCTGCTGTAATTTTGAAGGGAGAAGGAAGTCACGCGGAAGTAATTTCTGTGGCTTATTCAGGGAAGGGTCAGCATCAAGATGCTGGAGCAAAAATTCACCACCTCGCAAGTAATACAACCTCAAAGATTCTCTCTAAGTCGATTTCTAAGGATGGGGGTAGAGGCTCTTATCGAGGCATGGTTACAGTTTCCCCGAAAGCTGAAAACTGTAAATTGAATGTTGTCTGTGACGCATTAATCCTTGACGAGGGTTCACGCTCAGACACCTACCCCACCATGGAAGTTGCTAATCCAACGGCTCGTTGTGAACACGAAGCCAGTGTATCAAAAGTCAGCGACAATCAGATATTTTATCTCATGAGCCGGGGTCATTCAGAGGAGGAAGCTCTTGCTATGATCGTAAACGGGTTCTTTGAACCATTCACTCGTGAGTTACCTATGGAATATGCAGTTGAACTCAATAAATTGATGGCCCTTGAAATGGAAGGAAGCATCGGTTGATTGGGTGAAATTATGGATTCTGCGAGCCTGTATAAATCACTTGATGAGCCTGATAGGGCTGACCATCTTTGGAGATATACACCTTGGAGAAGAGTACATCCAAGTGGTGATTTAAATGAAATTCCGGATGCATCAGCACCTAAATTCGGTCTGACTTGTTTGGATGAAAACGTAGCACTGGTAGGAATATCAATTGAAGAGGGGGGCGTTGGTCGAGAAATCCTAATAGAATCTGATAAGGTTACTGCTTCTTTCATCAAAGCCGCAGCTCGAGATTCGGTATTTACTCTTAGAGTTGAGAAAAATTTCATTGCAAGTTCACCAATTATACTAGACATTGACACAGGCGACTCTGATTGTGCGCTTCACCTGACTCTAGACATTGGAAGAAACTGTGAATTTGAATTAATTACTCAGATTAGCGGCTCAGCACCATGGACAGGATTTCTTCGAACTGGCACGGTTGGAAATGGAAGTATTCTCAATGATGTCGTAATCGGTCATACTGACAGTGGAACCCTATTACGAGTCGATAGTATATCGATTGGTAGAGATGCACAAGTAAAGACGGGAACTGTGAGTTCAGGAAGTGACAATACAAAGTCGGATTTAAGGTATAAAATGGCAGATACTGGTGGCCATCTGAATGTACTTGGATCAGTCCTTTCGGCACATGATATGCACCTTGATCATCACATTGAGATACATCATGAAGCGCCTGAAACATTCAGTAGGTTAAACTGGCATTCGGCCTGTGGAGGTAATTCCCGAACTGTAGGCACTGGTATGCTGAGGGTTTCCAAAGGAGCAAGAGGGGCAGATGCAGGTCAACTATTCCACAACCTATTATTGTCTGATAAGGCGAAAGCATATTCGATTCCTGAATTAGAAGTTAGCGAACATGATGTGGTAGGATGTGGCCATGGAACCGCTAATGGACCTGTAGATGAAAACCAAATGTTTTACCTCGAATCAAGAGGATTCGACACTGAGGAAGCTAAAGATGCTCTTATCGCGGCTTTCCTAAACACAACCCTTGTTGAGATGGGAAGTGAAGCTCTTCACCATTGGTTAGCCAAACACCTACAAGATGAACTGGATGACCTGAAATCTTGAGTAACCAATTTGGGCTTAATCCGCACCAAACCCATTATGGATCACGATCATTGCGCATCCATTCTATGTGAGTGTGGATTTAAAGGACCGGCAATTCCTATGAGGCAACACATGGAATGTCCACGATGCAGAAGAGTCGTAGAAGCATGTTGTGAGGGTGTTCCTGACTACTCTGGACATTAGCCTGAGCGGTCTCTATAACTGGATAATAAAGCGGTTAGTAGAAGTCCAGCACCAATTCCAAATGCCAAGCCTTGTTCTTCCATAGTTGAACCCGCTAAGTCTCTAAATGTGAATCCCATAATGGTACACATAGGTATCACGAAAATAACGAATCTGCGGGCTCTTTGAATTTTTGTTGGTGCTGTCCCCATCGGCCTTAGAGTAATAGAGCCAGCTTTTTGTAAAACTTGCCAGTCGACCGCCTCTGCGCCAATTCTTAACCGTTGTAAAACCGCAGGTCTAATTCCGGGGTCTGCAGAATTTTCGTGTAATATTTCTCCACGACCTGTTACCACTCTAACCCTTTTCAAATTCTGACGAATAGCCAGTAATCTCTCCGTCGCACCGGCTGCCATTGGAGCATTCAACCCGTGCATGTCGAAAGTTAACACCCCTCTTTCACGGCGAATTCTTTCTTCTACATTCCAAGCGCCATCTGTTTCACTTGAGAGATATGCCATCTCTTTGCGTAAAGCTTCTACTTCTGCTGCGCGAGACTCCTCTCTAGCCTGACCTTTTTCAGCATGGTCTCTAACTCTAGCTAAAGCGAACAGTAGAACTACTGAACCAACCCCAGTACCAAGTACAAGACCGGTTCTCAATGCTGGTTGAATTGCTTCTTCTGTCATACCGGTTGCGAAGAAAGCCATCATCGAAGACATTACCAATACCATCAAGGAAATAACTAACGAGATGACGAATGCATCTCGCACCCTAACCTCGACCATGGTAGGGGGATAGGTTGATGACGATAGAACCCATCGATTGGCCAATGCCTCAAGCCGAAGAGTCTCCATTAAAGAATGGACGAGGGGATAGAATTAGAGAATCTAAGGTCGGGCGTAATTTAGCAGCAATAGCAGGCACCTATCTTATTCTCTTATTTCTGACACCTTTGACCATGCCTGCTGATTCAATCCCTGACCTTTCAGGACGCGCTAATCGATTTGATTATGCTACAATTGACGGAACTTGGTCGTGGGGAAATAATGACAATAGCGATTACGAACATGCAGGTCATGACCAAGAGGTAAATGGTGGCCCATTTGCTTGGACTGATCTAAATCCAATTGCAGCTACTGTTTACGCTATAGGGGACTTGAATTGTCATCAAAAACACTACAGATCTTGGGAGATTAATGGTAATCAATTAGCAGTCTGTGTTCGAGATATTGGTATTCTATTTGGATTCGTAGCTTGTTGTTTAATTTGGCAGCAAAGAGGGCTTAATCGGTGGACTTTAAGAGATACTTTCCTATCTATACTTCCAGATGAATCAATCGAGAAGTTCTACTACAAAGACCAAAGGTTGATGTTGATGATTGTGATAATGGGCATTGGCTTAGTGCCAATGGGAATTGATGGTTTTACTCAGTTACTCACCTCCTATGAATCAACAAATACTATGAGAATAATCACCGGTGTACCAGCAGGGTTCATTGGAGGATGGCTATTTTCTGCAATGTTCTCAGCTAGACCTCATGAATTCGATAGTTCCGAGGATGTACGTCTTCCTGCAGACGCTAAACTACGGATGGTTTGAAATTTAATTTCCTTGCCACCAATTCACAAGGCCGCTATTTCCTGCTGGAAGAGAATTTCTGGAATTACCGTTTCCTAAAATTGCAAGTCTTTCGATAGTGTCTCGAACTGCCCGAGGATGCTCACCAGAACGGACAATTTGTCCCATTGCAAATCTAATGTGGGTGTCTGGATTATTTGATATCCATTTAGACAATACTTTCCTTAATGGCCAAAGAACTAAACAAAGAATTCCATAAGAATGAGATTCATCTCTTAATTGATTTCTAGCAGCATCTCTTCCTAATAGTGACTTATGCTGATTAACCCAGTTGCTTCTGTCAACGAGGAAACGCAACACTTTGTGAGTGTGAGAATCCGATACTACCCTGACAGGACCTTGCGCTTCCCTCAACTCATTGACATCGGCAGATGGAATCAAAGCCAAAGTCCCACATATTGAAGAAATCGAGTGGGCTAAAACTGATTTTGGAACATAAATTCTTTGATCTTCGGAAATCAATTCCAAAGCTCCACTATGGTCTTGCTGGGCTTCTTTGAGTACCTTCCATGGTGCCTTACCATCTAACCAGTCATTTAGTGTCCTAGCAGGTTCAACACCCAAGCCATCCAAAACCGTTTGACCCTTTGTTGATTTAATCAATCTCTTTAGCATGAAACGTTCAACCGCTTCGGAATCTACGTTCAAAGGAGGAGGATGAGAATGAACGAATTTCCTGATGTAACGAGTTAATTTTTTGCGAAACTCTCTTTCTGTTGTCTCATTAGAAACTGGGCCAATTATTGCACCCATATCAAATGGTGTTGGCATTTCAATTTCTCCAGATAGCAAAGATGCATATCCCGCTCGAATGGCTTTTTGTAATTCTGTTGTTTCAAAGTACTCAGCTTTATCTGACATCATTCGAAGAGTGCCTGATTGAATTCTATTCATTGCAACTTCTGGGTCACAATCTACCCAAATACATAGATCTGGAACTAAAGCTGCAGAGTTGATTTGTGCTACACGATTTACACCTAGGGAGCCTACAATCCCTTGGTAAACTAGGGAGGAATGAACGTTTCTTTCACTGACTACAATCCTACCTTCTTCCAAACGAGGGAGTATCCAACCATGGGAATGATCAACACGATCTGCGGCAAAAAAACCAGCTTCTTCCTCAGGCGTGTGAATTTTTTGCCTTACCGAATCGATAGCTAATCTACCGAGAGGATGATCGCGACGTGGCTCACCGGTAATCTCTACAGATGTGAAACAAAACTCCCTTTCGAGTACCTCTGCAACCACCTTTGTTGCGAGGCCTTTACCGGAGCCATCACCTCCTTCTATGGTGATAAGATACACATCAAACCTCCAATATGCCGAACTGTTTGCGGCTAAGGTAGGTAAGGCCCATACCTAACAAAATGAATAATGGTCCAATAAACATCAAACCTTGACTCCAAAGTCCGAGGTATGCAAGAAATTGTGTTCGGAAATGATTTCTGCCATTGTACGCCTCAATGCCACCTAAGATTCCGAAAATTCCTGCAAACAATGTGAAGGCACCGATTATTGAGGTGATTAGAACTGATTCAGCAAGATAGCTCTCTCCACGCATATCCAAATCTTCAGTGCCTTCACCCTCGGTTAATGTAATAATAATCTGAGTATGATCTCCTGGAACCAACATAACACGTTGAGTAATGTGACCAGGATATTCAACCACCAACATCGATGAACTTCGTTGTATATCTTGTATTGAAAATCTACCGGTTGAGTCAGTAATGTCTCGACCTATCTCAAGTTCTTCGTCGTTGTAGAGAATTACCGTCACGTCATCCATACCTTCTCCACCGGATGAATTGTTTACTAAAGCGGCATAAACTGCTCCATTTACATCTGCTTTACTTCCTGAGTCATCAAGCTGGCCATTGAGTACAGCTCCGATATCTGCAGTGATGTGAAGGCTACCTGTCAAAACTCCAAGCATACTTCCAAAGACGATTAACAAAGCACCTGCTACCCTAGTGGCAGGATCTATGGAAAGGTCTTCCAGCCACCATTCAAAGCGAGTTCTTCGAGATTCTTCACCTCCGGCCATGCTGTCCGCCCTCCTACTCATCCTCTGAGACAATAGACGGCTTCTGAGTTTGCCGCTTTGAGATTGACGCGTAAATGACCAATATTATTATTGATAAAGCAAAAAAATGAATCAGGCCTATCCCCTCGTTATTCTCGCAATTCATACAATCATTTGGAGTTTCACCAGATGGTTCAACCTGGCAACTGGGTGATAAGTCTACAAACTCAATTTTCACCTCATAATAATTTGACCAGTTCTTTCCAGTAATCCAATAATTTCCTGTTTTCGAATCCCAAGCAATTCCATTCAAGACTCCCGATGAATCGGTCTCATACTCATCTCGTATCGAACTGAAATCGACCTTCTGGCAAACATGACCATTTGAAGTGTGAATCAGATAAATCGAGTCGTCGAACCATTTGTTGGCGAGAATGTCGCCATTGCTTCCAATACATTCCAATTCATTCCATCTATGACTTGGCCCGCCACCCAACAAAACTTCTATTGATTTGTTAAATGAAATAGATGAAGAATTGGAATTCTTTAGTTGACCTGTTCCATCGGAAATCCACAACCCTGTTGTTTGAGAATTGCAGATTCCCCATCCCTCTCCTTCATAGGAAAAATTGCCAATTTCCTCAAGTGAATCGATGTCATAAATCAAAGCAATATTTTCCTTCCAAGTAAGTTGAATTATAGTATTATTCAAAATTGTTAAACCCTCGCCGAAAAAAGAATCGGAAAGGTTGTACTGAGCCTCTATTTGGCCACTTTCCATATTCACTATTCTTACGCTAGAATGACCATACAATCCTGTACTTTCGTATAATTTACCGTTGTGAATTTCTAACCCTTGCGTAAAAGCGGATTCGTCATGAGGAATAACATTGATAATTTCAGGTTGTATTTCCACAACTTCCCACATTTCTGGGGCCTCTCCATTCAAATTTGAAATAGGAAAAATCAACGATGAAAAAATGCATATTACGATTACAACATAAGGCCTGATGTCAATTAGTGAACAGCGAGTGGATAATCGGCCCTTCGGGCCGAGTACGTCCGAACGATGCTCCATCGATGTTATAGCGGGTTGAAGCGGGGCTTGAACCTGTCCTATTGCTGAGGTGCGTCATGTTGAGTTACTTGAAACCCCATTCAAACCCAACAACTCCGTTGTTGTTGATATGGTTGATGCTGGGTTCTCTGATGTTACCAATGGTTGGAGCGAGTGGCGAATCTGGTAACGAAGAAATTCCCTCTCAATTCGGTGATCTAAGTGATTTTACTCCCGAACAGGATGGTCATGCATATATTTTCAATGACGAACAAAATCCAGTTTATTCGGCATTTGGCTATCTAAAAAAGCAGTGGATTGAAAATGGATATCCAAATTTAATCGACCCTTTTGCAGCTTCTTCCCAGAACTCACGGTCTAGCAATGGCACTTGTTCAAATGCATGGCAAGTCGATGACACTGACACCTTTTCCACATCTAGTGGGTTAGTTTCAGCCACAGTAAAGAAAATATCCCTAAACTCAGCTATTTTTGTTGAGGATGGAGTAGTTATTCCCTCAACAACACTCAATGACATAACATCGACTTGGGAATCGACAATTTACCCAACAGATACTACCTACTTTGGTACCCCTCCTGATGTGGACAATAATTGTCAGATTGAAATCCTAATTTTCCAAATCGATGGCGGAGGGGGTATTGGAGGTTATTTCGACCCTAATGTTGCCAATCAAAGAGAAATTATGTTTGTTGATTCAGGTGATTTAAGTTGGAGAAACACGATTATTGCTCATGAGTTTCAACATCTTCTTCACAATGCCAGAGACCCATATGAGTACATTTGGTTAGATGAAGGAGCTGCTGATATGGCAGCCTACCTCTGCTTTGGTGTGACCAACACTATCTCAGGGCACGCAAATGAATGGTCACAAAATGCCAACATGAGTGTTCGCTGGTGGAATCAAAGAATAGCAGATTACGGGGGAAGTTTCATGTTTGTGATGTATTTATCGGACAAACTTGGAGGAGGTACAGCAATTTCTAGACTGGTTGCTGACACTGCTACAGGCGGAGTTGGAGTCGAGAATTTAGCAAGAAATCCTGAACCCGGTTCAACTGCAATTGGAACTACCATGTCTGATATTTTCGCTAATTTCACTGCCGCAGTCAGCCTTGATAGTGCACAAGGTGCATTTGGATTTTCCAATATAGCAATGACCGCAGGATGTGTTACAGGATTTATCTGCAAAGTGCAAATGAGTGGCTATCAAGATCAATGGCAATCGACGTGGGTTAGTCCTTCACAAGAAATTGAAGGATGGGGAATGAGAGCTTACAAGTTTGCGGGAGGGACTGGGGCTCCGCTTAATTTAATGGTTCAACCAACTAATTTTGGAGTCACTGGAACTGTAATGATCAAAGATTCTGCTACCGGAAGCTGGACGATGGATAGATTGAGAATAGATTCTGCAACTGGAGCAGGTACGGCCTTAGTTCACGGATTTGGTAACACATCGAGTGAAGTTTGGGTAATTGTTTGGTATGAGTCGCAAGTCACCGATTGTGATTACAACTTTGCTAGTTGTGGTATTACAACCGGCTCTTATCCAACTACAGACATTGTAGTCCAAGCGGGGCTGATTACAAGCCCAGCAGAAGTAGACATAATCGAAGTCACAACTTTCGATAGAGATGAAAATAATCTAGACGATAGTGTCCAAATCGATTTACAGGTCACCTCAGATGCATTCTTTGAGATTATTGAGGTCACATTTGAGGCCTTCGTCAACAATACGTTACGCGATTCAATAACATTTGCGATGACCGCAGGTAATAGTGTCCCTAACTCAGAATCAATTTGGTTCACTCCGCCTGAAAGTGGGGACTGGACTTTTGGAGTAGACATTAGAGACGTAAGTGGAGAGATTACAGATACAGCATTTACTCTTCCAATTGCCCTTGGGAATATGGAACCTGTAGCAAGTGGATCTACATCAACAGGAATTACTCAAACATGGTTACCAGTAAATTTCTTTGGCGGTGGTTACGATGTCTGGGGATTTGGCCAGATTAACGGCTCCTACGGGCACAATCAAACACCAATGGCCTACAATTGGGATTTGGGAGATAACACCACTTCGAGCCTAAAGAATCCAATTCATTACTACAATGAGACTGGCATTTACAACATTCAATTAAACGTGGTAGATATTGGTGGATTCTATTCACAAACACAAACATGGATAGTAAATGTAACAGATACAACAGAGCCAATTCCGGAGATTCAGGTCGACGGAGTCCCGATAACCGATGAAATTGTACTTTTCACTGACCAAAGGGTACTTTTCTCGGCTAGAGGTACGTTAGATAACGTACCCCATGATGAAATTGAATTCACATGGAATTGGGGAGATGGAAATGACGAATCAGGTGTTGGACTAGTTGAAGCCAGCCATGCTTATGTCGATGGTAGCGCTGAAGGGACAGTTTACACTTTGACTTTGGTAATTAATGACGGAACTTTTGTGGTGGAAGAGCAAATATATGTCAGAATCTTGAATCGTATACCTCGACAAATTTTCGATGAGGAGTTACAAACATACACCCTTACTCCTCTCCAAATGCCAGATATTTTCACAGATGATGATGGGATGATAGTAGAATATCGATGGGATTTTGATTCAGGAGTTAATTTCTCCACAGGCGGTATGACACCCACTTCTGACTTCTCCCAGACTATTTCTGTTGACCAAAATCCAACTGTTGGATGGAATACGCCTGGTGTGAAAACGATAACTCTGGAAGTTACAGATGATGATGGAAATACATCCGCGACCACAATAATCGTTCGTGTATTGAATCAGAGGCCAGTTGCAGTATTCGATCGACCTTCTGATGGGACAGTTGAAACTGAATACTTCTTCGAGAGCTTATCCTTCGATCCCGATGGAGATACCTCTCTCCTAGAGACACGGTGGGAAATTTCAAATTTAGAAGAAGAAATTGTCAATTCATCATCGATTTACTACACATTCACAGAACCAGGTTTGTACACGGTTTCCTTGACAGTTGTCGATCAACTTGGAGCAGAATCTGCTATCAAATCCTATCAAATCAGAATTACAAATCCTCTTCCAGTTCCAATGATTGAATTCTCTCAACCCAGCTATAATGGTAGCGCCTTACTCAACATCCCCACCAATGAGGAAGAAGTAACATGGTGGGTTCCATTCGTATCTAGTGGAGGGGCGTTTATTGCACCAAACCTTCCATTGAAGTTGGATGGTTCAGGAAGTTTTGACTCAGACCCTATTTTTGCTGGAAAATCATCAACAGACCCAACCAATTCAGATTGGAATGGTATAACCCGCTGGATTTGGGATTTTGGTGATGCAACACCTCAATCAGAGGGGCCAATAGTTTGGCACTCTTGGAATCGTCCTGGAACCTATATTGTGACTTTGACAGTGGTGGACGGATTTGAAACGGGAGACACCAATACAACTTCATTTACAGTCTATGTATCAAGTGCGCCAGAAATTGAATCGATAGACCCAATTGACTCCGATTACGTAACAGAGGGAGATTTGGTAATTTTGAATCACAGCGCATACGATATAGACTTAGACGCCGGAATCGATGCTTGGTTAGATTCTGATGCTAATTTCGATAGCGACGGAGATGGGGTAACAACTAACGACAAAGATATGAGTTTGACCGGAGAGTTATCCGTTGATTGGGACCTCAATGCAATAATCGATTCGGACCAAGACGGAAATCCCGAAAATGATTTCCTTTGGGCAAATATGACTTGGGACCAAACTGGAGAAGTACGGCTAATATTGCAAGTATGTGATGGTGTT
>MDTD01129948.1_pt1 | contig 18328 bp, 17 predicted proteins | sample 811221 | NCBI WGS metagenome assembly MDTD01 (sample SAMN05326646, study PRJNA326480) | marine metagenome | isolation source: seawater | place: Pacific Ocean: South West | collected 2011 | reverse complement strand
TTCCTTCAGCTTCTTCTTTTTCACCTTTTTTCTTTTTCTTATCTTTGCTTTCTTCTTCTTTTTCACCTTTCTTCTTTTTCTTTTTCTTTTTCTTGTCTTCGCCTTCTTTTTTCTTTTCCTCTTTTTCCTCGGTCGCAGGTTTGCCCATTGAGTCTGGGTTTTTCTTCATTTGGTTAAGTTCACTTTTAGGAATAGGTGCTTTTGTGATGGGAGATGATGATGAGGTTGGAATCTTTGCTTTCGTTCCCTGGGGGACAGACACACCTTTTGTATTCAAAATATTATCTAAGGTATTTGTATTGAATGTTGCAGAAGTTGTTTGCGCTACTGTTACTCTACCTTCTACAACGTTGAGAGTATCGACTTTTCCAGTTGTTTCAACTGAAAAGTCAGTCCCTCTAACACCCATAGCAGCCGTTTTTGTTTTGATAAATAATTTACTCTTATTTCCTTTATCACCAGCATTTATGTAGTCTTTGACTACCTTTGATCTGATTTTTCCTTGAAGAAGATTGATAATACCAGCTTTCTTCTTTGAAAATTTAGCTATCGTCACAGATGATTTTGGAGCGATGTTAAGAGATGATTTATCTATAAAAAGCAATTTAACGAAACTCTTTGCCTCCGTTTTGACAATCGCTCCTTCTGGAAGCCAGTCTCCTCTCTTTATAGAAACTTTAGTGCCATCTTTAGCCGTATATTGAGCACTTCCTTTCAAAATAATGACTTTAGCAGCTTTCGACTGGGCATGTGCTTCTATGGAAAACAAGGAGAGAAAAAAGAGGGCAGATATTAAAAAGCTTTTAATCGAAATTGGATTTGAATGTGTATAATTGCTATTTTTTAACATAAAAAAACGACTCTCTTTCCCGAGGGACCCAGGTCGGTTTAAACTATTAAAAACTGCTTCGGAAACTCCTAGATTCCCATTTAATTTAATTATATTTGATCATTAGAATTTGTTTTTAAATACTTGATTTTATTATAAAATAACATTTATTTATGATTTGAAGTGGCAACAAAGATTGGAGGCTAAAAGGGGATCCTGAAAGTCCCCTATTGATATATTTTTTTAAAGTAGCGCCTCTATTTCCTCAGGAGGTCTTCCAACAACCGCTTTTGAATCACTTTCCAAAATAGGTCGTTCTAGAAGTTTGGGGTTTTTAATGAGTACGTCTATCCATTGATCCTGGGGAAGCTTTTTCTCCGCCAACTTTAACTCCTTAAACAAGGCTTCTTTTTTTCTTATAACCTCTTCAGGTTTTTTTTGAAGTTTTTTGAAAAGAGACTTCAGTTGGGTTTTTTTAAGGGGTGTCTTAAGGTATTCAAAAATGATAAAAGAGGCGCCTTTTTTCTCAAGGATTTCAAGCCCTTGGCGGCTTTTTTGACATCTTGGATTGTGATAGTAAGTTAGACTTTTTCCCATTACTTTTCTCCTTTAAGTCTTAGAGTTTAAGCTTTGCATTTCTCTTCTTTTTAAAGCATAAAGAACACGAAACGACGAGAAAGAAGCCAGAGGGATCTTATGACTCATATTGTAAAAAAAGACTTTTATAACCACGTTTTAAAGCTTCAAGACCTTATTTCAGGTGAGCTTAGAAAAATTGATCCAGAGATTCAGTTAACTGAAGATCATTGGGAAAGAAAAGACCATGTTGGGAATGAAGGCGGTGGAGGAAGGACCAGAGCTTTTGAAGGCCCCATTATTGAAAATGCAGGTGTAAATACTTCACTTGTCTTTGGCGAAGTTTCTCCCGAATTTGCTTCAAAATTAAAAGGCAAGAGTACAAAGATGTGGGCCACAGGACTTTCTCTTATTATTCACCCAAGAAACCCCAGAGTTCCTACCGTTCATGCGAATTTTAGAATGATTGAAAATGGGGATCAGGTTTGGTTTGGTGGTGGCGCTGATTTGACTCCTTATTTCCCGTATGAAAGCGATTTTGTTCATTTTCATAAAACCTGGAAAAAAGCCTGTGATCCCTACGGTACTTTTGAGGAATTTAAAAAAACTTGTGATAACTATTTTGTAAATAAACATAGAACTGGAGAGATGAGAGGTATTGGAGGAATTTTTTATGATCACTACAATACTGGTGATTTAGAAAAAGATTCTAAAATGGGTATTAATCTTTCTAATCATTTTATTGAGTCCTATTTTCCGATTGTTGAAAAAAGAGTCAAAGAAGAGTGGACTCCTGAAGATGAAGACTTTCAACTCCACCGTCGGGGTCGTTACGTGGAGTTTAACCTCCTCCATGATAGAGGAACCACATTTGGTCTTAAAACGAATGGAAGAACAGACTCTATTCTTATCTCGCTTCCAAAAAGGTGTAAATTTACTTATCGTTATGAGCCGGAAGAAGGAAGCCCACACGCGAAGATGATGGACTACTATCGACCTAAAGATTGGGTTTAAGTTTGGCTTAGTATTCTGGTGCTATGTAAACATCAATTTCTGGGTTGTTCATTTCGTCTCTCAAGATGCCTTTAATTGCTTCAAGCGTTCCAGTTGTGGAGCTGGGGCAAGTGCCACAGGCGCCTTGGTATTTAACAATTAGAACGTTATCCTCAAAACTTAGACACTCAATATCCCCACCGTCTCCTTGAAGGCCCGGTCTTATTGTCCGGTCAAGAATCTCTTCAATTTCCTGTACCTCTTTGGGGAGCTTTCTTCTTCTTTCTGCTGCAGGGTCTGGATCGAAGTAATTGGGGTTATGGTTAGGCATTTTTTCTTGAATGCATTCAGATACAAGTGGTTCTATATTGTCCCATTCTTCATATCCAAATTTCGTTATAGTGATGACATTATCAAAGAAGTGAATTTGATCGACTCCTCTTATAGTAAAGAGAGCACTAGCGAGTGGATTTTCGGTGGACTCTAAAGGTGATCTATAGCTTGAATTACCTTCTTCCTTCACTTTTTTATTAAGAATAAATTTAAGAGCATTAGGGTTTGGCGTTGGCTGAACTGTTAGATGTATGTCTGACATATTCTTTCCTCTTTTAATTTTCAAATGATGATTAGAAAAATTCCTTCACTTTATGAAGTCCAGTAATAAAAGCATCGATCTCTTCCTTGGTATTGTAAAAACAAAGGGAGGCCCTGGCTGTACCGGGAATATTCAAAAACTCCATAAGAGGTTGGGTGCAATGGTGACCCGTCCTTATTGCAATACCTTGTTTATCAAGAAGTGAACCGATATCTTGTGGATGAATGCCTTCCATAACAAAAGAAAGAACACTCGCTTTTCTTTTTGAAGTTCCTACAATTTTGAGTCCCTCAATTTTTTGCAGCTTTTCCGTGGCGTACTCAAGTAATTCTTGCTCATAATGAGCGATATTTTCTAGACCTATTTCCTGAACATAATCCAATGCACTTTTTAAAGCGATAACTCCAGCAATATGAGGGGTTCCAGCTTCAAATTTAAAAGGAAGTTCATTAAAGGTTGTCTTTTTGAAGCTAACTTTATCAATCATTTCTCCGCCACCTTGGTAGGGAGGCATTTTATTTAAAAGTTCCTCTTTTCCGTAGAGAACACCTACACCAGTTGGACCAAAAATTTTGTGGGAACTAAAGGCCAAAAAGTCACAATTTAATTCTTTAACATTTAGACTGTTGTGAGCGACGGCTTGAGCTGCATCCACCATAAAAATAGACCCAACTTTGTGGGCCATTGGGATCATTTCTTCTATGGGGTTGATTGTTCCCAAGGCATTTGATGTATGAGAAATAGAAACAACTTTTGTTTTGTTATTTAAGAGCTTTTTATACTCTTCTAAAAGAATTTCCCCTTCCTCATTAATGGGAATTTCCTTTACTATAGCTCCTTTTTTTTGTGCAATAATTTGCCATGGAACAATATTAGAGTGGTGTTCAAGCGTAGATAAGAGAATTTCATCACCCTCTTGGAGGAAGGCATCTCCAAAACACTGGGCCACTAGATTAATAGACTCCGTCGTTCCTTTTGTGAAAATAATCTCATGAGAGTGCTCGCTTCCAATAAATTTTTGAACTGCCTCTCTTGTTTCTTCAAATTGACGTGTTCCTTTCTCACTTAAAAAATGAAGACCTCTGTGAACATTGGCAGTATCTTTTTGGTAATGCTGATCTAGAGCATTAATAACGGGCTTTGCTTTAAGAGTTGAAGCAGCATTATCAAAGTAAATGAGGTCTTTTCCATTAACCTTTTGAGAAAGTGCTGGAAATTGTTTTCTTACTTTTTCTATATCAATTGCCATCATTGGCTCCTTGTGTTTTTTCGTCAAGAATTTTGAATTGATTGAAGTAATTTTCAACTAGGGGAGAAACAAATTTTCTAATCCCAATATGAGAAATTTGGTCGAGAGCCTCTTGAACAAAAGCCTGGCACAGAATTTCCTGGGCCTTTCTTTCACTGACACCTCTTGTTCTTAAGTAAAAGGCTTGATTTTCATCAATTTGACCAATTGTGGCTCCATGAGCACATTTTACATCATCGGCTTCAATTTCTAAGATAGGCCTTGTGTTTACTTTTGCAGATTTACTAAGGAGTAGATTTTTATTGAGCTGGCCAGAGTTAACTTGTTGGGCATCTGGATTGACAATGACCTTACCTGTGAAAACCCCATGGGATTTCTCATCTAAAACGCCCTTAAAAAGTTGGTCGCTTGTTGTATTCGCAACTTTATGATCGATGACACTATAATTATCACAATGCTGATCTTCTTTAATAACAAAGAGACCGTGGATATTTGTATGGGCCCAAGTATCTTCTAAAAGTGAACTTATATTATTACGGGCAAGGTTTGCTCCAAGGCTCAGAGTAAAAGACTTAAAAGCACTATCTTTTTTGACTATTGCTTTTACTTCAGCGATATGGACTGCTTTTAAAGAGTCTCTTTGGCATTTTACATGCTCTACAGATGAGCCTTCTTCACAAATAATAGATGTTTGAGCATTAACAAAGTAATGAGGTGTTTTTTCATATGCTTCGCAAAAGAAATGCTCAAGGGTCGAAATTTTTGAGTAAGAACCAACTTTTATATGAACCCTTGGGCAATTTATAAAACTATCATTTTCTAATGTAGTTAAGTGTAGGATTTCAAGTGGTTCTTCTAAAACAAAATTAGGCTTTATTTCGATGAATATTTCTTCAGGAGATATTGCTTTATTAAGTAGACCAAAAGAGTCTTTAGAAAATCCATTTGGCAAATCAGACTCTTTCTTTATAGAAAGAGAAATATTTTCATTTAAAAAAGTATAGCTAGACTCCATATTCCCATTAATAAAAACAATTCTATTACTATCTGTATTAATTAAATAACCTTCGATCATTTGAGGTGTTATTGCCTTTTTTGGAGCTCCTAATTTTAAATTTGAGTTAAGAAAAGAGGAAGCATTTGTATATTTCCAAATCTCTTCTTTTTTATCTGGGAGACCCAGTTTTTCAAATTCAGAAAGAGCATTTTTCTTTAGATTAAAAGAAGCTTCAGGATACTCCTTTTTGAGTTCCTTATGGAAAGCTTTCACTTCATTGATGAGGTGAGTGGACATATCTTGGGACATTCTAATTTCCTTTTCCTTCAGTAGATTCCTTAATAAGCCAGTCATAGCCTCTTTTCTCAAGCTCAAGGGCCAGCTCTTTTCCACCAGACTTAATAATGCGACCTTTATAAAGGACATGAACTTTGTCTGGAACGATAAAGTTTAAAAGTCTTTGGTAGTGTGTTACTAGAACTGTGGCATTGAATTTACTTTTAAGGGCATTAACCCCCTTTGCGACAATTTTCAAAGCATCGATATCAAGCCCTGAATCAGTTTCATCAAGAAGAGAGAGTCTTGGGTTTAAAACGGCCATTTGAAGAATCTCATTTTTCTTTTTTTCTCCGCCAGAAAAGCCTTGGTTAACACTTCGGTCTAGAAAGCTACTTTCCATTTCTAAAAGATCAAGTTTTGACTGTAGAAAAGTCCTAAACTCAGGGGCTTCCATTTCTTGGGCGCCTTGGTGAGTACAGATAGAATTGAAAGATTCTCTTAAAAAGCCAATATTTGTAACCCCTGGGATTTCAATGGGGTATTGGAATCCAAGGAAGATCCCTTCTTTGGCCCTTTCATCAGGTTCTAATTCCTGAATATCTTTATTTTTTCCATTAACATCGTACTCAATACTCCCACCCGTCACTTCATAAGAAGGATGGCCAGCTATGACTTTTGCAAGAGTGCTTTTTCCGGACCCGTTGGGACCCATTATAGCATGGACTTCCCCAGCGTTAACTGTCAGATTAATCCCTCTTAAAATTTCACTACCTTCAATATTTGCATGTAAATCTTTAATCTTAATCATTTCTACTTACCTTTAAACTTTTTTGATCTTTTGTTTGATTTTATTTATGTCTCTATTTTTTAATTTGTAATATCTTTAACCCACGCTGTTTTCTAATTTCATCTCGAGTAATTTTACGGCTTCAACAGAAAACTCTAAGGGAAGTTCTTTAAAAACCTCTCCGCAAAAACCGTTTACGATCATGGAAATACATTTTTCCATATCGAGTCCTCTCGACTGAAGATAAAAAAGTTGATCTTCGCTAATCTTTGATGTCGAAGCTTCATGCTCCATAGTTGCAGTATCATTTTTTACATCTATGTAAGGGTAGGTGTTAGCACTACACTTATCACCGACAAGCATAGAATCACATTGGGAATAATTCCTTGCTCCCGTTGCAGAAGGATTGATTTTAACCAAGCCCCTATAGTTATTTCTCGACTCATCTGCAGATATTCCCTTAGAAATAATAGTGCTTTTGGTATTTTTACCAATATGAATCATCTTAGTTCCAGTATCTGCCTGCATCTTATGGTTTGTAAGGGCGACTGAATAGAAAGCACCTTGGGAGTTATCACCGATAAGGTTACAGCCAGGGTACTTCCACGTGATAGCTGAACCAGCCTCTACCTGGGTCCAGGAAATCTTAGAATTTCTTCCTAAACAATTGCCCCTTTTTGTAACAAAATTATAGATGCCACCATCTCCATTTTTGTCACCGGCATACCAGTTTTGTACTGTAGAGTATTTAATTTCGGCATCGTCTAAGGCAATAAGCTCAACAATGGCAGCGTGGAGTTGGTTTTCATCTCTTTCAGGTGCGGTACAACCTTCTAGGTAGTTTACAAAACTGCCTTCATCAGCAATGACCAATGTTCTTTCAAACTGGCCTGTTTCTTTTGCATTAATTCTAAAATAAGTTGAGAGGTCAATAGGGCATTTGACCCCTTTGGGGATATAGACAAAAGATCCATCACTAAAAACAGCTGAGTTTAAGGCTGCATAAAAATTGTCAGAAAAAGGAACAACTGTTCCCAGGTATTTTTTGACAAGTTCAGGGTAGTCTTTAACAGCTTCAGAAATAGAGCAAAAGATAACGCCTAACTTTTTTAAATCTTCTTGATGAGTTGTTGCCACTGAAACGCTATCAAATACAGCATCGACGGCCACACCAGAAATTCTTTTTTGTTCGGAGAGAGGGATTCCTAATTTTTCAAACGTGGCCAATAACTCAGGATCAACCTCGTCCAAACTTTCAAGTTCAGGCTTTTTCTTTGGAGCCGCATAATAATAGAGGTCTTCAAAGTCAATTTCAGGAATATCTAAATGGGCCCAGTTGGGATGAGTCATTGTTTTCCAATGGCGGAAGGCCTTAAGCCTATAATCCAGCATCCACTCAGGTTCATTTTTCTTTTTAGAAAGGAGTCTGACTATGTCTTCATTAAGCCCTTTCGGAAACTCTTCAGTTTCAATATCAGTATAGAACCCATACTTGTAATCTTTATTTTTGTTGATCATTTCTTCCGAGCTCATTACGAATCCTTCACTACTTGATTTTGTTTTAATAACGTTATTTTTTATTTTATTCCTAGCATTTCTTTTAAATTGGGTTTGCCTGCTTCGCCTTCTAGATCCACCCACTGATCATTTTCAAAGAAGAGCTCTTCAAGGCTAATTTGTCCTAAAAAAGCCATGACCTTACTGTTCAGGCGGTCTATGGGGGTAATAATATTGCAGGTACTGTGGAGGTTACAGAGTCCTTTGTTGCTCTGGCAAAAGTTGTCCTCTTTAATGTCTTCTGCAATTTTTGTAATTTCCATAAAGGTAATATCACTTAAATTTTTGTGGAGGGTATAACCTCCTCTAAGCCCTTGGATGGATTTGACAATGCTGTGGTGGTTCATTGCTTGCATCACCTTAGCAGTTGTATCAAACGGGGTTTTTAGAGCATCACAAATTTCTCTAACTGTGATGATAGAGTCTTCCTCTTTTTCACCCATAATTTTTAAGGCCATGAGGGCGTACTCTGTTTTTTTGTTAATTTTTAACATTTAAAAAACCTATTAAAATTTCGAAATCCCCATAAAACCTATGAAATCCAAAGCCTTGTACCCCAAAATAGGGTAAAAATAAACCTAATTCTAACTTACCATGAAATAGGTTAAAATTTGCCTTATTTATTACTTTTCAAAGTAAGATCTTTTCTAGACTTAAAGCTTATATTCCATATTTTTTATTGAACTATTACATTCTTTTAGGACAAGGAATACCAAGGAGCGAGAGCCCTTTCTCCATAACCTTGGCCACAGATGCTGAAAGAAACAGGCGCGCCTGCTTGAGCTTTTCAGTCTCTGCCTTGGCCACAGAGCACTCAGCGTAAAAGGAATTATAAAGTTTTCCTAAATCATAAAGGTATGAGCAAAGGGCGCTTGTCTTGTATTGTTGGCATGCCATTTCAACGGTTGAGTTAAAAAGTGCTAGCTGGATCATAAGGTTCTTCTCCTGATCCTTTTCTAAGACACTCCAGTCAAAAGAAGTTTGATACTCAGGAAGGCCAACTTTTTGAATAAGTGATTGAATACGAGCATAAACATATTGAAGATAAGGACCAGTTTCTCCATCTAATTTGAGCCACTCTTTCATATCGAAAACAATTTTTCTATTATTATCAACTCTAACCATCCCATATTTTATAGCGCCATTAGCAACCATTTTTGCCGTTTCATCAATTTCTTTCTGGTCCCACTCGCCCAGGTATTGGTTCAGGTATTGCTCTTTAATCGCCTTTTCCATACTAGTTAAAAGGCTCATAAGAGGGACTATGTTTCCCTTCCTTGAGCTCATGGCACCATCTGGAAGTTCAACAACATTGTATTTTAAGTGAAAGCAGTTTTTTGATTGCTCAAATCCCATTTTTTCTAGTGTTTTAAAGATTTGGTTGAAGTGGTGGGCTTGTCTATCGTCTACAACATAAATACTTTTTTCAATTTGGTATTCTTCAAACTTTTTCTTAGCAAGAGAAATATCTTTAGTTGCATAATTACCATTACCATCTGATTTAATAAGAATACAAAAGCCGAGCTTGTCTTCTTTGAGGTCTATTCCTATGGCCCCCTCTGACTCAACAAGCGTTCCTTTTTTATGAAGCTCTTGGGCCAATTCAACAGATGAATGATCTTCCTCAGACTCAAAAAACCATCTTTCAAAATTAACCCCTGCCCAATCATAAGCGTCTTTCATTAGTTCTAAAGACCATTCCCTCGTTTTTTTCCAGAGGTCGTAGAATTCTCCTTCTTCTTTTTTTAATTGCTGCAGGATTTCTCCAAGCTGTACTCGGTTATTAGTTTCTTTATTTGTCCCTAATTCCTCTTCAAGCTTCGCAGTTGCTCTTGTGTAAAGTGTTCCTAACCAGGCTCCCTTATCTGTTTCTGGGAGAGGATCTTCGTTGTGGTTTTTTAAGTACCATAAGCATTTGGCAACATGGGTACCAGAGTCTCCTGGGTAGGTTACTGGAATTGTTTTATGGTTACAATATTGATGAAGAAGAACAATCGCATTTCCCAAACAAAGGTTTCTCATGTGGCCTACATGCAATTCTTTATGAGTGTTTGGTTGAGAAAATTCAATCATAGTTTTGGGGGCATTTTCGAAGATTACTTTTTGAAAATATCCACCTTCTAAAATATCAAGGAGGACATGCTCCCCTAAAAAAAGTGGGGAGACAAAGACGTTGAGGTAAGGTCCCTGAGCTTGGTAACTTTCAAGAAGGTTATTTTCTTCAATATTGTCAGCAATTTTTTGAGCGATGGCCGCGGGAGACATCTTAAAACTTTTGGCCAAAGGAAAACAAGGAAATGCAAAATGACCCATTTTTGGGTTTGGTGGTTTTCCAATTTGGTCGTAAATATCTTTTATCGTAAGTTTTGCTTCTGGAAAAGATTGTTTGATGGCCTTTTGAAGGAGGTTCGCTAGCTCAGAAAATGTTTTGTTGTGCATCATTTATTTAGGCCCTCTTTTGACGTGGGATAAAAATTTCGCGCATGATATAATTCTTAAAAGGAACTGAAAAGATATCTGTAGGTGGGATGGTGAGTTTTTTTAGGATAAAAAATCGCTTTGTGTTTTTTTCTCTCTCCCTTTTTCTTTTAGGAAGGTTTTTCTCCGTTTTTAATGAGGTCGTCGCAGTTGAAATTGAGCTTGATCCAGAGCAAAAGGAGCAGGAAAAAGTCCTTAAATATGGAGTTGGAACATTTGATAAAATGGGCGACGATATCAGAATTTCACGGTTTTATAGAAGAGGACCTTATCTAATTTACGATTGTAAAGGAAAGCACTTCGCATGTGTTATAAAGGAAAATTTTGAAAACTGTGAAGAGAGAAGAAAAAAGGCAAAAATATGGAATAAAAGTGGCTTAGCTTGCGTTCCTTTAAAAAAATTTGAAAATCGTTTGAACTGTGAAAAAACTCATAGAGAAAAGTTACCTCAGAGGTCGCCTGAACCTCTCTGCAAAAACTAATCTTTTATTTATCAAGATATTTAACCATGAGAAGGTGCTTTCCAACTGGAGGGATGTCAAATAAATCTCCGATTCCTTCAAACCCTATCTTCCTATAAAACCCGATAGCTTCTTCTCTTGCGTTACACCAAACAAGGTGGCAAAGGTTTTGTTTTACTATAGGAAAAGCGACTTGCAGGAGTGCAGAACTTAATCCCTTGTATTGATGCTCAACGAGCGTTGCCATCCCTTGAAGCTGGTACTGGTAAGGCTCTTCAATATCCGGATGTTTTTCAAAGTACATCGATGCAACACTGACAAGTTGGCCATCAATAAAGGCTCCCAAGTGAAAAGTTTGGTCTTCATCATCGCCTTTAAAGTTGCAGGACTCAATTGGATTATCCCCACCAAAAAGTATCTTACTTCTGATAGGGTACGTATCTTGAGCCGATATTCTCAATACTTTCAATTGAAAACCTTTGTCATTGAAACACGGAATCTTTATCTATAATACGGTTTGGGTAAAAAGTCACCTTTTGTGGAGGGTTAAAATGTCTTGCTCATTCTAAAAAGGTTTTTCATTGCAAGTTCGGAAAGGGCTTTGGAAAAGAAAGCAAAGACTGTGTTATTTATGCCTGAGTGAGGTCCGATCCAAGAAGCCGTAGTATGAAAAAGGCATTGATTTTTTGAGTCTGCAACGTGGATAATTCCCTTTAAATTTTTCAAAAATCCTTGGTCAAAAAGGAAGTGGTAAGTACCAGGAGACTTTATCCTTGGAATTTTAAAATTAAGCCTCATGTCAAAAGGAAGAAGCAGCGATGATAAAAGGAAGTCAACTCTACCTTTACTCTCTAAATAGCGGCTCTCTTTTATAAAACCTATATGATTTTTATAGATTTCGTATTGAGAAAGCTTTCTAAGGGCAAACCTGCAGGATTTTTTATGAAGTCCTGTAACTGAAAACTTTAACTTTTGTTTCTGTTCTTTTTTTTCTTTAAGAGTTTTAACATCAGATGAGCTAATAATAATACCTTTGGTGATTTTTTGAATAAGCTTTGGTGAATAGGGGAGGGTATCTAAGCGGATTAATTTCGCCTTTTTATGAGAATAAGGCATTTTTTCTGCATTTTGTGCTTGAGTTGGAAAAAGAAAAATGGAACAAAGGAAGATGATCAAATGAGTTGGAAAGAAAGATCGACGGTTGTTTTGCATTGTGCCTTTTCTAGGTTTCATTAGCTCTCTAACCTGAAATTAAATCATTCAAAATAAGATTATGTTAGGTCATAAAGACTAGAGTTTACCTTAAATAAATAAGATGGAATTAAAAAAATGGCAATTGAATCTGTAAAAAGAAAAGGGAAGGCTAAAGAGGCTACCATTGAAAAGAAAGATCAAAGGTGGCATTGCAGGAATAGGATATCACTGGTCTTTGGAAGTAATCATCATGAAGACTTAGATACCTATGTTTATGGTGAGCATTCTGTCGATTTTAAAACCGTTAAATTTCATCAGGCCAAAAGTAAGGCCATAGAGGAAATTTTAGACAACTGTATTGATGAGTTCTACAGAGGCCATGTGACCCAAATCCATACTACTTTATCAGATGATAATAAAAAAGTGATCATCGAAGATAATGGAATTGGTTTTCCCCTAACTAAGGTTCAGCAGGTTTATACAGAGTTTCGAACAGGTTCTAAGTTTAAGGATGAAGAAGTTGACTCAAAAGGTTTTCTAAATCGGACTCTTGGCCAAAATGGTTTAGGAGCTGCCGCAACTTGTCTCACAAGTGACGAGTTTAAGGTAACTGTAAGGCATTACAATTCGAAGAAAGAGCAAGTTTTTAACTTTTTAGATGGAGCTTTAAAAGTTAAAAAAAATAGGCCAAAACCTTTTAAAGGTCATTCCGGCGTAAAAATAGAGCTTATTCTTGCTAAGGAAGTTTATAAAAATAATAAAATAGATGAAGAACTTCTAAGAAAAAGGATCATTGATTTAGCGTATAACAATCCAGGTCTTACTTTCTATTTCAATAAAGAAAAATACCTTTTTAAAAAAGGTCTTTATGAATTAGCTCAAAGAGTTGATGAAAAAAATGCTCAGCTTTTTGGAGAGGATTGCTATAAATATGAAGTTAAGGGGACCAAGAGTAAAAAAACATTAAAGGGTCAAATCGACTTATCCCTATCTTTGACTATTGATAAACAAAATGAAGATAGAGAGAGGTTTATTTCTTTTGTTAATTCAACTCCAACATTTGATGGTGGTTTCCACCACGATAGAATCAGAAGACTTTTTGTCAATGCAATTAAAGACAAGCTGGAGAGGCAGGCTAAGAAGGGTAAATTAACCCTAACAGATAATGATATTCTGACTGGAATTACCTTTATTGTTGGCGTGACTATGCCTAATCCTAGATTCGAATCCCAAACAAAGAGAAAGCTTGTAAGAGATGCGCATCTAGAAAAGGCCATTGAAATTTTTATGAAGAAGGCAATTGATAAATTCTTCAGAAAAAATAAAGAGTTTTTAGAGCTAGTTTTGGAGAGGTGTCGTTCACGTCATCGCTTTCAAGAGCTAAAAGATGCATCGAAAAAGGCAAGAAAGCAGAAAAAACAAAGGATTGAGAAGCTTCTTGATGCGAATGAAAGAAAGCATAGAGATAAATGCACTCTTTTTATTTGTGAGGGAGATTCGGCCATTGGGGGGTTGAGATCTGCTCGAAATAAACTTTACCAAGGTGGGATTGCCCTTAAAGGAAAACCCATGAATGTTGCTCAAGCCAATATTAAGGAAATTCTTGATAACCAAGAATTCTCAGACATCATGGCCTCCATTGGACTTGTTATAGGACAGCAACCAGACTTTAAAAAACTTAGATTTTCAAAAATTGTTTTTTTAGCAGACTCTGATGTTGATGGTGGGCATATTAATACACTTCTTACGAACTTTTTCTATCAATTTTGGCCTGAACTTTTTGAATTTAAAGTGATTCAAATAGCAAGGGCTCCTTTATTTGAAATTGTTACTGAAAAAGGAAGAAAATTTGCTGAATCTCCAGGTGAGTTAGAGCAAATTAAAAAATCTGGAATCAAAATTAAAGAAATTCAAAGAAATAAAGGGTTAGGGGAAATGTCTCCTGAAGCTTTTAAGTATATTTTAGGAAGGGAAAATTACACGGCCATTGAAATTGAAGACAATATCGCCGCAAAAGGAATGCTTGAAATTTGTTTTGGAAAAGACTCCGCTCCTCGAAAAGAGCTTCTTATGGCCCCTTCCTCTGAGGGTGAAGAAAGTATCTCTGTTTATTTCAAAGGAAAAAAGAAAGTAGTCTCTTCTAAAAAAGAAACTAAGAAAAAAGAAACTAAGAAAAAAGAAACTAAGAAAAAAGAAACTAAGAAAAAAGTAACCAAGAAAAAAGAAACTAAGAAAAAAGAAACTAAGAAAAAAGTAACTAAGAAAAAAGTAACTAAGAAAAAAGTAACTAAGAAAACAGCTTCCAAAAAAAAATAAGTTAAGTAAATAGGATATTAAAATGGAAGAAAATTATCTTCATTCTTTAGAATCGATTCCCTTGAATAAAATAGTTCGGGAGGATTATAGAAATTATCAAATCTATACCTTGATGGATCGAGCAATTCCTTATCTTCAAGATGGTTTGAAGCCAGTACAAAGAAGAATCCTTTACACTCTTTGGAAATATCAAAGTAAGGGGCTCCAGAAGGTCTCCGCTGCCACAGGCCTTGTTCTAACATTGCATCCTCATGGACCAGCTTCCATTGAGAGTGCGATTGTTAATCTTGCTCAGGATTATACTTTCTCTAATAACTACCCTTTAATTGATAAAAAGGGGTATTTTGGAGAAAGAATGGAAACTTCTCCAGCAGCTTCTAGGTATATTGAATGTAAATTGGGAGAATTGGCAAAAATTATACTATTTGATGATATGAACCAGGTAGATATGGTTTCCAACTATGACGAAAAGGTTATGGAGCCTAAGGCCCTTTATCCTAAACTTCCTATTATGCTTCTTAATGGCGCAGAGGGAATTGGAACAGGATTTTCTTCAGTCATTCCAAGCTTCAGTCATAAAGAAGTTATTGAATCTATGATAAAAATGGTTGAGACCGGGAAACCTAAAAAGCTAAAGCCTTTTGTCAACAATTATGACCAAAAGATAGAAGTAGACTCTAGAGGTAGAATTCTTTACCGCATGAAGTTTGAGCAGGTTGGAGAAAAGATATATATAACAGAAATCCCAAGAAATTATGATTCAACCAGACTTTACCGCTATTTATCGAAATTCATTGATTCAGGTTTTCTCAAAGATTTTATAGATTCCTCTGTTGATAATAAAATAAAAGTTGAGCTTATTTTTAAGCGTGGAGAGTCTCCATCACTTGATGAAGTTAAAGAAAAATTGGGCTGTAGTACTTCCCAAGTTCCAAACTATACTCTGATAACAGACGATGGAATAAAAATATTTGAAACTCCAGAAGAAATCATTGAAATATTTACCTTGAGAAGATTAGATGTAGTTAAAAAGCGTTACCAATTATTTTCTAAAGATTTAGAGGAAAAAATTAGGCTAAATAATGAAATTATTAAGTTTATTAAAAAGAAAGAGTATGAAAAAGCCACTAAATCAAAGAACAGAAAGACATTTATCGAATATTTAGAAAAGCAAAAATATATTAACAGAGACTATTTGGCAGACATGGCCATTTATCGGATGACAAAAGAAGAAGTTCAAAAAAGAGTTCTGATGGTTGAAAATGATAAGGCCAGCTTAAAAAAATATACCAAAATAGCCAACTCTTCGACTTTGATAAAAAAGAAGCTCGTAGAGGAACTTATCGAAGTAAGAGATAAGATTGATAACCTGATCAAGTCTAGAGAAAGTGAAAAAAAGAAGGTTTATAAAGAAATAGAAAAGCAGACGAAAAAGTCTACTAAGAAAGCGTCTAAAAAAGCTAAAAAAGCAAAGAAGAAAAATTAATTTTTTCAAGTGAAAAGCGTGGTTGGTAGGAACTAACCTCTTTTATTTTTAGTGCAATCGGTACACTTTTTTGATAACCTATTGCGGTGTAATACTTATATGAGATTGCTTTTCATGGAGGAAAATATATGAGTCTTACAAAAGCCGATATTGTAGAAAGAGTCTATAAAGAAGCTGGATTTTCTAAGAAAGAAGCATCCGATCTCGTAGACCTAGTCTTCAAAATTATGAAAGAAACACTTGCAAAGGGCGAGAAAGTTAAAATTTCGGGCTTTGGCAATTTTTCTATCAGAGATAAGCAGACAAGGACAGGAAGAAACCCCCAAACCGGTTCTTCTATGGAAATATCTGCTAGAAGGGTTCTTACTTTTAAGCCTTCACAAGTATTAAAAGAAGATGTCACTTCTCGATATTCACACAGGATTGATAATAATGGAGTTGAAGATAAGTCGATTCTTCCGAAAGAAGGAAGTGATCGGGCGATAAACTCTTTTATTTCAAATATTGAAGAGAGAGAAGCCTAATTTAGCTGGTCAGCTTTGTTCTTAAAAAATAATTCGGAAAATAAAAAGAATACCAAATGAAAGGTGGTCTCTCTTTAGTAAAGGTTATCCAACTTTCACTTAAAAATGTCATTTTTTTATTTTTTTGAAAAAATCAAAACAATTTGCCAACGACAATCAAATTTTTAAATGATTAAATAAGGTTAGTAAAAATGGTTTTATACGAGTGCCTTTTCAGGGAGATAAGAATGGCCAACTTAATACCTCAAACAGTCCAAGGTAAAACTTTTAAAATTAACGAAGTATGCAGTATCGCCGGTGTAAAACCTTATGTTCTGAGGTTTTGGGAAAGTGAATTTCATGAAATTTCTCCAAGAATCGATGAAAATGATATCCGTTATTATGATCATCAAGATATAGAAGCGATCTCTCTTATAAAAAAACTCCTTTTTGAAGAAAAATTGACGATAGAAAAAACTAAGCTTGAATTAAAGTTAAGAGTCGTAAAACCTGAATTAAGCCCGCATTGTCCACCTGAAATAGTAATAGACGGGCCAAAGCCTGAAGCTAAAGGGCCTATTTTTGAAAGCTCTCAAAAAGATAAAAAGATTTTTGGGTCAGATCAAAAAATCAAAACTGAAGAGGGGTTTGCTTTAAATCCAGAAGAATTAGAAAAGTTAGTTCTTGCTAAGAAAAAGTTGAATGGGATTGTCTCATTGACCAATTCTTTGAAGCAGTCTCATGATTGGGACTAAGTCTTTTTCCTGAAGCTTATCTTTTTGATGGGCTTCAAAATTTTTCAAAATATTTCCAATGTTTGAGGTGATCGCTTTATTCATTTTGAAGATATACTCTTTAAATGTTACATCAAACTGATAGAGCTTTCTTTTTTCAATAATATTCTCTATTTTAATTAAATTACTACTTAGTTCCTCTAAAACTTTTCTAGAATGGTTGAGCCATGGATTAATTTCTAACTCATGTTTTGTTAAATTTTCAGAAGTTAATTCACTTAAGTCATCAATGAATTGAAAAGCAAGGCCCATTGCTTTACCTAGTTTAAGTAGCTCAAGAGATATTCTATACTTAAATGATAAGTTATCTTTTGGGCTTTCAATGACTAAGTAACTTGTTAACAATGCAACTTGAATCAGGCGTGCTGTTTTTAGTTCATGAACTTCCTTTATCGAATCAAAGGACTTTAACGTTTCATGGCTCAGGTCTAAGACCTGGCCTTGTATTAAACCTTTAGGTCCAAGGCATCGTGTAATAATTTTGAGAATAAGGTTTAAATGTGGTGAGTAGACCTTGGAAAGAAGTTCATATGAAATGTTTAACAAGCCATCCCCTGCTAGGAGTGCTTTCCATTCTCCATAAGCCTTGTGAGCAGAGGGTTTATTCCTTCTAAAGTCATCATCATCCATGCAAGGGAGGTCATCATGTACTAAGGTGTAGGCATGGTGGACTTCAACAAAGCTTGCTAGGTATTGATGGTTTTGAGTGACTTGAAGGTTCGCTTCTTTTGATAAATCTTTAGCTATTGCATAAACAAGCTTGGGTCGAAAAAGCTTTCCAGGAGGAAGGACACAATATTCGTATACATCTTTCATCAATTGATTTGGAATGCATTGTCTTAAATGTTCTTTCAAATTTTGAGAAATTTCGTTGTGAATTGAGTCCACTTCAGGTGTCTTTTTATGCTGCTCTGTGTACATTTGGTAGCTCCTCCAGTTACAAGAACCTATCAGCTTGGAGGAGGAGTGTAAAAGCATTTGCGGTGCGTCTATTACCTAAGCTTGAAACGGGGTGACATGACAGAGCCTCTTAGGGTGAAACTAAAGTAGCCTTTTGAGTCTTTTTGTTTACCACTTAAAAATAAATTAAGAATTGGGAAATCTTTCTTGTAAAATTGTTCAGAGAAATTAATCTTCCCCTTAAGGTCATAAGTGGACCTACCAATATACCTTTGATTGACCTTCATACTTCCCTCTACTTCCAGCAAAACAGGCGAGGCGTCACTTCCAGCTT
>MDTD01057439.1_pt1 | contig 18332 bp, 20 predicted proteins | sample 811221 | NCBI WGS metagenome assembly MDTD01 (sample SAMN05326646, study PRJNA326480) | marine metagenome | isolation source: seawater | place: Pacific Ocean: South West | collected 2011 | reverse complement strand
ATCAAGATTAACAGTTACAGTATCAGTAGCACCAACTACGGTGCTAATACCTGTGCCTCCTGCAATATCCATGGTATTGCCAATAGATACAATTTGGTCAGAACCAGAATCAGCAGTTAAAGTAAATCCTGATAACAAGGAGTTAGTGGCTAAAGTAATTCTACCTTGTTGGTCTACATTAAACACTGGAACTGTGGTAGCAGAACCATATGTGCCGGGGGTGACCGCCGTATCATCTAAGTTAATTGTAACTGTGTCGGTAGCCGTAACAGCAGAAGTAAGTGCAGTTCCACCTAAAACTTGCACGGTGTCGCCGTCTGCAACCGTTTGCGTAGCAGAACCATCTGATAAAATCCATGAACTCATAGTGCCGGGTGCAGCACCTGAACTCGCTGCAGTTAGTCTACCTTGCTGATCGACGGTGATTGAGGCATAAGTATAACTGCCCGGAGTTACCGCAGTATCATCTAAATTAATTGTAATTGTTTCGGGAACAGTGGCGGTAGTAGAAAGACCAGTTCCACCTGACATCTGCACGATGTCGTTATTATCAACCTGCACCGTATTAGTATCATCACCTCTGATAGTAAATTGACTCATAGTTCCACCAGAATTGCTGATTTGAATAAACCCTCCCAAGTTTTGGATAGCAATACCACTTCCAGCAGTCAGAGTAGCAGCATCAAAAGTTCCAGCAGCAGCATTTCCAATCAACAGTTCTCCATCGGCTGGCGCAGTGTCATTATAAGTTCCCAACTTACCGATCATTCTCATAGATTTATCTGCTTTGAGTTGCACAGCCAATTGAGAATTATTTACTTCTAAATTAATCGTTCCAGTAGCCGCACGGGTTTCCAGAACTAAGTTATCACCAGTGCTACCGACAACGGGCGGGGCGGTGGTGGCAGTATCTTCAAACTGAATCAATGAGGGTGCACCATTTAGGTTGGTAAACTTGCCGACAAAACCTGTAGCACTGTCGGCTTGCGCTTCAAAGACACGACCCTGCAAGGGAAGTGCTCCCGTCCCGACAGTCAATCGTCCACCGTTTCCAGCCCCTTGCACAGCAGCAGGTCCGACAATTAAAGTATCATTTCCAGAATTATAAATAAAATCACCATCTCCTCCGATGGTATCAGCACCAGTGCCGTAGGCTACTTGAGTAATAGCAATAGTTCCACCAATGCCTCCTGCACCTGCCGCCGTAGCCTGAGTAGTTCCATCTGCGAAAGTAAGCACACCACCTGCACCCGCAGTAAGAGTAAGATTAACACCCTGCACCAAACCTGTGCCGTGAATATCACCCGCTACGGCTAAAGTATAACCGGGGTTTGTAGTCCCAATTCCTACCCGAGCACGAGTAGAATCAACAACTAAAGTGTTATTAACATCATCAATGATGTAAACACTGTTGCCACTCACGGTGGTCTGAGTGATCTCCGTCATGGTAAATATATCTCCGCACAACTATTTATTAGTTGTCATCAGTCTTCACAGAAACTGGTGTTAATCACAGCATTTCCGCTACCTGCTGGAGTAGTCAAAGTAAATCTAAGTGTGTTGGCACCGCCTGTGCCGACAGAAACATTGAGTGCGTCGTTGCCGGGGACGATAACAAAGAGAAACTCTGGGAGTATAGGTGCACCTGTAGAACGAGTAACTAAGCCAGAAACCTGAAGATATCCCGTGTTGGCAGTAACGGTGTCTTCCAACATAATTTGAGCGAAATAACCAGCGTTAGCACGAGTTCCAGTAGGAATAGCCACATCAAAGTTTTGAGTTACACCGGCGGTGTAAGTTCCAGTAGTAACCGAACCTGAACCACCTGTGGCAGCAATAGAAATAGAACCTCCACCGTTAGTAATGCTAATACCTGACCCAGCCGTCAGAGTAGCCTTGTCTAAAGTATTACCTGTGGAATTACCAATCAATAATTGTCCATCTGTGTAAGAGGTTTGGCCTGTGCCTCCATAGGCTACACCTATCTCAGTTCCTTGCCACACACCTGTAGCGATAGTGCCTACGGCAGTAAGTGAAGAAATCGTAACTCCCGAACCCAATTCAGTAGCCGACAAAACTTCAGTTCCATTAACGCTGTATACCTTGCCAGTGGCCACGTCCAGACCCGAGGAAGATGATAGCGCACCGCCATCAGACAAAGTAAGGAAAGTAACGGTGTTAGCCCCGACGTTAGATAATATATTTAATCCAGACGCAGCGTTAGATCCAACTCCTGCACCAGCAGCATCAGAGTTGAGGTCAATAACTTTATCTTCTACACGCAAGTTAGTAGAGTCAATAAAGGTAGTAGTGCCTTCTACGGTTAAACTTCCCGGGAAAACAGTAGTGGTAGTAGCCCCACCCACAGTTAGGGTATTGGCTCCCAGTGAACCGAAAATAGTAGCGTTTCCAGCACCTGCATCAATAGCAGTAGTGTTGTTACCCACTACTAAATTATTAACGGTGACTCCACCAGCCTTATCGGTAGTAAATGCTGCATCAGCACCGAAAGCACCGCCATCGTTGTATTGCACTTGCCCGTCTGCACCGGCAGGAGTGCCTGCTGCACCGGCTAAGAAGTTAGCACGAGTTTGTTGTTTCAAAGCGTTATCAGTGGCATCTAAAATTAAAATTAAATCAGCATCATCGGCAGTAGCCGTGGCTCCTTTACCAGAAATAATAGCAGGCTGAGCCGTGGTAGCACCTGTGTTAGTTATATTTATGTCACCCGAGACATCCACCGCCGTGGCTGTGCCTGCATTAGAAACGATAATTTGGCCATCAGTCATGGTAACTTGAGTCAATTGTTTATTGACATCTACTGCCACGATACCTAATCCAGTAGAAAAATCATCTATCTGCACGGCACCATCTAAAATAATGGTGGTATCCTCGATCTCGTAAGAGGTCGTGGTCTGGATAATCTTGGCCATAAATATATTTTCACTTGCCAACTATTTATATTTGTGCTCAATCAATAACCTGAGCCGTAGTTACCCAACCGACCCAATCAATAGTCTGTCCGGCTGCGCCAGTAACGGCAATAACTAAATTAACACCAGAAACGGTAGCATCTACTTGATAAGTGCCAGCCGAAGAATCATGCACAATAAACTCAAACACCGCACCTAAGATAGTAGCGGTTCCGGCACCACGAGTCACGGCTCCTTTAAGTTGCACGGTAATAGAATCAGAAGTGGAATCTACTTTACCCACGACATGAGCATCAAAAAACCAAGTGGAATTGGTTTGCAGTCCCATGGTTCCGCCGCCGGGGGTGAGGGTCATAGGGGTAATCGTGGCATCAGTGGTAGTGACCCCAAGAAGATAAGAAGCATGACGATTTTCATCATTTAAGGCTGCGGGTTGAACAATGGCTCCACCTTCGGGAATAATCTGCAGTTCGCCTGCTACATCGGAATACAGATCGGTAAAGTAAGTGCCGTCGTAATCTAAGCGTAGTTGCGTCGTGACTTCTTCTACATGTAGTTTACGGGCTGGAGTTTGAGTGCCGATACCAACTCTAAGATTGGCTGCATCATAGAAAAATTGAGCCGTAGCACCTGCGAAACCACCTGCACCATTGTTGTATTGCACGGCACCAGAAGCACCACCGGGCGCACCTCCGCCACCACCGCCACCTCCGGTGACAATGGAGACTACGCCTCCGCCTTCGTCAGTTAAGGTGCCATTAGTGACTTTTATAGTAGTAACTGGAGTAACAGTAGGATTGCCGTCTTGTTCTTCCACAGTAAGATTAGAGACACCTCCTCCGCCACCAGAGGTAGAAGTGACAGCAGTAACGCCAGTGAACTTAATCTTACGATTAGCGTGTGCCATAATAAATATAATGGTGCCTTGTTATTTATAGGTTATCAACCTATGATAACGTAATTGACGTTGTAATCTAACGCATCAGGAGTGGGGTTGATAATATCTACACCAATGGTAAAAGATGTGCTGGCACTCCGAGACCGGATTACAGGTGGTGAACCGGCTACATCCAGACCTGTTGCCAGTTCCAAAGAAAACACAATAACATTTGTAGCCGTAACTGCGCTATCAGTAACTACAATTTGGGAAATAGAACCTCCGCCTCCAGCAATAGAGGCACTTTGGTCTCCCGAAGTGATACCATCTAACTTAGTTTTATCGGCGGCAGACATAGAACCGGCAGCCGCCGTGGTAGCCGCACTGATACCAATAGTTCCTGTGGTCGTAATAGGACCTCCTGTGATCGGGGCTGAAGTGGCTATGTTAGTAACTGTTCCACTGCCACCACCACCGCCTCCGCCAGTAGTAATAGTAACTGTGTTTCCTGTGCTGTCAGTAATAGTTCCTGCCGAAACTATGATTTCTTTAACATTGTTGTTGGTAGTGCTACCATCAGTAACAACTAAACCACTGGCTGTAACTCCAGTAAAAGAAATTGGATTCAAACTCATTTAGCACCCTCACGATTGTAGTTTAGCACGAGAGGTGTCATCATATCCATCTTGTGTCTCAGTCCATCCAGCGAAACAAGCATCCATATTACCTGTAGTAATGGCTGCGCCTGTGCGGTTAATAACACGGAAAACAATTTGCTTTTCTACACTCACTGGCACATCAAAATCCCACATGTCACGCTTAGGAGAAGTAGGTGCCCATTGGAAATCTTGCCATTGTAAGAACAAAGAACCATCTACCCAAAGTTCATAAAACATACCCGAAGTAGGTGTAGTCAAAGAAGAAGGTTCAGAATGACCGAAAGAGGCAATAACATACAGTTCGCCAGTGCTTCCTACTGAAACAGTTCCACCTACGGCGGCTGCGGTAGAACCAGAACCTACTGGGAATGGATTGTTAGAAGCACTGGGAACACTGTTAATACCTGTAAAAGTTTGTGGAGGAATCTGTGGGGCTGATGCCGAAGTATAGTCGCTGCGAGCCACTACTTCATCTAAAACACCATCAGCATTGGAATCACGCCATGTGTTATCTCCCAAAACGTCGGCTACGTTAATAACTACCATGTCTACATAGGCGTTGTTATCTAATTGATTAGCGTTAGCCAAAGTGCCATCAGCATTATAAGTATCTAAAGTAGTAAAATCAATACGCTGGCGTTGAATCAAGTTGGCAGAATTGCCTTTACTAACCATGTGCCAAGGATAATTACTGTAATCAATGGGAATACCTTCAAGTCCTGCTTGGGGTGTTGCTCGGACGGGGCGGCGAAAGGTCTGGGGGTCAACTCCCGGTCTCACCACCTGTGTTGCTGCGGTAGAAACAGTGGAATATGAAGAAATTGGAGGTGGGTTGGATTGCACAGCATTTCCTTTTTGGGAATAGCCAGATTGAAATGCCTTCTTACGATAAGGACGTTTTATATCCCTGATCTTTTCGCCAGTGGTCATGATATATATGCCTCCCTTCTACTATTTATACTTACTCATCTATTTCTGGCACGGATTCCTCGCTTGCGATGATAGGCTTTATCTCTAATTTCTTGGCGTTTGCGCCATTCTTTTAACAAAATTAAATATTTTTCATAGGTGTCTGGTTGTAGTCCTTCCATATTTAGAATCATGCGTTTATACCAATCTACGCTTTCAGGACTGACATCTATACCCAATTTTAATAATTTATGACAAATCATAGCGTCGGCACCATCAAATAACCAATAATCTACGAAAACTCGTGCAAAATCGTAAAGGGTGTTAGGTCGGGTCCTAATATTTGCAGGATTGCCACCGAAAACCCGTTGGCCTACTCGTTGTAAATAATAAGGAAAGGCTTGCATATCTGTAAAAACTGTGTATTCTACATCAAAAGTTTGTCCCGGAAGCACATAAACATTAGGTTTAAGAGTATATTGGGGCACACCGATACCGGGTTGCACTGGAAATGGTGCTGCATCGCCTGAAATGCCGGGGCTGGCAGTGCCATCAGGATTTTCATAATAACGACTATCGTTGACGACTAAATTAACAAAACCATTAGGTGTCTCCCATGAAACAAAGTCAACTTCATTATTATTAACATACTCCACAAAGTAACGTGGTCCTTGGTCGGCAGCAGTAGTCCAATTATTATCATAACGATTCGGCGGCGTAATAGGTCCATGTTTTCCTATGCCTGAAAAGGTTTGGGCATAAGTAGTAACCAGTGCGCTGCCACCTAATTTACCGAAAGATGGAAAATATCTAATTCGCATTTGTGGTGGGGCTTGCGTAGGACGATTACGGGCTAAACTTAAAACCCATTGAATCTCAACTTTTCCTGCATCTTGGTTAATGAAACCACCACTATATTCCTGTGGTCCAAACTCTCCGATATCGCCTGCGGCTACATCATCTGGATCTGCCACATAAGTATCAGGTATTCCATCGCCACCTACGGGACGGGGAAACAAACCTACAATACCTTCGTCATAGTCAGGAAGTCCAACATAACCAATATTATCTTCTTGCCGAGTCCCATCTGGATTTATTTGAGCAAACTCCTCAACGTTTGATTTGCTATTGGCAGGATAAATAATAGCATTAGCAATAAATGAAGACCAATTTGCACCGGGTCCTAAAGTGGTTGAACGGGGGTCATCATCGGTAAAAAGAAACCCACGAAAGTGTCCATCTTCAAACTCTTCTATGGTGCCGTTCCTCAATCCTAAAGGGTTAGATGAAATCTTAGACAAAGGATAACCAAAAGGTATTTGTATAGGTGTCCATGCTTCTTCAGGAATATCTTCAGGACCTGTTCCCGCAGGTAAATTACGTTCACAATAATCAATAGACTCAATACGATAACCACTAAGTTGTTGACCATTGACCTTGAGATTTATAACCATGCTATCAAAAGCATGGCTCTTTTGGGTTTTTGGATTAGGTAAAACACCGGGGGTGGAACCAAAATTGTTAAAAACTAAAAATTGGTCGGCTTGAACTAAAGGTTGAAAAGCAACTTGTTTTCGCTTCCAATTATCAAAAGGAATGTCGCTACCTTGATCGTAAAACCACCGACCAAAGTTTTCAAACGCTGCAGGTGGAGTATATCTATCGGGAGAACGATTGGTTAAACCATCAGGAATATTATTAAAAATACCACGAGGAGTTTTGGCCCCTGAACCATATTGAGAAGTAAAAATAGAAAAAGGAATGCCGGGTTCAGGCCACGCAGAATAATCCCAACCTGTAAGGGCACCAGTAATCTTACTACCATTAGGAATAGGTGATTCTGGGACTGGTGGAGGCACACCCTGTCCATCAACAGCATTATAAGCCTCGGGACCTCTTAAAAAATTACCATCATAAGTAAAGGGCAGTTGAAACATAGCAGTATCTGGCCCTAATCGCCAATTATAAACTAAATGTCTACAACTCATGGTAATGCACTCCTGCGAGTAGTCATACCTGTGGCCTTAATCAATTCTTCATCTAAATCACCTTCATGAATATCGGCTCGTATTTGCCAACGAGTTAGGTCTTGTTTAAACTCTTGCAGATTCTTTTCGGTAACGGGAATCCCTATATCTAACATTTTCTTAGCAATCAAGAAATCTGCACCATCAATCAATAAATATTTTATAAACACCCGAGCAATTTGGTAATCTTCCATCAGGGGTGGAAACAAAGGCTGGTTAGAAAAGGTATTCCAACCAATAGGATCTTCACCAATGGCTTTACCATACCAAACGGGTGAACGATTACGAACATTACCCGCAGGAAACTGATAGAGGTTATCGTAGGGCAAACCTTGTGGGTTAGACTCTCCTGTAGCATAAACTTGTGACCCTACTGGATATCCGGGTCCAGCATCACTGGTAGAAACTTCATCAGGACCACTCCAAAATACACCCCATGTCGATCCGGGAAGAATGTAAATTGGTGGGTCAATGCCATTTTTAAATGATTCTACAGTAAATAAATTGGCTGCATTAGGTTCTGGAAACGGAACGGTAAAACCACTTAGTCCATTCAGAGCAGAATAATCTGGGGCATCATAATAATAATTTTCATCAACAAATATATTTAAGTTAGCGTCAGGTGGCCAAACCGCCAAATAATCCAGAATTACCATCTCATTATCTAAAACTTGAGCAGAAGTCTTAATGTTGTTTCCATGCTGTCCAGTAAATATACCTACTGGTTTACCGCCATCAATTACAGGAATTAAAATATTGGTGTTAATATTGGCGGGGAACTTAGCATTGGGGGCTGTGGGTAGAACAGTGCCCGGAGGATTACCCCAATTAGCGATAGGTTCTACATACGGGTTAGCATCTAAAACAGGATAACCTAAGCAATAAGGTTTGGGGTCATCATATTTAACGGCAACAACGTTGCGCCATTCATACGCCTGTCGCCTAACAGCCATAAACTCAATGGGTTGCACTACTATTTATATCTCTTGACGGTTAATGGCAGCATAAAAAATATATTTTAAGGATTCTATCCATTTGTTCTCTAACCAAGTGCCTGTGCCCACCAGAGGGATAGAAGTATCAAGGTAACTATTAAAAACAGAGGGATACTCATCAAAAACAAGCAACTGAATCAAATCTTTCTTTTTACCAGACACAGGTAAACCCTTGGACTTTAACAATTCTTTTATTTCGGCTACAGTCATATGATAAAGATCATAGTATAGTTTCACCCATTCGTGCATAAAGATACTATGCGTTACCAACTATATGTAGTTACGGCTCACATAGGTGCGCCATTACTGAAACGCTCACTGTAGTATTCCTTTTGGATAGCCAATTCACCAATAAGGCTGACATTGACAGTGCGAGTAGCAGTAGTAGCAGTAGTTACGCTAACTGTAACTGCAAGCGGTTGTTGGAAAAGCACCAAAATTGGTGTGGAGAATGCCAACACTGGTCCACCAGCGTTGATGTTGGAGAAAACCCAACTGATGTCAAAAGCGTTAGAAGGAACGTTGTTAGGTCCAACTTGAATGGAAACAGTAAAATCGGTTTCGGAAGTGGCTACTGTGCCAGCAGCGTCAAGAATGTTAACAGCAATAGCGTAAAGACGAACTTCTTCGTTATTTGCTTGATTTGTGAAAATTGTTTGAGTATTTACAGTGCCAGCAGTAGTCGCTCCAGTAAATGTGTGGGTTGTGGAGTAAATCTCTGGCTGTGGGTCTTGATTTGCCATCTTAAGTCACCTATACATATTGTTGTGTTGCACGACTATTTATATCTTATGTTTTATCGGACTCCACGAGGATTACGTCGCTGACGTTGGGAATAGTATTCTTTTTGGATGGCAATTTCAGCAATTAGGGTGCAGACAACGGTTCTTTGAGCCGCTAAAGTAGCACCCGCAGTAGATTCCAAAGAAACTTGAACTGCTAAAGGTTGTTGAAACAAAGCCAAGATAGGTGAAGTAAAAGTCAAAGTTTTGTCATCTTTAAAGTTAATCACAGTAGCATCAAACGGATTTGAAGGAATATTATTCGGTCCAACTTGAATAGTGATAGCAAAATCAGTATCAGTGGTAGCGGTGGTGACGGGGGCACCATTTTCATTAAGTATATCTACCATAATGGCGTAAATACGAACTTCTTCGTTGTTAGCCTGATTAGTAAAAATAGTAGAGGTGGCTACATCTCCGGTAGTGTTAGCATTTGTAAACACCGCACGAGTCGTATACAACTCTGGTTGTGGATCTTGATTAACCATAAGAGTAATAGCACCCCCTTACTATTTATAACTTACTTTCGCTCTCTCATTCGCAGTTCATCCCACATCCAATCATCATTAGTTGGTGCGTATTCGGGTTCAATAAAAATTGGCGGGGCTGGAGGTTCGGGTGGCATAGGTGGCAACATAGGCAAAGTTTTATCCATTAAAAGTCCGGGGAGAACTCCTTTTATTTTCTCTTTCCAAACATACTTGCGAGCAAACCACCAAGTTAAAGGCATAAAAATAAAAATATCTATTAAGATAGCCCAAGGTCCAAACTGTTTAGAGGTAGCGTTAATTTGCTCTTGTGTTTCTACGGGACCTAACATGCCGTCTTGCCAAATGTATCCAAGCCAAAGTCCACAGATAGCCATCACAATAAAGATGGTAAAAATCAAGGCTTGAACAAACGTAAGGCGGGACATATGTAGACTCCAATTCGCCTTTTAGTTATTTATATTTACGGTATTCTTGCATCATGCATCACGGAACAACTCGTCCTCAGTGTTCCATTCAGGCACAGGTTCTAAATCTATTTCAGGTGGCACAGATAACGGATCATTAGAAAGTAGGAAATCATGAACTCGTGGAGCCAAATCGTCTAACTTTTCGTCAATGCTACTACCTTTTTCTTCGGAAATCTGTTCTAACTTACTAAAGAAACTGGCTAAAATAGCAGTGCCACGATAAAACTCGGGAGTAAAGGCTTTGCGTTGCATTTCAGAAATCCTTTCAGCAGACCGTTGAGCCACAATAGCCAAAATAACGGCAGCCAAGTTAGTAGACATAATAAAAGCCAACATTTGATAGTTCAACCAAAAACTGGGAGTTATGATTTGAGCAATAGTTTGGGTTAGCAAGGCTAATCCTAATGACAGGAAAACCATGGTCTTTGCGCTAATAAAATCTGTCTGATTAAAATCATTCCATTCACTTTTTGATGACATGAAGATACACCTCCTCAAATATTTCTATATATCCAATAATTTCGTAGTCGTAAGAAGCCAAAAGTTCACGAACTTTCTTCTCCCATTTTCGCCCCTTATCTAAGGCAAACTCTTCCAACCTAAATATACCTTGTTGTGCTAACATGATAAAATCTTCATAATAAACAAAGGGATATAATTTTTCTTTATACTCTATTTCGTGGAACTCAGAGGCTACTTGGTGCACATCTTCTAACTGTTCCATAAGTTTACGCTCAAAAAAGTCGGCACCCATTTGTTGTTTGATAGGATCTTCCACTCCGATACCAGCAGACAGCCTTTCAGCCATCATTTCCCATTCACGTTCAATGATAGCATCCCATCGTTGGCGGTCGGCATCGTATTCCAAACCTAAATTAAGTCGGCGGTCTTTGAGATAGTCGTTCCGCTTAGAACTAAGATATTCTAACCAGAGTTCCGACTCTTCCATAAGCAATCATGGGTGGGTCACCTACTTATATCTTCATTGACTGAAATAATTAATAGCCGTGGCACTAAGCCACGAAAAGGTGCCAACAATGACTACCATAGAAACAAAATCTTTTGTATCGGGTAAAACAATTTGTGGAAACTGAATAGGGCCATCATCTTGCCAAGCACCTAATTGATAATGAATTAAGGCTTCTACTAAGAAAGCAGCAAAAGTAATACCGATAACTAAATTAGTTTTCACCATAGTATCACTGATCCCATTTGAATTGAGGGTTAATCTTAAACTTATCCATAATCATTTCGGAAGCAAGATTACCAAAAATGGTTCCCAGTGCCCCGATTAGACATCCAATAACTATACCTTTTATCATAACAGAAGCATCATCGTCATCATAAAGATTGGCTACTTCAGGATGATTCTTGAGATATTGGGTAACTGAAGAAGGAGGGTTATCATTTTTCAAACGTGGGTCTTTAGCAGCCGCAGGGTCGTGATACACTTTCCCCACAGGTGCGGTAAATCTCTCTGCCAAGAATTGGTCGTCCCATGATGATAATAAATCATCCAAGATGTCATCAATAGCCTGATTCAACTCCAGATTGTCTGTATCTGCTAAAATATCTTCTCTTTCTTCTTCAGACAAATTGTCATACCATCGGTATGCTACTCGTTCACGAGTATCTTCGTCGCCGGTGAGAGCAATATATATTTTTAATACATCTTCAGAAGCACCATTTACCCAATCTTCAGACCAGTTTTGATAAGCCTGCTCAGTAGCCCGTTGTGGATCGTAATAAGAATCGTCATACCAGTCATCTTCTTCTTCACTTTGATACATTACAGGTTTAGTATAATGTCCACCACAAGAAGTGCCGGGGCCTTGAAAACGACCTCCAAGGACTCTACAATCACTCATAGTAGTTTCCATACATCTGCCATCAGGTAGCAAACAGGCACCAAAATAATTAGAGTAAGGAGTTGAATTAAAATTATCCATCTCCAATAACATATCTATTTGGCTATCGGTCATAATGTCCATAAGATAATCAAGAGAATCTTCCTCATCAGCATTTGGATGAGAGTCTAACCAAGCCACATATTCTCTAAGTTGGCGGTCAGAAATTATATCTAACAAAACTGATAGTTGGGTCATCCTTGCGCCTCCTTGATCTCTTCTGTTAGACCGAGAGCAAGGATTACAAAGGGTATACTCATTAAAGCGTAATCAGTCCAACCAAACGCATCCGAGGGCCAGCCGTATTGACGATAGGTGCGGGCCACACCGAGAAGCGTAGAAGTAAAGAAAGCAGCCGAACCGACGGCAGGAATCAAAAGACCACGCCATGCCTTACGGCGGGCTTGTTGTTTGGCATCAACTTCTGCCTCAACAGTTTCTTTTACCTTTTGTTGCTCGTCACCGACTTGAGTCATAAACTCACCTCGTAAGGAGTGCTGCACCAACACCAAGAATACCGACCATAGCCATGCTACGCCAAGGGATTGAAGTTTCTGGCTCTACTTGCATTCCACTAATTTCTTCATTTTCTTCTGCATTTCCGGTTACTACGGAAGGGTCATCCGAAGTTCGGCATCCGAAAACATTAGACCATAGGGGATTACAAAGTCGGTTTTCAGTCATCCAACGAGAAAAGGAACCCGGCATAGATTGGTCAAGATAAGTATAGTCTTGCATATCAGCACCACTGGAAGGCATCCATTTCATACTGGAACGACCTGAAGCCGTGTAGGGTATACCGGCTTGACCATACGGCTGATAAGCGTTACCAGATTGGTCTAAAGTAGTAAGTGTAGGAACCCATGCCATCCATGGAACTGTGGAAGGGGCTTTAGAAATAGGGTCTCCGCCAGCAGTATATCCAATAATTTCTTGTTTCTTGGATGGGTCGGAGGGGTCTTGCACATAACACTTACGGTTATATAGATCGCCTCGGTCACAAGTAATGTTATAGCCAGCCATGTATATTATGCTGTCAGCCGACTATTTATACTTACTCGTCAGTAGAATCTTCATCTTGACTTTTAGCAAAACGATTCAAAAGCATAACGGCTGCAATTAAGCCTAAAGTGCCAATACCAGCAGAGATAAAAGCATTTCTTTTTAACTTACCACCTTCAGTATTAAAATCACGCATAAAGCGGTCATCAAGATAAGTATCGTCATCTACGGCAGGGAATCCTTGAGCCTCAATAATCATGTCTAACAAATCATCGGCAAAAGGTCCACCAGCACTGACATGAACGCCATCATCTTCACGATGAACTCGCACTTGACCTTCCGATACCATATCTGACCAGTCATCGTGGGCGGTTAAACGACGGTATAAATCTTTGGAAAGCGTAAAAGTTTCAAAGTTTTCAGGAATATCTTTTTCTTTTGTTTCTACAGTCTCAGCACCACAAAGTTGTGTTTCTGCACCATAAGTAATACAGGGGTCTTGACCACAGCCACAGTTTTTCTTTTCGGCATCAAAAACCTTAAATCTATTATCAACAATCATTGGGAAACGGCCTCCTTCTTGGGAATGAACTTGAATGGTATCAATTTCATCAATTTTCATACCTGAGTTTTCCAATTCCTTCATATGTAGTAAAACTTTAGAAGGCAAGCCTACGTCCAGAACATAACTCTTTCCAGTGGTATGTTTTTCGTAGCCTTTAACCTTGAGGTAAGGAGCGTTCTCTTGCAGATTCTTTCGCTTGGCCTTTTGACGTTTCTTTCGTGCAGCCTTGTATTCAGGTGTATCACGACGCTTCAACATTTCTTTTGTGCTTTCGCCGGGTAAGCGATCGGGACTGGTATCAACTTCAGCAGACATGCTCATAGGGCCAATTTTATCTTCATTTTCTGCATCCAACGCCTCAGCCGCTGGACATGTGCACTTTTCATCCTCATCAACATAACCACAACCGTCACAGTCTGGACACACATCATCATCTTCACCATTGAAAGGAGTAGCATTTATATTTACTACGGCATCAGTGCCGGGGGTGGCGGTTGTCATGGAAGCAGAATTACTGCCGATAACACGACCGTTGCCATCAGGTTGGAAAGTTTCGTCACCAATCATAGCCACTTCTTCTACACCATCGGCTTGTTCTTCAGCCACAGGTGCGTTAACAACATCAGCCACGTTTTCTGAAGCCTTGGCTTCTTCCATGCCGGGATAAGTAATATCTATACCAGATTCTTTAGACACACGTTCTGCTTCTGCTTTAGAACAAACTTTGTGACAGTTGTAAGTTTTACCTTTATATTTATATTCGCCTTTAATACCAAAAGATTTTTTCTTAACAATGGCAGTAACTTTGGCCTTAACGTTCTTTTTCAAAGGAAGACAATAAAAACTATACTTCATTTAATCACCAACCAAAAGTTTGAGCCTCATAAGAAACTCGGGGAGCAAATAAATCTGCGGACGGGGCGAAACCAAAGGCTTCTTGTCCTACCGCAGCACCGTAAATACCGTGAGATCCGAAATCTACATGGTCAGCATTAGCAATCGGTTCAAATAAATATTGTGCATCATCAGCCAAATAAGCAGTTTGCTCTACTTGTTCAGCATTGTGTTGTTCTTCGCTGTGCTTTTCCATTTCGCTTTCGTAAGCGTTTTGGGTGGCCTCTAATAACGATTCATATCGCTTGATTTCATCTTGGGCTACGTTACCACGAGTCATACGACCCAAACCGTAAGCCAAGGGTGCAACACCAAAAACAATGGCTACTAAAGTGCGATGAGCACCCAGAACATCAAACTTGGCTTTATCTAAACCACAGAAGGCTAAAGTGCCTGCACCTAAGAATAAGGGAATACCTGTAGAGGGATTAAGGGCTTCTTTTTCAAGAGAAGATGGTTCACGAGGCGTATCATCACCTTCACCAAACAGGATTTGGTTTCTTAATGAAGCAAAGTCTACCATACTATTACCTTCGGCTTACAACTATTTATACTTTCAGTTGGCACCAACGGCACGACCAAAGTAATTTGCTCCGAAAATAGGCTCAGTGGTCATAAGTGTGTAAGAATAGGCTGTCCAGTCAGAACGAACAGTGTCTTCTACATTGTTAGAGGTTTGTCCAACTGGATAAGTATAATTGACATTTTGTCCTACGGCTTGTCCGCCCATGATACCACGGTCGGTGCCGACAACAGGAATAGTTCCCCAGTTAGTGACTAAATGTTCTTGACCAGATTCAGCGTGAGATTCTTTGGTTTCTTCGGTAGCCTCGCTACTGTCGTTCATTTTACCCTTGATATAACTGCCTACCACAAGAGTTACCAGAGCGATCGGGATACCAATCATTAAACCTTCAGTTACTGCTGACATATTATTCACTTCTCCTCACGACTATTTATATTTACTGTTGTTCTCGGTTGTAAATCGCACCCAGACCCAAAAGAGCCAAAGGAATAGTAAAGGCTGCTGCAATAGCACCAAAGCCTAATTTATAACCTGTGCGGAAGGGCTTTTCTAATTGAATAGGAACAGTAGGGTCAGCCAAACGACGTTGCTCGGCATCCATAAGGACTTCTTCTTGGATTTCTACTCGCTCTTGAAGTTCATCTAAGCGATTCGCAATTTGATTACGATAACGAATCATTTCTTCCAGTAAAGGATGCTTAGGATTATCCATGGTTTGATACATAGCCGCAATATCACTTTCTAAAGACATATAGAGAGATAGCAGACGATCGAAATCTTGCTCATCATCAATAATTATATCTTCTCGGATTTCTAACAGGGTGTTGAAAGGAGAATCTGCCGCAAACTCTTCGGCTTGCTTAAAGATTTTCTTGAATTGAGTTAGTTCCCTCTCTGTGCGACGAACATTGTAGCCTGCATCACGACGAGCATCGGAATGTCCTTCGTTGTAAGCGTAAATAAAAGCATCAGATTCGGCACGTTGTCGCTTAAGTCCGGGGGTGCCATCCATGGGTTTCCAGTTAGCCATTTCTCCGAACTCCATAGGGTCCATAACAGGTGTGCTACTTTCTTCAGACATAAAACCTTCGTTTTCAGCACAAGTATAACAATAAAAATTGTTGTAGCCACCGAGATGGTTTTTCATGTCGTAATTTCCGTTGAAGGAACCGTCGGTGATATACCAATGAACATCAATGTCTTGAAGATTAACTCCCTCAACAATAGTTTTTTTGCAAACATCGCACTTGTATCCATCATCGGGGGTAAAATTAGGAGTGTTACCTTCACTTTCGTAAAGAACTTCAAACTCCTCATCGGCTTGAGCACCTTCACCAAGAGCAGTATGAGCACCGTAGTAAGCCTCGGTGCGGTTATCAGCGTAAACAGTAATTTTTCCAGTGTCTTCGTGTTCACCATCTACATAAATATAATAGGTAAAAGTATGGGCACGTTGAGGGTCATAAGGATCGTCAGATTCAGCACCATAAAGTCCACCTGATGATTCTACCATGTCTTGTTGAACTTCAGTATAGTTAAGGAAAGTATCTCCTGAGTCTACAAAAACGCCATATGGTGGTGCCGAAGCCGAGGAATATCCGCTACCTGTGGGTGACATAGGACCCGAGGTTTCATATTGCACAATACCACTATTCCAGACAGGTATGTCTTCAGCATAATGTTCACGCATATAATCTACATCGGTAGCAGCGTCGTCCATTTCCCGTTCTTCTCGTTCACGCTTAAGGCGTTCACGCTTGGTTTCAGCACCCATCTTGACTTCATCAACTAAGTAATCGTCGTCAAAAGCACCGATTTGTTGTAGTTCAGCGATTTTATCCTCACGGTCTAATTCCGAAAACTCTTCATCAATCGTAATCATAAAGTCTTCTAATTCATCAGGAGTATAAATATCCATTTTGTAACCTAATTGTTCTAACTGATCGAAGTCTAACAGACGAAACATATCGTCTAATTGTTCATCGCTGAAATATTGCATGGAACTCACACCTGTTCTTTGTATCCTTGACGAAGTTTACGGTTCAACTTCTTCATACCTTCTGCTTCTGACATAGGACCGAAGATAGTCATCGTTTTTCCGATACGGCCATAGCCGTTAAACACACCACGGTTAGTAAAAGCGAAAACGTGATATTTGTTAGAACTACCTTTACGGTTAGTAATGTATTCCGTGCGGTTGATACGAATACCTTTGTAGCGTTGACGTAGGGCGTTCTTGACATCGGCTACATCATTCGCCTTTTTAGGGTCAATACGAGCCATGGCTTCTAAATATAGTTCCTCAGCATCCCAGACTTCTTCGGCTCGCCATGTTCCACTGGGCTTACCGAGTAAATCTTTAATATAATCTGAGGCTTGAGAACGGTCCATGTTTTTCCTAACTGTGCCTCCGAGTTGGCCTATTTTCCAGACTTGTCGTCTGCTAATGGGTTCATCGTAAGCACTGAAGTTTTCAGCACGAGATTGTAGATTCTGGTGTCCTGAGTAATTCAAGGAAGCGTTATCAAAATCACCATGGATAGCACTGGAAGTAGTGAGTTCATCCATAGTAAAACTGCCTAAGCCAGTGTCTTTACCAATATCCATAAGAGCACCTGCGCCAACATAAGGCGCATTAAACTCTTCTGCTCGGTAAGTAAAGTAACCCTTGCGCTCTTTAGCCTTGAGTTTCTTAGTAGCAGCAGCCACGGCTGCGGCTTGGTCACGAGTAGTCATAACATCAAACAAACGAGGAGTCTGGGCTAAGCCACCGTAGCCACCAAGAGCACGGAAAACACCATTACCATTATCGTAAACGAAGACCATGTAAAACTTGTTAGTGTTAGGCCCTTCCTGACGCAGAGCATATGGACCCCAGATACATTGTGAATATTCAAAGTTAGGATCTATCTCCTCACGAATAGCCGAGCGAAGATTGGCTTTTTCACGGTTGAGATTAGGGGCAGCCGTAGAAGCAGCCTCAAAGTATTCTGCAGATTTACGACGACGACCTGCCATAGCCTTGCGTGTCATGCCACGCTTACCGTATTTCTTGGCACCAATTTTGTAAGCGGTGCGACGACCGATTTCATCAGCCTCTTGTTTAGACTTACCTTTATCTTGGTATTGCATAGAAATCTTGTGAGCCAATTTATTAAAACTGGATTCAGCACCCATAGACTTAGTGCCACAGCCACAGCCACCGTGAGCATTAAAGTAATCATCACATTCAGCACACATCATCTTACGTTCTGCAGCGAAATCTTCTGCTGCTAACATAGTTCCACGACGCTTGGCT
>MDTD01110806.1_pt1 | contig 18335 bp, 11 predicted proteins | sample 811221 | NCBI WGS metagenome assembly MDTD01 (sample SAMN05326646, study PRJNA326480) | marine metagenome | isolation source: seawater | place: Pacific Ocean: South West | collected 2011 | reverse complement strand
TGGCCTTCATTCTTATTACAGTTTCCTTAGATTTTTTATCCCCAGTAATCAAAAAACAAAAACTCTCATATTTTCCTCTTCCAACTCTTCCTCTGAGTTGGTGTAATTGGGATAATCCAAATCTCTCTGCACTTTCGATTACCATTACTGAAGCATTTGGTATGTCAACACCAACCTCAATAACAGTTGTGGAGACTAAAATTTGAGATTTATTTTCAATAAATCTTTGCATCTCATAATCTCTCTCCTCTTTTTTCATTCTACCATGAACAATTGAAATATTGTATTCTGGCATAGGGAAATCTCTTGAAAAACTTTCATAACCATCCATCAGATCTTTAAAATCAAGCTTTTCACTTTCCTTAATTAATGGATAAACAACATAAGCTTGTCTTCCTGAATCAATCTGTTTTTTTAGAAAATCAATTAATTTCAAACGTTCCCTATTAGTACTATGAAAAGTTTGAATATTTTTTCTGCCGGGGGGGAGCTCATCTATAATAGAAACGTCTAAATCGCCATAAACTGACATTGCTAATGTCCTTGGAATTGGTGTTGCAGTCATTATTAAAATGTGTGGAGGTAATTTATTTTTATGCCATAATTTACTTCGTTGAGCAACTCCAAACTTATGTTGTTCATCAATTACAGCTAATCCCAAATTTTTAAAAATAACTTCATCATAAATTAAAGAATGTGTTCCGATAATAAGATTAATTTTACCACTTTTTAGTTCATTTTTTACCCTATTTTTATATGATAATTTACTTGACCCTGTAAGTACTGATACATTGATATTCAATAAATTACATACTTCAATAAATTTATTATAGTGCTGATATGACAAAATTTCAGTTGGTGTCATTATACATGCTTGATAACCATTTCCTATAGCAATTAATGTACTCATAAAAGCAACTATCGTTTTACCTGATCCAACATCTCCCTGTAATAGTCTATTCATTTGGGTACCACTACCCAAATCATTTCTAATTTCTTTTATTACTTTTTTTTGTGCATTTGTTAAATCAAAATCTAAGAAATTATTGAAAAAAGAATCAAATTTTTTTCCAATAATAGGGAAACTATAGCCTTTTATTTTTTCCTTCCTAATATTCCTTTTAAAAATAAATCTTAATTGTAAATAAAAAATTTCTTCAAATTTCAGACGCAGTATAGCTTTATTTAGTATTGCTTTTGAATTTGGTTTGTGGATGGCAATTAAAGAATCTCTTTTGCCTAATAAATTATATTTTTTTAGAATATATGCTGGAAGATTTTCTTCAATCATATTGGCGCATTTAATTAGTAATTCATCAATAAGTTTTGAATATACCTTATTTGTGACTCCCTTTTTAATAAGTACTTCTGTACTTGAATATATTCCATAAAATTTAGTTCTTTTCTTTGTTTTTTCATGCGTATATTTTTCTAATTCCGGATGTGCTATTGATATTATTCCATTAAACAAATTTGCTTTACCAAAAACAATGTAATATTTATTAATCTCTAACGAATCCTTTATCCAGTTTATCGATTTAAACCAAATCAATTGAATTGATCCGGTATTATCTGTAAATTCAGCAATTAGTCTTTTTTTTCTTCCATTACCTATATTTTGTAATTTTGAAATTTTTCCTATGACTTGAACATCATCTTTGTGACCACTAAGTTCTGATATTTTATGATATTTGGTTTTGTTGACATATCTAAAGGGAAATCTATACAACAAATCGCCAAATGTATGAATTCTAAGCTCATTTCTAATTAGTTTAGCTCTATTTGGCCCTACTCCCTTGAGAAATTCAACTGATGTATCTAATGAGTTCATATACTTGTAATTAAAATTAATATTTTTTATTTAGCTCACATTAACTTTGTTCATAACTAAATAAATAATTTTCTTAGATACATAAACTATTTTTAATTTAAAGGCAAACAACTTAATTGGAACAATTCTTAAAAAATTTAAATAATTCTCAGCTTGAGGCCACCATCAATATGGATGGCCCTATGATAGTCATAGCTGGCGCTGGTTCAGGAAAAACCCGAGTATTAACATATAAAATTGCCTTCTTAATGACTAATAATGTTGATCCATTTAATATCCTCGCCTTAACTTTTACTAATAAGGCTGCCAGTGAGATGAAAGACAGAATTATAAATATTGCCGGAAATGATGCAAAAAATCTATGGATGGGAACATTTCATTCTGTTTTTGCGAGAATTCTTAGGGTTGAGGCTAACAAAATTGGTTTTACATCAAACTTTACTATCTATGACTCAGAAGATTCACAAAAGTTAGTAAATAGGATAATAAAAGAAAATAACTATGATAAAGAACAATATAAATATAAACTCATTTTTTCTAGGATTTCATCTATGAAGAATAATTTTATAACACCAAAAGAATATGCAGAAAATGAAGATTTACTCTTATCAGATAAGATTTCAAATAGGTCAAAGTTTTTAAATATCTATACAGAATATGTAAATAGATGTTTTAAAGCAGGGGCGATGGATTTTGATGATTTATTATTAAAAACAAATGAACTTTTTAGCCGTTTTCCTGATGTTTTATATAAATATCAAAACATTTTCAAATACATTTTGGTTGACGAATATCAGGACACAAATCATTCACAGTATTTAATTGTAAAAGCACTCTCAGATAAATTCCAAAATATTTGTGTAGTTGGAGACGATGCACAAAGTATTTATAGTTTTAGAGGTGCTAATATTAATAATATATTAAACTTTCAAAAGGATTTTATTGATTCAAAAATTTTTAGACTTGAGCAAAATTATCGCTCAACGAAAAATATTGTTAGAGCAGCAAATAGCTTGATTAAAAACAATCAGAAAAGATTAAAAAAAAATGTATGGACCGAAAATAAAGTTGGAGATAAAATTAGTGTGAATAGGTTAATCACAGACGGTGAAGAGGGTAGGTTTGTAGCAAGCTCAATTTTCGATAACAAAATGAACAATCAACTTCAAAATAATGATTTTGCAATACTTTACAGAACAAATGCTCAATCCCGTTCATTTGAGGATGCTCTTAGGAAAAAGAATATTCCCTACAGGGTTTTTGGAGGATTATCGTTTTATCAGAGAAAAGAAATAAAAGATGTGTTAGCATATTTAAGGCTTTTAGTTAATTCGGATGATGAACAAGCTTTTAAAAGAGTAATTAATTTCCCTCCAAGAGGTATTGGACAAACAACAATAAACAAAGTATCGATTGAAGCTAATAAACATCAGTGTTCAGATTATGACTTTATAAAACTACATATCAATAAATCGAAGCTGATAAACAAATCTTCTTCAAATAAGCTTATAGATTTTACCTTAATGATTGAAAGCTTAAAAAGTAAATCGGAAACTCTCGATGTTTTTGAAATCACGAAAGAAGTTTTAAAGCAATCAGGTTTATACAAACTCTACAAGGATGACGAATCATTACAAGGTATTAATAGAATTCAAAATATTGAAGAACTTCTTAATGGTATTAAAGATTTTATAGAAAATGAGAATAATAAAGATGTTTCGTCATTTCTTCAAAGTGTTGCACTAATGACTGATCAAGACAGTGATGATAACAGTGACGATAAAGTATCTTTGATGACAGTTCATTTGGCAAAAGGATTAGAATTTAATTGTGTTTACATCGTTGGCCTTGAGGAAAATCTTTTCCCAAGTGCTATGAATTTAAATTCTAGAAACGATTTAGAGGAGGAGAGAAGATTATTTTATGTTGCATTAACTCGTGCTCAAAGAAAAATATATTTAAGTTATGTTTTATCAAGATACAGATGGGGAAAACTAATAGAATCTGAAAAAAGTAGATTTATTGACGAAATTGATGATGATTTCCTGGAAAATAATAATAGAAACCCTTCATCAGAGTTTGCAAGATTTGAAAATGTTTCTAAAAGTGTAGGTTTGAGATATAAAAAACTTGAAAAAAGACCACCATCAAATTTCACCAAAGTCAAGTCCAGCTCAGGCTTTTCAGGATTTAAAGAAAATTTAGTTATTGGTGATTTTGTATTTCATGAAAAATTCGGTAGAGGTTGTGTTGTTTCAATTGAAGGTAGGGAGGAAAATAAAAAAGCTGAAATCAAATTTGATAAAAATGGAACAAAAAAGTTATTACTAAGATTTTCTAAATTAAAAAAGATATAAAAAAGCCCGCATCAAAGCGGGCTTACATGAATCAATACCTATTCAAAACTTTTCATTTCGTTTTCAATCATATCATAAAATTCATCAATTTTAGGTAAAATGATAATTCTAGTTCTCCTGTTTGTTGATCTATTTTCAGGTGTATCATTATTAACTAATGGGTTGTAATAACTTCTACCTGCAGCAATTAGTTTTGCGGGATTTACATCAAGTTCCTGTAAAACTCTTACGATTGATGTAGCTCGTTTAACACTTAAGTCCCAATTATCTATTAAGTTCCCACTTCCAATGTAGGCTACATCGTCTGTGTGGCCTTCAACCATACATTCAAAACTTGGTTTTGAATTTACAACGGTAGCAACTTTTCCTAAAATCTCTCTAGCACGTTCAGAAACTTCATAACTTCCACTCTTAAATAATAATTTATCTGAAAGTGATATAAACACAACCGCTTTATCAACATTTACCTCAATATCAGGATCGTTTATTCCAATTTCTTTTTTTAAGCTTGTCACCAGGGCGAATGTTACACTGTCTTTTCTATTTAAAGCATCTTGAATTCTGTTTATTTTCAAATCCTTCTCTTTAATGCTTTCCAAAGTTTTCTCTAAATTTTCAGCGCCTTTAGCAGTAAGCTCGAGATAATCTTGACTCTGGTTGAATAACTGATCATTTCTTTTTTTCAAGTCTGAAATCTGATTAAGATAAGCTTCAGCAAGAGCTTCAGATGTTGCTTTTTCTTCAAGACAAGTATTCAATTTAACGGTAGCTGTATTTAATAAGTCCACAGTTTTTTTGTGCCTTTCCTCTAAGGCTGTAAAGTCTTTTTTTGAGACACATGATGACAATATTAAAATTGTAAGTATGTATAAGAAAACAGATTTATTCATTTTGAATGATTTTTAATTAATTATATCTAGTAAAATTAGCAAAAAGAAAAATTAAAAACGTGGTTTTTTATTTTTTTAATTTTAAGTATTTTAGAATAATACTTCTTGTTCCATAATGTTTAATACTTCTTTTGTTGTTTTTTCTAAACTTAATTAGGTCGTTAATATTTATATAAAACGTAAAATATGCAGCTATTATTGCTATAAAGTGCTTTAAACCTCTTGTGAATAATATAAATAAAGAGACTAAAAGATCAACAAAAAATTTCTCAAATAGGATTAAAAACAAATTATCACAACTATTTTTGGTCAACATATATAGTTGATTTCTAAAATTGTAATATGTTTTCCGGTAATTTTCTTTTTTTAGTGTTGCGGCATTAACGTGGTAAACGGTAGATTTATAATTATATCTAATATCAAACCCCATATTTTTCAACCTCCAACATAGGTCAATTTCCTCCATATGTGCCCAAAATTTCTCGTCAAATCTTCCAGCATTTTCAAAATATTTTTTCCTCATAAAAAAACAAGCTCCACATGCCCAAAAAATATCATAAATTTTTTCATATTGGTTTTCATCGGTATCCACTACATTATAGATTCTCCCATTGCAATATGGATAACCATATTTATCTAAGAATCCACCAGCAGCACCAGCATAATCAAAATATCTTTTGTCTTCTTGATTTTTTAATTTTGGCTGAATTACTGCAGTATTTTTTTCTTTTTTGAATTGTTGAATTATAGGTTCGGTCCAATTTTTACTTACTTCTACATCATTATTTAGCAGGCAAATTATTTCAGCATTAATATTTTTTAATCCAATATTATAACCCTTTGCGTATCCATAATTTTTATTAAGTTTTATAACTTTTATTCTATCAAAATTCTTTTTTACAAAGTTTACTGAATCATCTTCAGAGCAATTATCAATAATATAAATCTGATATGCTTCAGATGTATATTTACACAAAGGCGGTAGAAATCTTTTCAATAACTCAAGTCCATTCCAATTTAAAATTGCTATTGCTAGTTTCATTTTTTTTCAGGCAAATTCTTTAAAAAAAATATTTTATTATTTAATTTATCAACTTTACAATAATAATGAATAATTCCATTAGTCAACATCAAAAATTTAGCATTAAGCATTGTATCATATTTAAAAATTTGATCAAAGGTTTTTTGATTAATCTCAATATTTGGTGCTTTGCACTCAACAAGTAATTCACATTCAGCATATTTGTTATATATAACAATGTCAAACCTTTTTGAAATACTATTACTCAGCTTAATTTTTTTTTCAACAGAAATTAAATCTTTGTTATATTTTTTTTTTGAAATTAAAAATTTAATACAATTTTGTCTTACCCATTCCTCCGGTGTAAGCTGAATATATTTTTTTCTTATTTCGTCAAAAATAAATTTCTTTTGATTAACTTCTTTTAATCTAAATTCATATTTTGGGAATGCTAAGTTCAACATATTAAATTTCACTATTTGGAAAATATTATTAAAATTAAAAATGATATTCAAACAAAAAAATTCTATCCGATATATCTTTTGATGGGTGAGGAAGATTTTTTTATTAATAATATTACCAAACTTTTAATTGATAATGCACTAACTAATGATGAAAAGCAATTTAATTTAAATATTTTATATGCTAAAGATACATCAGTAAATGAGATAGTTTATTTGTGCAGAAAATATCCAATAATGTCAAATTATCAGGTTGTATTGATTAAAGAAGCTCAAAATTTAGTTAAACAACTTGACAGCCTGAGCACATATATTAAAAATCCATCTAAAACAACGATTTTAATCCTTAATTATAATCACAAATCCTTAGATAAAAGAAAATCTATCTATAAATTACTTCAAACAAACAGTTTAATATTTGAATCAAAAAGATTATATGATTATCAGATTCAAAATTGGATACAAAACAAAATAAAAAATTCAGGCTACCAAATAGATAATAAATGTATCGCATTGATAAATGAATTTATCGGAAATAATTTAACCCAAATTTCCAATGAAATTGAAAAATTAATCGAGATTAAGAAAGATGACAAAAAAATAACTCTTGATGATATTCAAAAATATATCGGAGTCTCAAAGGAATATAATAATTTTGAACTAAGAAAGGCAATAGCAGAAAAAAATAAACATAGGTCAATTCATATTGCACAATTTTTTTCTAAAAACCCTTCCCTTAATCCATTAGTATTGACCACCTCAATTATTTTTGATTTTTTCAAAAAATTATTGATTTATCACTCAATTAAATCAAAAAATGAAAAAGTAATTGCAACCAAACTAAAAATTAACCCTTATTTTTTAAGTGAATTTAGTGTTGCATCAAAAAATTACTCATTAAGAGATACTGTCAAAGTAATTTCAATTATCAGAGATTTTGATATGTACTCAAAAGGTCTTTACATAAAAAAAACAAATCCAAAATTAATAGAGGAGTTGGTAATTAGAATTTTAGTTGATTAAAACGATGGGAATTTTTTTGGATTAGATTCATTCATTATCTTATATATTTTCTTAAAAATATCATCAAATGATGGTTTTGTAAAATAATCACCATCTGTCCCATATGGCGTTCTGTGTTCTTTGGCAGTTAATGTTGATGGCTTGCTGTCTAGATAATTGTAAATATTTTGTCTATTGATTAATATATCAAGAATGTATGCTGATGCTCCGTATTTAAAATCCTCGTCAATAATTAAAACTTTGTTTGTTTTTTTAACACTTTTTAGAATATCATTATGAATATCAAATGGTATCAAAGATTGACAATCAATTACTTCACAAGAAATATTAAAATTTTCAAGCTCTTTCGCTACTTCAGTTAAAATATTTAGAGTTGATCCATATGAAACCACGGAGATATCATCTCCCTCTTTTATTACCTCAACCTTTCCGATTTCGATTGTAAATTCCCCAATATTTTTAGGCATTCGTTCTTTTTTTCTATATCCATTTAAACATTCAACAACGATTGCAGGTTGATCGCCTTTTAATAGCATATTATAAAATCCAGCAGCAATTGTCATGTTTCTTGGGACCAGTAAAAAAATCCCCCGCAGTAGATTTATCATACCACCCATTAAAGATCCTGAGTGCCATATTCCTTCTAGTCTGTGACCTCTGGTACGTACAATCAGTGGAGCTTTTTGTTTACCTCTTGTTCTGTAATGCAAGCTAGCAAGGTCATCACTAAGCAATTGTATGGAGTATAAAAGATAGTCAAGGTATTGTATCTCTGAAATTGGTCTAAGACCGCGCATTGACAAACCTATTCCTTGTCCAATAATAGTTGCTTCTCTTATCCCTGTGTCAAAAACTCTTTTTTCACCAAATGTTTCTTGTAATCCTTCCAAAGCCTGATTAACACCTCCAATTTTTCCTGCATCTTCACCAAAAATCAAAACATTATCGTATTTTTTTAAAATCTTTCGGAAATTATCTCTTAAAATTATTCTTCCGTCAACTTTTTTGTCTTCTTCTTCGTAAGTTGGTGGGGTTACTGGAATTTTTGTAGGATTTAATTTTGACTCACTGTAAAGATGTGAACTATAATCATTCTGAATATCATGTTTTAAACTATTAATCCAATTAGATATTTTTTTTACTCCATTGTGATTAGTTAAAATTAGTTCACGAATAATTTTTTCAGATGCTGTAAATAGATCTTTTTTATATGGCTCCTTAATTAAAATTAACTCACTTAAAATCTCTTTAATTTTTTCATTTTCAATATTGTTCTGATCTATTATAAGCTTAAAATCTTTTATAAAATTTATAATTTCATTTACTGAATCATTTTTAGCTTCATATTTAGATTTTTTTATTTGATTTTTAACCTTTTCCTCAATTTCATCTAATTCCTTTTTTTCAGCAATATTATTTTCCAATATCCATTCCTTCATTTTCTTAATACAGTCGTATTCTTTTTCCCAATCGAGTCTTTCTTTTGTTTTATATCTTTCATGTGACCCAGATGTTGAGTGCCCAAGGGGTTGTGTTAATTCATGTACATGAATTAACACTGGAATATGTTTTTCTCTACAGATTTTTTCAGCTTTTTCATAAGTTTCAATCAGACTTACATAATCCCAACCTTTTACTTTAAAAATCTTATAACCATTGGATTCACCTTCGATTTCAAACCCTTTTAAAACTTTTGAAATATCTCCTTTTGTAGTTTGGTATTTAGATGGAACAGAAATACCATAACTATCATCCCAAACGCTTATTATCATGGGTATTTGCATAAGTCCCCCGGCGTTAAAACTTTCAAAAAATAATCCTTCACTCGTTGCTGCATCGCCGATAGTACCCCAGGCTATTTCGTTTCCATTTTCAGAAAATTTTTCAGCACCTTTTATATCAGTTTCTTTATATATTTTTGAGGCCTGAGCTAATCCCAAAATTCTTGGCATTTGACTGGCAGTAGGAGATAAGTCAGCACTTGAATTATATTGTGACTTAAGATTTTTCCAGTTGTAGTTATCATCTAGGCTGTGAGTTGAAAATGAACTCCCCATTTGTCTACCAGCACTCATTGGATCGTAATGTAAATCTGTATGTGCATACAAACCCGAGAAAAACTGCTTCGTAGTTAGTTCATTAATAGCAAACATGAAAGTTTGATCACGATAATACCCAGATCTGAAATCACCCTTTTTAAAGTACTTTGCCATTGCAATTTGAGGCAATTCTTTTCCATCTCCAAAAATTCCAAAACTTGCTTTTCCGGTAAGAACCTCTTTTCTTCCTTCAATACTACATTCCCTACTTAAATTAATTATTTCGAAATCTTTTAGAACTTCTTTTTTGAAACTATCATAAGAAATGTGTTTTCTTTTGACTTTATAATCCATCTGTTATAATTAACTAAGTGAAGTATTACAAATTTACTTAATAGTAAATTTTTATGCAATTTTTATATATTTTTAATTTTTTAGTTATAGATGGTTACTCAAAAGTTTGGACTAAAATTATAGTTTTTATGAAAATTCTCTAAAACGTCTATTACCTCATCTTTCGTATCAACAACATAAAATAAATCTAAATCTTCTTTACTTATATTCTTATGTTCAGTTAATAAAATATTTTTTATCCAATCAATCAATCCTTTCCAAAACTTTGATCCAACTAAAATTATAGGAAATCTTTCAGCTTTATATGTTTGTACTAAGGTTACGGCTTCAAAAAATTCGTCTAATGTTCCAAAACCACCTGGCATGACCACAAAGCCTTGAGCATATTTTACAAACATTACTTTTCTAACAAAAAAATAATCAAAATTTAGCAGTTTGTCCTTATCAATAAATTTGTTATGGGTGTCTTCGAAGGGCAAGTTTATACAAAGACCAACAGATTTACCTTTCTTTTTATTGGCACCCTTATTAGCTGCTTCCATTATTCCCAAACCTCCCCCGGAGATAACACCATAACCACGATTTACTATTTCAGATGATATTTCTTCAGCAAGCTTGTAGTATTTGTCATCCTGAATCGTTCTGGCAGATCCAAAGATTGATATGCAAGGCCCAATAGCACTCATTCTTTCATAACCTTCAACAAATTCACCCATTATCTTAAAAATAGACCATGAATCATTAGTTTTTGTCTCATTCCACTTTTTATTTCTGTTTTCCATTTGTTTTTTCTGTTAAGTTAGCTCTTTTTTTAAAAATTTTGCTGTTAAACTTGTTTTTGAATTTAAGAACTTATTGAAATATCCTTGGAAAATTATTTCTCCACCTTCATTACCTCCCTTGGGTCCCAAATCAATAATATAGTCTGCTGTTTTTATTACATCTAAGTTGTGCTCAATAATAATTACCGTATTCCCTCTATCGATTAATTTTTTAATTGTTTCAAGTAGTACTCTTATATCCTCAAAATGTAAACCTGTTGTTGGTTCATCAAGAACAAATAATGTTTTTCCTGTATCTCTCTTACTCAATTCAGAAGCTAATTTAATTCTTTGCGCTTCACCACCTGAAAGTGTAGTACTTTGTTGACCTAATGAAAGATAACCTAAACCAACATTTTTTATAGTACTTAGTTTGTTGTAAATTTTAGGAATATGTTCAAAGAAAGTAGTTGCATCGTCAATACTCATATTTAAAACATCATTTATAGATTTTCCCTTGTATTTAATTTCTAATGTTTCTCTATTAAACCTTTTCGACATACAACTTTCACATTCGATATAAACGTCGGGTAAAAACTTCATTTCAATTTGTCTGAGACCACCCCCTTTACAATCTTCACATCTTCCTCCCGAAACATTAAAACTAAATCTACCTGCCTTGTAGCCTCGAATTTTTGATTCATTTAGGTTAGAGAATAAATTTCTAATTTCTGAAAATACACCACAATACGTTGCAGGATTACTTCTGGTTGTTCTTCCAATTGGAGACTGACTAATATTAACGATTTTATCAATATTTTCTAATCCTATTATTTTATTAAAATCGTGAACATTTTTTTCGGATTTAAATAATTTATTATGTATTAATGGATATAATGTTTCGTTTATTAAAGTTGATTTTCCACTACCAGAAACGCCTGTCACAACTGTCAAAACATTTAATGGGATTGTTACATCAACATCTTTTAGATTATTCCCTTTACAACCTTTCAATAAGATATTTTTACCATTACCAGGTCTGGGATTTTTTGTATGTTTTATTTTTAGTTTTTCAGAGAGATATTTAGAAGTTATCGTGTCAGATTTCAACAATTCATTTACGGTACCAGAAAAAACGATTCCACCCCCGTTTTTCCCCGCTGAAGGCCCAATATCAACAATGTGATTTGCATTTAATATCATTTCTTTGTCATGTTCAACTACAATCACTGAATTTCCCAAATTTTTTAAGTTTACTAATGTTTTAATAAGTTTATCATTATCACTTTGATGAAGACCAATACTAGGCTCATCTAAAATATACAATACATCACTTAAATTAGAACCTATTTGAGAAGCCAGTCTAATTCTTTGACTTTCACCCCCTGAAAGTGATTTAGATGTTCTATTCAAATTCAAATATTCAAGACCTACATTTTCCATAAAAAATATCCTTTCAGAAATTTCTTTTAAAATGTCTTTGGAAATTATTTTTTGTTTTTCATTAAGTTTATTGGGTAAATTTTTTATCCATTTAGATAATTCTGAAATCTCCATGTTTACTATGTCATTAATATTTTTACCGTCAATTTTGAAAAATAATGATTCTTTCTTTAATCTTGAACCATTGCAATGCTCACAAACTGTATCTTTGAAATAATTTTTCGCCCATCTTCTAATTTTGATGGAGTCATAATTTTCTAATTGATTTTCTAAAAAATTAACAATACCATCAAATTTTATCAAATAATCATAATTTACTCCAATTGACTTATTTTTAATTTTTAAACTATCATTTAAGCCATATAATATTGCATCAAGACCTTTTTTACTAATTTTTTTAATCGGCTCCTCTAATGAGAAATTTAATTTTTCTGAAATATACTTTATTTGTTTATAAACCCATGAATTTTCCCCCCCAACCAGTTCAATTCCGCCTTGACTAATACTTTTATTTTTATCTGGAATTAATTTTTTGATGTCAACCTCTTTTATTTTACCTATTCCTTTACATTTTATGCACGCCCCCCTTGGAGAATTAAAAGAAAAATTATTTGGTTCTGGAATTTGATATGAAACCCCTGTATCTTCACATACTAAGTTCTGACTAAAATAGCGAGTTTCGCCAGTTTTATTTTCCATTATTAAAACTGATTTATTACCCAAATAAAAACAAGTATTTAAGCTGTTTTTAAATCTCTCATTGGGAAAGTTATTTTTTTCAAAATCTAGTTTATCAACAACTATTTCGATATCATGAATTTTATATCTGTCTAATATTGTCTTTTCATTAATGTCAATTATTTCACCATCAACCCTACATTGAACATAGCCTTTTTTTAATGTATTTTGAAATAATTCCTGATAACTCCCTTTTCTAGATTTAATCACTGGAGCCAACAAAATTATTTTTTTTTCATTGTAGGTTTTTTTAATAAGTTCAAATATTTTATCAGAACTATAGCTTATCATTTTTTTATTTGTTTTGTGGCTATAAGCATCTGAACATCTAGAAAATAAAAGTCTTAAAAAATCGTAAATTTCAGTGGTGGTACCAACTGTTGATCTTGGAGATTTATTTACAGTCTTTTGTTCAATAGCTATTACAGGAGAAAGACCATCAATTTTATCAACATCTGGTCTATCGATTTTATTTAAAAATTGTCTAGCATAAGCTGAGAATGTTTCAATATATCTTCTTTGACCTTCAGCATAAATTGTATCAAAGGCAAGTGATGATTTTCCACTACCAGAAAGTCCAGTTATTACGACTAATTCGTTTCTAGGAATCTTTAAATCAATACCTTTAAGATTGTTAGATTTTGCATTATATATTGATATTTCTTCTTTATTCTTACCCATTCACTAAAAACCATGAGCAGCGTCATCGCCTCTTTTATCTGCCCCTCCTTCTAATTTATTATTTTTTATCAATATACCATCAACTCTTCCGATCGGACCCTTATCGTAATAATTATAACCAAATTTTTTAATGTCATTTAATATGTTTTTGTCAAAAAAACTACTTTCGACTCTAATTGAATCTGGAAGCCATTGATGATGAAATCTGCCTGCGTCTACTGATTCTTGCATTCCCATTCCAAATTCGTGAATGTTTAGAATTATTTGTAATACTGAAGTGATTATGGTTGAACCGCCTGGGGTTCCAACAACCATATATAATTTTCCATCATTTTCAACAATAGTCGGTGTCATTGAGCTTAACATTCTTTTTTCAGGCATAATTTTATTTGCTTCACCACCAATTAAACCAAATTGGTTAGGATAGCCAGGTTTTATTGAGAAGTCATCCATTTCATTATTAATAAAAAAACCCAACTCTTCACAGTAAAGCTTAGATCCAAAGGTGCTATTTAGAGTAGTAGTTACAGCAACTGCATTTCCATATTGATCAACAATTGAGTAGTGTGTCGTTTCTTCACTTTCAGTAGAATATATATTTCCAAAATCGATCATACTTGAACTTGTTGGGGATTCAAAGGAGAAATCTTGCATTCTTTTTTCTAAATAACTGTTATTTACTAGTTTTTTGATATCAACATCTGCGAAGTCAGAATCACCCAAAAAATGACTTCTGTCAGCAAAAGATCTTTTCTGTGCTTCAACTAATATTTTTACATATTCCTTCGAATTGTGTTTGTATTGACCAACATCAAAGGGTTCAATCATCTTTAATATTTGATTTAAACAGATCCCACCACTGGACGGTAGTGGCATCGAAATTATATTTAGATTTTTATATTGAAAAACATGAGGTTCTCGCCATACAGCATTATAGTTTTTCATATCTTCTAAACTTATTATCCCTCCTTTATCTTGAATGAAATCAACAAAAATTTTAGCTGTTTCTCCATTGTAAAATTCATCTTTACCATTTTTCATTATTTTCTTTAAAGTATTGGCTAAATTTATATTTACTAGAGTGTCATTTTCTTTAAAAGTTCTAGTAAGAATAATTTCATTGCTATTTATTCTTTTAAAATCATTGTGGAATTCTAAAATTCTATCACTCTGTTTTTTGGTTATGACTATCCCATTTTCAGCAAGTTCAATCACTGGTCTAAAAATTTCATTGATTGGTAAACTGCCAAATCGTTCATGAACACTAAAAATACCTGCAATTGTTCCAGGGACACCACATGAAAGAGCACCTTCCTCACTTAACTTTTCAATTATATCACCGTTTTTATCAAGATACATGTTCTCCCTAGCAGATAGGGGAGCTTTCTCTCGAAAATCAAGCGCTCCTATTTCGCCATCGTTTTTTCTAAAAACCATAAACCCACCACCTCCAATATTTCCTGCAGACGGATATGAAACAGCTAATGCTAACTCAGTAGCTATCATTGCATCGAAAGCATTTCCTCCTTTTTTTAAAATATCAACACCTATTTTACTTGCTTCAATTCTGGCAGATACAACCATACCATTTTCTGCTATGTAGCCTAATTTATCTTTTTTACAAGAAATAAACGTAATTGATATTAGTAATAAGATTAAATTTTTCAGTGTATTAATTTTTTAACAATTTACAAATTCAAATTATTTATCTATTATTAAATAAAGTTATATTAGCAAAAACAATTTTAATGCCACTAATTAAGTCGATTTCAGGGATTCGAGGAACCATCGGAAACAGAGTAGGCGAGGACTTAACAAATGAAGATGTAATTATTTTTACAATATCTTACATAAAATGGCTTAAGTCCGTTAATTCCAGCTCAAACCATAGTGTTGTTGTTGGAAGAGACGCCAGATCCTCAGGACCGATGATCGAATCATTAGTTATTCAAACAATGACAAGTATGGGCGTTAATGTAATATCATTGGGTTTGTCTACAACTCCAACCGTTGAAATTGCAGTAACTGAAGAAAATGCTGATGGAGGAATAATTATCACAGCAAGCCACAACCCAAAAAACTGGAACGCACTAAAGCTTTTAAATCATAAAGGAGAATTTATTTCTGAATCAGATGGAAATAATATTTTAGCAATTGCAGAAACAAAACCTAGAATTGAAAAAAACATTCAAAAGGGTAATGTTAAAAAAGTTGATAATTACATCAGTAAACACATTGATTTAATTTTAAATCTCAACTCTGTCAATGTTCAAAGTATTAAAAAAAAACAATTAAAAATTGTGGTTGACGCTGTTAACTCAACAGGGGGCATTGCTGTACCAGAGTTATTAAAAAAAATGGGTGTGGAAGTTGTTGAGTTATATTGTAATCCTAATGGGGAGTTTCCACATGATCCCGAACCTCTCAAGGATAATTTAAAGGAATTGTCTGAATTAGTTGTTAAAACTGAGGCTAATTTGGGTATTGTTGTTGATCCCGATGTAGATAGATTGGCTTTTGTTTGCGAGAACGGAGATGTATTTGGAGAAGAGTATACATTAGTTGCATGTGCTGATTATTACCTACAACAAAATCCTGGGAATACGGTCAGTAATCTTAGTTCATCAAGGGCTATGAAAGATTTAAGTAATTCAAAAAACTGTAATCATTATTTTAGTAAAGTTGGGGAGGTTAATGTAGTTGAGTTAATGAAAAGTAAGAATGCTGTGATTGGAGGTGAAGGAAATGGTGGTATTATACTACCTGAATTTCACTATGGTAGAGATGCTTTGGTTGGAATAGCATTATTTTTAACTCATTTTTCAAATCTTAATATGAAGATGACCGAATTGAAAAACAGCTTACCAGTTTATTACATGTGTAAAAGTAAGGTAAAATTAGGTGAAGGTGTTAAACTTGACAAAATATTAGAATCCATGAGAGATAAATACTCAGAAGAGGAAATTAACACTTTAGATGGATTGAAAATTGATTTTAAAGATTCATGGGTTCATCTAAGGAAGAGTAACACCGAACCAATCATTAGAATTTATAGTGAAGCTAAATCTCAAAATGAAGCAAATTTATTAACCGAAAAATTTGTTTCTGAAATAAGCAAATATTAATTAGTTTTTCGATGTTTAAATCTATTATGAGTCCATGTATAATATTCTGGTGCTTTGAATATTTGATTTTCTAATAGTTTAATAAAGTCTTCTGTGATTTTGAAGTCTTTATGTTTTGTTGGCTTGTCAGTGATCAATTCAAAAGACGCTAAATAATATCCTCTTTTAACCTTTTCTACGTTCATATAAACAACAGCCATATCATATTTTTTTGCAATTATCTCAGCACCGGTGTGAAATGGTACAAGGTTGTTCAAAAAATTATTCCAATATGTTGCTTTATTTTTTTTCGGAGATTGGTCTGAGGCAAATCCATAAATATTCAACCCTTTTAATTTGGTATTTTTTAAAATTTCTTTAAATGTATTTTTGGTCGAGATTAAATTCCCATTGTACTTACTTCTAATTTTTTTTATTAAACTATCAAAGTATTTATTTGAAAGTTTTTTATAAATGGCATTTATTTTATAATCAGTGAGTCTGTCAATTATAAAAAACCACTCCCAACTAGCATAATGACCACCCATTAAAATAATATTCCTTTTTTTCTTGTATAATTCATCCAATAATTCGATGTTTTTAAAACTGTATCTTTTCTTTATGTCAACTTCACTTATATTTAATGATTTGAATGATTCAAGAAATAGATCAGATAAATGCTTGTAATATTTACTTTCAATAATCTTTCTTTCTGAAAGTGTTTTTTCAGGGAATGCTAGTGCAAGATTTTTCCTTACCAATTTTTTTCGATATGAAATAACATGATAAAGGATTATATATAAAAAATCTGAAAATAGATAAATCAGCCTGAAACTAGACTTTGATATTATCCAAATAAATGGATAGAGAATTATATAGATAAGAAAATTCATTATAATATGTGACAAATATATATTTATTTAAACTCATAATAATATTTAGATTCATATTAATTACGATTGTATCTTTGTTTAAATTATTATTTGTTTTGATTGATAACGATAATATTATAGCATTAGCAACTCCACCAGGTTTAGGTGCCATTTCTGTAATAAGGGTTTCTGGACCAGAAAGTATTCAAATTGTTGATAAGATATTTTACTCTTTTGATAACATCTCCCTTGAGCAAACCCAATCAAATAAAATTCAACTAGGATATATCAAAGATTCAGATTCATTTATTGATAAAGTTTTAGTTTCAATTTTTAGAAATCCAAAATCATATACTGGTGAGGATGTAGTTGAAATATCTTGCCACTGCAGTAGCTTCATTCAAAACTCAATAATTCAGTTGCTTTTAAAATTAAATTGCCGATTAGCCAAACCTGGTGAATTCACAATGAAAGCCTTTCTCAATGGTAAAATGGATTTAAGCGAGGCAGAATCAGTTGCTGATTTAATTTCAAGTAATTCTAAAGCATCACATAAAATTGCAATGAACCAAATGAGAGGTGGATTTAGGAATGATATCAATATGCTTAGAGAAAGGTTATTGAATTTTGCCTCTTTAATAGAGCTTGAATTAGATTTTTCTCAGGAGGATGTTGAATTTGCCAATACTTCAGAATTGAAAAACATCTTAGATGATATTGAAAAAAAGTTAGTTGATTTGATTGCATCATTTAAAACTGG
>MDTD01048391.1_pt1 | contig 18335 bp, 14 predicted proteins | sample 811221 | NCBI WGS metagenome assembly MDTD01 (sample SAMN05326646, study PRJNA326480) | marine metagenome | isolation source: seawater | place: Pacific Ocean: South West | collected 2011 | reverse complement strand
GGAGATTGACGACTGTCCAATCGTCCCTGAGCCCCTTCAGAAACGTTTGCAGCGACTTCGGAACCAACTTCAAGCACCGGCGTTAAAATCCGTGACGAGCATTGTGCTGACCCTGGGGTCCAGTCAGTTGCCTGGGCTTGCACCTGCGGGCATCGGTTTGCGGGCCAAAGAGCCACTTCCCGATGATCGCCCTCCGGTGGGTCAGGAGGGTGATGCGGTCTCATGGCTTGAAGCCAATGATTCGAGTCGCTCACACTTTGGTGGGCTGAAGGCGCCGGTTTCTTATTCAGGACCCGAATGTGTTGGAGTGATGGTTGGTGGTACTGTGCTGCCCACGCCGCCGTTCGCATTCGTACAGGTGCATCCAGAAGGGCGTCGCAGTCTTCTCAATAAAGTTCTCGAATATGTTCCCAGTGAACCCAGTTGGGCTTTGGATGCCGGATGTGGAACCGGTTTATTTGCCCGGAGCCTTGTGAAGCGAGGCTGGAGAGTCATCGCCGTTGACGCCGGACCTGGTCTTCTACCTGCTTGGCAACGGCTCCCCCAGGGAATCGATTTTTACGCTGAGGATGCAGGGACTTACAGGTGGCCTTCGGATCTTCCGCTGGTCATTTGCGACCCACCCCGGGCCGGTATGGGCAAAGAATGGCGTGATCGTTTGTTGGCTGCAAAACCCCGTCGAGCGGTGTTGATTCATTGTGGTTTGAAAGCAGCTCAACGAGAACTTCACCTCCTGTCCGAAAACGGGTATCGCTGCCTCGCTATTGAACCCATCGACCTGATGCCAGGTACCATGCAAGTGGAACTGGTCTCAGCTTGGGAGAGAATTGATGAAGAAGATTGCAGTCTTGACGGGCGGCGGTGACTGCCCTGGACTAAATGCTGTTCTCAGGAGTCTCGTGTTGACCCTTGAGGGTGCTGGTGGACCGGAGGTCGTAGGGCTCTGCGATGCCTATCATGGCTTGCTCGACGATCCGCCGAGGGTCATGCATTTGGATGGCAAGACGGTCGATGGTATTTTGGTTGAAGGTGGAACCATCCTCGGAACATCGAATTCGGGTGATCCTTTCGCTTGGAATGACGGCGAGGATCGTGGTGACTTTGTGCTCAAGCGTCTGAAAGCCCTTGGGGTGGGGGGGTTGGTGAGTATCGGTGGGGACGGATCCACAGCGATCGCTGCAGAGCTTCAGAAGCGCGGCTTGCCCGTGATTTGTGTGCCGAAGACCATCGACAATGACGTGCATGGAACAGACGTGACCTTTGGTTTTGACTCGGCTGTACATTGTGCCACCGAGGCTTTGGATCGGCTTCAGACAACGGGTGAAAGTCATCGTCGTGTGATGGTGCTCGAGACCATGGGGCGAGATGCAGGCTGGATTGCTCTTGCCTCCGGGATTGCGGGCGGAGCCGATGTGATCCTACTGCCGGAGGTTCCATTTAGCTATGACCGTGTCGTCTCTAAGATTCTCGAAGAACGTGTTCGAGGGTTGTCGTATAACTTAGTTGTGGTTGCAGAAGGCGCAGCTGAGGAAGGGAAGGGCCCAATCTATCGGGACCCGAAGCACAAACGTCTTGGCGGCGTCGGCGCGGTGGTTGCTCGTCAAATTGAACAACTTGCCGGTATTGAAACACGGGCCACGATACTTGGTCACCTCCAACGAGGGGGAAGCCCGAGTCCTGGCGATCGGGTGCTCGCCACGACCTTCGGATGCGCCGCAGCGCACTGCGTTCTCGAAAATCGCTGGGATGTTCTCGTGGGTATGAACGACAGCCAGGTTCACTACGTACCGCTGGACCAAGTTGCGGGAAAGGTAAGGATGGTCCCCGACGATCATCCTTTGATGCAAACTGCTCAGTCGCTGGGAATTTGCCTTGGATAGGTGATGGACCCGGAGCGTATCGGTAAATTTCGCATCGAGAAGCCGATCGGCGAGGGCGGTATGGGCATCGTCTACGCTGCCCATGATGACGAGTTGGACCGGTCTGTAGCGATTAAGGTTCTTCACCCGGTTTTGGTAAGCAGCAAAGAGGGTAAAGCCCGGTTTCGTGCCGAAGCCAAGGCGGTCGGTCGTTTGCGTCATCCTGGTATCGTTCAAGTGTATCAGTGGAGTGAAGAGGATGAGGCGATCCAGTTTTTGGTGATGGAGCGCCTCGTCGGTCAACCTCTTGATCAGTTCATGGTTGACGTAGACTTTTCTCCCCCCGAAACGGTCTTGTTGGTCGCCGTCCCGATGGCCCAAGCGCTGCTTCATGCTCATCGCAGAGGCGTTGTTCATCGGGATGTCAAACCCGCCAATATCATGGTGCTTAACGATGGCCGGGTAAAGCTCATGGATTTCGGGATTGCACGCCTCGATCAGAGTGCGGGGCAACTCACGATTACGGGAGCGTTGGTGGGCTCGCCGGCTCACATGGCTCCCGAGATCATCGCCGGTGAACGAGCCGATGCTCGGAGTGACCAGTTCGCTTTAGGGACGGTCCTCTACCAGATGGCGACAGGGCAGTCACCGTTTTCTCGAGACAACCCAGCAGCGACCTTCCGAGCCCTTGCAGAAGGGGATTACACGCCTTTGGAGCGGTTGGCGCCAGCCATGGACGAAAGACTTGTGGCGGCGATTCGGCGAATGATGGCGTTGCGTCCGGAGGACCGCTTTGAGGATCTCGAAGCGTTTCTACGAGAGATCGAGCCCCTTCGCCCAAGTTGGCTGGGGGAAGGAAATGCAGAGTTGGCTGCCATGCTGAACAGTCCGGCCGTCGCTGCTTCCTCTTGGCGAACCCAGCAGATTGCCCAACTGGATCAGCAGTTACTTGATGCACAAGCTGCGCATCGTTGGCCTGAAGCTGTCGGGCTTGCGAATCGAATCGTTGCTCTCGACCCATCGAGGCAGGAACTACTGACGACTGTTGCCGCGGGTGGAATGAAACGTTGGGGGCGACCGATGATCGTGGCGTTCATCCTTGCTGCGTTGGCTCTGACTGCAAGTTCCCAGTGGCTGGTGGGGAATCCGGAGGTTGCAACTCCTGCCAAAAGAGTGATGCCGAAACCGATGGCCTATCGAGAAAAGGTTCTACCGACACCTGAGGCTGTCCCAAATCAAAGGCAGGACCGAGTGCAACCCCCACCATCAAGGGTATCAAACGTTGTCGGTAAGCCCCAGCAGCACGATTTGATCGTCAAGGTGTTTCCTTGGGCTGAACTTCACATGGAAGGGAAGCCCGCCCGAGAAGGTGCACGGACGCACCGGCTTCGATTGCCGGCCGGTGAACACACCATCACCCTACGGCACGACCGTGCCAAGGCGATCCAGCGTCGCGTCAAGCTGCCGGGTAAAGGACCGGATGGGTCGCAGAACCTGACCATTCGCATCCGTGACTTTCATCCCAGTCGTCTGATGGTCCAGAGTCCAAAGGTCGGTGTCCTGCAGGCCATGGGTCGAGAGTATCGTTTAAACAAAGGCTTAAATGAGGTCGAGATCCCTATGCCATCAGGGAGCTTTCGCAAAAGCACCGAACTGGTCTATGAAGCTGTTGGCTGCCAAATGGCCATGGAGACGGTCCTTGAGGCCGGTGGACAACGGACGTGGCGGGTGGACTGCTCCTCTCCTTAATGCTTTTCGCTACAGGCGACCTTGAGGCCGTCCGCGCTGCCTTTGAGCTTTCTGATTGCAAGAAGGTCATCGAACAGCAGCAAGCTGCCCTGCTTGCGAGCCGAAGTCGTACAGGTCGAGGCGAGATTTATCGTTTGTCGGCAATTTGTTATTTCCGATTGGGGCAAAAGTCCTTGGCTAATACCCAAGCGAGAGCCTCTCTTCGCTTAGCGCCGGTGACAGGGCTTGATCCCTTTTTATCGCCCCCGAAAGAGCGGGTGTGGTTTGAAACACTCGTCAAAGAGGTACCGCCACCGAAACCCCAGGTTGTTGAGCGGGTGGTGACCGTGACAGCCACTGAACGTCGCCAGCGATGTTTTGTCCCGTTGGGCTATTGTCATTGGCGCTTTGGAGACTACGGCCGTGGGGCTGGATTTGCGGTGGCTGAAGGACTCGGTTTGACTATGAATATCTTTGGCTACTGGATGGCACGGGAACAGGTGGGCACCGATGGACTGGTCCCCTTGGATCGGGCCGCTGCGATGCAAGGTTGGACTGCAGTTCAATTTTTAGGTGCTCTGATCGCGGGGACGGCGTTGGTGGGTGATCTGTGGTTGGCACGAGAGGAGCGGGTGGATGCCTTACCTCGTTCGCGCTGAGGACGGCGACAGTTTGGAACTGTACCGACCGCTGAGTGTTGTGGGTACTGGTGCTGGTTGCGACCTTCAGCTTCCGGAAGCTGAAGGTGTCGAACCCGGTCACTTTCAACTGCTCCAAGATGGAGAAGGGCACCGTTTGCTCGCCAGGGCTCAAACTCAGGTCAACGGCGCAAAGGTTCGCGAGATTATGCTGGAGGATGGTGACCGGATTGATCTCGGTCCCTATCAATTGGTGTATCGAATTCACCTTGAACAAGCCACGGCTGACCTCGCGTTGGGAGAGGAGGGGTTGACCGCGCTGACCTCTTTCGCTCGCCGGGTTCAGAGTGGTACACCTCCGGATCAACTGATCCAGCAGCTTCTTGAGTATTGTGTCGCCCTCGCAGAAGCAGACAGTGGTTATGTGGTCCTCTTGGAGGATGGTGGAGCGACAGTCGTCGCCCGGAGTGGTCAAGCAGAGTCCAAATCGGAACCCGTTTTACTTAGTGATACTTTGCTGGATCAAGTCCGAGGGCGCCGGCAGCCATTGATGGTCGCCGATATCATGAGTGATCCCGCATTGGCTGGAGCTCAGTCCGTCATCGATTTACGGCTGCGAGCCGCCATCGGATTACCCCTGATGCGAGGCGACCAACTTCGTGGATTGATCCATTTAGGGAGTGGGCGGGCTGTGAACCGCTTCGATCCTTCCACCCTCCGAGTTCTTGAGGTCTTTTCTGCCCAGGCATGCATCTTGGTGGAGTTGGCGGAACAAGTCGAAGTTCTACAGAAGGAGCGAGCCATTCTGCGATCTCGACTTCAGGCGGTGCGGATGGGTCGTCTGATCGGTGCCTGTGAAGGGATGAATGCAGTCTTTGAGCGAGTTGAACGGATCGCTCGTTCGGATGCCGCAGTTATGATCCTTGGTGAGACGGGCACGGGTAAAGAACTGGTGGCTCGTGAAATTCACGATCGAAGTTATCGGCGATCGCAGCCCTTTGTCGCCATCAACTGTGGCGCAATACCCAGTGAATTGCTCGAAGCCGAACTCTTCGGTCACAAGAAGGGGGCTTTCACCGGCGCCAGTCGAGATCGGAAGGGGCGCTTTGTGGAGGCCGATGGCGGTACCTTATTGCTCGATGAAATCGGCGAAATGCCTCTGCCTTTACAGGTTAAGCTTCTTCGGGTCTTGGAGGAGGGTCTCGTCACACCCGTGGGTTCTAACAAGCAGGTCCCTGTTGATCTGCGAGTGCTATCCGCCACCCATGTCGCGTTGGATCAGGCTGTCGAGGAGGGAAGTTTTCGGGAGGATCTATTCTATCGCCTTTGGCAGGTTGATGTGCATCTGCCCCCCTTGCGGGAACGGGGCGAAGATATCCTTTTGTTGGCGAGAGCATTTCTCAGCGATGTGGACATGGATTGGAGCTTGGGACAAGAAGCCATCTCAGCCCTTCTCGCTCATCGTTGGCCCGGCAATGTTCGAGAGTTGCAGAACCGCATTCAGAGAGCCGTGTTGTTGAGCGATAGTGATCGTCGGGAGATCGCTCCGAAAGATCTGGGCTTGGATGTTGTTGCCCCGCCAGAAACCGGTCGATCGCTTCAAGAGGCTGTGGAGCGCTTCCGAACCCGATTGGTACTCGAGACCGTCGCTAAATGTGGCGGTAACCGGACGGAGGCAGCCCGACAACTGGACGTCGATCCTCGGACGATCTTTCGGTACATCAGCCGCGACGATTCTGGGCAGGAGGCATGACACCGATGTCTTGGGTTCAGACGGCAGTAAAACTCCAAGTCACTGAAAGAACGGCGACACTGCTGGTTTTGGCCCTGCTTTCGCTCCTGTCTCTGGTGGGTTGCTTAGCCCCTGTCGACGCACCTGTTGCCGATGCGGGTGGCGCACCCATCAACCGAGCTCCGGCGATCGCTCCGGAGCAGACGACACCTTCGGAGGGCATTGTGCAATTAAATGCCAACTGTTCGGATCAGGAATTCCGACTTGGTGCCGTTGACGAGATGGACCTGAATGATGTGCTCTATGTGCGATGGTTTGTGGACTACGACGGTGAAACAAACACAGCCATTGCTCAGGACAGCCTGTTGCCTCGGGAGCAGGTGACCACTCGGCGAGTCGGAACGTCTTTTCGCCTCCAGTTTAACTCGCCCCGCCACTTCCCAAATGGGCTACGGACTGGAGCCAACAACGCGCATCAACTCGAAGCCGTCGTGAGTGACCGAGACTTTGTGAGTGGTATGATGCCCATCAATCGAGCAATCCCGGAAGACGGTCGCTATGATCATGTCTGGTGGCTGTTGGTGTTTTCCGACGACGAGGATTGTCCGGAGGCGATGAGTCCATGAGGTCGATCCTGGCGATTTTCCTGCTCTCCAGTGCAGGCTGCGTTGCCGATTTGCTGCAACTCGGCGAGGAGCCGGAACAGCCTTTTTGCGATGTGGAAACGCCGTGTCGAGACTCATCAAAACAATGTATTTTTAATCGTTGTTTTGATCCGCAAGAGCCCTTTGAGCGGGTCGCCCTAAATCTCCATCGGGAGCAGCGAAGTCAGCAACTCTTGGATGTCGATTTGAGTAACAGTGCCCGACTTGATCTCAACCTGCTGGCTGAAATCCCAGTTCGATTGACAGCCGAATCGGCTGATGGGTCGCCATTGACTGGGCGAGTTGTTGCAAGCCGACAGCACAGCATCCCCGGAAGTCCTGTTCATCGGCAGGCGATTCTCGGCGATGAGGGAGCTGGCACCCTTTTGTTGACTGAAGGCACAGAGTGGCAACTTCGGTTTTTTCCGGAAGCGAAGAATTTTCCGCCCAGTGATCCCCAAAGCCTAGCGCCTCAGTCGAGTTTAGAGGAGCAAAGTGTTCGATTCCAGCTCGCGGATTCGGCCGTCAATGTCACTGGCCGGCTGCTGGCTGAAGATGGCTCTGCTTTAGCGAGTCGAGCGGTTCGTCTGCAGGATACGGTCGGCAGGCGCGTCAGTGGCAGTAGTCGCAGTGATGAAGAGGGGCGCTTTGAGTTGACCCTACGGGCAGGCATCAATGAAGTGCAGTTACTGATCGATAGTGACGATCCTTCGCTGGCAGCCCGACTGATGGAACCTCGAGGGGTTGGAAACGGTGAGTGGGGTGATATCAACGTTCCCTTTGACGGTCCCGCCATACCCGTAGCTTTTACGGTCCGGTCTGGGCAGGACTCCACGCCTTTGGCGTGCGATATACTGCTTCGACCGGTGGCAGCGGGGGGGCTAATTCGGCACCGGTTGGAAACGGTGGCAGGTATCCCAACGTTGCTGGAGTTGGTTCAAGGTCGTTGGTGGATCGACGTTCACCCGAGAGACCGAGATGACCTCGCTCCGGTGATTGGCCTGGAGGTGGATATTGCCCATCGAGGCCGCCAGGAGGTCGTGGTGAATCTGGCGAACCGAGTTCGTATGACAGGCGTTGTCTTGCTTCCCAATGGTCAGCCAGCATTGGGCGCACGGCTGATCTTCCAGCAAGTGATGGGTACAGGTCGTGAGGCTGATTTAAGCCCTTGGGCCTACCAGGATTGGGTTTTTGAGCATCAAACCGATGAAAATGGTCGCTTCGAACTCTCCCTACCCCCCGGTGAGATGGCGCTGTTTGTGGTGCCATCGGCGCCCCATCCTCGTCTGCTCCGCCTCTTATCGATACGGGACGAATTGAGTGTCGAGTTGCCCATCTCGGAGGGCACGTTGTTTAGCGGTGAGGTGTCCGGTGATGCGGGGGGAGGCAATACCTTGATCCAGGTTTTCTCCCGTGATCTGCGCTTCGCGAACCGTGCCGTCTTGTTAGGCGAAGGGATCGCCGGTGCCGACGGTAGTTTTAGTATACCGCTCCCGGTAGGACAGTAAGTCGCTTACAGGCTTTACTTGCCCGCTGGGTACCCCGTGTGTCATCGCGTCGTTACCAGGGAGAACATCTCATGACCGAGGCGACCGAGGTCGAAAAGAAAGTTCAAGTACCCTCTGGCTTGTATCGTCACTGTTTGGGCTGCAAAGCCCTCATGCTGACACACGAGTTGGATGAAAATCTGTGGGTTTGTAGCCGATGTGGTCATCATCATCGTCTCTCGGCTGCTCAGCGATTAGATCTGCTTTTCGATGGTGACTGGTCTCGCCACGACGAAGATGTCACGAGCGGAGATCCTCTGGAGTTCACCGACACCCAAGCCTACCCTCAGCGTTTGGACCGCTACCGAAAGAAGACCGGTCATCAAGCCGCGTACCTTGCAGGGGCCGGACAGATCGGTGGGTTCCCGGCACAAGCCGGAAGCTTTGATTTTGGTTTCATGGGGGGGTCCATGGGCTCAGCTGTGGGCGAACTAATCTGTCGCCAGATCGAGCGGGCGACGGAAGCGAATGAAGCATTGGTGATCATCAGCGCCAGTGGCGGTGCTCGAATGCAAGAGGGGATTCTTTCTCTGATGCAAATGGCTCGGATTTCTGGACTGTTGCATCGCTATCGAAGCCAAGCCTCCTTTCCCTTTATCTCGATTCTGACGGACCCGACGACCGGCGGGGTTGCGGCGTCGTTTGCCATGCTCGGTGACTTCATTATCGCCGAACCCAAAGCCCTCATCGGCTTTGCGGGCCCTCGCGTGATTGAGCAAACGATCCGGCAGAAACTTCCTGAGGGATTTCAGCGTTCGGAGTTTCTTCTCGAGCATGGTCTCATCGATCGCGTGGTTCCCCGAGACTTGTTACCTGGGCTCGTCGCAGAACTCATCGAGCGTACCCGACCCGTTCAGGCGTGACCACAGAGAGTCTGGTTGAGCGGATTCAGGCGATCTATGATCGACAGCGGGGGAAAATTCGCCGAGATTTAACCGGGATTGCCCACTTAGACAAAGCGCTGGGCTTTCCTTCTCGTCAACTTCGAACGGTGGTCGTCGCTGGTACGAACGGTAAGGGGACATGTGCCCGAACCATCGAGGCGATCGCCCGAGCGCATGGGCTTCGCACCGGATTATTCACATCACCTCATCTGAGCCGACTGAATCAACGTTTTCGAATCGATGGTTTGGAAGTGAGCGATGATTTGCTCGAACGGTCGATCGAGCGTGTCGACGATGGCCGAGCGACATTTTTCGAATTGAGCACGGCGCTTGCCTTTGACCTCTTTGCCCGGGAGCGTGTTGATTTGGCCGTGCTTGAGGTGGGCATGGGCGGGCGATGGGATGCGGTCAATCACAGTGACCCTGAGGTCTCGGTCGTGACCAGTGTCGCCCTGGATCATCAGGAATATCTTGGGGAGACCTTGGAACAAATCGCAGGGGAAAAACTGGCTATCGCTCGACGATCGAGGCCGCTCGTTCTCGGGCCAAGGATGGAGGCCTATCGAAACCAAGCTGAAGCGACTGGTGCGAATCTTTGGCTAAACGGAACGGACTGGAGCGTCGATCGAACGAGCGTGAGGAGTGTCTCCGTGATTGCACAACGTCCAGAGACGATTCAGTTGGATATGCTCTGGGACGCTGTCGCAACGGGGGTGGCGGCATCAACCTGTTTGGGACTTCATGAGCAAGATGCTGTCCAGCAGGGGCTTGATCGTCTGCGTCACCCAATGCGGGGGGAGCGGGTCGGTGGCCTCTTGATGGACGCCGCACACAACGAGGCTGCTGTGACTGCTTTGGCTGGTGAGATAAGCCATTCTGTGGATGCACTCGTCAGTCTGTGCAGTCGGCATCCTCGTGTCCTTGCCCCCATTTTGCCCGTGGTTCGGCGCGTGTATGTGCTCGAAGCCGACCACCCGAAAGCGGTACCGGGAACATTGATTAGTGATGTTCTGCAGGGGCTGGGCGCTGAGGTGGCGTTGGTGAGCCGAGATGAGGCACTGGCTTTGATGGCTGAGGCGGTCGGTAAAGACCAACTGTCTTTGGTTGCGTTTGGTTCAATCTACGGACTGGGTCCGTTACGAGATGCCCTGATGGGAGTCGATGCATGATCATTAGCCTGCTCTTCATGTTCGTTGCCGATCCTGGCTTGCAGCAGGTTCACGTTGAGGGTCGGTCCCAAGCCACCCACATTGACCTGAGCTTCAGCGGTCGTCCCACATTTCAGGCATTCCAGTCTCAAGCTGAAGGTTTGTTGGTGGTGGATGTTGTGGGCGGGAAGCGCCCTGCTGGCTTCCCTGAACGAATTCCCCTGCATGGGGACGCGCACCTTCGACTCGTCGAGCATGTCGGCAGTCGGACGCGCCTTTTACGATTGGAGTTGCACACAGCCAAGGGGGTTTCGAGTTCAGCTCGGGCATTACGCGGTGGGATCCGGCTCGAAGTCCGTCAAGGGAGCAAGGGATTACGGGTCTTTCAAGCCAGTGGGAGCCGCCTTGTTGAGCCTCCATCGTCAAAGGTTGAAGCCCCGAGAAGCCCCCCTGTTGATGACTCAAACGTGAAGGGGTTGGAGCTTGCGCTGAAGAAGGAGCGCCAGGAAACGAATCGACTGCGTCAACTTATCGGAAGTTTTCGTCGACACTCGGGAGAGCGAACTGCCGAACTCCGCTCCCTTGACGAAAGTCTAAGTGAGCGTCGGGCTCAATCCAAACGTCGAAAGGAAGAGCTGAAAGCAGCAGGAAAGTCGCTTAGTGAAGTCGAGAAGAAGATACGCCTTCGTCGTCAAGAAATCGTCAAGCTTCAAGCCGCAGAAGCCGATGCAAAGCGACGCCTGGATCAGGTCAAAGGCTCTTCTAAAGACCGGGGTGCTGAACTGAACCGGTTGGAATTGGTCGAGTTGGCTCATCGGGCAGAGATTACCCGTTTGGTCCGTGAGGAAATGGATCTTGAACAGGGAGATACGGCCTACCTGGCGCGGATGGCGAAGCTGCAATTGTCTGTCAAATCGCTCGCAAAAAAGCAGAAGAAACTCACCGCAAAAGCCGCCAAACGAGCCAATGTTTTGAAATCTCGAGAGCAGGAGGCTGAGGGGTTAAAGGCTGAACAGGCTCGCTATCGTCGCAGGATCAAAGAACTCGATCAGCGTCACGCCAAGATCGATAAAGGGGTCCAGGCGAAAGATAAGGAACTCGAGCAACTTCGGGGTAAGCTTGATGTCCTCGACAGGGAGCTCGGTGTTGCAATCGCTCGATATGAAAAAGCTCAGAAGGGTTTGGGGAAAGCCCAGAATGAAGAGGCAGACTTCGAAAATCGAGCGGTCGCTCTACGGGCACGAATTGCGAAGTTGGTTCGGGACACCGCAGACCGTGAGGCTCAGCACGGTCAGGCAAATCGACGACTCGGCAAGCAGCGGGCTCGTATTAAAAAGTTGACCGCTTCCGTCGCCTCGGCGCGAAATGATGCTCAACGAGCCGGTGTGCAGCTCGCACGAGCTCGGAAAGCGGTCGCTTCTACGGAACAGCGCGCTGCTGCTTTGAGCCAAGAATTTGCAAGATTAGAAGCCCTTTCCTCAAAGGCAAAGGGACGGCTATCTGAATTTGAAACCAAGCTCGCTGCCCAACGAAAAGTTGTGCAAGCATTACGCGAGCGCCTAGCGAAGCAGCAAGCGGGGCTATCAAAAGTTGCGCCGGGAGCGAAGGCAGCCAAGGTGAATCTTGCGAAACTTAAAAGAGAAAAGCAGCGGCTGAAGGCGGCACTCAAAGCCACCCAGAAACGAATCGATAACCGCCAGAAGAACGTGGCGGTGATCCGCAGAGATTTGGTGAAAACAAAAGCTGAGGTCGGTCGTTTGAATGCCGATTTAGCCCGCCTCAAAAGACGCCAGTCATCCCAGTTAGACCGGACACAAGAACTTAATCCTAAGCGCCAGTTAAAACGCAAGACGTCGGTCAAGAAGACCCGTAAAGAGCGGCTCCATTCCAATGGGTTTGGTGGAGCCCAGGGGGCGATCACTTCGGAGCGCGTTGCAAGGCATAAGGTCGAGGGGGCGAAGAAGTCTGACAGACAGACGCTGGTGAAACGAGTGGGCTATCGACCCGTTGGGCCAGAGCGCGTGGTCATCCACGTTCAAGGCAAGCCCAAAGCAAAGTTGAAGCAAATCTCGGAGACAACGACCCTTCTCGAAATTCGGGGAGCACGGAGTGTGAAGACGAATGGCTCTCTCAACACGAGGCGGTTTGGCGGGCGCATCCATCGTATTTCTTCGCGCTATAAACAGGGACGGGTCCGTGTTCGGATCACCCACGAATCGGGGCTTCGATTGAAGTCTGTGCATAAGAAAGGGCGCCTCGAAGTCCGAGTTCGATGAACGTCTTTCTCGGGTTTTTTCTTCTTCTCGCCTCTACGATCGATGTTCAGGCCAAAGATCTAAGACTCGACAAAGAGGGGACGCTCTTTGCACAAGGAGACGTCGTCATCCGATGGCGAGGGCGTGTCTTTCGAGCCAATGAAGCTCGTTTGGACCGAAAGAAAAAACGCATTGTCCTTGTTGGCGGCGTCAACACCGAAGAGTCCGGTGCGGTGCTTCAGTGCGCTCGCTTAGACCTCAAATCGGGGCGGATCGAAGCCAAGGATGTCGACCTGTCGATTCGGGATGAGATCGGAAACCGCCTTGTGCAGGCGAAGGCAGCAACGGTGCTCCAGGAGGGAACAAACAAATCTTTAAGGGAGGTGAATCTGACCGTGTGTCGATGCGAAACGCCCCCTTGGAGTTTTGCCGCCAAGCGGGTCGATATTTTAGGGGCTCAGAATCGAGTGATTCTGAACTGGCCGACGCTGAGAGTTCGAAGCGTACCTGTGCTTGTTCTACCGTGGTGGAGTCTACCGTTGGGTCGACGTTCATCGGGACTGCTCTCTCCTGTGACTCGATATGATGCACGAGATGGGATTCGAGTGGGTTTGCCTCTGTATTATGCCGGGGCGAGTTGGTGGGATGCTACGCTAACCAGCGGTTGGGTGCAGTCGCGGGGAGCTTGGTTGAAAGGCGAATTTCGAGCGACTCCGACGGCCGGTGCGAAAACACAACTGCAGTTCGAGACACTTGAGGGGCGCTGGCTCGGCGAGGTTGCTCATTATGACCCGGCACCGGCCCGTGAGTGGAATGTACATGGTCTTCTGGCCAGCGATTCTGATGCCTTTCCGGACTTGGCGGTTTTGGCATCTCGTCGCCAGTTACCCGCCATTGATCTGCAGCAACGGCTTCGATTGGGAGATCAGGCAGCCGCTCTGAGCTTCGGTAGCTGGCATGGTCGCCGCAACGGTAGTCTTTGGACTGGACCTTTGGTGCACGCAGGAAGTGGTCACATGGATCTCCATCTGACCGGGGGTCATGGTTCTCTGCACGGCCATCTTGGGATTCAGTCGCAACCCGGTGATCCGATGGTGAATGATTTGCGTCCCTTTGCCAGTCTTTACGGTAGCGGGGGCGGTACGATGCCTCCTTACCTCGGCTGGCAATCGAGCGTTTGGGCGGAAGTGGGCAAGGAAGCTCGTCTGGGGGCCGCCCTTTCTGTCTACTCGGTACTTTCCAATGGCCGAGGTACTTGGCTCAAGCCGTCCATCGAAGGTCGAATTCAGCGCCTTCCAGCACTTTCATTCAAAGGTTTGGAGGCACCATGGGTGGGGATTGCTGGAGAACTATTAAGCGTTGGTTTTGAAGCTCGCCAATCGGGTTTCGTCCAACGCTACGGTTTAATACTTGGTCGTCGGATCATCGATAGGACGGCAGGAGAAGAGGCCTCCATCGCCTCTTCTGGCGTTCTCGTCGATTGGCTGGGGTCTTGGAAACGCAAGCAATGGTCATTCACGACTCGTTGGGTTCTCGACAGTGAAAATCTTACTCCTGCTGTCGTTAGTGGCTCTTATCTGTTTCGGGATCAAAGGGGACGAGAACGGTTCCGGGTCGCCTATCAAAGGCGTGATCTTGGGAGGGACCTGACGCTAGATTTAGATCCGGCTTTGGGCCTCTCACGTCATCTGGGGACGGAAGAGCAAAGTGATGTTTATGAAGATTTGAGTGCTCGAATCCGTTGGGAGACGGGTCGACTACAGGTTGAGGCTTCAGCAGCCTTTCGGCCGACGACTTCCAGCCTCCGCTTGTTAAGCGCGACGCTTGGGTATCGTAGCCCATGTGAGTGTTGGGGACTGGCTGTGGAAGCGGGTTGGGCTGGTGATATTGCGTTGAATAATGAAAGCTACGGAGCACCCATTGTTGGAATCGGATTTAGTGGTGGCTCCAGCCGACCGAAAATACTTCAACAACTCAGCGAGGTTGGTTGGCGATGATCCTCGTGCTCGATAACTACGACAGCTTTACTTACAATCTCGTCCAGATGCTCCAAGTTCGTCGACAGCGGGTCGATGTTCGCTGCCACGACGATCATGAATTACTCGACTGCTCCCCGAATGACTACCAAGCACTGGTGGTGGGGCCGGGGCCGGGCAAGCCCGAGGATGCCGGATCTTGCCTCGACCTTCTTCGCCTCTTTTGGGCAACAAAACCGATCCTTGGCGTGTGTCTGGGGCATCAGGCGCTCGCAATGCTCAGTGGTGCCGAGTTGGTCCTGGCTCCTGAGCCGATGCACGGCCGTGTTGTTCCGATCCATCATTGTGAGGACGGACTTTATCGAGGGTTGCCGCTACCCTTCCAAGCGACTCGATATCACAGTCTGGTGATCCGCCGCGAAACATTGCCTGCTTCGTTCGAGGTCACAGCTTGGACTCACGAAGGACTTGTGATGGGCTTGCAACACCGTGAGCATGCAGTTCATGGGGTCCAATTCCACCCGGAGTCCATCGCTAGTGAAGGTGGCGGAGCGCTCATCGATAATTTTCTGGAGTCCATCAAATGATTCAACTGGTCGCTCCGCGAGAAGCACTCATCCTGGGGCTCATGAGTGGTACGAGTTGTGATGGTTTAGATTTGGCATTGGTGCATTTTGGACCCGGTGAGACTGATTGGAGCCTCGAAGCATTTCGAGAAATTCCCTACACGTCCGAATTTCGTTCTCATTTACTTGGTGCCGCCGAGGTACGGCTGCCCGACGTGTCTAGACTGCACGCAGAAATTGCCGACGAAACGGCGAGAAGTGTGGCGGCATTTCTACGTGATCAGAAGCGACCCGACTTGGTGGTAAGTCATGGGCAGACACTCTGGCATGCGCCGGCGCCCTTTGGGCAGGCGGGGGGGCATACACTGCAGTTGGGAGACGGCGATCGCCTCAGCGCCCATCTCAAACTTCCCGTCCTCTGGAATCTTCGGAGTGGCGACATGGCCATCGGTGGTCAAGGCGCGCCCTTGGTGCCGGTGGCGGATCAGTTCCTGTTGGGTCGTCACGCGCCGCTTTGGCTGCTGAATGTGGGGGGGATTGCCAACCTCACAGGGCTCGGCCTCGACGGTGAGTTACTCGGCATGGATGTAGGACCAGGGAACTGTCTTCTCGATCGCTGGATCGAGTATCGAACCGAGGGGCGAATGCATTGTGATCAGGATGGCTGCTTTAGTTCGGCGGGGTCACCGGATTTGGAAATCGTACGCGCATTGGTGGAAGCTTGTTCTTCGGAGGCAGGACGCTCTCTTGCCCGTGAACGTTTCGATTTAGAATTTTTGCTCGGTTTTCTCCCGGCGGATGGCTCGTTGGAGGATGGTGCTGCAACGTTGATCCGCGTGACAGCCGAACTGATTCGACGAGCTGTTGAGCGGGCTCAACTCAAAGCCGACAAAATGGCGGTGGCTGGCGGCGGTGCTTTCAATCCCAGCTTGATGCTTTGTCTGAGTGCAGAACTGCCGGGCTTAGAGATTACGAGTACCGATGCACTCGGTTTGCCTCCTGCGGCGCGCGAAGCTGTATGTTTCGCTTCTTTGGGCTGGCTCTTTCTGCACGGTCGGGCATCAAACCATCCGCCACAGACCGGAGCGCAAAGAGAACTACGGCTCGGAAGTTTGGCGCTACCCCTGTGAGGCCTGTCACTTGATCCCGACCCGATCTTCGTGTGCTGTATTATCGTGTTTCCCTCGCCTGTTCTGGCGCGGGTGTGTGTCTGCCTGGGGGAGTCCTCGTTTAGGAGGACGAGACCATGTGTGCGAAACAAATGCGGCCCTTTCCCAAGGATAAGTCTACCGTGAACCTCGTATCCAGTTACATGTCGCAAATAGCCCGGATTCCCTTACTCAGCGCCGAAGATGAGCGGCGTTTGGCGGAGGGGCTAGTCCAAGCAGAATTGGACTTCTGGACGTTTGCATTGGCAATCCCACGTGGTTTGCGAACAGCCGCAGAGGTGTTTGAGGCAGATGTCGAGGAGATTTCAAAGCTTGGCAGTGCCTTGAAGCGTGCCCAGAAAGAGCTTAGTCGGATGCCGAAACGTCGGGCTCTCGACAGCCTTGCTTGGCATTGCCGTGCAGAAGATCCTGATCGGCTCTTTTTCAACCAAGTCGTGCTGCGATTGAGCGTCAGCGCCACCGGCAAACACGCTGATCCCTTTGAATCAAATCTCAAGAAAAAGGATCGTGAGGCGTTGATCGCCAAGTTCGATGACGTGGTGGCTCGGCGCAATCGTTTCGTTGCCGCCAATCTTCGCCTGGTCGTTAGCGTTGCGAGAGACTTTCATCACCACAACTTGAGCATTTTGGATTTGGTGCAAGAGGGGAATATGGGTCTCATTCGAGCGGTCCACCGATTTGACCCCCGTATGGGTTTCCGTTTCTCCACCTATGCTCACTGGTGGATTCGCCAAGCCATCGAGCGAGCCATCTTAAACCGGGGCTCGACAATCCGCGTGCCTGTCCACGTCCATGACGCTCGTCGAGCGATCTCCCGGGCCGCCAAGAGCCTCCAGATTGAACTCGACCGGAAGCCGACTCACGAGGAAGTGGCTGCGAAAGTGGGAACTTCAGCGGAAAAGGTCGAGCATGTGCTTACCGGTATTCCGAAGGACCCCTTCAGCTTGGACGATACCCTGGGCAAAGGTGGCGAAGGCGCAGCGCTTATGGATGTGATCCCCGATGACAATGCCCGAGGTCCCGACGATGCCGCCATCGCCGCCATCGACGGTGATCGTGCGCTGCAGTTCTTAAAGGACTTCAGTGATATGGAGCGGGATATCATGGTGCGGCGTTATGGGCTGGAGGGCAATCCTCTGGAAACCTTGGAGTCCATCGGTCAGTCTTACAACCTCAGCCGCGAGCGGATTCGCCAAATCCAGGCACGGACTTTGACACGCCTCCGTGAGATGTTCGAGCCAACGACAGCGGCTTCGTGACCGCAGCGGACAGTGAGTTCAAAGACGCCATTTTCGCGTTGATACTGCACGTCAGCGAGCGATTACTTGCGGGTCAAACCCCCGCTCAAGTTCGAGCCGATTTGGTGGCCGGTGAGGTTGCACCGGAAATCATTGACAAGGTTTTCGACGAAGTACGCCCCAGTTTGGTCCAAGCCTTCGAGAAGCGATCTGCCAATCTGAGGGGATGGTCCTTACTCGGGGGTGTATCGGGAACGGTTCTTTGGTTTCTGGGACAGTCTCGATCTGTGCCGGAATGGCTTGCTGTGATGGGACTCATGGGTTTGGGACTCGCTGTGGTTCTCTTTTTGCGAGGCAGCCGCGACCATCAGCAAGCCGTGCGTCTTAACAGTCTTGACTGGTAGCCTCAGGGGACGACGGCTTTGATACGGACCTGACTCGCCTCACCCTCTGGGAAGCGCAGCGCCTGAAGCTCCCCTAACAGGCAAGCAGCAGCGTATTCGGCTCCGGGTCGACCACTGGCGGAATGCACCCCAGTTAACTGTCCTGTGGAGGAAACAGAGATAACGAAAGTGACTTCACCACGAAGTCCGGGCTTCGCGATTTTTGCGCTGTTCAGACAACTGACAAATTTAGCCTGTCGTGTGGCGAGAGAGCGTTTCAGCTCCTCCTCCCTATTGGCTGACTGCACCGGAGAATCGACCTCAGTTTGAACCCGATCAAGGGCCGATTTTGCTGTTTTAAGAGTTTCTTTATCGGGCGTACTGCTGACTTTATTTCTATGAATTACGGGTTCTTTTTCGGATGGCTTTGCATTTTTACTTTTCGCGGGTCTTTGGCTTTCAACCGGTTTGTTTTTTTTCTTTGCCTTCGGAATGGGGCGGTCGACAGGTTTACTCGCTTTATCGTCTTTCGCTTTCACACCTGCATCTAGAACTGCGCTCGAGGGCG
>MDTD01036811.1_pt1 | contig 18338 bp, 15 predicted proteins | sample 811221 | NCBI WGS metagenome assembly MDTD01 (sample SAMN05326646, study PRJNA326480) | marine metagenome | isolation source: seawater | place: Pacific Ocean: South West | collected 2011 | reverse complement strand
TTCCACCTCTGGGAGTCTAGACCTGAACTATTTTTCGCGACCGTTAGAATTCGCAGATCTGCGGCCTACGAATTTTAATTCTAATTTTGGCGCAAACGGAGCCACTCCTGCCTCAGTATGGCGAACAAGAAAGAGTCTCGCCAGTCGCCTTTGATATATGTATCTTCAACAAAATGAGCTTCTTTCCGCATGGAGAGCTTCTCCAGCACTTTTCTCGAACCCTGATTTCTGGTATCGCATGTGGCATAGATTCTATGAAGCTCAAGATCTTCGAACCCAAAACGCAACATCTCCACGCTGGCCTCAGAGGCGATCCCCTGCCCCCAGTACTTGCGATTCAAGGCATAACCAAGCATGGCCGTAGAATGAGTGCGGTCTTTAACCGACAATCCTATTCCTCCGACAACCTTCTTATCTTCGCGATGAACGATAGCCAACTCGTAAGAGCGACGCGGTTTCTCCCTGGCCGACTCCCTAGCCGCAAAAATAAAGTCACTGGTCTCTCGGTCAGAATTGGGACCCCAATCCATATATTTGCAAACCTCGGAATCCGACGCATACTCAGAAGCATCGGAGCTGTCGGAAGACCGCCAGTTCCGCAAAACCAGTCTTTCAGTATTCAGGGTAAACATCAAACAAAGTAAACCATCCATGGAGCGGAATGTACATCTACATGTCAAGCTAATAACATCTATGATCCAAGGCAACTATGAGGCAAGAAAACCATGCCAGATGTTATCGTCAAAGCATCCACCGATAGAAACTTTACCCAGGAAATAGAAGCTGGTTCTCACAGCTTGGTCTGCGACGTATCCAAGTCGCTTGGTGGTGATGAGAAGGGTCCTGATCCTCATCAATTGTTGCTCAGCTCTCTTGGAGCCTGCACTGCCATTACGGTCCAAATGTACGCCAAAAGAAAAGGATGGAACCTTGACAAGGTGACCATCAACTTGAAAGAAGAGAAAACGGAAGATCCGGAAAACACAAGCCGTACAATGCCGAAAATAGTTCGAGAAATTGAACTTGAAGGAGAACTCACCGAAGAGCAGGTTGAAGATCTCAAAAGAATTGCGGACAAATGCCCCATTCACAAACTAATGGTCGGTCCCAAAGAGATTTCCACAAGCGTATCTAAAACTGCCTGATTCGAAATGTCCATAAATCAAGAGAGACTTACGGCATTTAACAAGCTTCTCAAAACTGAAATCGTCGGCAATCCCGCACGGATAACAGCGGAATCAAGTTCATCGGACAAAAACAGTTCCGACGGAGTTTCATCGAATACAGGGACAAGTTCATCGAATTCAGAGACAAGTCCACCCAATACAAATGAATACTGGGATTCCATAGACTCCACCAACAACAGGTTGGCTCAGCTCGCCCGCGAAGGAGCCCCGGAAGGCACCACTGTAATCTCGCGGCAGCAAACGGCCGGAAGAGGAAGATTAGGAAGAGAGTGGGTTTCAGAGTTCGACTCCGGACTCTACCTGAGCACTCTTCTGAGACCCGAAAGATCAATAGCCGAACTTCCTGTCATCACTTTGTGCCTTGGAGTGGCGGCAAAAAGAGCAATCCTCGCCTTATCGGGAATCGAGCCAGGACTCAAATGGGTCAATGACCTCATATACGACACCAAAAAGTTAGCCGGAATTCTTGTGGAGATTCCAATCGGAGCAACCCAATCTTCCCAGTCGAACGCCCTGGTCATCGGTATCGGCATCAATTTGAAGACACCCTCGTCCTCGCTTCCCCAGGAGATCGCAGACAAAGCCATCTATCTTGATCAAATTTGCGACGCAAATGTAGAGGCAGCAAATCTGGCAGCAGAACTATGCTTTCAAATAGAAGAAGTCTATAAGAAGATGCAAAACAATGAGTTGAATCTGCTTCTGGACGAATGGCGGGCTGGCTCCGTTACCCTCGGTCAAACGATCCAAACAGCAAACGGCGACATTGAAGGTCTGGCTGAAGACATAGATCAAAACGGTGCATTGCTTGTTAAAACGAAAGATGGCACCAGATTGCTCCACGCCGGTGAAATCACGATCAGAGGCAAAGACGGCTCTTATAGTTACTAGCTGAGAAAGACCAGTTCGAGAAAAACGCTTCAGCAAGGCTAGTTCGAGAAGATCGGTTCAAAAGAAACGCTTCAGCAAAACTAGTTCGAGAAAGGCACACAAGAATGGTGCACCATTCTTGCGCAATACCGAGCAAGCCGGCTTAACAATGAAGCAGACTGAAGATCTCCATCTCTTCACTGTTTTCACTGTTTTCACTATTTTCAAACTTCTTACGGCCATTGAGAAAATCAAGCTCAATCACGAAGCCTATGCCAACTACTTTTGCCTTAAGACCGACAAATAGATCATGGGCAGCCTTAGCTGTTCCACCGGTGGCAAGCAAGTCATCCACAATCACTACTCTCTCGCCCGGCTCGACGGCATCGGTATGGACTTCTAAAGCATCACTGCCGTACTCAAGTTCATACTCTAATCTTGTGGTCTCGGCGGGAAGCTTGCCAGGCTTACGAACAGGAATAAAACCGATTCCCAGGTTCTTTGCGATTGTGGGAGCGAGAATAAAGCCCCTTGACTCAATGCCTACTATCGCATCCGGCTTAAGCGCCTTACACTTTTCCGAAAGTGCTTCGAGAGTGAAATTAAGAGCTACAGGATCCTTCAGAAGAGTGGTTATGTCTTTGAAAAGAATTCCCTCTTTAGGGAAGTCGGGCACGTCTCTTATGGTGCTGAGCAACCACTTGGACTTCTCCTCACTGAGAGGAAGTTTCAAATCCCGGGGCTCTATCTTTTCCATCTGCATTACCATAGTCCTGCCTCTCTTCTAAACTGACCATTCCGGCATCAACCTCCTCGATCTGGCGAGGAAGCCTCACGCCGTTTTTGACAAGTGCTAATTGTATATCCTTTATAGAGGATTCTCGACACCAGTTCCGGAAAGTCTTAATCTCATCGAGACGATTAGCCAACTGATCAAATTCGGCGCAACCGCTCAGGTTACCCACCGAATCGGAGAGCAGATCTAGATTTATAACTCCATCCTCGGCAAACCAATCGACCAGATTAGCTTTCCTTAAAACAGAGAGGCCAAGAGCTACTGAAAGTTTGTCACCGGCCATCAATGCCGTCAGCTTCGTCCCTTCTATTTGTCCGTCTCTCTTGTTCACGGCAAATTTGACGATTCCATAGAGCCTCTTCAGAAAAGCGATGGGCTCTTCCATCGATCTATCGGCGTGACCCATCATATATATGTTTCTTGGTGCTACCAGGCTAAGAATCTCTTCGAACAATTCCTGGGTCGGAGGATATTGATAAAGAATCAGATGTTCTCTGGAGGATAGCCCATTGCGATCCACGAAAGTCAAACCAGGCACTTTCAAATCTGCCTCGGAAAAGACCAAAAGATTGTCTCCCAGCTTGGAGACAGCCCGTTTCATCACTTCGATTGGAGCCTCGTGCTCACGCAAATCCTTCCATAAGAGCTTGGAGGACTGCATACTCTTGCGGGTCGGAATCGAAATATTCTCCGCCAGAGCAGAAAGTTTTGTCAGGTCGTCTTTGACTTCGTCAGCACCACCGGTCATACCAGACGAAATCGGCTCCAACGCCTCTGATTCTACTTTCTTCGCCGAGACCACATCTTGAACCGGCTCTCTCTCCTCTGACGGCTTCGCCCCAGAATCCACTGCCGCATCATCGGATTGCAAGGAGACCAGGTCCTCTTCCTTGATGCTCTCCACGTCAGTACAATCTACTCCACCCGGTTTGCGCCAATCTTCCAGGACAAGCTGCAGACGGTCACGGTTATTAAAGTGGTTGACCTCCGGAGTAAAGGCGATATCCACAGATTGACCGACCTCAGGAACACGTCCCATGCTATTCCACATGACACACTCGAACTCAGTGGAATTAGAAGAGGAGCGAACCATTATTCGAGAATGCTTCTTCTCTTTGCCCAGGGGTCGGACTCCCGAGCAGGTCAATTTGGTCATGCATAGTCGAGGCTTGCGATTACCCATGCCGAAGGGAGCTAACTTCAAAAGGTCCCTGGCCATATCCAGGTCTACCGACTCGGGGGGAGCGACATAGTCGATTTTGACCACCCCTGCCAGAGGCTTACCCTGGAGCATTTTGTTGCAAGTTGCCACCAGTCCTGCCATGAGCGCATCAGCGCGAGCCGCCTCGGTGGAGAAACCGGCAGCCATTTTGTGACCACCCCACTTCGTAAGAAGATGCTCGTTATCTTTCAAAACCTCGTAGAGGTCTAATTGGGACACTCCGCGAGCGGAACCTTTGACAATCCCTTCCTCTCGGTCCAGCTGACCGATGAAAACCGGGCGGTGGTACTTCTCCACCAACCTTGATGCCACTATACCGACAACCCCGTGGTGCCACTCAGCATCATAGATGGCAATACATTTTTTCCGACTCAATTCCGGGTCTGACTGAACCTTAAGATCGGCATCGGCAAAGATTTTCTCGCAAAGTTCTTGCCTGCGAACATTCTCTTTCTGCAACTCGTCGGCGATTTCATCAGCTCTTGCCTCATCATCCGTGGTCATCAACTCCACAGCTTTGTTGGCATCGGAAAGACGGCCTGCAGCATTAATTCTAGGAGCGATTCCAAATCCAACCAGGTCCGTGTTTTTCTGTTGTCGTACCTGGCCCAAAAGAGCCTTCAAGCCTACCCGTTCGGTCTCCACCAGCTTCTTCAATCCGATTTTGACCAGATAACGATTCTCCCTGACGAGAGGCACCAGATCCGCTATCATTCCCATGGTGACCAGGTCAATCAAAAGATCGGCTTTCTCTTTCTGTCCTTTATCTTCTAGAAGCGCCTCACAAACTTTGTAGGCAACCCCTACCCCGGGCAAGTCAAACAGGGGATGTTCTGAGTCAAGTAGCTTAGGATGCACAATACCCACCGCCGGCGGCATCATCTCAGGCATGGTGTGATGGTCCAGAACAAGGGTATCAACGCCAAGAGACTTGGCAAAATTGATCTCTGAAAAATTTGAAACTCCACAATCGCAGGTTATGATCAACTTGGTCTTGTGTTTGCTGGCAAGAATACTGACGGATTTAAGATTGAGTCCATAGCCTTCATTCATACGGTTGGGGATATAAAAATCCACATCCGCTCCCAGGTCCTTAAGAACAGAAAGCAAGACGGAAGTTGCGGTTACTCCGTCCACGTCATAGTCACCGTATATGGTGATATGTTGCTTTTTCTCTATCGCTTCGGTAATGCGACGCACAGCCTTGGCCATATCCGGCAGCTCCATGGGACTGGTCGGAGTGTAGCTCTCGGGCTCCAAAAACTCCCTGGCCTTCTCGACAGTGTCATAACCCCGGCCCATTAGCAAGTGACCAAGTACAGAATCACCATCCACCAGCTCGAGAATCTCCTGTGGAATGCTCATGGGTTCTGGAAAAACCCAAAGATTGCCTTTTGAGCTGGTAGACATCGAGCTTTGCATGTGGAACTCCTCCATGCGTGCACGGAAAGTGACGCAGCGAGCTAGAAAAAGATAGATGAAATAACAAGAATACTAGGAACACCGCCGCCCCGCAGAAACCATTTGCATATACAAAAGGGCGCCCCTGGTATAAATACTCGGCACCGACAAGGTATCGACTACAAACAAAAAGACTACCGATCAGCGAATTTAAACTCCATCAAAAAAAATTTCCTTAACGATCGAATTGAACAACCCGCGCATATACATTAAATATGCAATTAAGAAACATGCAATCAAGAAGTATAAAATCCGGGTAGATGCAGATACAGACGGCGTAGGTAAAGACTCAGGTTTGCAAAGACTCGGATAGGCAAGGTACAGGCCCGAGTATGAACCGACCCCAAACCAAATATTCAGTCTGCAAAAAAGCTAGCTCTAATTCAACTCAGGATCCACCAGCTCAAAAACTTTTTTGGGCTTAGCAACTCTTGGCCAGTTGGTCAAATCATACTCAATCACCGTTGTGATAACGGGAGGCTTAGGCCAGGGCAGAGCCCATCCCATGATCCAGAGAACGGGAATAAACACCACATGCAAGCTCAAGGCGACAAACAAGCAGTTAACCAGAGGGAGCTGGTCCTTCGCCCAGATAACAAGATCGCCGCCGGACACCAGAGGTATGCGCCGAATTTCAGCTTCGCTACCATGGGCATCAGCAGGCAAACCACCTTCTTTTATATCTTCTTTGTAGTGCTCGGATGTTTTCAAGTACGCAGTAACCTAAGCTGGTGGTAGTATTAAGCCTACCTAAAGCATACATGGAGTTTTGCCCTGGTGGATGAAACTTTCTTCTGATTAGGTCATCTCTCCTGTTAGTGCCGAATTCCCTGTCCGAAAAACATGCCTCGTCTGCAAAATATGCCGCCTTGCCAAAATTCAGCCAAGACACAAAAAGCATTGTCCGTACAATTCAATTAGGTCAAAATTTCCAGCATCCGCAAGAATACCGACAGATATGACAAAGAGCCTCAATAAATCTAAAAAAACATCATTTTCTGCCCTGGGCCTACTCCTGGCACTTTCGGCTTCTCCACAGTTCTCACCCGTTTTTGCCCAGGTCAGCTCTGCTTCCAAATCGGAATCCGGGTCAAGCGGTGAAGTCTACGGTCCCCCAAATCTGCTCAAGACAATGAAAACCCCATTCAGCGGATCAACCGTGAAGCAATCAGAGCAGAATAAAAAAGTCCGGGAGCTCAAGCGAAAAAAGCAGGAGTCAAGCAATTCCCTGGGCACAATCTCCCTGGCTCCCAGGGCAGGGACCTCCAGGTTGTCAGCTCTGACTTTGAAAAGAAAGCTTGTGCCTTCAAGAATTTATTTGCCGGAACGAATGATAATTGGCAAACCGGCAACATTTGTCATAAAAGGCAAGGGCGGCTCCAGCGTAGCTGTTGCCATGGCGGACAGGGACTCAGGCAGCAAACCTGTCATGGGGCATAAATTAAGGCTGGGCTCCGACAGAAAAGTGGTCGCAGTAGGTAAAATACCTGAATCGGGTGTACTCGAGATTGTGATCGGAACCCCCATAGAAGGTGATTTAATTGGTCAGCAGCTTTTTTTCGAAGCAGCCATTTGGACAGAGGATGACATGAAGGACCTTGAGTTCGCCGAGACCATCCCACCCAATAGTGAGTCCGGAGCCAAAAACGGAGTAGTAATTGCCGGCGATATGCCCAAAAAACGAGGCGTTCGCATCGTACCGGACTCAGTCTTACCTTTCAGTCAGAGATCCACCCAGAGCTCTAGTCTCAGTTCAGGACAACCCTAGGCAGGAGCCGAATTATTAATGAGTGTACTCCTCATACCGCTAGACGACCGCCCCGTTACCTATGTCTACCCATGCCTGGTAGCCAACACAGCTGGTGTCGATGTGGTTGTGCCTCCCAGATCCCTGATGGGCTCTCTCTTCCACGCTGCTCAAATAGACTCCCTCTTCGGATGGATTAATAACGCCATTCAGAAGACCCAGCCGGAAGTCTTAATCGTGGGTCTCGATAGCCTTCTTTATGGCGGACTAATCACTTCAAGAAGGTGCGAAGACAATATCGCCGCCATCTCCAAGCGCCTGGGCCAGATCAAAAAATGGAAGCAGAAGAGCAAAAACAATCTCAAAATCTATGCCCAGACAAGCATAATGAGAATTTCGGACAATTATGACAACACCGAAGAGAAGCAATACTGGGCAAGGTACGGACGAGAAATATTTGCCTGGTCGACGGTCATGTACCGGATGCTCAAAGGAAGCGCTGTGGACCAGGGCATTCTCGAGTCCTACGAGAATCGCATACCGGAAGAGATTAGAACAGATTACCTGGACACCAGATTTCGGAACTTCCAGATCAACAACGAAATTCTCGGGCTTGTGGAAGAAGGAATCATAGACCAGTTGATCATGAGTGTTGATGACTCCGGTCAACTGGGGCTTAATGTTCTGGAAAAGGAAAAACTCATCGCGCGAGCCAAGGACTCCAAGATCGAAGACCGGGTTAAATGCTATCCCGGAGCGGACGAAGTTCTCTCTGCCCTTTTCGCCATGTGGACAACCAATCGCCTGAAAGAGTCCGGATGCGAAGTCAGAGCCAAAGTACTCTTCAGCCCCGAATCAAGCGCCAATTGCAGCAGCAGATACGAAGGTCAGACAATAGGCGAGACTATAAAAGCCAACACAGAAGCGCTGAATATAAAACAGGTTCAGGAGTTCAGCTCTTCGCAAAACCCGAACGACATTGACCTGACAGTGATTGTCCATAGTGGAGACATTCAAGGGGATCACATTCTGCTTCCCGGCAGTCCTGATCTTCGTCAGCTGGAGACATCCTCCCAGGTAGAAGAGACACTTTCCTATCTTGAAAAAGCGACCACGCCCTGTGTGCTCTGTGATGTTGCCTACGCTAACGGCGCCGACCCCATTCTTATTGAAGAGCTTCTTGCCAGAAAGGATCTGGTCAGCAAACTAGTTGCCTATGCCGGATGGAATACCACCGGAAATTCCGTGGGTTCTGCCCTTGCCCTGGGAATCGCAAGGATGCATAGTGTCAGAACAAATCGTCGTAATCAGCTCACCGACAGGGCTTTTCAAAAGACTCTCTTCACTCGTCTGGCGGATGACTGGGCATACCAGGCTCAGATTAGAAGCCAACTTGATGCCGAGGCCTCAATCGACAAACTAGCCCAACTCATAAGCCCATATTTAGGTCGCATAGGTCAATCTATGGGATTCGAACCAGGCAATTTGCGAGTCAGTTTTCCCTGGAAGCGTACATTTGAGCTTGAAGTTTGCTTTGAAGATCGATAGATGAGTAAAATCAAGTAAGCCTTGAATTTCTTCCGGAAGGAAATTATGTTCTTTCAAACTGTCAGGAAAACGAAATTGAGAAACACAGCCATACTCGCCACCCTGGCAGCGCTAGTATTGGTTGCGTTCGTGGCACCGGAAGCAAGAGCCCAGGTAAAAACATGGGAACAGATTGACAGAGAGCTGAAGAGCCGTGTCTATCATCTCAACGTAGGAATAAAGATAAAGCTCAAAGACGGCAACTATGCGCTTCTCTCCGATTTCTCGCCAAAGTACAGAAAGCCGGTTTTTGCCGCTTTCCCTAAAGATTTCGGCTACAGGGTGGTCGGCTTTGGCTCCTCTTTTCCAATTAGGAAAAATGCCCGGGGTACCTACTTCGTAACCAATCATCATGTGGTGGCAAGCCACCTGGAGGTAATCGAAAACTGCAAAAGATTTTTCGCCGGAATGAGACTTTATGCGGAACAAACGGCTTCCGGCCGTGACGTGGAGGAGCGCTTCTCCAGGTTGAGAACCATTGTAAGTCTGCCCTCCAACAATTCTAATCTCAATACGGCAGAAAGAGTTATGTATTCCCAGACTGTTGACGGTATCTGGGATTGCTACCAGACCTACCTATCAGAGCACGCGGATCAGGGACGACTCCTGTATTCCAAATACCTAAAAGACGTGGGTCTCAGTTTTGAAACCGGATATTTCCTGCATCCGCCGGGACCGGCAACCCAGAAACCGATGGTGGCATCAATCTATAAGGTCAGCAAAAACGGTAAGCCGGATCTCGCTATTTTGCAGGTTAAAACCAGGGAAGTCACCCCTATAGAACTGGATACAATATCATCCTCCGAAGGGCAGGAGATCCAGGCTATCGGCTATCCAACAGCCTCCGACGCCCTTGATGAAGACTCAGCCAAATACTTTGCCCCAACTTTTAACACCGGACGAATCAGCCGGGTCACTCCCAAAACGCTTCAGGTAGACGCTTCGGTTACAACCGGAATGAGCGGAGGTCCGCTGGTGAACAGAAGAGGAAAGGTCGTAGGCGTAGTATCAATGCGTTTCAAAAACAAACAGGGCGCGGAGCTTGTCACTTTCAGCGGAGCAGTCAAAGCCGACTTAATCAGAGACATAGCTCCGGAATTGTTTTCCAACATCTCCAGCAGCTCTACTCACTGAACGCCTATTTTTTGCCTTTGTTTCCTCCGGCTCCAGCACCAAACATGCTGTCGCTATCCGAACCAAACATATCAGACCCTGTGAAAAGAAGCGCCATTTCATCCTTGACCCGGCCGTAGCCTTTGAGCGGTTTAAAGATTGAACTATCGACTTTGATCTCTTCCGCCGATTCGGTTTGAAGTACCGGGACAAGCTTCCCATGCTTGTTTCTGAGAATAGCTTTTAATGGAGTTCCGCCATCCTGCATGGGCAAGTGAAGCATATTTGCCACCACCAGTTTGAACTGTTTCGGCACCACTACTTTAGACGACACCCAGAACTCACCATATTTAATACCGTTCTTATAAAACAACTCCACCTGCTCGCTGCTCAAATTAGCAATATCCATCTTCTTTCCGGATCTCTTTACTTCAATCTGCTTGAGGCTGCCTATGGGCTTTCCTTTGTGCTTCGTGGAACCGGAGACGAAAAATCCCCGTTTAGTCCACTCGTCATATTTGAAGCTGCAGAAGTTTTTAGTCTCCTGGTTGTAAAGGTAGGCATCCCAATCCGGTGCCTGAAAAATCCACAAAAGCCCAAGTTTCTCGGCGTTGAGTCTGACACCGCCCCGGGAAACCACACACTGAATCGGGCCCACCAGGTTACTGGACTGCTTCAACTTCCAGGCGCTGACTGTTTTAGATGTCTTCGATGACTTCGATGACTTCGAGAGATTCTTCGTATCTCGAACAGGCTTTTTCTTAGCGATGGCCGGCTCACCGGCAAAAACACCGACAAAACCGGCAAGTATTGCCAGGAAAAGAAAGTAGATTTTAAGTTTCCCAAAAACTAGACTTTGAGAGTATTTTGTTAACTGGTCCTTCATTTAAGACTCTGACAGGAATCCGATATACCCGGTGTACCGGATGTTCCCGATAGAAATTGCGTGGGAGTTTCGAGTGATGAGACCATCATAACCTTATTGAATATCTCGTGCACGTATACCTCATTATCTTCCATCCATAAATACCAGAGAAATATTCGGTAAAATGCCAAATATTTTAGTAGCCCATATTTCACTACGCCCATTACACACAGGTAAATCCGGATGACTGGAACCAGTATTCTGTGGTCGAGAAAAGCAAAAGAGGCTTGCTCTCAGACCGGTATAGAGAAACCGCAACACTCCGCTGGACATGCCGGCAGCGCCCCCATGACAATCCAGGCGTTTTTCCAGACTTTTTTATTGATTGTCATGATCTCCCTCACAGCTGTGCCACTTTCTTCCGGATGCAGTCAGGGAAAAAGCACCACGGTCGCCAAAAGTAAAAGTACAAATTCGGTCAAGAAGAAATCGGCGCTTCCAGTGGCAAATCCGGAGTACCCGGGCGACTACAAAACAGTGGAAGTGGACGGCGTGCAGCTGCGTCAGGGCCGGTTTCCCGTGGGCAAACATGGAGGCACCCTGGTGCGTTCAACCATCGGCTCCGACCCTAAAACATTCAATCCCTGGGCTTCATCCGATACAAAATCATCCGAGATGGCAGGTCTGATGTTTGCCTCCCTCCTCACCACCGACATGTACACCGGCGATGTGGTTCCTTACATGGCGGAGTCCTTCAAGGTAGAAGATGACGGTATCACATACACCACCACCCTCAGAAAAGGTCTCACCTGGAGCGATGGCAAACCGATTACCTCAGCCGATGTCGAATTCACCTGGAATGAGATCATCGCCAAAGGCTACGGTAATGCTTCCATCCGAGATGTAACCTCGATCAACGGTAAGGTTCCCCAGGTAACAAGCCTGGATAGTCTCACCAACAAATACGTAACCGCTGAAAAATTCGCTCCCTTTTTAAGAACCATGGGTGAGATCCCGATAGCACCCAAGCACATAGTGGCACCCATTTTAAAAAACAAAAACAGTAGAAAAGTCTTCCAGGGTTTCTGGGGACCAAATGTGAAACCGACTGATTTGGTGACCAGCGGACCATTTATTCTAGAGCGCTTCGTCCCCAGCCAGAGAGTAGAATTTAAGCGCCAGGAAAACTTCTTCATGGTCAACAAAGAAGGAAAAAAACTACCTTACTTAGATCGCCTGGTTTACACCGTGGTTCCGGACGTTCAGGCAAACTTGCTCAAATTCAAAGGAAAAGAGATCGACATTACCCAGACTCGGTCCGGTGATACCTACGAACTGATGAAAGAGAGAGAGAAAGGAAACTTTTCGCTGAACAATCTCGGTCAGTCCATAGGCAGCACTTTCATGATGTTCAACCTGAACCGTCGAAAGAATCCTAATACTAAAAAACCGTATGTGGACCCGGTCAAATCAGCCTGGTTCAATGACGTGAACTTCAGGCAAGCAGTCAACCATATTCTGAATAGAGAGATCATGGTGGCAAACTATTTCAAAGGTCTGGGCTATCCCGCTTTCACGGCCATTACCCCTGCCAGCCCTTTCTTCAACAATAAATTGAAAGCCTTTCAGCCCGACCCGGAATACGCCATGGAGCTCCTGACAAAATCAGGTTTCAAAAAGAACGTAGAAGGAAAGCTTGAAGACTCGAAAGGCAACCCTGTCGAATTTGATCTGATTACCATGACCGGTGGCACATTCATGCCGGCGGTGGCTGGAATGGCGATTGATGACATGAAAAAGCTGGGGATGAAAGTAAACTACCAGGAGATAAACTTCAATATTCTGATAGACAAGGTCCAGACTGCGAAAACCTGGGACGCCTGCCTACTTGCCCTCAGCGGGGACGTATTCGAACCGAATGGTGGTGCCAATGTTTACCGCTCTGACGGACGTCTGCATTTCTTCGACCTGCGCTCCCAGGACAAAAACGGCACGGTAAAAGTCACGGATGCCCGGGACTGGGAAAAACAGATTGATGAACTTTTCTCCGAAGCTGCCACCACCCTGGATAAATCGAAAAGAAAAGAGCTCTATGATCGGTTCCAAAAGATCATTTATGATCAGGCTCCATTCATCTACTATTGCGACGCCATGACAATAGTGGGAGCAAGAAACACAATTAAAAACTACGAGCCCACCCAACTATCTCAGCCTTCCCTGGGACTCCACAACATTGAAGAGATCTGGAAAGAGGACGCGAAGTCGAAAGATTAGGATAAATGCTTAGATTTACAACGATAGCTGTTTTAACTGTTCTAGCTTCCCTTGTTATCGCCTCATGCGGAAATAAAGGAGGTGGCGGTGATGCCTCTGTTCCCGGCGCCGGGGACACATCCGTGACCGGCTCGGAAGCCCTTATAGAAAAGGACTCTACATCTTCTGACTCGGAGATTTCCGAAACGGAAGCCGAAGAGGAGCAACCGGAAGAGAGCGGAGCCAATGCTGATGAAACCGCCGGTAAATCAGATAACGATTTCAGCGACAGGTTGTTAGAGTTCCAGTTTCAAACCTTTGAACCCCAGGGTGAACAGAAAAATATCAGTGAAGCTGAAAAGAAACGATTGATAGCCACCGCCAAGATTTTGAAAGCAGCGAGAACCAACATACCCAACCCGGGTCCATTCAAGCTGATGGAGCTGGAAGGCGGCGCGGAAGTCTGGCAATCCCGTTGCGAAACCGGTGAGTTCGGAGGCACCCTGACAGTCTCCACATTCGGCTCTGGACCTAAAACCTTCAACGTTTGGGCGGCTAACGACGCAGAAAGTCACGGACTCGGACTGCTGATGTTCGATCCCCTGGTTTCCGTGGACGCCTGGACGGGTCAGATGCACCCGAAGCTCGCTAAAGATTTCAAGATCAGTGACGACAAGCTTGAATACACCATAACTTTGAGGCAGGGATTGCAGTGGTCCGATGGCCATCCACTCACCGCCGATGATGTCGTGTTTACTTTCAACACCCTGATAAAAAACGGTTATGGAGCAGGTAGTTGTAGTGCCCGGGACACGCTCAGCCACAAAGGAAATTTCCCGGAAGTGACCAAGGTCGACAATCTCACCGTCAAGCTGAAAACAAAAGAGCCCTTTGCGCCATTCCTCAACGGCATCCACAATGTGTCCATCGCCCCCAAACATATTCTCCAGGAAGTGACAAAAAAACCTATTTCTGCATTCCATAGCTTCTGGGATATCAACTGCGATCCCGAGACTATGGTGGTCAGTGGTCCTTTTAAACTGAAACGCTACGTTCCGGGTCAGAGAGTGGAGATGGTGCGCAACGCCCGTTATTCCATGGTGAATAAAAACGGACGAAGACTGCCTTACCTCGACAAGTTCGTGGAAGTAATCGTACCGGACCAGAACACCCAAATTCTCAAATTCTATGGCGGAGAGCTTGACTTTCTCGATATTAAAAGCGTCCGCGGTCTAGATGCGGCGCTCATGAAACAGAGGGAGAAGACCGGCAATTTCACGATGTACAACCTCGGTCCCGATGATGGAACCACCTTTTTGATGTTCAATATGAACCGCCGCAAGGACAAAGAAACCGGAAAACCTTATGTAGATCCGATCAAACAAAAGTGGTTCAACAACTTGTATTTCCGCCAGGCGGTGAGCCATGCCATCGATCGCCAGAAGTTAGTGGACAACATTTTAAAGGGAGTGGGCATTCCGATTTTTGCCCATTACTCTGCCGGCTCTCTCTGGTACGCTCCCCAACTGAAACACTATGGACAAGACCTTGCCTATTCAAAAAAACTGCTGGAAAAGGGTGGATTTGTTCTAAAAGGTGAGCAGCTAGAGGATAGCCACGGCAACCCAGTTGAATTCATTTTGCAAACCAATTCAGGCAATTCGGCCAGAGACGGTACTTGTGTAATGATTCAAAATGACCTGAAAAAACTTGGAATCAAAGTCAACTATCAACCTGTCGATTTCAACATAATGATCAACTCGATCAACCACAAGCTGAACTGGGAAGCGGTCTTGATGGGACTGACAGGCAATAAAATCGAGCCCTATGATAGTGCCAACGTTTGGAAGTCCGCTGCTCGGCTGCATTTGTTCGACCAGAGATTGCCGGATGACAAAGGCATTATAAAAGCACCTGACGCCCGGTTGTGGGAAAAAGAGATTGACAAATGCTTCGACCTGGGCGCCACTACTTTCGACACCAAGAAGAGGCATCAGTATTACGACAAATTCCAGGAAATCGTTTACGAAAAAGTACCCTTTATCTATTTGTATTCGATGTTGGACGTATCTGCGGTCAGAAACACAATAGGCAATTACCTTCCCACCCCAATCGGCATTTATTACACCCCTAAAGGCACCTTGCACAACATAGAAGAGATTTACAAGAAGGGAGGCAAGTAGTGTCTATCCCTGTTTATATCTTCAAACGGGCCTTGCAAGCAGTACCCCTTCTTTTTCTTATCTCCATCATGGCATTCACCATGCTGAAAATGGCACCGGTGGATCCCCTGGCACATCTGAAAGCCAACCCGGCCATTTCACAACAAGCTATAGAAGCGGAAGAAGAACGCCTGGGGCTTAACAAACCGCCTCATATTCAATATTACATTTGGCTTCGCAATCTGGTGGAAGGAGATCTTGGTGTCTCCACCAGCGGTGGCTCAGTCTTCGAGCTTCTCAAACAACGCGCCGGAAACACTCTCATGCTCAGTATCCTGACTATCCTTTGCACCTGGTTGATAGCGATTCCTGCCGGCACCTATGCCGCCATACACAGAGGCAAGACAATAGATAAAGTCTTCGGGCTTCTGACGGCGATGGGAATGTCCATGCCAACCTTTCTCTCCAGCCTTCTGCTCCTTATGTTCGCCCTGGCGACCGGGTGGTTTCCCATTGGCGGATTGACCTCCTCGGATTTCTTCGAACGCGATCTTCCCGGACAACTTCTCGACCTTGCCCATCACCTGATTATTCCAGTCACCGTTCTGACATTCTTTTCTCTAGCAACGATCCAACGGCAGATGCGAGGAAGCCTGCTCGATGTGCTGCGCAAAGAATACGTGCGAACCGCCAGGGCAAAAGGTCTGGCTGAAAACGTGGTGATTTACAAACACGCGGTGCGTAACGCCATCAATCCATTGATCACCCTCTTCGGATTTGAATTCGCTGCACTTTTGAGCGGCTCAGCCCTGGCAGAGATGGTTCTAGCCTACCCCGGTCTCGGTCGTCTCACCCTGGAAGGAGTTCTATCGAAAGACATGAATCTGGTCATGGCATCCATTATGCTGGGTGCTTTGATGCTCATCCTGGGCAATTTGCTGGCAGATGTGCTGCTTAAAGTCACCGACCCGCGCATCACGCTGGAAAGTTAGAGGTATCAATTGGCAGAAATCGACAGCGCGGCAAACCAGAAAGAGGAGACAAGAAAGTCTGCCTGGCAGCGTCTGTGGGCGGACAAAGTGGCAAGGGTTTCTCTGATTGTTTTGCTTGTTCTTTACCTGGCAGCGCTTTTCGCCGATCCTCTGACACCATACTCGATGCACTTCAACGATCCGGACCTGGCCAATGCGCCGCCAACAAGGGTTCATTTCCAGGATGAATCCGGAGCCTTCACCTGGCCTTATGTTCACACAGTGGATCGAACATTTGATGTGGAGACTTTCAAGCAGTCATACATAGAAAAAACGGATAAAAAATACCCGATAAGGTTGTTTGCTCCAGGCGAGAGTTATAAGATTCTCTGGCTGGTTCCCTGCGATATACATCTATTCGGAGTGGAAGCTCCTTCCCGAATCTTTCTGCTCGGCTCGGATATCAACGGTCGAGATAGCTTCTCCCGGCTATTCTTCGGAGCCCAAAAAAGCTTGACCATCGGGTTCCTCGGACTTCTGATCGCATTTCCCATAGGCATTGTATATGGCGGTATATCCGGCTTCTTCGGTGGACTGGTGGACACCATCATGATGAGAATATCAGAAGCGATAATGTCCATCCCGGGCTTCTACTTGCTGATTGGACTGGCGGCAATTCTCCCCCCGTCCATGTCCAGCTCGCAGAGATTCGCCCTGATAACGGTTATTCTGTCGTTCATCGGCTGGGCAGGACTGTCCAGGGTTATACGCGGCATGGTGCTAGCCGTACGGGAAGAGGAATTTGTTCAGGCAGCCAAAGCAGCCGGCATGAGTGAATTGAAAAACATCATTATCCACGTCATTCCCCAGACATCAAGCTTCATCATCGTGGCAGCAACCCTGAGAGTGCCTAGTTTCATACTCTCGGAAAGCGGACTCTCCTTCATAGGTCTGGGCATTCAACAACCGGACGCAAGCTGGGGCAACATGCTCAAATTCGCAATGGACAACGTTAACGATCTGCTCAACCAGCCCTGGCTCATTACTCCGGGCATACTTATCTTCATCACCATACTCTGTTTTAATACAGTGGGAGACACTTTGAGAGATGTCCTAGATCCCAAAATGCAGGGGGCGAATTGATCTTAGCTAATGCCTGAATTCCATGAACCCCAATTTTATATTCTCATCTTCCTGGCGATCTCCGTTTCTGCCCTGACGATATACTCGGTCGCCACCGCCCGGGGCTTCGGGAAGTTTCTCTGTCAGGATTGCAAATTCAACAATTCAGCAGACTGCCTGAAGGATGAGAGACCCATGGCATTTGAATGTACCAGTTACAGAAAAAAAGAGACTTCGTCAAAAATCTCTCTTACAAATTTGATAAAAAAGATAAAACTGCGCTGATACTACCTTCAATATCATGCTTCTAAAATAATAATACAAATGTCAAACCCCCCTGCCGGTTCACCCACCGGGCCCAGAGGGGTTTGCTCCTAGATCGATTACTCTTTCCAAAGATCGCTCCGTGTCAGCTCCAACACGTGAGACTTATTCGGGTCCAATTACGGATACCCGCTTTTGGAGAGCTAATTGTTCTCGGACGATCTGTTACTAGTATAGCAAGTTTCCAAGAACCGACAAGGGCCTGGAGACAAATTAAATACATGTAAGGACAGCTCTTCGATTTGCCGAAAAGAGGTACCCAGACTTACTCTTCTTCTTTCTGCAGGATCGAAAGAAAGATCTTGACAAGACGGGAATCCCATCTCTTTCCTGACTCTGCCTGAATTTGCCTGATCGCCTCTTCCCTGGAGAGCGCCTCTCTATAAGGTCTGTCGCTAGTCATTGCGATAAAACTATCGACCAGAGATACGATCTGAGCCTCCACCGGAATATCATGGCCACGCAACTTATTAGGATAGCCGTTGCCATCCCAGTGTTCGTGGCAGGCCGAGATAATCTGGGAGACTCGGAACAACAGCTTGGCCGGCTCCAGAATCTTGGCACCCACCTGGGGAGCTTGCTCAACCAGGGCTCTCTCTTCAGGAGTTAGCTCTCCTTCTTTCTGAAGAATCTCTTTGGGAATGGTAATTTTTCCGAG
>MDTD01013911.1_pt1 | contig 18339 bp, 15 predicted proteins | sample 811221 | NCBI WGS metagenome assembly MDTD01 (sample SAMN05326646, study PRJNA326480) | marine metagenome | isolation source: seawater | place: Pacific Ocean: South West | collected 2011 | reverse complement strand
TATATATGAAGTCAACGGTCAATGGTTCTCGCACTAAAGGGAGCACCCAAAAAATAACAAACAATACACGAACTTTTGGTATTATGGGTGGATTAGCACCCCATCGTAACGTTAGAGTATCTACTCTTCAAGGATATCGTAAAGGACATGCAACCCTAAAGCAACGAATACCATTATCTCCTGGCGAAGGCCTAAATTATATGTTTAGTAATAATTTACTCAGCAGAAATCCACAATGTAGCGGTGGAGTAGGAAGAATGTCAATATTTGCAGGTAGAGGAAAACAATCATTACCTTATAATACTAAATCACAATTACATTTGTTCAAAGATAATAATGAACAACCTACTAGTATGATTAGTCCTCATGCATTTATGGATAGTTCTCTTGCATTTATGGATAGTTGTATTATAGATGATAATATATATATAATTGGCGGTGGAACAGCACCGGGTTGGTATTCTACAAACAAAGTATATGTTTATAGTGTAACAGATGGCTTGTTTAGTAAAAATATTTCCTCGATGAAAGAAAAAAGATTTGGTCATGGGATTGTTACATCCAGCGATAAAAAAACTATTTATAGTTTAGGAGGATCTTCTGGGTTTGCTTCATTATTAAGTCCTTATCCAGAAATCTATACTTGCTTATTAGAAACTTGTGAAAAATATGATATTTTAACAGATACATGGTCCTATATTAGTCCAATGCCAGATAAAAGAGTATTACATGGAACTGTTCAAGTAAATAATAGTATATATGTTATTGGTGGTAATAGTTTAGTTGTTAATAAATCAGAAAATAGCATATTAGAAAACAGCTGCACAATAGGTAACCATGGTATTACAAATACTTGCAAAAGGTATGATATTTCAACAAACACATGGAATGAAATAAATGATATGACTACAAATCGGGCAGGTCATGCAATCGTAACTTATGATATGTATATATATGTATTAGGAGGATGCGGAAATTTAGATGCAATATTAAATCCTACTGTTCCAAGTTACGTAACAAGTATGTGCGAGGTCTATGATATAAGTGAAAATAAATGGAACTCTATATCTAAGTTAAACACTGCAAGATGTTTACATCAAGCAGTTCAAAAAAATGGAATAATATATGTTATCGGCGGTTTAACTATTGATGGCGATACAAATAAATGTGAAATATATGATATTTCATCTGGTGTATGGTCTGATATTTCAAACATGAATAATAATAGGGCAAGTCATACAGCTGTTGTACATGACAATTTTATATTTGTTTTTGGAGGCTGGAATACTGATGCATCTGATAGTAATAAAAAGAATACATTAACAAGCATAGAAGTATATAATATAAATAATAAAACATGGACAACCGTTAATAATCAAATTATGCCATATACTAATAGTTATACTAATAGTTATACTGATTCTTACATTGACAAAAAAGCCGCTATATTTGTTCAGGCTGATGGTTCTGATGGAAAAACATATTTTGAAACACTACAACAGCTAACATACTACAAAAAATATAGAAATAATCCAGATAAATATTATTTTGATAAAATTATAATTTTTGCTGCAAATATTGATTATGGTCAAGATATAAGTGGTGCGTTGAGTAAAAATTGTTGGCAAAATAAGGAAGGTTGTAGTCCCAATATTACTCTTTCCTTAAATAATACCTTACATACTTTTTTTCAAAACAAAAAGTCTTTATCATTATTACAACAACTGAGAAATGGTGGCTCTAAAATTTATCTAGGTATTCTTGGAAACCATGCTAGTGGAGGTATGGGTGGTTTTACGGATGTCTCTTCTGCTAATAATTTTGTTAAAAGTATTGAAACAGTATTCAATTATTATGACCAATCATTTAATAACATGATAGATGGTTTAGTTATAGATGACGAATATTCAATTAATAATAATAGATGTGCTAATCAAGGTTGTAACTCATATAAAAATTTTGGAGACGCTATAACTAGTATTCGCAATGACAAAAACTCACCTCTCTGGTGTAAAGATATAGGATTGACATGGAACAATGGACCACCTTCGCCTCCGACTACAACTTTAAGTGATATAATAGATGCATCTTTTACATTCAACTTTATTATTCCAACAAGTTACTCTCCAGCCGCCGCTTCTATTCCGGAACAATTATGTAATAAACCAATAGAGGCATCAGTATATAATGTAGGTATAGGCTGTAAAGAATCTTGCATATATACAAACTGTAATAAATTATATTCTCCTGATTATTATCCTATGAATAAATGGTTTTTTACAATACAATTACAACCTGATTGGAATAAAGAACAATATTATAGCTCACTATCAACTGGAGGATTACAAGACAAAATGGGAATATGTTTTTTTACATACAAATATAATGAGAGTGAAAATACTGCACTTAAGATTTTAAATGATTATTTGAAACTATATGGTATAAATTATTACTTTAATAAAAATTAGTTACACATTATAATTTTGCACTCTCATGGGTTTCTAACTCCGGATACTTTTTATATAATTTTTCATTAAAACGCTCTAGTTCTACACTAACATCAACGCCGGCTTTCATTTTCATAATTAATGACATCCTTTTTCCATCCACGCGTTTTTCATATTGTAAATGTGGTGCATTACGAACATTGCCCACGCGATAATACATCGGAAGTTTATTGGGCTTCTCGGGGACAATATTATGATTAATATTATAGAGAATTTTATTAATCGCCTCAAGTTTTTCTTGCCAGGTAAATTTCGCCGATTTAGAACCGCATCGAGGTTTTTCAAGATTAGGGTGCTGCTCTATTTTGAAAAACTCTCTATACAAATTTTTCTCTTTATTATAGCATTCTTTATAATAACAGACATATTTTGGAATCATGCTCTGTGTCAGCCCTTCAGGAAGAGGTTGCGCTGTTTTACTTCTAGCTTTCTTTGTTCCGACAATTGCCCCAATTTTATTACTTTGTTGGACACTATGCGAAACTATGCGAAGATTACTCAATCTATTGTCATGAGTATTTCTATTTATATGGTCAATGCTACCATTTTTTGTCCCCTTTCCTTGTCCATAAAAATCCATTAAAATTTGGTGAATATATAATTCTCCGCCTCCACCAGAAATATATCCCGACTTATCACCATGAAAAGTAATTTTAATATTGTTTTTTTTCTCATATGCGCGAATAATTTCTAATCCCTTTTCACATAATATACACAGTGTCGATTTCTCGCAATACATGATATAATATCCTTGATCGGTAACCCAAATGGGGTTTTTCATAATATACGCATCTATTCCAGAGTCAGAATAGTGTCCGGAAATATACTTTGTTATTTGATATTTTGTTGTAATTACCTTGTGATATTCGTGATATATTGTAACGTTACTAGGTCTGACATCATGTGGATTATTATTATGAAACACAAATTCTAAATTATCACATTTTAGTCCATATAATATTTGTAACATATTAACAGCTTTGCCGTTACTATAATAATATGGATATGTATTAATATCATCTAAATTCAATCTTTTATTTAGGTTTAATAATGTAACCAGTTGTTCTGCATTCATTATATACGTCTTATCAAATGTCATATGAAAGCTGTTGGTGTCTTTGTCATATTTGTAATGTACCATATTGTTATGTATAATAATATGGTATGTCTTTATATTGTTTCTAACTACAACATTTAGTGCGCTAGTTTGATTAATTGCTATACGCCAACCCGCCCATGCCGCTCATGACACGGAGGACGTTGTAGTTAGTGGCGTAGACGCGGACCTTGGCAGTCTGTGTGCCCTCAACGGTGGCGTTGGAAAGGACAAGCTGAAGAGTGGCAGAGTCGATGCGCGAGAAGTTGCACGTGCCGGAAGGCTGGTGCTCCTCGGGGCGCAGTGCGAAAGAGTAAACGTTAATACCAGTGTCGGGTGAACGAGTGTGGTGCTGGTATGGCTGGACGAGGTCGAAGTAAGTGCCCTCGCGCTCAGAGAAGCGGTCCTGACCGTTAAGCTGAAGCTTAGCAGTTACTACGGGGTTCTCACCCCAGCAGTGCTTCTCAAGAGCACACTCGGCCAGGACGAAGGAACCGGCATCGGATACGGTTGAAAGCCAGCCTCCCGGATTGTTGGCCTGAGGCTGGGAGGCGCTGACGCCATCATTGAAGCCTCCACCGAGCTCGCCCTTTGCATTGGCACCCGTGTTGCCAGCTCCGTAATAGGAATCAGTGCTCACCGCACCACCCGCGCCCTCGTAGTGGCCGCTGCCGGTACCAGCCGGTCCTTTTCCGTCACCCCAGAAGTGGCCGGCTGTTGCGGGATCGATATCACTTGCACCTGGATCATGGAAGAAACCAGCACCGCCACCCTTACCATCGCTAGTAATAAACAGGTCTTTAGCGGCTGCCTGTGGGCCAGCGAAGGCGTGCATGGCATTGGGAAGAGCATCAGTGGCATCCGTGTAGTTGAAAGGCTGAGCACCCATAAGAGCGAACAGCGGTGTGCCGCACTCCAGTGAGCTGCAGTAATCTACGTTACCGTCGGGCTGAACAACCCACACAAGCTCCTTGCATGGGTGGTTGAAGTTAAGCTTAATCTTGTTGGAAGAGGAACCAACAGACTCATCACCAGTAAACTGAAGCTGCTCAATAAGATACTCATGCGGGTTCTGTGCCATGCGGCGGCGCTCATCAGTGTCGAGGAAAACGTAGTCTACGTAAAGTGAAGCGGCAACCAGCGACTGGTTGTAGGCGGTGGTGACTTTACGGTTAGTGGTTGCGGTGTCAGAACAAAGACCAAGGTCCGTGACTGCCCAGAGGCACTCATCAATAGGACGGAGATCGAGGTTAATCTTGACCTCGTGATACTGCAGAGCAATAAGAGGAAGGGCAAGACCGGGGTTGCGGCAATACCAGAACTCAAGAGGAACGTAGAGAGTAGTCTCCGGAAGAGCGTTACGAGGAGCACACACCTGGCGAGGAGCATCGGAGTCGCAAGGACCATCAATGTCATCGAAGCCAGGATCAGTGATGTAGGTCAGCTGAGTAGTGTTGCCAATCATCTTGTTGTAGCCACGCTCCTGCTCGGCAGAGAGGGTCAGCTGATTCCAGATGTGCATCCAGTCACCATACTGGCGATCGATGCGCTGGCCACCGATCTCCACCTCGACCTGTGAGATAAGCTGCTCACCGGGACAATCCAGCCAGCGAGCGTAGACGCCAGGCTGTGCGCGCGTGGGATCACCACCGCCTGAAGGGGGGTTCATGTGCTGGTTAATCTCGGGGAGAGTCACCTGCAGGTATGTGCGGTATGCAAGATCGCCATTACGGCTAATTGTGCATGTTACACGGCGGCCGAAATCAGCCTGGCCGTTAAAGGTCTGCTCGATCGACTCGAGAGAGAAGTTGGTGTGGCGACGGTAAGTCACCTTCCAGAAAGTAATCTGAGGATTGCCTGTTAAATAGACATCCTGTGCGCCATAAGCTACAAGTTGCATTAAGCCTCCACCCATTGTTATAATATTGCTAAAGAAAAAAATTTTACGAAATTAAATTTAATTATTAACATTTATTAATAATTAACTCAACAAAATTCTAAAAAAGCATACTATTGTGACAAAATATTATACGGTTTTCTTTATAGATCCATATTTTTAGTGATAAACTCGCTTAAATAACTGTCTAAATATATCTCTTGCTTGTTTTCATGTTTTTTGGTGAAATGATATTTGTTATTTTTCATCTTAATTTCCCATCCATCTTGTAATGCGTTAAATAAAAATTTCATTTTTTGTAAATCTTGTGGACGAATATCATCTTGACCCTTAGATATATATAACTTACTATCCATTATAATAATAGTAAGAAAACAATGATCTATTTTTAACTTGAATAATTTTTCATTATTATTTTAAGTATAATAGTAGAAATTATCTAAATATAATAAACATTTCCTAAATATTTAATTATTATTATCTATTAAAAAATTTAATAATTATATACTAATGACAAGATTTAAACCTAAAACTAAAAAACCTATTGCTGTTTGTGATAAAAAAATTACCACCATTGATAAAACACACAAAGAACGCCTATATATGTTTGAAGACGACGACAATCTTATAAAAAAACTTAAAAAAGATAAAGATGGTATAAAAAAAAAACTTCAGAGAAATGATATGTCGTTGGAAGATAAACTAGATGAAATAGATCATTTAAATTCTATTAAAAAACAAATAAAAACAATCCAGCAGAAAAAAAAGAATTATCTGTTAAATAATTCCAATTTTATATTTGAATATTTTGAAGAAAAAAAAAATATAAATAAAGGCGAAACAAAAAAAACACTCATAAATAATTTTTTCAAAGGAAAAAATAATGCAAATACATGTGATACAAAAGCCCCTTCTTATATGCAAAAATACCTTTCTAATATAGACGAAAAACATATCAATCTTGATGATTATTCAACACAAACAGATATATGTAAAGTTTGTTCACAAGGAGAATTAATACCAGTAGAGCATGATGGTATTTTGGTTTGTAATCATTGCTTTACAAACACACCATATTTTGTAGATAATGATAGACCATCATATAAAGAACCTCCAAAGGAAATATGTTTTTATGCGTATAAAAGAATTAATCACTTTCGCGAAATATTAGCACAATTTCAAGCAAAAGAAACTACCCAAATACCCAATGAAGTCTTAGAAAACGTGAAATTGCAAATTAAAAAAGAAAGAATAGAAGTAGAACAATTGACTAATAATATGGCTAAAGATATCTTAAAAAAATTAGGCTATAATAAATACTATGAACATATACCTTTTATTAAAGATAAATTAGGAATAAAACCTCCTGTCATGTCACAAGAATTAGAAGAAATTTTATGCAACCTATTTATGGATATTCAAGCTCCATATGCTAAATATTGTCCACAAGATAGAGTAAATTTCTTAAATTACTATTATACAATATATAAATTATGCGAATTATTAGAACAACAGCAATTTCTGCCATATTTTCCCATGTTAAAAGATAGAGACAAACAGATTGAACAAGATGAAATTTGGAAAAAAATATGTGATGAATTGGATTGGGAATTTATTCCCACAATATAATAATTGCAATATAAGTATATATTATGATCAGCTATATATTATCATTTTCAAATAATATATAGCACTTTAAAAATCGTTTAATTTAAATTATTTCAGATAAAGTTAAAAATTTATAACTTACCTAGGAAATCCAACAAGGTTTGCACCAATTCCTAAACCTGCTCCAGATCGAGCATTTACAGCAATGGCAGGAACGTATGTATCTAAAATACTAAATGTCGCCGCCGCAGTTAATGAAATAAGCGCGATTTCATCAAAATTAAGAGATTTCTTCGGGATTGCGAATGCTGCAATTGCAACCATAAGACCCTCTACTAAATATTTTATTGCGCGTTTTACGAGTTCACTGACATCGAAACCAGAATGTGCTGACATTATATGTATTGTATAGAAAAAAAAATAGAAAAATATAAAAAGAAAGTAACAAATATCTTATCTAATTAAATAAACTTAAATACTAAAAACAAATAATTAACATAAATATTATGCTAAAGAATAAAAAAAACAAGAACATGGAATATAAAAAAACTGCTGATGGAAAAGACAACCCTAAATATGTCGACGTTCTTGATGAAGATAGTGCAATTTCTGGACAAAAATTTGTTTGTCTTTCATTTATTTCACCTGAGAAAGAGATAAAGCAGCGAGAAACCTTTTTCTTTGAACAATATGTCAAAGAATGGGATATGAAAAAATCGTTAGAGAAATATTCGCAGTTCTTAAGTTTTATTGCCTACAAACACAAATTAGACTATACTGTTATTGACAAGGATTTTACCGAGTTTTGTCAAGAAGAAAAAGACAATCTTTTCCTAACAAATCTTGCTGATGATTATAAAACATTTTTAGACAATAATGAAGACAAATTAATGGAAACATACAATGAAGAGGTTTCATTCCAAACCAGTGTCAGAGGTATTAAAGTGAGAGGATCTTATCCTACTCAAGCTGAAGCTGAATTACGTTGTAAAATGTTGCGCGAGATGGACCCCACACATGATGTATATGTCGGGCCGATCGGTTCATGGATGCCATTCCATCCTGAAGCATATAAAACAGGACGCGTTGAATACATGGAGGAGGAGCTTAACCAGCTGATGCATGAGAAGGAGAAAAATGAAAAGGCAGCAAACTTTGAGTTCGAGAAACGTGTAAAGGAAAGTAAAATTAAAGCCATGGAAGAAAATCGTAAAAAATCTCTGGAAACCAATAACCCCCTAACCCAAATGCTTAATGATGATGGTGAGTTAGTGAGCGTTGCAAATGCTAGTTCGATTGAAAAATCACTGGGTAACGATAATGTTGCAGTTGCAGACATTCGAAAAGAATTATTTGAGGGTGATAATATTATCACAGATCATAAGAATAGTGACTATGGATATAACAATTTAACGGCTGTAAAAAAACACAGACAAGAAAAAGCTGCTAAAAATAATTTGGAATCCATAAACGAAGAACAGGAAGATGAAAGTAAAGATACGAGTGCTATAGCTAAACAAAATTCTAATGAAACAAATACAAACAATAAAGACGATAATATGGTAAGCGAACATACAATGGTTTGTAAAGATGGTGTATGCACACTTCCAGGATTTGAAAAATGCAAGACTACCGGAGATGAAAACGAAATTGTTTGTGAATGTATGGTCGATAAAGAAAAGACCAATTCTATTAATGATAATGATAATGATAATGATAATGAAAATAGAGATAAAGTAGAAGAAGCGTAATCGTCTAAACTATGATATATTCAGCAATAACTTAAATATATTTCATAAATATATATAAGTTATATTATGCCAGGAAGGAAAAAAATAACTTGTGAGTATAAAGATTGTAAAAAACGAATTAATGTAGTAGAAATTATGATGGCAACTTGTAAATGCAATAAACACTTTTGTAATTTACATAGACTACCAGAACAACATGACTGTAAATATAATTATAAGAATATAGATCTTGATGCAGAAATAAATAAACTTAAATGTGTATCCGATAGAATAGAGCGCGTATAATTACCATCGATTTTTTTTTACACTAATTTTTGGTCCACTTCTTTTTTTATTTGATGTTGGATCATATGGTTCATCATCCTCATCTGAATTAAGATCTTTGGATATATCCCAAAACTCTTTCGACCCTAATTTAAAGGCGTTATGTGGTTCAGCTTTATACCAAAAAATTTGCTCTTGTAATTTGTTAGATTTTGCATTATTATTTATGACGAGGCACTCATAATTTTCCGTGCATTGGTCCATAACTTGACAGAAACTTTCCATTGTTGGAAACATACCCGCATAATTTTCCCATATTCTTTTGCGATTATTAATATATGGTTCTCTTAAGATAAAAACATAGTCAATATTTGTTCTAAGATTAGGGGGAATGCCAAGAGGATATTGCATAGTAATTATCATCATTATTTTCCAATGACGCCCATTCATAAATAATAGACGCATCATTTTATCTTTTGTCCATGATGCATCAAACAGACAATCATCTAAAATAACAAATGTTCTTGGATCAATACTAGAACGTCGATATTGTTGAATTTCTTTTTTAACTTGTTTTAACACTGCCTTTTGTCTTTTTAGTATATTTTCAATAATAGCCGTGTTATATTCATCATGAATAAACAATTTGGGCACATGTTCGCCATAAAACCCGTTGCCTGCTTCAGTTCCTGATATTACAGTTCCTATAGGTATATCTTGATGATAATACAGTAAATCTCGAACTAAGAAACTTTTTCCAGTATCGCGCCGTCCGATTAAGACAACAACGGGCCCTTTATTTTCATCAGGTTTAAAGCTAATTTGAGACATATCAAATTTTTTTAGCTCTAGAGTCATGTATTAAATAATTATATAAATTAAATATTATTATACCGCATAAGCTTATAATAATAATAATATTAATGAGCTTAATATATTAATAGTTTTATTATAAGTTTAAAAATAGGATAATAAATATTTAACAAAAATAATGGACTTGCATTATAAAAAAAATGATAATAAAAAGTTGTTTTCTAAATTTTCTACTATAGAAACCCTGAATATTCATAATATCCAAAATTATATTCCAATATATGAAACCTTTTTTTCATTATCTCAAAACAATGCAAATGCTATAAACCTTAATCATATTTATGGATTAAATGATATATTAGAAACTAGCTCATATAACACTTGCATTGCTAAAGTAATAGATACATGCCATAATATTTTGGAACGTGAAGTATTTTTTAAATTTAGTCCTCTGTTAGATCCGATAAAATATATGGTGGGGAAATACGATTTGTCAGATGCAAATTTATGCAATTTACCTACTTTTGAAAAAGAAGAATCCCATTTTAAAATTCGCGATAAAAATAATTCTTCATACACCGATGGATTTTTCTCATTTTTATCAAGTAAATTGTTACATGATCATAAGTTTATTCATGGAACAGACTTTTACGGAGCATATTTAGGAAATAAAAAAGATTTTTGTGTAAATATTTATGATGAACTCGATTATTTACATGACTCGAAATTTTTTTGTCAACATAAAAATAGCCTTTTTGAATTAGATAATACTTATTACAATGAATATTATGATAACTATACAAAAACGAATCGCGAAAAACTGTCCATCCAAGGAGTTTTAGTAGACAATTGTAATAATAATTCTGCCAATACAGTTATAGATTTAAAAGATATAACTGATATATCATGTTTTGACAAATTATTTATATCATCTGAATCTTCTTCAGAATATAAAGAACTAGAAATTCTTTATACAGATCATAAAAATAATAACAATAACAATAATAACAATAATAACAATAATAACAATAATAACAATAATAACAATAATAACAATAACAATTCCTTAAAATGTGACCATTCTTCCTCGTCTTCGTGTTCTTCTCGTTCATCAAATACGAATTCGGAAATAGATTCTGATTCTAATAATGATTCTAATAGTGATTCAGATTCAGAAAATAATAGTTTATCTTCATATTCAACTGCAACAGAAGATTCGGTGAATGCAACATTACATGATTTTCCTATTGAAATAATTGCTCTAGAAAAATGTGAAAAAACTTTTGATAGCTATCTTCTACATGGAGATATTTCTGATGATGAACTAGGAGCAATAATTATGCAATTATTGATGATTTTAATCACATTTCAAAAGGTTTTTCATATGACGCACAATGATTTACATACAAATAATATTATGTATATTACTACAAAAAAAGAGTTTTTATATTATAAATTCAATCAAAAATATTACAAAGTTCCTACATTTGGTAAAATATATAAAATAATTGACTTTGGAAGAGCTATTTATCACTATAGAGGCAAACGACTTTGTAGCGACAGTTTTCATCGTGACGGCGACGGGGCTACTCAGTATAATTGCGAACCCTATTACAATAGTAAAAAACCCCTTATTGAACCTAATTACAGTTTTGATTTATGCCGCCTATCGTGCTCAATGTTTGATTTTTTCATTGATGATTTAGAGGATGTTAGAAAAATAAAATCTCCTATTATTAAAATTATAATTGGATGGTGTATCGATGACGAAGGTCGTAATATTTTATATAAATCTAACGGAAAAGAGCGTTACCCTGATTTTAAATTATATAAAATGATTGCCAGAACAGTTCATAAGCATGTTCCAAAACAGGTTATTCAAGATGCTTATTTTGATAAATTTATAATTCCTAAAAAGAAAATTACCAAAAGTAAAGCTATCATGAATATTGATAACTACCCAGATTATTCAGTGTGATAAGTATAATTGTATACATGTTTATATTAATATTTACCCGATAAATGGTATAAATATTAATACTAATAAATAAATTTTTACCATAGACTAAAACTACTAAATATATATTAGGATGACTGCTTAAAAATCTGGTGAACCAGTAAATGCTGTAGTTGCTGCTGATTTTATTGTTTCAACATTAAAATAGTCAATAATATACATACCCGTTATTCCTGCAACAAATACAACAACTGTGTCTCTTAACAATAATTTTATTGGTCTATTTTCTTTATTTATAAATTTAATTTCAGAAAACTTCACAATAAAATATACTATTGCTATCACGATTGCATTTGTAAATGAAATCGACATTATATAATTTAGATATGAGATAAAATATGTATTTTAATGTATTATTATGAAATTCTTTTATCTTATTCATTATTTAAGAACTTCTATATCATCTAATATTGGAGGAATAACTGTTGCTGGTTTGTTTAAATCATTGATCTCTTCTATTTCTAATTTAACTTCATTTCCTATTGTTATATGATCATCATCCTCATCCTCTTCTTCTTCTTTACGTCTCTCGGCCGCAATTGCTGCTATACGTTCTAGTCGCTCATCTGTTTTGGGGGCAACAATCTTGCTTTCGATACCATTTGTATCAATCGCATTATCGGTATCATTAAATTTTACATTATCTTCAGAAATATTGTTCAATCCTGTTTGTGTTACTGGTGTGGCTGTTGGAGTTGCAGATGATGATCCTGCTGCATTTGAATCTTGAACCGTAGATAACGGCGCTGATTGTGAACTCTTATGAACTTCCATATTTGACGTTGGTGATGAGGAATTTTGTATTTTGTTATCCATGTCTGTATTTTTGTCGGGCACATTTTCACCTGCATTCTCGGATACTTCTTTAGCAGTGTCATCATTTTGATTATCTGTTTCATTTTTAACTTCTTCAACTTCTTCTTCTACTGGTATAACTACTTCGGTTACATTTTCCTCTTCTGTTTCGTCAATATATGCTCGCAATATCTCTTCTACTGGCATTGTATCTCGAACACTATTTAAAATACATTCTTTTACAATTAATTCCAATTCTCTGTTGTTTTTTTGCATTTGTAATGGCGCAATGTCTTTCTCAAACAGATATACTACAGTATATAATTTACGCGCAGCATTAATATACACGCGATGAATAAATTCATTTCTTGAGGGAATATTAATATCTACTTTTTTTTGTTCTGTTCCTACTCGGACACATGTTAGAGCTTTAAGTTGAATAATATGCACACATGTTATTAACTCTTCTAAATATCCACAGTTGGTGCTTTCTTCTATGCGCGTTCTCTCTGCTTCTATAATAGCTTCATTCCATTTTGGAACACGACTTAAAAACGTTTGAAAAGTCATCAGATATTTTTCATCTTCGTCGTTCTCGTTGCACAAGTTCCATGCTTCAGTAAATATTGACCGGAGACCCTCTATTACTGCTGGAGTTAGTAAATTAATTAACCTAGCACACCATTCATTCTTTGAATCGCTTAATGCTGTTAGCGAATAATCATCCATTTACATAAATAGTATATTTTCTAAATCAACATTAGAACGTATAAATCTCAAAATTAATATGATGAACATTAATAGTTTTTCATTTCTTATATATTCTTTAATAGCACTATACAAAACTAATAATCTGTATTTATGTTCGGATTCTAATTTGGAACTCTCAATATAGTCTATTAAATCTAAACCACAATATCCATTTTCAAATAATAAATTTGTTATTACTAAAATATTTTCTATAGTCCATTCTGTTTGTTTAATTATACATTTTTTTAACCATAATTTGTGTCTTTGATTTTCAGAAATAAATATATTATGACTCTGATTATTATGAGTATTCATAATATGAAAATTATTTTTATATTTCGGTTGAATTGGGTCTGGAATATGAATGTTACAAAATCTTGATAAAATTGGCGCCATCAATAATGATTTATTTTCTGTGATAAAAAAAAATCTAGTTGTTTTGCTAAATACTTCTATACATCGACGAAGTGCCGATTGAGCGTCATTTGTTAGGTGTTCAGCGTTTGACATTATTATTATTTTACATAACACCGATTGAGTTTTTTCATCTATGTGAGTTTGTGCAAAATGTTTAATATCATCGCGAATAAATTTAATTCCTTTGTTATGAGCACAATCCGTGTATAAAATATTTCTTTCCATAACATCTATATCATTATTAAATATTTCCAATATAAATTTATGTAGTAGGGTTCGTTTTCCACTACCACTTGGCCCATAAAATAACATGTTTGGTATTTTATTAGTTTTCAAAAACATGTTCAATGTATTTTCAATTTCTTTATTTTCATGTGTTATCATATAATGTAAATTGTATGAATAATATTTATATTATATGTAATATTTATATTATATGTAATATTTATATTATATTATAGTTTTAAAGTCAGTGCCTGTCATTTTTTATTTTTAATCGTTCTTTCATAATATCTTTTAAGCTAATCCCACATACTTGCCCCAACATGGTTAACTCCTCCAGTGCTAGTGCCATCTCCTTTTTTAGATGATGATATACATCTGTATTTGCATATAGTGCAGCCGTTGTAAGTTGTTGTGGTGGTAAAGAACGAAATAGTCCAATCATATCTTTGTAAATTACCGCCATATTTTCTGCGATTTCTGTTGGTGTTCTATCATTATGCATATTTGCGGCATACATCTTATTTGAAAAACGATGAAAGAAATCGTGGTCTGATACCTTGCATGGGTCATCGTCGGTGTTTGTTTGGTCATTATATTCTTGATTTGTTGTTCCAATGTCATCCGCAAAACGCATGTGACCACGCACCAGAATATTTCCAGACATATTACATATATTATGACGCATGCTTTAATATATTTGGATAATATATTAAATGACATAAACCAAATACCATATTATTATTTGTTGAAATAATATAAATAATATTATTTAAGTTATTAATAATGCTATTTCGCGAATGGATTTATACTATAGTAAATCCATCTGATATCTGGGAAAGATGCATAGACCCCACCGGTGAAGACAAAGATAATAATATTATGCCCCTCGGATTAAAATTTAAACCTGACAACTACGAATGCTTAACTAATAATATTATGGTAAATACCAAACTTTTATTGTATGCTTTTAATATTAGTGATGAAATTGGCATGTTGAGTCATAAGGGGAACCGAAGAAATGTCAAAAATATATTGGATAAAAGATATACGATGACTAAATTTAAGCAGTCAGAATATTATGAAGAAATTGGGAAATACAAATTCGTTATTTCGCCAGAAGGAAATGGTATTGATTGCTATCGACACTATGAAACTTGGATATCAAAAGGTATTCCTATCATTCAACGTAATTCTTTTATTGAACAAAAATATAACGGGCTTCCTATATTATGGACAGATGATTATTCCGAAATAACTGACGATTATCTAGAACAAAAATATCATGAATTTTTAAATACAGAGTTTGATTTTAGTAAACTTTTATTATCGAAGTACCCTGATAAAATTCAGAAGCAAATAAAACACGTAATTAGGTATAATCATAGTATACCCGAAACTAAAACCCCCCCGATAACATTGGCAACAGAACACGGATTTTGGAATTTTGATGATTACTTTACACTGTTGTAAACGAGTAATTAAAATATAAAACTGTTGCTTGTATTGGGTCTCCCCGACATTTATTTGGGGGGTCGGGGTCTCCCCGACATTTATTTGGGGGGTTCGGGGTCTCCCCAACATTTATTTGGGGGGTTCGGGGTCTCCCCGACATTTACGCCCAACTCTGTAAACTCTGTGTATAAGGGTTCTCTTTAAATGCTGTCAATATATCTGGCTCAATGCGATCAGCCCCCTTGCACTCATCATAGTATTGAGGGACATTTACTTTCCCATAGGTGTCTGTTGACGGAATGTGCTGCTGCGTCGCAGATGGCGCCCACAATCGGTTATTATTTCTATCACAATCTCTCTTGTCAATATGAATATTGTCATTCTGGTTAAAAATTTGTGTTCCACCCTGATTCGGGCGGTTCTTATAACCTTTGTTTACATTATTACGCTGGCGATATGCGGCATCGTATACTTGATTGCCGCCGTGAACAGCCGGGCCTGCAGCCCCATCATATGAGCAGTTTGTTGTATCGCGCTGGACTGTGACTGGTTGTTGTTTGCTTACCAAATATGCTCCTTTCCCCATATCTATCTGTGAATTAATGTTAAGATGATTATTGTCTAGTTTACCTTCTGTAGTTTCGCGATTTGTTGTGCGTGTTCTATCAGCAGGATTGTAAATCGGTTGCTGTGGAACAGCTGATGCGGCATTTCCTGTCGGACGCAAGTTACCAATAGCATCTTCCTTTCTCGATGGCCGCATAACATCTAGTAAGGGCGCAACGATTGCTTTCATCATACCCTGCACGCCACCAAATTCTTCCGGTTGGCGAGTAGTCGAGCGATTATTTGGTAAGTTTTGATAACTTCTCGCACCATGATCAGATTCTGTTGGTGCATGCATGCCAGCGGCACCCGCATTTGTAATATCAGTGCAGGGTAATTCGGGACGACGTGACGGAGTGTATTCACCGGGAACGTATCCAGCTTCTCCTTCCGCATCACCAGCACCAAAATATTCACAACTCGTAGTTGGACGATTTACATGCTGCAATACTTCTCTCCCGCGAGTTGTCTGTCCTTTCTCTAAACCTGTTGTTGTGAACCATCTTTCTGCACCAACAGTGTAATATGTGTCTGGTTTATTCTTTTCGATTTTACCCTGAGTGTTTTTATTAGCTGCTTCTTTAACATGTGCATTTGCTGGACCCTCATGTCCTGCAAGACCAAATGTCATTTTCGGATTTGTATCCACACGCAATTCATTTACCGTCTTTGGTAACCAAGAATCGCGCGACTCCATTCCAGAGTTAAAACCAACACCACCGGTAGCATTATACCCTTTGTTTAAACCGGGCGCAACCTTGACCTCCTCCCAAGGTTTTACATTCGCCATCCTCATACCAGGATTTACTCTAGATTGCATAAAATCACTGGCATTTGGTGCCCCATTTGCATATTGAAGATTAGCATGTGGTTTAAATAATGGAGCTTGTGCTTGTTTTCGGCGAAATTGCGATCCTTGTCCTTGCATATTATCTAAAACGCTTTCCTCAACATTTGCAGAAACTGTTGCCCCCTTTATTTTCGCACCAAAAAAGGGCTGCATATTATTATGCTTAAAATTTTGCTTGTCTATTAATTCTCCTGTTAAAGACATTGTTGGTAATACACCACTGCCAACATCTCCTGGTGGATTTGTTTTTTCTATGCGTTCATAAACAGTATTATCAAAAAATTTGTCAGTTGTTTGATTAGGATTCCTATACTTGTTTACATTACTATCTTCTACACCTACGGCAACTGGGTAATTAACTGATGGAGGTGGGGGATTTACTTTAGGCAATGCATTTGATGGTTTGCCCATATTTTCATAACCTTCCGTTGTCTGGCTGTTTGTAGTTATATTTTTAGAATGATTGTTATCGGAATCTTCATGATTTGAAATAACATACATACTTCCTAATGCTACTGTAGCGATTATTAATTCAGCCATTATATATATACTAGTAATATATATTTTATTACTTCATTTCACTAAACCTTATTTCTTATAATATAAATATTTCTTATAATTATTTATTAATTAGTAAATAATTATTTTATAATTATTTACTAGTTTGCATATAATATTTATTTAAACAACTTTACATATATTTCTTCCGGTGCATAAAGAAGATTTATTTGTTGGTTTTGCTTCAAACGGTGACAATGGGATTGGTTCTGGGTTACCAATCGGTATACAAGGTGCAGAGGGAACAAAATTATCCTTTTCTAAAATTCTGGTGCTTAAATTATTTTCAAAAGGCATGCAGGTATTTTCTTGTGGATTTAATGGCAATGTATACCAATCAACTTGTTCTAAATCTCTTAGTTGCCAGGCGGGATTTGTGGCCCTTGTTTGTTCTGTAGAGGGATTCTGCGACGGATAACTTATTTTTCTAGACTTTGCTTGATGTTTTTTATAATTGTTCACTTTCATACAATCGCGATTAGAATGGCGTGTTAATCCACGCAAATCACTCTCTAAATTAATTGTATTTGTTCTTAAATTACTTCCCCATTTTTGCATCCTAATAAAAGGATCTTCCATAAAATGTGGTTTATTACCATTCCCTGGAACATTTAGCATATATTTTCCTAATCCGGTGGATTCTTGCATTTGTTTTTCTATTCGACATGGATCATCATAAAATCTTGTAAATGCCATATAATATATATATATATATATATATATATATATATAT
>MDTD01087489.1_pt1 | contig 18343 bp, 16 predicted proteins | sample 811221 | NCBI WGS metagenome assembly MDTD01 (sample SAMN05326646, study PRJNA326480) | marine metagenome | isolation source: seawater | place: Pacific Ocean: South West | collected 2011 | reverse complement strand
CTTCAGCTACAATTTTACTTTTTGCATTAATTTCTCTATTTGCAAATTTTTCTCTAATAATAAATAATTATATCTCTTTTACTTTTACAAATAATATTCTTTCAAAAAGCAGAAACTATTTTTATGGAAGTTATCTTAAAAAGAATTATTTAGATCTAACGTCAAAAAATTTATCATTTTATAATACAAATTTAATACAACAATTAGACAGAGTGATCATGAATGTCCTAGGCTCAATTAACAATATATTACAACAAATTTTTCTGATTTCTTTCTTACTATTTCCATTATTGATTATAAATATACAAAATACATTATTAGTTATATTTTTTTTGATAATTATTTTTGGTTTTGTGATTATCTTACTTAAAAAATATTTTAAAAGTTCTGGTATAAATATTTCTTTTTTGAATGAAAAACGTAGTCAAATAATTAATGAAATGATCAAAAATTTCAAAGAAATTAAAATTTTTGATCTTATGAATAAGTATGAAGTAAGTTTTAGTAAAGTAGAAAAAAATATTAATAATATAAATAAATGGACTAGTTTTATATCTAATTCTATAAAACCTTTTTTAGAAATAAGTTTAATTTTATTTGGATCTTTTTTTATTATTTTTTTGATAGATGATAAGAATCTTGATAAGAGTTTTTTTGGAATATTATCAGTTTATATTTTTGCTTTTTATAAATTGGTCCCAAGTTTCAATTCTATAAACTCTTCAATCAATAACTTAATTTTAGATAATGATGCAGTCAATAAAGTTCACAAAGAGATTAATAAATTTGAAAATTTATCAGTCGTAAAAAACAATATAAATATTGGAAAAATTTCAAAGATAAAGTTTGATAACGTAAGTTTTAATTATGGGAATTTGTCAAATAAAACTATAACTAATAATAGTTTTGAGCTAAACAAAAGTTCTATTTATCTAATTAGAGGTAAATCTGGTTCAGGAAAAACTACATTGTTAAATATTCTAATGGGAATAATCAAACCAGATAGTGGAAAAATTTTTATTAATGAGCAAGAAATCCAGATTTATGAAAATAAAAATTGGTATAAAGGAGTGTCATATGTTCCTCAAAAAGTTAACATTTTTAGCACAAACATAGTGAAAAATATTTCTTTATTTGACAACATGGTTGATCTAAAGAAAATTGAAGAAATTTGTAAAAAAGTAGATATTTATAATGATTTTAAAAATAGAATGGATGAAAAATTGAGTGAAAATGCAGTTAATATAAGTGGAGGACAACTTCAAAGAATTGGTATAGCAAGAGCACTTTTCAGGGAAAGTGATCTTATAATTTTGGACGAACCAACCTCTAATTTAGACCCAAAAAATGATCAAAAAATCGTTAATTTATTACAAGACTTAAAAAAGGAAAAAATTATAATTGTAGTCTCACATAAGAATATAAAACAAAACATATTTGATAAAACTTACATGATGGAGAACGGGAAAATTTATGCAGAATAAAAAAATGCTTAATAATAAAGTTGTGATGATAACGGGTGGCACAGGATCTTTAGGATATAAGTTGACGGAAATTTTTTTAAAATATTTCTCTTTAAAGAAGTTGATTATTTTTTCTAGAGATGAATTGAAACAATCTGAGCACCAAAAAAAATTTAATTCTATAGATAAAAATAACATTTGTAGGTATTTTTTGGGAGATGTTCGAGATTATGATAGATTAAAATTTGCTCTGAATAGCGTAGATGTAGTAATACATTCAGCTGCTTTAAAGCATGTAGATCAAGCTGAGTACAATCCTTACGAGTATATTAATACAAACATTAACGGAGCAAAAAATTTAGTTCAAGCTTCTTTAGAGAATAATGTTAAAAAAGTAATAGCGCTATCAACTGATAAAGCAGCAAATCCAATAAATTTATATGGAGCAACCAAATTAGCATCAGATAAACTTTTTGTATCGGCAAATAATATTACAGGAAATAATGTTACAAGGTTTTCTGTTGTTAGATATGGAAACGTTATTAATTCAAGAGGTTCAGTTGCACCGTTTTTTCAAAATCTGAAGAAAAATTCAGCAAAATATATTCCCATAACTCATAAAGATATGACAAGGTTTTGGATAACACTCGAGGAGTCGGTAAACTTTATACTAATGTGCTTACAAGAAATGAAGGGAGGTGAAATTTTTGTACCAAAGATTCCTTCTATAAAAATTGTGGATTTAGCTAAAGCTATTGCTCCAGAAATTCCAATTAAATTTATAGGAATAAGACCAGGAGAAAAAATTAAGGAAACATTGTGCTCAAATGATGAATATATAAATACTTTAGAGTATAATAAATATTATATTATAAAGCCTTCCATCAAATATGTAGACACTCATATTACATATAAAAAGAATCTTAGTGGAGAAAAAGCAAGGGAGGTTAATAATAAATTTGAATATAATTCTGAAAATAACAAAAATTTTTTAAAAATAAACGATATAAAAAGATTGCTTAAAAGTGAACTCAAGTAAATTTATAATTGGCACAGCACAATTAGATAAAAATTACGGTTTTAAAAAAAAAAATTTTAGTTCATTATCTAAGTTATTAGCAAATAATAATTTTAGAATTGACACCTCTCCAGAATACATAAAATCAGATATTTTTTTTAAAAAATTAAATAATCCAAAATTGAAAGTTGTAAGTAAATTACCAGCAATTTATTTACCAATTAATGCTTTTAAAAAAAAATTTAAAGAACAGCTTGATTTAATTTTTAAAAGTGTCGAGCCAAATAATGTAGAAACCATACTAATACATGACCCAATTTTACCCTTGGATAAAAATAAGTGGAGAGTTGTTTACAACAAACTTAATTTTTTAAAAAAAACTAAAAAAATAAATAAAATCGGAATTTCAGTATATAATAAAGCAGAACTAGATAAAATTTTAAAAGTGTTTACGCCAGATGTAGTTCAGTTCCCTCTAAATATATTTAATCAATCTTTTGGAGATAAAAAATATCTAAATTTTTTAAAAAAAAAAAAAATAGAATTGCACGCAAGATCTATTTTTTTACAAGGTTTATTATTATTAAAAAAAAAATACTTGCCTAAATACTTTAGTAACTGGAAATCTCATTTTGATTTATGGTATAAATTTTTAAAAAAAGAAAAAATCGATCCTTTTAATTATTGTTTAAACTTTGCATTAAATTTTAAATATATTGATAAATTTGTTTTAGGCTTTGATGACGAGAAACAATTTAAAGAATTTTTGAATTTTATAAAAAACTATAAATCAAAAAAATTTAAAAAGAATTTATTTTTTATTAAAGATGAAAACCTTACAGACCCAAGATTTTGGCCAAAAAATAAAAACTATACACTTGGCTCATTACACAAAAAGTGGATTGATGCTAACAAAGTAATATTGTCAGGCAATATGTTGTTATCCAAAAAACCTAATAGGTTTTTAAAGGGAGGTTGGCCCACTTATTTTTTAAAAGCTAAAGGTTGCAATGTTTGGGATTTAAATAAAAAAAAATATTTAGATTTCTCTTTAATGGGGGTTGGAACAAATATTTTAGGTTATGCTAATAATCGAATAAATAACAAAATAAAAAAAATAATTGATGAAAGCAATATGTCAACATTGAATTCATACGAAGAAGTTATATTAAGTAAAAAATTGTTATCTATTAATAAATGGGCCGATAAATGTTTTTTTGCTAAAACGGGTGGAGAGGCTAATACAATAGCAATAAGAATTGCTAGAACTTTTGTAAAAAAAAATAAGATAGCAATTTGTGGCTATCATGGATGGCATGATTGGTATATTTCTGCAAATTTAAAAAATAAAAATAATCTAAATGAAATTCATCTTTCTGGTCTTGAAACAAAAGGCATACCAGAAAACCTAAAGGGCGTTACTTTACCATTTAAGTATAATGATATTGGCTCTTTTGAAAATTTGATTAAAAATAATCATGACATAGGAATAGTTTTTATGGAAGTTCAAAGAAATGAAAAGCCAAAAAATAAATTTTTAGAAAAAATAAGAAATATTACTAGAAAAAAAAAAATAGTTTTAATTTTTGATGAATGTACTTCAGGGTTTAGAGAGAATCTAGGAGGCTTGCATCAAAAATATAAAATAATTCCTGACATTTGTGTTTATGGAAAAGCGATTGGAAATGGAATACCTCTAACAGCAATAGTTGGAAAAAATGAAATTATGGAAAGTGCAAAATCAACTTTTATAAGCAGCACTTTTTGGACTGATAGACTAGGCTTTGTTGCTAGTATTGCAACAATAGAAGAAATGGAAAGAATTAAATCATGGACAAAAATTACAAATATTGGCAAAAGGATTAAATCATTTTGGAAAAAAATTTCAAAAAAATATCAAATTCCAATAAGAATTTCTGGATTAAACTCAATGCCAACTTTTGAATTTTTACATCATAATAATGATTATTTTAAATCTTATTTGATTCAAGAAATGTTAAAATATAATATAATTGCTACAAATACAGTTTATTGCTCAATTTCACACTCAAAATATTTGAATTATTATTTTAAAAGCTTTGAAAAAATTTTTTCTAAGATTAAAAAAATTGAAAATAATGGATCTATTCTTAAACATTTGGATTATCCAATTAAAGATGAGGGTTTTGAAAGACTTAATTAGATTAATCTAAGTACTATAAATTTTTTCTTTCCTTTTAAAAATTAAATTAAAAAATTCAAATATCATTCCAATAAACCGCAAATATCCTGCCATTATCATAAAAGGAATAGGGTAAAATTCTAATTTTGATAATGAAATGAAACTATACTTTATTGGATAATTAAAAATTTGATGTTTAATCATACTTAAAGATCTTTCAGGGTGATTTGTAATAAATTGAGCATCACCTTTTCCATACCACATATACTTTTTTATATATTGTTTAAGTGATGTTCTGTGAATATTATAAATTATTGCTGAACTATGACCAAATATATAACCTTTGTTAGAAATTCTATAACTTAAATCAGTATCATCTGATCCAGCAGTAAATTTGGGATCAAAGTTATGCTTCTTTATAATTTTAGTTTTCCAAAGTGTCGGCATTCCTATCATATTTGTAGGACCAGAGAAATTCACATTGATGTCAGTAATAGCCTGATAGCATTTTTCAAAATAATTTTGTCTTTTATTTTTTGATCTTAGCACGGCCTGAACAGATGCATAATCTGATTTATTTAAATCATTAAGTAATTTTAAAAAACTATTTTTTGTTGTTCTATGATCTGCATCAATTAATGCTACATATTTGGTATACGTATTTTTAATACCAATACCTCTTTGGTATGCCAATCCTTTTTTTTTTACTCTTATAAGCTTTACTTTTTGAGATTTAATTAATTTTATAGTTTTATCTGTTGACCCACCATCAATAACTATAATTTTTTTTATACCTGATTTTTTAACACTTTTAATACAATCTATTATATTTTTTTCTTCATTTAATGTTGGTATGTTGACTGTAATTTTATTTAGATCTCTTAATTTCATATGACTCTATTTTCAAAATATAATATTTATCTTAATAGTAATATTCCATCATTTATAGAGGGCAATTCTTTTTTTGTAGCCTTTTCAAATTTAGCTGTAGATAAATAGGTACCCAAGGGTCTATTATGAATATGAAATTTACTTTGATATTTAACTATATAATCTTCGTTTAATTTGTATTTTTTTGCAATTTTTTTAGCAAAAGAATATTTGGATATACAATCTTTCGATCCAATATTGAATATTCCGTAGTAATTATTTTTTAAAAGATAAAAAATATTTTCAATTAAAAAATCTAGATGAATAGGATTAAAATAAATATTATTAGCTACATTTATTTTTTTTCTTCTTTCAAGTTGTTTTTTTATATAATCTGAATAAGTTGGTTTATTCTTAAGATATGAATTACCAAAAAAATTAGTTCTAACGACAAGTGATTTCTTATATTTTCTAGCCTCAAGCTCACCCATATATTTTGTTATACTGTAGATATTGTTAAGATTAATATCAGGCTCAAAATTTCTTTCTTTTTTTTCAAGTGAGTTATAAACTTGATCAGTAGATATGTGTACTAACTTACAATTAATGTTAATTTTTTTAATTGATCTTGTTATATCGCCAATAGTTTGAACATTTGCCGAGTATGCTTTTTGAACATCGTAATTACATTTATCTACATCGGTTAAAGCTATACAATTAATTATAATTGTTGGTTTTTGATTTAGAATAAGTTTTTCAATATTACTTTTTTCAAAATTTATTTTGATATCACCCTTGTTATTGTTACCCACTTTAATTGATTGAATTGATTTTTTTTCACAATATTTATTTATTGCTGATCCTAATCGTCCAGATCCTCCAAAAATTAAAACTTTCATTTAGGATTTTTAAATAAAATTTTTATGGGTAATTGTTTCTTTATTATTCTCTGATTGTGATTTTAAATCTTCGATAATTTTTTTATTATGTAAATTTTGTTTAATTTTCCATAACATTTTATTACTCTCATGAGGTTTGCAAAGCTGTGAGCACATTGAAAATTTTTCTTTATTTTCTATTTGCTTCATAACACAACCTCTCTTATTTACGTCTGCCCAAATTTCTGAAAAGGATTTTTTATATAAACTTCCATATGATCTATCTTTATGACCTCTGTGATTAGTGCAAACATAAACCTCACCATCAGCACCAATACAAGGTTGAAGTTGCGAGCCTATACATTGCTTATACTCTCTTCCGTAAGTTTTTTTCTTGTCTATTATAAGATCCTGCACTTTATAACTATTACATTGAAATTTATTTCCTAGAATTTTTGATGCTTGATCTAATAAATCTAATACTTTGTTAGCCCAAAATTCAGGTGAAATTTGCTGTTTTTTGTCATGAGATGCATTTCTTTCGATTTGAATAATTTCTGGTTTATACTGACAATAATCAACATCTATATCTTTAAATAAATTTGCAAAATCTAAAACTTCTTTAAAATTATCTTGTGACACTACAAATCCTACTCCTATAGTAATTTTTGAATTACGTTCTTTTTTGATTTTAATTAATTTTTTAATATTATTTAAAACAACTTCAAAATTATTTCCTTTACTTGTTACTCTTAAGTCATCATAGCTTTTTGCTTTTCCTGCATCCATAGATATTCTAATCCATGATAACGAGTCTACTAACGTTTCAAATAAATCGAATCTTTCGAACATAGATCCATTTGAAAACATACCCATGTCTATATTAGAATTTTCTTTTAAGTACTTAATTGCTGATTTTAAATGTGGATTCATTGTTGGTTCTCCTCCACCTGTCCAGCTTACTGATTTTACTTGCGTTTTTGATAAATCCTTAACCAGACTCATAAGAACATCTTTATGCATCATTTGTCTGTTAAAAAATTCAGTGCCTTTAAATTTACTTAAATGAATATGGCCTGAAATACAAAATGGACAAGAATGATTGCAAGCATTAGAAGGGTCTATTTCCAAATTTATTGGATCGGTATTTTTTCCCTCCAGATACTCAAGTACGGTTCCAAGATGATGGAGAACTTTCTTCTGAGGATTAAATATTTCTTGGGTTTTCGACATTAATTACTAAACTTATTTTTAATTAGATATATACCTAAACTTAAATTAATATAAATCAATAAATAAAAAATATGAAATTATTTTAAAATAATTAGTTTTCAAAAAAAATTAACATTATCAATGAAAATATGAGTTCAAGTTTTAAGATTAACAAAACATTAATAGGAAATAAGCATCCCACTTATTTCATTGCAGATATAGCTGCAAATCATGATGGAAATCTTGGTAAAGCAATTGAGTTAATCCATAAAGCAAAAGAAGCTGGAGCGAATGCTGCTAAATTTCAGCATTTTAAGGCGGAAACAATAGTTAGCAACAAATCTTTCTTGAGTTATGCAAAAAATATTTCTCATCAAAGTAAATGGAAAAAAAGTGTTTTTGAAGTTTACAAAGATGCATCATTAAATTTGAATTGGACAAAGATTTTAAGAAAAGAATGTGATAAAGTTGGAATTGATTATTTTACATCTCCTTATTCATTAGAGTTAGTTGAGCATGTGAATAAATATGTACAAGCATACAAGATAGGATCTGGTGACATTACATGGTTAGAAATTATAAAACACATCGCTAAGAAAAAAAAACCAGTTATCTTAGCGTCTGGAGCATCAAGTATTGTTGATACAAAAAGAGCTATGGATTGCATTTTAAAATTTAATAAAAAAGTTTGTTTAATGCAATGCAACACTAATTATACTGCATCAATTGAAAATTTTAAATACATCAATTTAAATGTATTATTGAGCTATAAAAAAAAGTTTAAAAATATCATACTTGGATTAAGTGACCATACACCTGGACATGCTACTGTTTTAGGAGCAATATCACTTGGGGCAAGGGTTATTGAAAAACATTTAACTTTATCAAATAATCTTGAGGGACCTGATCATAAATTTTCAATGACTCCTAAAACATGGAAAGAAATGGTTGATAGGTCTAGAGAACTAGAAAATGCCTTAGGTTCTAAAATTAAAAAAATTGAAAAAAATGAATTTGAGTCTTCAATTGTTCAGAGAAGATCTATTCATTTAAATAAAGATTTATCAAAAAATTCTAAAATAGATTTAAAAAAAGATTTAATTGCTTTAAGACCATCTCCTAAAAATTCGGTTCAGCCTTATGAAATACAAAAATTGAAATCAAAAAAATTAAATAAAGATAAAAAAAAAGGTGATATAATATTTTGGAAAGATCTAGTTTAGCCATAATTGTTCCAACATTTAATGAGGAAATAACTATACAAAAAATAACTAACAAAATTTTAAGTTATGGGGTTCCAATAATTATAGATGATTGCTCAGATGACAAAAGTGAACAAATAATTAATTCTATGAGTCAAAATGTTATAAAACATAGAAATAAAAAAAACATGGGTTATGAAAAAAGTATACAAATAGGATTTGAAATAGCAGAAGTAAACAACTTTAATTACGTGATTACCTTTGATGCAGATGGTCAGCATTCTTCTGAAGATATCGAAAATATAAAAAATTATTTAGAAAAAGGCTTTGATATTGTTATCGGTGAGAGAAAATATTTACAAAGATTTTCAGAAAAAATTTTTTCAAATTTTTTTATTTTTTTTTTTAATATAAGTGATCCATTATCAGGCCTTAAAGGCTATAATATGAAGATATTTAGAGAAAATAATCATATATTTGATAGTAAAAACTTAGTTGGTACTGAGCTACTAATCAAATCTTTAATAAAAAAAAAAAAAATTAAAACTTTAAAAATTAATTCTTTTAAAAGAGAGGGAGATTCTAGGTACGGAAATTTATTTAGTGCAAATTTTAAAATTTTAAAAGCGTTTATAAAATGTGTAATGATATATTTAAAATCGGGTTTAATTAAATGAGAATTGGATCAATAATAGAGGCGAGAATGTCATCTACAAGATTACCTGGCAAAGTTTTGCTTAAAGTAAAGAATAAAACAATTTTAGATCATTTGGTTAAAAGAATAAAATTAGTAAATAAAATAAATAAAATTATTATTGCCACAACAACAAATAAAAATGATCAAAAAATAGTTAATTGGTGTCAAAAAAAAAAAATTAATTATTTTAGAGGTAGTGAAAAAAATGTTTTAGAGAGAGTTTTTTTAACTGCGAAAAAATATAAGTTAGATATAATTGTTTTAATTACTGGCGATTGCCCGATAATAGATCATAACTTAATTTCAGAAACTTTAAATGTTTTTTTAAAAAACAAGGCAGATTATGTAAGTAATAATCATATTAGAACTTATCCTGATGGTATGGATGTCCAAGTATTAAACTTTAGATCATTAAAAAAATCATACAAAATAGCAAGAGGAAAACTAGAAAAAGAACATGTAACATTAAACATAAGAAGGAATCCTAAGTTGTTTAAACCTATATATATTATGGCACCAGATGAGCTTCATTGGCCAGAATTAGGACTTACTCTAGATGAATTGGGTGATTATAAGTTAATAAAAAAAATAATAGAAATTTTTTATAATGTAAAAAACTATAATTTTAGTTGCAAGGATATAGTAAATTTAATTAGAAAAAAACCATATTTATTAAAGTTAAATTCAAATGTAAAAAGAAAAGGTGACACTTAAAGTGAATATTTTAGTTGTATCACATGATGCTGGAGGGGCAGAAATTTTAAGCAGTTGGTTGAAAAGAAAAAAAAATAGAAATAATTTATTTTTTATTTTGAAAGGACCCGCTCTTGATATTTTTAAAAAAAAATTAGGCAATATTAAAAGATTACAAGAGAAAAATGTTAAAAATATTCAGTTTCAAAAAATTTTAACAAGTACTAGTTGGAACTCGAATATTGAAAAAAAATATATCAAATATGGTTTAATGAAAAAAATACCAACATTTTGTTTTTTGGATCATTGGAATTATTATAAAGAAAGATTTGTTAATAAAGATAAATTATATTTGCCTGATGTAATTTATGTATCTGACAAATATGCATTTAATATTGCTAAAAAAACATTCAAAAAAACTAAAATAACATTAATCAAAAATTTTTATAAATATGACATTTTAAAGAAAATAAAAACAAAGATTAAAAAAGTTAATAAAATTATAAATATTTTATATGTGTCAGAACCGATTAGACAGCATGCAATAAAACAACACAAAAACCCACTTTTTTGGGGCTATGATGAATTTTCGTCTTTAAAGTTTTTTTTTTCAGAAATAAAAAAATATATTGATCAAAAATTTATAATAATCTTCAGGAAACATCCTTCAGAGAATATTAATAAATATAATGAAATTTTGAGAAAATATTCAAAAAATTTTAAGATCATTATTTCAAAAAACCAGGATCTATATAAAGATATAAGTCGGTCAAATATTATTGTAGGCAATCAATCGATGGTAATGATTATTGGAATCTTTGCAGAAAAAAAAGTACTATCAACATTGCCAAAAAATTCAAAAAAATTATTACCACATAAAAAAATAATTTATATGAGCAAATGATTATAAAAACTATTATAGTAGGTCTTGGTAATATAGGATTACTCTATGATTATAAAACCAAATATATAAAAACTCACAGTAAAGCTATCAATGAAAATAAAAAATTCAATTTAATTGGTGCCATAGATCCCAATAAAACAAGAAGATCATATTTTATAAAAAAATATAAAGTAAATTGCTATAGTAATTTTAATAAGAGGTTAATAAAAGAGACTGATTTAGCCGTTATCGCTGTTCCTACAAATATTTTATTCTCGAGCTTAAAAAAAATTTTAAGAATTAATCCTAGATTAAATATATTAATTGAAAAACCATTTGCAATTGACAAAGATGAAATTTCTTTTTTACTTAATCATTTTAAATATAAAAAAATTTATATAAATTATTATAGAAATTTTGATATCAGAATATTTGATTTACAAAAGTTAATCATTAATAAAATTAAGAAACCAATAAAAGGTGAATTAATTTATACGAAGGGATTTTTACATAATGGATCACATTTTTTAGCTCTTTTTTCATTATTATTTGGTAAAATTAAAAAGTTGAAAATTATTAACAAAAAAAAATACCATAATGATTACTTAATTGAAGCAATTTTATATTATGAAGATTTAAAATTGAGAATTAAACCCGTATCTAAAAAATTTAATTCATTCAAATTTTATGGAAAAAATGGAAGATTATTTTATAAACAAGATGGATCTAAAATTAGTTATAATTTAAGTGAAAAAGAAAAATTAAAATTAAAAAATTTTTCTTTTTCAACAAATATCGATAATTATCAAAAAATTGTTTATGATAATATTTATAAAAATTTAGTGAATAAAAAATCTCAAGTTTTTGATTTGAATAGTGCTATATTTTTGAATAAAGAAATTAAAAAGTTTAATTTGGATAAAAAAAATGCGTAAATTTAAAGTATATAATACTATAGCCAAAGAAGAGATGCTGGCAGTTAATGAGGTTATGAAAACCGGTGTTTTATCAAAATTTCTCGCTTCACCAGGTAAAGATTTCAATGGAGGTCCGCAAGTCTTAAAATTTGAGGATGCAATTAAAAAATATTTTAACGTAAAATATGCCTTAACATTAAACTCATGGACTTCGGGATTAATAGCTAGTATTGGAGCATTAGATGTCTCACCAGGAGATGAAATTATAGTTACAACATGGTCTATGTGTGCATCAGCTACTGCAATAGTACATTGGAATTGCATTCCTGTATTTGCAGATATAGATCCAGAAACTTATAATATAGATCCTAAAAGCATAGAGAAAAAAATAACCAAAAAAACTAAAGCGATAATGACCGTGGATATCTTTGGGCAATCATGCGATATTAAAAGTATTTTAAAAATAGCAAAGAAAAATAACCTTAAAGTAATTTCAGATTCTGCTCAATCAATTGGTAGTAAAGTGGGAAAGAAATTTGCTGGAACATTATCTGATATTGGTGGTTATAGTTTGAATTATCATAAACATATTAATACTGGTGAGGGAGGTATTATAGTCACTAACAATAAAAAACTTTTTAAAAGAGCAAGCTTGATAAGAAATCATGCAGAGGCGGTGTTGAAAAAAGGAAATAGAAAAGATTTTTCAAATATGGTGGGGTTTAACTTTCGATTAGGAGAAATAGAATCAGCAATAGGAATTGAACAATTAAAAAAGTTAAACAAACTCATCAAATACAGACAAAAGATGGTTCAAATTTTAAATGTCGGTCTAAAAGGTCTTGAATATCTTAAAATACCAAAAATTTTTAAAAATAATTCTCACATTTATTATCTATACCCTCTTACTTTAGATACAAACAATGCAAAGATATCAAGAAAAATTATTGTAAAAAGGTTAAAACAATTAGGGGTACCTGGTTTAATTGAAGGTTATGAAAATATTCATAAATTACCAATGTTTAAAAAAAAAATAGCTTACGGAGCAAAAAATTTTCCTTGGATCTTGAATCAAAAAAAAAATAAAATATTCTCAAAAGCAACTAAGTTAAATGTTGCTGAAAATTTACATAAGAATGATTTTTTTGCTATAGAATTGTGCTTATATAGTTTTACAAAAGACGATATGAATTTCATTGTTAAATGTTTTAAAAAAGTATGGAAAGACCTTAAACTAGGAATTAAAAAATAGAAATTTTGACTAAAATTGAAGAAATAAAAAACCCAAAATTATGGGACGAGATAATTTGTAAAAGTAATCAATATTCTTTGTTATGTTCATCTAAATTTTTGAGCGGATTAACCTGTCCACATAAATTTTTTTTATTTAAAGAAAAACAAAATGTCAAAATGGCAGCCCTTATTTTTGAAAATAAAAAAAAATTTAAAAAATATTTTTTGCAAGACTTTAATTATAATCAAGGATTTTATTTTTTTGATAGTGATTTAATAGAAAGAAAAAGAAATAAAGAAAGAATTAGATTAATCAATACTTTTCTTAACGAAATAACTAAAAACTATTCAGAATTAAGGTTTTCATTAAATTATAACATTAAAGATATCAGGGCTTTCCAATGGTTTGATTATCCAAAAAAGACATTTCAAATTAACACAGTTTATACATCCATAATATATTTAAATGAATTCAAAACTTTTGAAGAATATATTAAATCAATAAGATATGAAAGAAGACGTGAGTATAGATTATTCGCTGACACAAATTATAAAATAATTCAAGAAAATGATCATGAAAAGTTTATAAAGTTATATAAATTTTTAAAACCTAATATTGGCAAATTAATGTTTGATACTCATTTAAAAGTAATTAGAAATGCAAACAAAATGAATTTTAGTAGAATAAATTTTTTATTTGATAAAAATAAAATAATTGCAGGTACGTTATTTTATTATCATAAAAACACAGCTTATTACGCTTTCTCCGTATCTGATCCTAATTATAAAAAAAAACTTTCCTGTACAGCACCTTTAATCCTAGAACAAATAAAATATTCATTTAAAAATAAAGTTAAAAATGTAGATTTTTTGGGAATAAATTCTCCCAATAGAGGTGATTTTAAAGAAAGTTTTGGAGGTAAGTTGGAGTTTTTTAGTGAATTATTTTATAAAAAAATATGAAAAAAAATAAAATTTATTTAACAGGCCATACAGGTTTATTGGGAAGCGCCATATATCGTTCGTTAAGAAAAAAAAAAAATATAAAAATACTATTAACGAAGAGGAAAAATATTAATTTAGAAAATTATAAATCACTTGAAAAGTGGTTTAAAAGAAATAAACCAGATTATGTGATTAATGCTGCTGCTAAGGCTGGTGGCATTCAGGATAATAGCAAATATCCAGTTGACTACATGTTATGTAATATAAAAATTCAAACAAATTTAATTGATTTATGTCATAAATTTAAAGTAAAAAAATTCATTTTTATTGGTTCTTCCTGTATTTACCCTCGTTTTAGTAATGTACCAATTAAGGAATCCGAACTGTTGAGTGGGGAGTTAGAACCAACAAATCAATGGTATGCTATAACAAAAATTCAGGGAGTAAAAATGTGTGAAGCATACAATAGGCAATATAATTCTAACTTTTCTTGTGTAATGCCCACCAATTTATTTGGTATAAACGACAAATACGATGAAACATCTCACGTTATCCCTGCTTTAATTAAAAGAATCCATAATGCCAAAATTAACAAGAAAACATCTGTAAAAGTATGGGGAGATGGAAGTCCAAGAAGAGAGTTTATGTATGCTGATGACTGCGCAAAAATTATATGTAAAATTTTGCTAAATAAAAAATATTTTAAATTAATAAACATTGGTACAGGAGAGGATATTACAATAAAAAAACTTGCAAAAAAAATATGTAAAACGGTAGGCTTCAAAGGTAAAATAATATATGACAAAAAAAAGCCTAATGGGGTAATAAGAAAAACATTGGAAATTTCTAAAATAAAGAAATTAAAGTTAAATAAGTTTATAAATTTTGATTTAGCATTAAACAAAACCTATAAAGATTTTTTAAATAGGATTTAATTGATAATTTCAATCATAACACCTACATATAATTCAGAGAAATTTATTAAAAAAAATATAGAGTCATTAAATAATCAAAAACAAATTTTTGAGCAAATTTTTGTAGACAATAATTCATCAGATGCAACAAAAAAAATTATTAAAGATAATGCCAGATATCCATATAATATAATATCTGAAAAAGATTATGGAATTTATTATGCTATGAATAAAGGTATTTCAAATGCAACGGGTGATTATTTATTGTTCTTAAATTCTGATGATTGGTTACCTGAAAAAACAATAGAAATTGTGTTAGAGGAAATTAAAAATAACCCAAATAATGATATTTATTATGGTAATAGTAGTTATTATAAAAATAATAATAAAATATTTACTCAAAAAAGTGACATAAAAAATATTTTTAAAAAAAACTCAGTATCTCATCAAGCCATGTATTATTCAAAAAAAATATTTATAGAAAATAAATTTGATACTTCTTACTCAGTTGCAGCAGATTATGATTTATCTATTAAACTTGTTAAAAAAAATTATAATTTTTTTTATATTAATGAAGTTTTATCAAACAATTTAATAGGTGGTTATTCTTCAAACTTAATGAAATCTTTTAATGATTTTTTTGAAATCCAAAAAAAAAATAATGGTTTATTAGGTTACTTCAATACAATTATTGAATATAAATTTAAATTATTACTTATTTTATCTAAGAAAATTTATGCAAAGATATCAAGTTAATTCACCAGTTTTATTAATATTTTACAATAGAGCTGATAAAGCAAAAAATATTTTACAAAATCTAATAGATACAAAAAATAATTTTTCAAAATTGTTTATTAAAGTAGATGGACCGAAAAATGAAGATGATAGTATTAAAGTGAATCAAGTAATTGATATTATTAATCTTTACAAAAAAAATTTTAATAACATAAATATTTCTATTGAAAAAAAGAATTTAGGTTTGCAACAAAACATAATTAGTTCTATTGATGATGTTTTAGAAAAAGAGGAAACTGTAATTATATTAGAAGATGATCAATTAGTATCTAAACAATTTTTTGAATTTTGTGATTTGATGTTATTTAAATTTAAAGATAATGAAAAAATATTTCAAATTTCTGGAAGCTGCTATCTTCCAGATAAATTAAAAAAAAATGACATATATTTTTCAAAATTTGCTGATTGTGTAGGCTGGGCAACTTGGAAGAGATCTTGGAAAAAATTAAGAAGAAGTCTTAGTTTATATGAAGTTTATAAAAATAATAAAGTTAAAAATTACTACAATGATTTATCAATTACCCATTGGTTTTATGAATATCTTTATAGAGAGCATACTGCCATTGAAAAAAAGGGTCTCTGGTCTACATGGTGGCAATTAAGTATTATTTATGAGAATGGTATATGTGTAAATCCAATGAAAAATTTATCAATACATGATGGTTTGGATAAAGAGTCAAATCCAGAGCATTATAATAGAAGTTATGATTTTAAAAAAAAAATTATTTGTGAAGAAATTTCATTGCCAGAAATAAAAAATTATAAACTAGAATACAGCAAGGAATTAGACAAACATAATATTATTATGATAAAAAAAACCGATCCTATTTTTAAAATTTTAAATAGATTAAAATGGATAATCAAATTTTTTCCTAGAATTTATTCTCTTAAAAGTATTTCAAAGACTATTTGATATCTTTTTTAATCAATTTGAGAACACCATTTGATAATTTTATCTTAGGCTTCCAATTGAATTCATTCATAAATTTAACTGGTTTTGCAAAAAAATTTCTTTTTATTAATTTAGTATTATTTTTTGAAAATCTGATCTTTACATTATTATTAAATTTAACTTTTGCAAATGTCTTTATTAATAAATTAATAAGATTTCTTATAGTAATAGAAAAGCCTGAACAAATATTGTAAATATTAAATTTTGTAATTTTTTTTTTTTCAATAATTTTCAATAAAGCTGATGAAACATCATTAATATGAATAAAATCTCGATAATATTTACCACTTCCATAAATATTAATAGATTTTCCATTTTTAATATTTTCTATGCAATGTAGAAGAAAATCTCTTTTTTTATTATCATCATCTCCATACACATTAGATAATCTTAGTATGATAAATTTATTTTTTGAAAATAGAGAATATAATCTAATCAAATTTTCACAACAATGCTTGTGAAAATTGTAAACAGATAAAGGTTGTATTTTTGATTTCTCATTTATTTTTTTTTTTGATGTTTTGTAAATACTTACAGTGCTTGTGAATATAAAAGTTAATTTTTTATTATTTTGTGTAATTTTAAGAATTTTCATCAAGCTTTGAACATTTGTTTTAAAATCTTCATAGGGATATTTTTCTGCAAAAGTTTCAGAATTTTGGTATGCCAAATGAAAAAAATAATCACATTCATTAATAATTTTTTGATAATTTCCTATTTTTGAATAGTATTTATCTAACTTTATAACTTTAATATTATTGTTAACTTTTTTTGTATTTGAACGACTAGATACATATATTTTAGATTTTTTATTTTTTTTTTGTAATAAGATAATAAAATCTTTTGCTATGGATCCATTAAAACCAGTTATAAAAATTTTTTTATTTTTAATCATTTTTTTTAAAAAAAATATCAGAGTACTTTAAGTCTAATTTGCCAAAATTATTAAAATTTATAAATTTGTCTGAATTATTTTTTTCATTAAAAATCATTCTATAATTTTTACTTTTAAAAAAATTAATTAAATAATTTTCGTTATAAAAATATAATTTTCTTTCATCTTGGACATTATGTTGTGAAACTACAAATTTATCTTTTTCAAATTTTTTGTATATAATAATTCCTGATATTAAAATATATTTTGAATTTAATAGATTTTCATTATTAGTTATTATTTCCTCAATATTTTCTATGTATTGATAAGATGCCCCAAAATACAAAAAATCTATTTTTTCATTTTTATTATTTTCATATAAATAAATATTCTGTAAATTTTGATTTTTTATTATACTACTAATTGTTTTTGTTATTTCTTTTTGATCGTGAATTAAATAATTTACTTTAGTTTTTTTTGAAAGCTCTGAATATAAGCTTAGGTTGCCGCAACCATAGTCTAAAAAACAAAAAGAATTGTTGTTGAATAAAATTTGAATTAAATTAGATAGATACGAGCATGTTTTATGATTTGTTTCATTATTAAAATTTGTATTTTGCAAATTTAATAAATTTT
>MDTD01051700.1_pt1 | contig 18347 bp, 8 predicted proteins | sample 811221 | NCBI WGS metagenome assembly MDTD01 (sample SAMN05326646, study PRJNA326480) | marine metagenome | isolation source: seawater | place: Pacific Ocean: South West | collected 2011 | reverse complement strand
GCCCTTTTCCATGACCGCGATCTGGTCGGCGATATCGGCGACCACGGCGAGGTCGTGGCTGATGAAGATCACGCCGATGTCGTGCTTCTTCTGCAGGTCCGCGAGGAGGCGGAGGATCTGTGCCTGGATGGTCACGTCCAGGGCCGTGGTGGGCTCATCGGCGATCAGGAGCTTCGGCTCGTTGATGAGCGCCATGGCGATCATCACGCGCTGGCGCATGCCGCCGGAGAACTCGTGCGGGTAATTGTCGATGGTCGTTGCCGGGTCGCGGATGCCGACTTCCTCGAGGAGGGCCAGCGCCCGCTCGCGCGCTTCGGCCTTGCTCACCCCCTGGTGATACACCAGCGGCTCGATGAGCTGCTCGCCGATACGCAGGTAGGGGTTCAGGCAGGTCATGGGGTCCTGGAAGACCATGGCGATGTCGCGGCCGCGGACCTCGCGCAGCTCGCGCTCGCTCATGGCGAGGAGATCGCGGCCCTCGAACAGCGCCCGGCCGCCGTCGATGCGGCCGGGCGGCATGGGCACCAGGCCGAGCAGGCTGTAGCAGGCCACGGACTTGCCGGAGCCGGACTCGCCGATGATCGCGGTGATCTCCCCGCGCTCCACCGTGAAGCTGATGCCGTCCACGGCCCGGGTGACCCCGGCGCGGCCGACGAAGCTGACCTTCAGGTCCTCGACGCTGAGCAGGGCCACGGCGGCTAGTCCTTCGCCCCGCGCACGTCCAGCGCATCGCGCAGGCCGTCGCCGAGGAAATTGAGGGAGAAGAGGGTCAGCGTCAGCGCCGCGCCCGGGAAGATCAGCAGCCAGGGATACTCCTCCATGGTCTCGGCGCCGTAGGAGATGAGCAGCCCCCAGGAGGTCTGCGGCGGCTGGATGCCAAGGCCGAGGAAGGACAGGAAGGCCTCGAGCAGCATGACCTGGGGAATGGTCAGCGTGGTGTAGACGATGATCGGGCCGAGGGCGTTGGGCACGAGGTGCTTGCGGATGATCGTCGTGGTCGGCAGGCCGATGGAGATCGCCGCCTCCACGAACTCCTGCTGGCGCAGGCTCTGCACCTGGCCGCGCATGATGCGCGCCATGGTCAGCCACTCGACGGCGCCGATGGCGAGAAACAGCAGCAGCACGTTGCGCCCGAACACCACCATCAGCAGCACGATGAAAATCATGAACGGCAGGGCGTAGAGAATGTCCACGAGGCGCATCATCACCGCGTCCACCTTGCCGCCGGCATAGCCGGCGATGGCGCCCCAGGTGACGCCGATGAGCAGGGCGACGGCCGTGGCCACAAAGCCCACGGCGAGGGAGATGCGGCCGCCGTAGAGAATCTGCGTGAGCAGGTCCCGCCCGAAGACGTCCGTGCCGAGCCAGTGGGCGGCGGAGGGCGGCGTGGCGCCGAGATCCAGGTTCTGCGCGTCGTAGGCGTAGGGCGCCACCCAGGGGGTGAACAGGGCGAGGAGGATCAACACGACCATCACCACCAGGCCGAAGACCGCCAGCCGGTTGCGGCGCAGCCGGACCCAGGCGTCCTGCCAGAGGGAGGTGCCGGCCTCGGCCTGCTGCAGCGCGCCGGCGTCGCTCATCGGCTGCCCCCGAACTGGTGCCGCAGCCGCGGGTTCAGCCAGGCCGCGAGGATGTCCGAGGCGAGGTTGAAGAGCACGATCAGCGTCGACAGGAACACCGTGGTGCCGAGGATCATCGTGTAGTCCCGGTTGAAGGCGGCCTGCACGTAGAAGCGACCGAGGCCCGGAATCTGGAAGATCGTCTCGACCACGAAGGAGCCTGCAAGGAGGCCGGCGAAGGCCGGGCCGAGGAAGGCCACCACGGGGATCATGCCGCCGCGCAGGGCGTGCTTCACCACCACCTGCCACTCGGGCAGGCCCTTCGCCCGGGCGGTGCGGATGTAGTCCTGGTTCAGTACCTCGAGCATGCCGGCGCGGGACAGGCGCGCGATGTAGGCGGCATAGGCGGCGCCCAGGGTGATGCTGGGCAGCAGCTTGTCGCCCGGGATATCACCCCAGCCCGAGACCGGCAGCCACTCCAGGTGGATGCCGAACACCAGTACCAGCAGGGGGCCGAGGAGAAAGGTCGGCATGCAGATCCCGATCATCGCCGCGGCCATGGGCAGGTAGTCCTGCGCCGTGTTCGGTTTCAGCGAGGCGAAGATACCGGCGCTGCCGCCGATGAGCACCGCCACCAGCAGGGCGTAGAGGCCGAGCTCGGCGGTGACCGGCAGCCCTGCGGCAATCAGCTCGTTGACGCTGCGGCCGGGGTATTTGAAGGAGGGGCCGAGATCCCCCTGGGCCAGGTCACCGAGGTAGGCGGTGTATTGCTGCACGAGCGGCAGGTCCAGGCGGTACTGGCGCTCGAGGGCCGCCTTGACCTCCGGCAGCACCGCCTTCTCACTGTCGAAGGGGCCGCCGGGGGCGACCCGGACGAGGAAAAAGGTCACGGTGATCACGGCGAGGATCACCGGTATCGCCTGCAGCAGCCGAAGGGCGATAAAGCGGCCCATGCTAGCGCGCCTCCCCGTCTGCCTGCTGCCAATCCGGATCCAGCCAGACATAGCGCAGGTTCAGCGAATCCATCAGGTTCGCGGGCAGCCCCTTCACGCTCGGATGCACGAGATGGCGGCTGGTGTAGGTGTAGATCGGGATGATCGGCATCTGCTCCATGAGCATCCGCTCCGCCTCGCGGAAGATCGCGTAGCGCGCCTCGCGGCTCCGGGCCTGCGGTGCCTTGTTCAGGATGAGGTCATCGTAGACGGCGCTTTTGAAGCCGGTGTTGTTGTTGCCGCCTTCGCTCAGGTAGAGGTCGAGGAAGTTGTTCGGGTCCACGTAGTCGCCGATCCAGCCGCGGCGGGCGATGTCGAAGTTCATGGTGCTCACCGAATCGAGGTAGACCTTCCATTCCTGGTTGGCGATGGTGACCTCGATATTGAGTTCGTCCTTCCACATCTGCTGCACGGCGACGGCGATCTTCCGGTGCGCCTCCTGGGTGTTGTAGATGAGCTCCACACCGGGCCAGCCTTCGCCGTCCGGGTAGCCGGCCTCGGCGAGCAGGCGCCGGGCGGCCGCCGGATCATAGTCGAAGACCTGCGGCGGCTCGTAGCCCAGCGTGCCGGGCGGGGTGATGCTGTAGGCGGGCACCACGGAGCCCTGCATCACGGTGTTCGACAGCGTGGCCCGGTCCACGGCCATGGACAGGGCCTGGCGCACGCGCACGTCATCCAGCGGCGGCCGCGTCGTGTTAACCAGGTAGAAATAGGTGCCTAGGTAGGGGGCCTGGACGTAGGGCGAGTCGTCCATGGCCTGGTAGACGGGAATCTTGTCCAGCGGCAGGGACTGGGTGTAGTGCAGCGCCCCGGCACGGAACATCCGCTCCTCGCTGACCAGGTTCTCCGTGGGGTAGAAGACGACGCCGTTGAGCCGAACCCGCGCGCGGTCCCAGTAGCTGTCGCTCCTGGCCATGCGGATGCGACGGTTGAGCTTCCACTCGGTGAGCACGAAGGGACCGTTGCCGACGATGTTCTCGACCCGGGTCCAGCGGGTGAAGCGATCCGTCATTTTGCCGTGGGCCAGGATGGTTTCCGGGTGAACCGCGAAGGTGCTGTAGTGGTCCATGAGCTGGATGAAGTAGGGCGTGGGCTCCGTGAGCGTGACTTCCAGCGTCAGCGGGTCCAGCGCCTTGACGCCGACCTCGCTGAAGTCCGCCAGCTTGCCCGTGGCGAAGGCCTCGGCATTTTTCACCGGGTAGAGCATGTAGGCGTAGAGGTTGCCCATCTCCGGGTGCAGGGCCCGCTTCCAGGACCATACGTACTGCTCTGCCGTGATCGGGTCGCCGTTGGACCAGCGGGCATCCTCCCGGATATGGAAGGTCACCACGCGGCCGTCCTCGCTCACGTCCCAGGATTCGGCGACGCCCGGCTCCGGTTCCAGCGTGTAGGGGTTCTTGACCGCCAGGCCCTCGAACAGGGCGCGGATCAGGTGGTTTTCCGGTACGCCGGTGACCACGTGCGGGTCGAGCCCCTGCGGTTCGCTGCCGTTGCCGTAGTGGAGGATGCCCTCGCGGTTGCCCCGCTCGACGTTGGTCTCGCCGCCGCCGCAGGCGGTGAGGGCAAGCAGGAGGGCGCTTAAGACGGCTGTGAGCAGGGTTCGGGGCAAGTCGACATGCCAATACCGGCGGACCAGCCGGCAGTATACGTAACTCGCCGGGGGTGCCCAACCGCTCCCGGGCCCGCTTCGGAGCACCGCCAGGAAAAAACAAACCCCGCGCCGGTCGCCCGGCGCAGGGTTGGAGACGGCCCGGGCCGCCTACTGGTCGACGTTCAGCTTGCCGGCGTCGATCATGGCCTGGATCGCATCGTTGCCTTCCAGCCCGCCGAGCAGGTCGACACCCTCGAAGGTGATGGTCTGGTCGACCGCGGCCGCGCCGCCCGCCTCGCCGGCGAAGCCACCGGACTTGCTGACCTGGACGATGGTGTTCGCGCCATCGAAGCTGGCCTGCAGGTAGGCGTCGATGCTTTCGGCGCCGTCGGCCTCGGGGAGGAGGTCGGCCACGTTGATCGCGAAGCTCGTGTCTTCCGCGATGGTGACCTCGCCGTCTTCCCAGGTGACCTCGGACTGGCCGAAGATCTTCACGTCGCCATCGGCGGCCTCGGCGGCCTCGCTGTCGTCGCGATAGGTGAGCGCGATGCTCTCCACGCCGAGATCATCGAGGGAGACCAGTTCACCGGCGTCGGTGACGCCGTCGCTGTCGGCGTCCCGCCAGACCGCGAACTGGCTCCAGGCGTCATCTCCGGCATCCAGCAGCTGGTTCTGGTTGCTGTCGAAGACCTCGGCCACGGCTTCCATGTCCGTTTCGGCGCTGTCGCTCCACTCGGTGAACACGTACTCGCGGGTCTCATCGACGGTGCCGGAGTCGTTGGCGTCGACGACCAGCAGGCCGTCGTCGCCGGCGACCCAGGCGGTGTTGACCGACTCGCCGGTGGCCTGGTCCGTGAACACCACGCCGGCGTCGCGGGACAGGTACTCGACACCGTCGCCGTCGAGGTCGAGGGCGATCGGGGTCTGGTTGGCAACCTCGTTGAGGTTGATGGTCAGGCTCGATGCGGACCGGTCCCCATCCTTGTCGACCACGAAGAAGTCGAAGGTCTCCGTCTCGTTGCCCGAGAAGGCATCCCGCGCGTCGCGGTCCATCAGGTAGGTCCAGCTGCCGTCCGCCTGCACGGTGAGAACACCATAGGTGCCCTGCACCTCACCGCCGCTCTCGCCCTGCCAGGCCACCGCGTCGTCACCGGGGCCGTCGGCACCGAAGATCGATCCGGCGATCTGTCCGCCCGCGCTCGGCAGGTCATCAGTGGACAGCAGCCGCGCCTGCAGTGTGAACGTGTTGGCCTCGCCCTCTTCGGTGAAGACCTGGTTCACCGGGTCGCCGCTGCCGTCGCGGAAGCCGTCGATCTGCAGGACGTAGGTCCGCTCTCCCACCGTGATTTCCTGCTGCATGTTGCCGGCACCGGCGATGCTCGCAGAGAAGCTGGTGATGGTGATGATGTCGTCGGGGTTGGCACCGCTGTTCGGCGTCTCGTTGTGATCGATCTCGACGACGATGTCGACCGTGGTGGCCTGACCGTCGATGACGATGTCGAAGCTCACCTCCAGGTCCGTGTTGTCCAGGGTCCCCCCGTTGAGATTGATGGGGAAGTTGTTGTGGGTGAAGGTACCCAGGTCAAACGCCGAGTCCAGGACGACCGGCGAGTCGCTCAGGCTGAAATCATAGCCGGAGCGGCCGCCGCCGCTGGACGCGGGCGTACCCCACTCCAGCTGAATAAAACCGTCGCCGCTGGAGTCGTTGTCGGTGATATCGACATTGCCGCCGTTGACGTTGTCCCAGGCAGCCGCGACGTTTGTAACTTCAACGGTGCTGACCGGGACCTCGAGATCGACGACAACCGGGCCGGGCGCCGTCGGGGCATCGTCCTGAAAGCCCAGCTTCAGCCCGATATCCAGGGACGCCTCGGCCGTGTCGCCGTCTCCGTCGGTGATCGTCTGCACGAGGTTGATGGCCCCCGCGTCGATGTAGGTGATCTCGTCGCTGTCGTTCGTGTCCGGGTGCTGCACGGCGCGGGCCTGGGTGAGAGTGACCTCGCCGTTGGCATCCACGGCCACGCGGAAGACTTCCTCGCCGCTGCCGTCCACCCGGCCGACGACATCGTCGCCGTCCAGGGTGAGGTGGACGGCGGTGCCCGTCGCCGTATCCACCAGGCCGCTCGCCGTACTGCCCACCGACAGGCTGAAGACCCGGCTGTCTGTCGCGCCCTGGCCATCGGCACCGAACTCGTTGCTGAACGCGGCGGCGAAGTTCGCCGTGTCGCTTTCGACGATGTTCGCCTCATCGATGACCAGGTCGCCAGTGAACTGGCCGTCCAGCTGGACGCTCGGGACGTCGTCGACAACCTCGAAGTTCACCGTGCCGGCCGCACTGGACCCGTCGGCTTCTGCCGCGATCACCTCGATGCTGCCGAGCGACAGCATGTTCTCACCGTCGGCACTGGCATGGGTAACGTTGTCCGCAAGCTGCATGGCGACCGTTGCCGTGCCTGCCGCCAGGTTCGGCGTCAGCGTCAGCGTGACGGCGGTGGCGCCGCCGACCTGGCCGACGACTTCCGTATCGCTGTTACGCACCCAGGTGATCTCGCCGCCGTTGTCGTCGAGGCCCGTGAGCGTAGTGCCGAAGGCCATGCTGTCCAGCGCGTCGGTACCGAGCGTGAAGGACACGGTGTCCGTGGCGGAATCGGTGATGCTGTCCTCGTCAGTGGTCAGCGTAATCACATCGCCTCCACCCGGCCCCTGGCCATCGGTGATGGCGATGGTGTGGTCGTCGGATGCGACGTCGCCGTCGTTATCCGTGACCTCGACGCTGAAAGTGAGGCTTCCCGTGGAGTGCAGGGCGTCGGCGGGCGCAAAGGTCCAGGTGCCGTCGCCGGCCACGTTGAGCGTCCCTTCCGCGAGGACGATGTCCTCGCCCAGGTCATACTGGTCACCGCCCACGAGCACCTTGATGCTGGCCGCCCCGTCGGCGCCGTAGCTGCTGTCGTCCCAGCTGCCGCCGATCGGCGCCGCGCCTTCGACCACGCTGCTGGCGCCGTCGACCGTCATGGCCGGCAGGTCATCGACGATGTTGATGTTGATGAAGCCCGTTGCCGAGTCGCCGTCGTCGTCGCTGACGCTGACTTCGATGGAGTCGGTCTCGACGCCGGTGCCATCGGTGATCGGGCCGGACAGCGTGTAGCTGTAGTCGACCTCGCCGGCGGCGGCATCGAAGCCGGTGACGGTGAGTACGCCGATGGCCGTGGTGACGGTCGTGGTGGCGGTCAGGGCGCCGTTCTCGACCACGGTGACACCGCCGATGACGATGTCGACCGGGGTGTCGACGGCGCTGTAGCTGAAGGTGCCGGTAGTGGTCTCGCTGTCGCTGGCGGCATCGGAGCCGATGCCGTCGAGGCCGGCCTCGTCCACGGAGGCGGTGCCTTCACCGGCCTCGGCGGGCAGATTGACGGTGACGTCGCCGTCACCGATGGTCACGGTGACCGTGGCGAAAGACCGGTCGCCGTCGGCGTCCTCGATGGTGTAGGTGAAGACATCACTCACGTCGCCGGGGGAGCCGGGATTGCGGGTATAGCTGTAGCCGCCGTCGCTGTTGATGGTCAGCGTGCCGTGGTCGCCGGCGATGGCCGTGCCGACGGTGGCGGCGCTGTCCAGGGCCGCGCCGGTGTTGCCGGCGGCGACGCCGACCACGGTGGCGCCGTCGGCGCCGGCTGTGTCGTTGTCGAGCACGTTGCCGGTGGCGGGGCCGAACTCGGCGGCGGCGAGACTGTCGCTGTCGGCCACGGCCGTGGGCACGTCGTCGACGATATTGACGATGAACAGGCCGGCATCGCGGGGCACGCCGTCCTCGCCGACGATCTCGACGGAGAACGCCTCGAAATTGACATTGCCGGGCGCCTGGTCGTGCCCGCTCGTGTTCTGCAGCGTGTAGGTCCAGCTGTAGCTGCCATTGTCTTCAGCGATTTCCAGCTGTCCGAACGGCGTGCTGATCGTGCCGCCGCCGGTGACGTCCTGGCCGTCCACCCGAACGGCCTGGATGTTGATGTCGTCGAACTCCGAGAGGTCGAGAACTCCGTCGGCGACGAGGTCCGCGGGCTCGGGGTTGCTGCCGTCGGGCAGACCGGATTCGAAGACCGACGGGCCGTCGTTGTCGAAGATCCGCAGGGTCCCCTGCGGGTCGCCGAGCACCGCATTGGTCGGGTTGCTCAGGTTGACCAGAGCGAACTCGGGGTTCGGCTCCTCGATGACGAGATCGTCGATGATCGGAATCGTGATCGTCTGCGTGCTATCGCCCGGGGCGAAGGTCAGCGTGCCGCTCACTGCCGTGTAGTCGGCGCCCGCGGTGGTGCTGAGGTCGGCCATGCTGTAATCGACGGTGATGTCATCCGTCCGTGATGGGTCGTCGCCGCTCAGCGACACGGTGAACACGGCCTCGCCGTCGCCCTCGCTGACAATGACGAAGTCGATGGCGATGACCGGCAGGTCGCTGCCCGTCGGGTCGTTGTCGATGATCCCGGGCTGCAGGTTCTCCGTGAAGAAGTTGTCGTTGCCGCCGATGGTGATATCTATGGCCTCAACACCCTGCCCGACCAGGTCCGGGTAGTCCGGGCCGGTCCAGCCGGGCCCCGGCTCGTCGGCGAGGTCGTCGAAGAGCGGGATGCGGAACTGGATGGTTTCCGTGTTCGCCGGCCAGGTGAAGCTGAACTCGGGCAGCGGCAGCGGAGACCCCGGGGAGATCCAGGTGCCGTCCTGGTCGAGCGGCTGCCAGCTGCTGCCACCGTCGGTGCTGTACTCCACGGGCACCGTGAAGTCGTCACCGTACTCGGCGATGAAGGGGGCCAGGCCCTCCGGCGCGAAGCGCACGGTGAGCACCTGGTCAGTGGTGAAGATATCGGACTGGAAGGTTGTTCCGTCCTCGGCCTGAAGATCGCCAGCCAGGCTGTGCGTGATGCTGAACTGGTTGTACTCGGCGCTCTCCGGCACGTCTTCCACGGTCGCGATGATCTTGGCCTTGTACAGGTCCAGGGGCTCGACCTTGACCACGATGTTGGCGGTCCAGTCCCAGATGCGGTACTCGAACTCGAGGGTGTCGAGCGCGCCGGCGGCGATCTGCTCGTTGCTGATCGCGTTCGGGTCGAGCTCGATGGCACCGGTGCGCGCGGCGGCGTCGAAGACCACCTCGCCGACCTGCGTCTTCACGCCGTCGAGGGTGACGTAGGCACCGGTGTCGTCGGTCAGCTCGATCTCCATGTTGGCCGTATTGGCCACCTGCTGCGGCGTCGCGTTGGCGAGCAGGCTCGAGGCGTCGAATTCGATCTGGTTGCTCGCCGGGTCGTTGACGTCGATCGTGTCGGAGAAGTAGGTAACCACACCGTCGCCGGCGACGATCACGTCGTCGAGGCGCGCATCGAAGTTGTCCGTGTCGCGGCCCGTGCCTTCGGTCAGCTCATCCACCGTGTCCTGGACGTGCTGCATGGCAACCGTCTCGAACACGTTCTCGAAGCTGCCGTCGGCGCCTCCGTCCGGGTCCGCCTCGCTCTGGCGGGTGAAGTCGATGCCGACATGGGCCAGGGCGTCCTGGATCATGACCTTGCCGGTGTCTGCCAGGTTCAGGGGCTGGCCCGTCCCGGGGGCCGTGGCGCGGCCGTTGCTGTCGACTTCGTAGTCGGCGAAGGCGTCCCGGGTCGCCCGGCTGATGTTGATGCCGTCGGCGTAGGCCGTTTCGCTGTTGCTGACGAGATTGGTCTGCAGGCCATCGGACAGGTCGCCGTCGGACAGGTTGTCGTCCAGCGCCTGCAGGAAGATCGCCGTGTTCTCCAGGTACATGGCGTTCGTGTTGGCGAGGTCGGCACCGGGCACGGCAAAGTCGTGGATGAACAGGACCGCGTCTTCCGTCCAGGGGGCGTTCTCCGAGCTGAACTCCGCGATCGTGATGTTGCCGACCTTGAAGACGATGCTATCGCCTTCGTTGTAGGCGAAAGAGCCGGGTCTGCCGTCCTGGTCGCCGGTAAGGCCTGAGCCGGTGACGGCGCCGGAGCTGTCGAAGGTGGTGTACTCCACGCCATTGACCCAGTTGTCCGTGAACTGGGCGATCTCGCGGCCCTCACTGACCACGATGGACACCGTGGCCGTGTTGGAGGTCGCGCCGTCATCGTCCCGCACCGTGTAGGTGAAGGAGTCGGTGCCGGAGTACTCCGGGTCCGGGGTGTAGGTCACCTCGCCGGTCACCGGGTCGACGGTGACGGACCCGTTCTCGGGCTGGGCGACGATGGCGACGGAACCGGGCACGAGGGTGCCGTCCGGGTCGGCATCGTTGGCGAGAATGTCGATGTCGACGGGCGTGTTCTCCCCGGTCGCGGCGCTGTCACCCTGGGCCACCGGCGGCTCGTTTTCCGCGGGCGGAGGCGGCGGGGGCGGCGGGGGCGGCGGGGGCGGCGGCGGAGGGGGCTCCGCGCCGTCGGTGATCGTGAGTGTGCCCGTGCCGTCGGCAATGGTCGCGCCGCTGGGGTTGCTCAGGTTCACGAAGGCATTCTCGTTGCCTTCCTCCAGGTCGTCCTCGTTGGTCTGCACGCTGACGCTGGCGGTCGTCGTGCCCGGCGCGAAGGTGACCGTACCGCTGTTCGCGTCGTAGTCGGCGCCGGAGATCGCGGAGCCGTTCGCCGTTGCAAAGGCCACGGTGACCGGCGTGTCCACGGGGCTCGAAAGGGTCAGCGTGAACTGTGCGGTCTGCCCCTCGGTGACCGTAACGTCACCGATGCTGATGGTCGGCGGCGGCGCCGGGGTGAAGTCGTCGGTGATCTCGACAATGCCGTTGCCGTCACCGATGACCGCGTTGGTCGGCCCGGTGAGTTCGAGGTTGAGGAACTCGGTGCCTTCCTCGAGATCGTCGCTGTTGGTCCGGACGAGGATGGTCTTCTCGGTCTCTCCCGGGGCGAAGCTCAGCGTGCCGCTCACCGGGTCGTAGTCGCCGCCCACGGCGGTCGCGGTGCCGTCGGCGCTGGCGAAGCTGACGGTGACCGTGCTGTCGCTGGGCGAGGACAGGGTGACCGTCACCGCGGCGGTATCGCCCTCGACGACCACGGCATCGCCGATGGACAGGGTCGGCAGCTGCGGCGGGGGCGGCGGCGGAGGCGGCGGCTCGCTGGTCGGTGTGACGTCGACGGTGACCGTGGTGGTACCGGTGACGTTGCCGTCCGGGGTGATGGAGGTGTACGTGAACGTGTCCTGGCCGGTGAAGCCCGGGTTGGGTTTGTAGGTCACCGTGCCGTCCGCGTTGATGCTGGCGACGCCGTTCTGCGGCGCAGAGACGGCGCTGACGATGGCGCCTTCGACATAGTCATCGTTGTCGAGCACGGCGATGGTGACCGGCTGCTCTTCCGGCGTGGTGGCCGCGTCGGGCTCGAGTTCGGCGCCGATGATGGGCTCTCCCTGCTCGACAAAGGCGGTGGCCTCTGTGCCGGAGGCATCGCGCAGTCCGCTGAACTCGGGCGTGTCCTCGCTGATGCGGGCCAGGCGGATGAAGCTGGAGCCCGCGTTGGTACCGTCTGCACCGGCGCCGGCGGCGGTCGCCTCGAGCACCTCGGAGAGGTCGCCGTCGCCCTCGAGGGCGGCGATCACGTCGTCGAGGGTCTCGTCGCGCAGGGCCGCTTCATCGGCGCCGGCGGCGAGCTCGGCCAGCATGTCTGCATCGATACTGACTTCCGGGATCCCGGCGATGGCAATGGCCTCACCATCGGCAAGTTCCAGCTCGACCCGGCTGCCCTCGGGGGTGACCAGGGTCTCGCCCTGGCGGAGCTGGTCACCGACCCTGAGTTCGCGCAGTTCGCCCTCGGCGTTGCGGGCGTAGGCGGTGCCTTCGATGGCGGTGACGGTGGCAATGGCAGCTGCGGCCATGGGCGTGTTCCTCGTACGGTTGACTGTCGATTCCCGCGTCGGGATGCGGGTGGCGCTTTCGGTTGCTTGACAGGATGGGGCCGGGCGATGGGTTGCGCCTCGTACTTTTGGGCAGGTTGGCGGGAGTTAGCGCCAGATCTGTGATCCGATGCACACAAGACCGGGGCCGGCGGACGCGCAGGGCTTGAGCGGGGGGGTTGCCGGTCGCCGCCCGCAGCGATCGCCGCTCAGGCGCTGTTGTCGACGGGGATATCGTTCATGGCCAGGGCGAGCTGCACCCGGTCGCGCACATCCATTTTGCGAAAGATCGAGGAGAGGTGGGATTTCACCGTGCGCTCGGACATGGCGAGGCGCTCGGCGATCTCCCGGTTGCTTGCGCCGCCGCCGACGAGGCTGGCGACGGCGAATTCCTTCTCCGTGAGGCTTTCCACCCCGGCGGCGTCGCGCGAGGTCGGGGAGACCACCCGCCGCGACAGGCCCACCAGGCGCCGCAGCAGCTCCGGCGGCATCCAGATGCCGCCTTCCGCGACCACCCCGGCGATCTCCCGGAGCTGCACCGGGCTCGCCGCCAGGTGGCAGTAGCCGCTGACGCCCAGCGAGAGCAGCGCGAAGGCCTCGCTTTCCGACGGCGCCGGCCGCATCACGATCACCCGCGGTGAGGCCTCGAGGGCCTGCCGCGCCGCGCGCTCCAGGCCCTCCCGGTCGCCGATTCGACCGCCGTCGAGCCAGAGGAGGGCATCGGCAGCGCCGGCGATCGCCGCGGCCGCACCCGGTGCGACCAGCCTCGCATCGGGGAAGGCGTCCCGCCAGCGGGCCGCCAGGGTATTGCCATCAGACAGGAAGAGCTGGTCCATGAGCGGGGCTCAGCGCTCGGAAAGCGCGTATTCCTTGGCGCGGAGCACGGGCTTCATGAGATAGGCCAGCACCGTCTTCTTGCCGGTGAGAATATCCACCTCCGCCGTCATGCCGGGGATGATGGGCTTGTCCTCGCCGAGGCTGGCATCCTGGGTGCGCACGTTGACCTTGTAGAAGGGGTTGCCGTCCTCGTCCAGCACCGTGTCGGCGCCGATGTGCTCGACCACACCGTCGAGGCCGCCGTAGACCACGAAGTCGTAGGCGGAGAACTTCACCAGGGCCTCCTGGCCGGGGACCAGGAAGGCGATGTCGCGCGGGCGGATGCGCACTTCCACCAGGAGCGTGTCGTCCAGCGGAACGATTTCCACGATCTCCTTGCCGGGAAGGACCACGCCGCCGATCGTGTTGTAGTAGAGCTGCTTGATGGTGCCGGCCACCGGCGAGCGCACGTCCGTCTGCGCGACCCGGTCGGAGAGCCCCGTGCGCGTCTCCTCGAGGGCACTGATGCGGCTCAGCGTTTCCGTGAGGTCCTCCCGGGCGACGTTCAGGAATTCGACGGTGACCTCCTCGACCTTGCGCTCGGCCTCCGTGATGGCGGCGCGGATGCGCTGCATCTGCGCCCGGGCCTGGTCGCGCTCGCCGGCGAGCTGGTTGACCTCGCGCTCGAGGCGCAGGATCTCGACCTCCGATACGGCGCCGGACGCCACCATCGGCCGGGTGACGGACAGCTCCCGCTCCGACAGCTCGAGGGAGCGCGCCATCTGCCGCTCGCGGGCCGTCACTTCCGTGAGCTCTTCCCGCCGCTGGGTCAGCTGTTCGCGCGCGATCTGCTGCTGCAGGGCCAGCTGCTCGAGGCTGGACTCGTACAGCTCCCGCTCCTCGTCCACGATCCCGGGAACGGCCTCCGCGAGTCCCGCCGGCGGTTCGAAGGGAGCCCGATCGATCAGCGCCTGCAGGCGCAGGGCCTTGAGCCTGAGGGCGCGGGTCTCGGCGACGTTCTCCCGCAGGGTGGAGCGCGAGCGGGTCTGGTCCAGGCGTACCAGCAGTTCGTCGGCCTGCACCACCTGGCCCTCGCGGATATTGATCTCGCGGATCACGCCACCGTCCTGGGACTGGATGACCTGCACTTGCCGGGAGGGAATCACCTTGCCGCTGCCGCGCGTGACTTCGTCGACCTCGGCGAAGGCGGCCCAGGCGATCAGCGCGATCACCGTAAGCGCCACGGCGTAGAGCAGCGCCCGGGCGCGCAGCGGGTTCTGCTCGATCCTCGCCTGGTGCGCGTCCTGCTGCCAGTTGATGGCGTCCGCCTCGACCTCGCGCATCCAGGGCGCAAACAGCCGGTCGACCAGGCGCCGGCCGGCACCGCGCCGGCGCGGGGTGCTGTCCTCCGCCCCCGGGGCCGCCGGCGCGGCCCGGGCCCCGCCGTGCTCGTCCCTGCGCTCCGCGTCGTTCATTTCGCCTTCCCGATGCGGCCCTGCTGCAGGGCCTCGATAACCTTGTCGCGGGGGCCGTCAGCGACGATCCGCCCGTTGTCGACCACGATGATGCGCTCGACCATGGACAGCAGCGAGTTGCGGTGCGTCACCACCAGCCAGGTCCGCCCCTGGATGTATTCCTCGAGGTGCTTGCGCACAGCGGTCTCGGTCGAGTGGTCCATGGACCCGGTGGGTTCGTCCATGAGCAGGATCGGCGGGTCGCCGACGATCGCGCGGGCGAGGGCGACGCACTTGCGTTGGCCGCCGGAGAGCGAGTCGCCGCGCTCGCCGATCATCATGTCGAAGCCTTCCGGGTGGCGGTTGATGAACTCGCCGAGGTTGGCGATCTCCGCCGCGCGCACCAACGCGCTGTCCCCGACGCCCTTGTGGGCCAGGGTCAGGTTGTCGCGCAGGCTGCCGTAGAACAGGGTGACGTCCTGGGGCACGTAGCCGATGCGGGAGCGCAGCTCCGTCGGGTCGAGCTGCCGCAGGTCGATGCCATCGATCATGATGGCGCCGTCCGACGGCTGGTACAGCCCCATGGCCAGCTTCTGCAGCGTCGTCTTGCCCGAGCCGACCCGGCCGAGGATGGCGACATGCTCTCCGGGGCTGATGCGGAAAGAGACGTTCTCCAGGGAGGGCATGGCTGCATTCGGGTAGTTGAAGCTGACGTTCCTGAACTCGATCTCGCCGCGGAACATCTCCCGGGACAGGAACTGGGCACCCTCGGGGCGTTCCACCGGCGTCTTCATCACCTCGTCGAGGGACTTCAGCGCGATTTCGGCGTTGTGGTACTGGGTCAGCAGGCCGGCGACCTGCGAGATCGGCGCCATGATCCGTCCCGAGAGCATCGTGCAGGCGATCAGACCGCCCATGGTCAGCTCGCCGGCGGTGATCAGGTAGACGCCGGTGACGATGACGAACATGGTCACCATCTGCGAGGCCCACTGGGTGAGGTTGACGTTCGAGTTGGTCAGCAGCCGCAGCTGTACGCCGACGTGGCTCAGGAAGGCGGTCGCGTCCTCCCACTTGCGCTGCATGATCGATTCGGCGCCCATGGCCTTGATCGAGTCGAGGCCGACCAGGCTCTCGATGAGCGTGCTGTTGCGCTGGGCGCTGGCGCGGAAGGTGGTTTCGGTCAGCTCGCGCAACTTGCCCTGGAGGATCATGGCGTAGACCAGCACGATAGCCAGGCCGATGGCGATGGGGACGAGAATGGGCCAGGCGATCCAGGCGATGACCGCCATGAAGATGAGGGCGAAGGGCACATCGATCATTGTGGCGATCGTCGCGGAGGTGATGAAGTCGCGCACGGTCTCGAAGGCGCGCAGGTTGACCGCGTAGGAGCCGACGGACGGTGCCCGGTGCTCCAGGCGCATGCCGAGCACGCGTTCGAGGATGCGTGCCGACAGCTTCACGTCCACCCGCTTGCTGGCGAGGTCGAGGAAATAGCCGCGCATGGTGCGCAGCGTGATGTCGGCGAGCAGGATCACGATGACACCCGCGGCCAGCATCCACAGCGTCTCCACCGCGTAGTTCGGTACCACCCGGTCGTAGACGTTCATGGTGAACAGCGGCAGCGCGAGGGCGAAGACGTTGATGAAGAAAGCCGCCAGCAGCACATCCCGGTAGATGGGGGCGTTCTCCCGGAGCGCACTCCAGAACCAGTGTCCCCGGTCCGTGGTCCCGGTGCGCGGCGTGCGGGCGTCGAAGCGGAAACGCGGGCGGCAGATGATCACGTCGCCGGTGGCGCGGCGCGCGAGCTCCCCGGCATCGAGCTCGACCTCGGCGTCGTTCAGCTCCGGGAAGACGACCCGGGCGTGGTTGCCATCGTCGCTCCAGCCCAGGAGGAGGCAGGCTTTCTGATCCTCGAGGAGGATGACGGCGGGCAGCAGCGCCCGGTCGATCGCCGCCGGCGCGCGCGCGAGGATGCGGCTGGTCATGCCGGCGCGGCTGGCAGCGCGGTCGAACAGCGACGGCGTCAGTCCGCTGTCGCCCAGCGGAAGCCCGGCCCGTAACGCCTCGCGGGTCGTCGGCAGCCGGTGCAGGCGGCACAGCGCCAGCAGGCACTCCAGCAGGTGATCTGTCCCGTCAGTCTGCACGCGATGGCCGCTCCGGCATTTCCGACGCCGTTTCAAGCGTAAAGGGCATAAGGCACCCCGATGGTTGGCGGCGCTCAGCATAGGGGATTACGGCGATCCGGACCACGGCTGCCGCGGTCCGGGCGGCCATTTCTGTGCTGTCCATCACGCGGTCTCCGGCGGGATGGTCCGCGCCGGGTACTTTTCCGGCCCATTGCCTCTTGCCAGCCCGCCGGCACCGTTCGTAGACTCGCCGACCCTGCACCGGTAACAGACCATGGCTGCGCGCACGCTCGTTTCTCTTTGGCCGCTCTTCTTCGGCCTGCTGCTCGTCGGCCTGGCGAGCGGCGTACAGGGCACCCTGCTCGGCTTCCGGGCGGAGCAGGAGGGCTTTGCGGACGGGCTCACGGGCCTGGTGATGTCGTCGTACTTCGCCGGCTTCCTGCTCGGGTCCGTGTGGGCGCCCCGGCTCATCGACCGGGTGGGGCATATCCGCACCTTCGCGGCCGTTTCCGCCGTGGCTTCCGTGACCATTCTCGTGCACGCCAGCTTCGTCGACCCCTGGGTCTGGGCCGCCATGCGCCTGGTGACGGGCCTGGCCTTCTCGACCATTTTCGTGGTGACCGAGAGCTGGCTGAACGAGGCGGCGACTAACGAAAGCCGCGGTCGCATCCTCGCCGCCTACATGGTCATCCTCCTCGCCGGCACCGCGGGCGGCCAGTTCCTGCTCACGCTCGCGGACCCCGGCGGCTTTGCCCTCTTCGTGCTCGTCTCGGTGCTGGTCAGCGTCGCCGCCATCCCCATCCTCATGACCGTGCTGCGCACACCGGTGATGGAGGTCTCCGAGCGGGTCAGCCTCGGGCACCTGTGGTACCGCGCCAGGATGGGGGTCATCGGCCTGGTGCTGATCCAGTGGTGCGGGAGCATGGTGTATGGCATGGGGGCCGTGTATGCGGCCAAGCTCGGCCTCAGTGCCGAGGAGGTCGCACTGTTCATGGGCGCGCTCCTCGGCGGCGCCATGCTGCTGCAGTGGCCCCTGGGGCAGCTCTCCGACATGGTGGACCGTCGCTGGATCCTCGGAGGCGCGAGCATCATCGCCGGCGTCGCCGCCGTCTATGCGGCGGCGGAGACCGCGGCCGGCCCGCGGCTCTACGCGGCGGCCTTCGTCTTCGGCGGCTTCTGCCTGTCGCAGTATTCGCTGGTGGTGGCGCTCATCCACGACCACCTGCGGCCGGCGGAAATCACGCCGGCAAGCGGCACCATCGTTCTCCTGTCGGGCATTGTCTGCGTGACCGGTCCGCTCACGGTGTCTTTCGTGCAGGCAACCTTCGGGCTCGAGAGCTTCTTCCTGCTCATGGCGGGGCTCCTGTTCATCATGGCCGCGATCAGCATCTGGCGGGTACTGACGATCCCGGCCCTGCCGGCCGAGTACAAGACGACGACCACGATGCAGGCGCCCGTGGCTGCCGTGGGCTCCGTCCTGCACCCGGAAGAAAAGGAAGTCGCTGCGCCGCCGGCAGAGGAGGTGGTAACGGGAACCGTCGTCGACGCCGATGACACCGCGGCGAACGAGGACTCGGCCAAGGACGTGGCCTGAAGCAGGGCACTAGCGGAAGAGGAATTCCTGGCGCCCGTCCCCGTGCAGTACCGCGTGCTCGATGGCCAGGGGGTCCATGGCCTCGTTGATGGCCTTGCGGTTGTGCAGGTGCAGGGTGAGCGGTTGTTCCGCGATGAGCTTCAGGGTGTCTTCCGCGCAGATGCCGAAGTGCCGGAGCCGGGGCTCAACGGTGCGCTTGTGCAGGATGAAGCCGTGGCCCCGGCAGCCATCGTGGAGGTGTTCGCCGAGGAAGCGGAAGAAGGCCGGCAGGTCCCCCACCGGCAGGAGATTGATGCAGTCCCAGAGCAGGACGATATCGAAGCGCTGGCCGGCGAGCTCGGGG
>MDTD01140287.1_pt1 | contig 18350 bp, 17 predicted proteins | sample 811221 | NCBI WGS metagenome assembly MDTD01 (sample SAMN05326646, study PRJNA326480) | marine metagenome | isolation source: seawater | place: Pacific Ocean: South West | collected 2011 | reverse complement strand
GAAGTTCCCCTAAGCTATCAATCACTCTTACCGACATTTTATTTTCCTCTCTTATTACAAAATGTAGAGGCCAGATCGTTAGCAGATTGGGTTATTAAAAACATATCCGAAGCTACTGCAATTAGTTGAGCGCCCTGTTGCGACCACTCGCGGGCGTCATCTGGAGCAAAAGCCAGTGTTGCCGCAATTTTTCCAGTCTGCCTGATATCTTCTATAGCCTTTCGCATAGCTTTTTTCACGATAGGATGTCTGGGGTTTCCCAGATGACCCATATCGGCAGCAAGGTCAGCCGGACCGATAAATATTACGTCCACACCCTCAACAGCCCCAATCTCGCGAATTTTTTTTAAAGCTGAAACTGATTCGACTTGTACCATCAAACATATTTGATCTTCCGCCCGCGAAAAATAATTCTCAACCCTTCCATACCGGTTGGCCCTGGAGTTGCCTGATACCCCTCTGACGCCGCGTGGCGGGTATCTAACCGCTGCGACGGCCTTTTTTGCCTCGTCTGCGGATTCAACATAGGGTATAAGAAGAGACTGTACCCCTAAATCAAGTAATCTTTTGATAAAAACTGTATCGTTCCAATAAGCCCGAACTATCGCTTGGGAGGAATTGCCATGAATGGCTTGAAGTAGCTGGTGAACCTCAGACAGCTCGGTAGGAGCGTGCTCGGTGTCAATTAATAACCAATCAAACCCTGCCCAAGCACAAGTTTCCGCCACTGCCCCATTGCCTAAACTCAACCAACATCCATATTGATTCTCTCCTGAGAGCAATTTTTCTTTTAATGTATTTAACGGCATTTTCATGCAATATTGACCCTAAAAGGCAATTAAAGATGTATTCTTTATAGAATTGGTTAAATTTAAATTAATTACTAAAGATAGCACAAATGAAGCTGAACGGTGTATTTCCTATTTTGGTTAGCCCATTCAAGGCAGACGAGTCAATAGACGTCGAGTCACTGAAAACTCTCGTCCTATTTATGAGAAAACTTAATGTTGACGGAATTACAGTCCTTGGCGTGTTGGGTGAAGCGAACAGACTAACTGAGAATGAAAGAAAAAACATTATCTCGACTACGGTTGAAGTAGCAGGTAACGTTCCCGTGATAGTTGGATGTAGTGCTGACGGCACCAAAACCGCTTGTGATTACTCGAGAATTGCATACCAACATGGCGCTAGCGGCGTAATGATAACACCACACAACGATCCAGCATTGGACACAAAAAAGATTTTTGATCACTTTTTGAGAGTCGCGGACTCGACACCCCTCCCTATAATTTTACAGGATCATCCAGCGTCCTCAGGAGTCAAGATGAGTGTGAGCGATATTGCGCTCATCTTGAAAGAAAACCACAAGATCATCGGAATCAAAGAGGAGGCGGTTCCAACCGCACCCAAAATTAAAGCACTTCGCAGATCAATTAATAGAGATTTTAGTGTTCTAACTGGTCTCGGTGGTTTGTATGCCCTTTTTGATCTTGAAGCCGGGTCGGACGGATTTAATACTGGATTCGCTTTCCCAGAAATTTTGCAAGAAATGCATCGTTTATTTGTGGCAGGTAAAGATGAAGTGGCAAGGAAAATCTACCAGCACTTCCTACCTTTAACGGTGTTCGAACAACAACCTGGGGTGGGTATTCGGAAACAACTGTTGGCGATGAGAGGCTTAATTCAAAATAATAAGGTAAGGCATCCGGGCTCAGACATTTCGTCTGAACAAGAGGAGCAATTGATTTTCACAGTTAAAAGGCTGTTGGGCGACACCGATTTGACACAACCCATTTCGAGCGAAAAGATAGAATCAATTTGCTACATGAGCTCGTAAAGTTCGGTTATTCTAATTTCGCTGGCATCTACGAGACACGAAACACTCTTACAGAGATCTCGGACGTTTTTTTTCCAGTTTTTCTGCGTTTCTCGCAGCAGCTTGGGCGATACCCCTCTCTGCAAAGCCAAGTGAAAAGCATAGGCCATCCGCTCTTCAGCCTCCGATGCTCTACTGTTAAAGCAGACAAGCTTGTCCACAATTTTGGTAGTTTTACCACAATCGACCGCTGCGTCGCTGGGTCCAATAGTTATAGATAACAACGAAAAAAACAAAATAAGCGTTTTCAATTTTTGGCTCCTCTAGCCCTAACTGTTAACCCATCTTCTGACAAATATGGGACTACACTCATTGAAGATAGTTTCGCTGCGTACTCAACTTCTCCTTCTTTTTCTCTCTCAATCATCAGCGCACCGACTCTGGAAGAGAAAAGAGCTTGCTCAGGCTCACTAGATACAAAAACACTGTGAGCAACTTTAGCTGCATCCGAAAATTTTTTTGTTATTTTAGGATTTTGTTTTAAAAACAGATCTATGAAATAACCAGCGCCGTATATATCCTCAAAATTCGGATATCCCATTGAACCGGAACAAACAAAAAGAATCGGATCTTGCTTATGGTTGTTCATAATATTCTCAACAATTGATCTAGCGTTAATAAGTGCTCCAGCATAAACTCGTCGAGCCATCTTAGATTGGGTCAAGGCCACCGTGCCATTTGTTGTAGAATAAATCAACGTTTTACCACTGATTCCATGTTGGTTAAGCTCAACAGGGGTGGGTGAGGCAAAATCAGGAATGGGATTTGCGTAAAGTTCTCCTGCGAGTACAAATGACCCGGGAATGAATTTGTCCGCCAATTCTCTAGCGGCTTCCTCGTTGATAACGGGAATAACCTCTTTTGCACCATTAGCCAAAGCACTAATAATGGTCGTCGTGGCAAACAGTACATCCAGCACCACTACCACAGTCTGATCTATCTTTATTTCCGCTAGATCCTCACGCCGGAACAAGACATGAACATCGTGGTCGAAAAATTGGGTTTTATTCATTCTTGTCCCTCAATCTTAGAGAGGATAATCTATACCAATGACCCTATGCCCAGAGAGCAATGAAATTATTTTTTGAATTTGTGTGAAATAGATCATACCTTAGATTTGTCTCCAAACCTTCCGGGCGGGAACGCTATCGACCACCACTGGAACCCCCGCCTCTAATTCACTATAAATTCTTCTCTGATGCGCAGAGTTTCCAAATATAGCTTCAATTGCCTCCAGTCGTTTAAAATAGTGTCCGATCGCCATTTCGTTTGTCATCCCCATTCCGCCGTGAATTTGAATGGCATTTTGGCCGATTTTTCTTCCTGCCCTTCCAATGAAATCCTTGGCCGCAACTACAGCTTTTCTCCTTTCAATTACGTCTGCGCGGGATAGCGAGCCACATGCTAATATAGCCATAGAAGTGGCTTGCTCTAAATCCACGAACATATCAACCGCTTTGTGTTGTAAGACCTGAAACCGGCCAATTGGCATCCCAAATTGCTCTCTAGTCTTTAAGTACTCAAGGGTCATTTCGTGTACCCGCTCCATCACACCGACAGCCTCAGCACATAGGGCCGCCGTTGCTTTGTCTACTGCCATCCAAACTAAGGGCATAGCCAAGTCAATTTGCCCAACTACCGCTTCCGGCCCAACCTCTACTCCATTGAGCTTAATATCGAGAGCTCGCGATCCATCATACAAAGGATATTCGTGACCGCTGATGGATTCATCATTACAATCAACAATAAAAAGGGAGACACCTTTCTCATCTCGCTCCTTTCCATGTGTCCTCGCAGATACAAGTAATTTATCAGCAACAGGCCCATGAAAAATCATAGATTTTTTTCCGTTGATTACCCACGCATTTCCTTTCAATTCAGCGGTGGTTTCAACGTGGTTTAAAGAATATCCAGCTTCCTCCTCATAGTGGGCAAATGCCATTAGAGTTGTGCCTTTACAGATTTCAGGCAGAAGAGCTTTTTTTTGCCACCCTGCTCCCCCGGTTTCAATAATGCTACCTGCAAGAATTACGGTGGAAATGTATGGTTCGATGGCTAAATGATACCCCAGAGCTCGCATGATTATCATGGTCTCAATGCCACCGCCACCGAATCCACCGTCTTTTTCTGAGAACGGAACGCCCAATAAACCCAAATCGGCGAGCCCCTGCCAGATGTCATCTGACATAGCTTGTCTGTCCCTAATCATCTTTTGCCTAAGATCAAAAGAGTAATTTTTCTCCAAAAAGCGGTTAACCGTATCCCTTAAAAGCAATTGCTCTTCTGACAATGAAAAATTCATTTTTCTTAAGCCTCCCTCACTAACTTCATCGGACTATAAACCAAGCACTCTCTTAGAAATTATATTTTTTTGAATTTCGTTCGTTCCACCATAGATTGAAACTTTACGATGGTTAAAATACCTCGAGGCAAGGGCTAACGCATGCTTTGGAGCCACTTTTGGACCAATCCATGTGTCACTTCCTGCCATGGGTATATTCGGTAATGCCTTCAGACCAACAGCCTCCATCTGTAACTCTGTAAGATCTTGCTGTATCTCAGTACCGCGTAATTTAAGTATCGAGGCCTCCGGTCCCGGTGCTTTTCCATCAGCCTCAACCGCCGCAACCCTTAAAACTGTCCACTCTAGGGCCATCAGATCTATTTCCAATTTGTAGATTCTATCCCTAAACACAGGATCGTCCATCAAGGACTTTCCTCCAAAATTTTCTTGAGCCGCTATGGATTTAAGTTTCGATAATTCTCTCTTTGAGGCGCCAACCCCAGCGGTATTAGTTCTCTCGTGAGACAATAAAAACTTCGCTATTGACCATCCGCCTCCATCCTCCCCAACCAGATTTTCTCTCGGAACTTCAGCATCATTAAACCAAACTTCATTGATTTCTCGGCTACCACCATCAATCGTAACGATTGGTCGCACCTCTACTCCATCCTGTTTCATATCAATAAGCAACATTGAAATCCCTGCTTGTTTTTTTGCACTATTACTTGTTCGTACCAAACAAAAGATCATATCAGCAAGGTGTGCTTGGGTTGTCCAAGTCTTTTGTCCATTGACAATATATTTGTCTCCCTTAAGGACGGCGTGTGTCCTCAAGGAAGCCAAGTCAGACCCCGACCCTGGCTCAGAATATCCCTGACACCACCACTCTTCCCCTGATAAAATTTTTGGCAGATATCTTTTCTTTTGCAAATCAGTGCCATATTCGACCAAAACCGGACCAATCATATTAAGCCCAAAAGGTGATAATCGCGGAGCCCCTTCCTCTGAACTGATAACGTCGAAAATATGTTGCTGGAGGGCTGTCCACTGCGATCCCCCGTATTCGGTTGGCCAGTTTGGTGCCACCCATCCCTTGGTATAGAGAGCCGAATGCCATCTGGAAATATCGTCTTTTTCCAATTCTCTATGCTCTAACACCTTGGTTGCAACATCAGGTGGTAATTTGCTTGAAACAAATTCTCTGACCTCCCTCTCGAAGTCCTTATCCTCTTTTGATAACTCTATCTCCATATATTCCTCGACCCTAGATTTTGATTTATTTTAGATTAACTACTAAGCATAAGGTAACCCCTCATTACGGACAAGCAAATTGGATAAAAAAATGCATCGAGTTATAATCATAGGTCACAGAAATTAAATTTTTTTGAAAATCGGGAGAAAAGATGAAAAAAATTTTTCAGGAAGACTTCAAGGTTCAGAAAAAAGCCATTAATCACCGCTCAAAGATGGATTCCCTTTGGCTCCCCTTTACACCCAACCGGAAATTCAAAGACTCACCGCGTTTAGTAACCTCGGCCAAAGATATGTATTATTTTGACGAATCAGGCGAAAAAATATTAGACGCCATCTCAGGTCTATGGTGTGTTAACGCTGGGCACTGTCGAGACCCCATTGTGAGAGCTATAAAAGAACAATCTGAAAAATTAGATTATGCAACCGCGTTTAATATGTCTCATGATGGAGCTTTTCTGGCCGCAGAAGCCATTCAAAAACTAGCCCCGGATGGATTGAACAAAGTTTTTTTTACCAACTCGGGCTCTGAGGGTGTGGATACGGCCATGAAGATTGCTCTAGGGTATCATCGATGCAGAGGTCAAGGACAAAAACACCGTTTTATTGGAAGAGAAAAAGGTTACCACGGGGTGGGCTTTGGGGGTATGTCCGTGGGAGGAATATCTCATAACCGCAGAATGTTCAGCGCTTCTCTACTTCCCAGTGTTGATCACCTTTCTCATACACTGAATTTGAACTTAAATGCCTTTTCGCAGGGACAGCCCGTCCACGGAGTCGAGCTCGCGGCTGAACTAGATGAGATAATAATGTTTCATGACTCTCCCAACATAGCAGCTGTAATTATAGAGCCGGTTTCAGGCTCAGCAGGTGTAATAATTCCGCCGGTCGGATATTTAGAGAAAATCAAGGAGGTATGCGAAAAGCATGGAATTCTTTTAGTTTTCGACGAGGTAATCACTGGCTTTGGTAGAACTGGAAAAGCATTTGCATCGGAAACTTTTGGAGTGAAACCAGACATGATTGTTTTTGCCAAAGGCGTATCCAACGGAACAGTTCCCATGGGTGGAGTCATAGTGAGTGATGAGATTTATGAAACTTTTATGGCTGGCCCCTCGAATGGCATAGAGTTCTACCACGGGTATACCTACTCCGGACACCCCCTCGCCACAGCTTCAGCCCTATCAACACTGAAGTTGTATAAAGATGAGGGACTCTTCGACAGGAGTTTGAATCTCAGTGAGTATTTTCAAGAAGCGGTCCACTCTCTAAAAGGGTTGCCCCACATAGAAGATATTAGAAATTTCGGAATGATGTGTGGTATTCAGCTCACCGCTGACTCAAAACAACCTGGTCGACGAGCCTATGAGGTTTTTGAAAAATCATTCGACAGAAAAGTACTTGTCAGACCAGCCGGTGAAAATATCGCCTTGACGCCACCCCTGATAGCCGAGAGACGTCACATTGATCAGATAGTTGAAACGCTAGATAACACAATAAGGGAACTAGACTGAATTAAGGGAGTAAAAAAAGTGAAATTCGTCATAGCCCAGATGGAACATGAGACAAACACTTTCTCTCCGGTGCCCACGATGTGGGAGTCCTTTGGTCCTCAAGGTCCTTACATTGGAAATCAAGTAGTCAAGGCCATGTCAGGAACTAGAACACCGATAGGAGCCTTTCTTGATCTCGCACGTAATGAGAATGCTGAGATTGTAACTCCGGTTTCCGGCTTAGCTCTTCCTAGCGGACCAGTTGATACAGGAGCATATCTTCGTTTTTGTGATTTAATACTTGAAGAGGTGGCCAAAGGGTGTCAAGCAATATTTTTGGATCTTCACGGTGCAATGGTAGTGAAAGGGGGGCCGGTAGATGCTGAGGGGAACCTCCTAGAGGAAATCAGAAAGATCGATAGAAACGTTCCAATTGCTGTTTCCTTGGATCTTCACGCGAATGTCTCCGAACAGATGGTAAAGAATTGTAGCGCTATAGCTGGTTACCGAACCTATCCTCACATTGATATGTACGAAACAGGGCATTTAGTTGGATCCATTTTATTGAGAGCAATAAGGGAGGGTTTCACCCCGACCATGAAGCTACAAAAGATCCCAATTTTAGCCCAAACGCTCAAGATGGATACACAAAAAGGCGCTATGAGTGAAATAGTAAAGATCACCTCCAACCAGGAACACGGAGATGTACTCGCAGCCACATTTTTTGGAGGCTTTCCGATGGCAGACGTCCCGGATGCAGGCATGAGTGTTGTTGTTGTAACCAACGCACGACCAGAGCTTGCCGACTCAACATGTAAAAAAATAAGTGATCTTGCGTGGGAAAAACGAGCAGAATTTCTGTGGGAAGACTCGCCGCTAGATGAATCCATACGCAAAGCGAAACAAATAAAAAATGGACCTGTTTTACTGATTGATCATGCTGATAACTGTTGCTCCGGAGGAACTCAAGATACGATGGATGTCGTCAAGGAAGCTTTAGAACAAGGTCTTGATAACATCGGGGTAGGACCAATCAGAGATCCAGAAGCTGTAAACATTTTGGTTAAAGCAGGAATTGGCGCAAAAGTAGAGCTAAAAGTTGGCGGGAAAATGAATATGCCCTCCATAAAACAAAAAGGAGACCCTTTGATGCTCTCCGGGATAGTAAAAAATATTACTGACGGCCAATATGTGGTTACCGGACCACAATTCACCGGTATGACCATGTTTATGGGTAAAACTGTGGTGTTTGAGACCAAGCAAGCGATATTTGTTCTAACTGAAAAGCTTCAAGAACCTCTAGACATCGGGGTTTTTACTAGTGTTGGATTGAATCCCAAAGATAAGCACTTCCTAATACTAAAGTCGCGTATGTACTTTAAACCTATATTTCACCCGATTGCAAAAGCTACAATATATTGTAATGGAACAGGAGTTACATCATCGGATTGGCGACTTTTTCAATATGAAAAAGTCAACCGCCCGATTTATCCACTGGATGGATATTAATTATTTGATCGCCACATGAGACCTCACGAACCGTCCAAGGTGATATTGGATTTCCCCCTCAATGCGGCATCGAGGGTAGTCCAACCAAGCGATGCGCAATTGATCCTCGAGGGAAACTGAACCAAAGTTTTAAAAATAGCATTGAGATCATCACTGAGTCCTGAGTCTTGCTCTCCTGTTTTCAATGACAGCTGAACACTGGCTATTGTCTGATGTGCCTCTTGTTCAGTTTTGCCTTTCACCATTTCAGTCATCATTGAGGCGGACGCCATCGATATACCACAGCACTCACACTGGAAGCTCAAGTCTTGAATAATTTTTTCTTGTATGTTCAAAAACACTTTAAATTCATCGCCACAGAGCGGGTTGACACCCTGCGCAAAATTTGTTGCCTTTTCCATACCTCGGTAATTACGTGCGTTCTTGATGTGGTCCATCATGATCTGGTCATAAAGTATCGACACTGGGAAATCTCCTCTAACCGGCGAGCTTAGTTTTGTATCTGGAAACTCTTATGTCAGCCTGAGCCTTGTGTCCGGCGAAGCCCTCAAGGTCGCAGAGTCTAGAGCAGTACTCTCCAATCATAATACTGGCCTCCTCTGTTACTTTTTGATATGTGCACGTCTTGATGAACTTACCCACCCAAAGCCCGCCGGTATACCTCGCAGCTTTTCGAGTTGGCAACGTATGGTTTGTACCTATCACTTTATCTCCAAAAGATACGTTCGTTTCGGGTCCCAAAAAAAGTGCTCCATAGTTCCTCATATTTTTGAGAAAAAACTCTGGGTCTTCAGTCATTACCTGCACGTGCTCCGAAGCGATGCGGTCTGCAACTTCAACCATCTCCTCGTTCTCTTTGCAAAGAATAACTTGCCCATACTCCTTCCAAGCTTGTCCCGCTACTGATGCCGTGGCAAGTGTCTTTAATTGCTCATCAATCTGCTTGATAGTGTCTTGAGCTAACCTTTTCGAAGTAGTTAATAGTATTGCCGGCGAATTAGGTCCGTGCTCCGCCTGCCCCAGTAAATCAGTAGCACAAATCTCCCCATCTACAGACTCATCAGCGATAACAAGAGTCTCGGTGGGACCTGCAAAAAGGTCAATACCAACCCGACCAGATAGTTGACGCTTAGCCTCTGCAACGTAAGCGTTACCCGGTCCTGCAATCATATCGGTGGGTAATATGCTCTGGGTGCCCAAAGCCATTGCTCCAACGGCCTGTATACCGCCCAAAGCATAAATCTCATCAGCCCCAGCTAAGTGCATAGCTGTAACAATAGCTGGATGCGGCTTGCCTCCGTGTGGTGGGGCGCAAGATATAACTCGCTCAACACCTGCGACCTTCGCTGTTACTATTGACATGTGTGCTGAAGCGACCATCGGATACTTTCCTCCTGGCACATAACATCCGACGCTCCCAACTGGGAGGTTTTTGTGACCCAAAACCACGCCCGGAAGGGTTTCCACTTCAACGTCTTTCAAAGCTCCTTTTTGAATTTCAGCAAACCGTCTTATCTGATCCTGAGCAAACTTTATATCTTCAATGGCTTGATCTGGAAGAGATTCCATACAAGCGGTAATTTCTGCATCGGTGAGTTTAAAACTATCTGGAGACCAATTATCAAATTTCATTGAAAGGTCCCTCACCGCATCGTCTCCACGCTCTCCTATATCATCTAGAATCTTCTCTACTGTTAGGCGAACTTTATTTATATTTTTTTTGTCCTCCTCGTCGGATATCCCTGACTTGAGCCATATTGCCATATACTTTTCTCCTAACTAAATTTTATGGGTCCTTTAGTTTTATAATTCAGACTCTTGTGCCCGAACCCACCCCGAACACATCGTTACACATTATATGTTTTTAACAATTATCTAAGAATGGATAATCAATTTCTTGGGTTTGTCCTCCAATTACATTTGCCAAGCCGGCTGCAGATCCACACGCAAGCGTCCAGCCTAGCGTCCCCTGCCCTGTATTAATGAATAGGTTTGAGAGTTTGGTCTTCCCGATAAGTGGCAAATTATTGGGAACGGCAGGCCTCAAACCAGCCCACCGTGAAACATTTTCGAACCCTCCAATTTCCGGAAAATGCCTTTTTAGCCTGTTGATAATGGCAATGCACCGTTCTTCGCGAACATTTAAATCATAGCCCGATAGCTCTGCAGTGCCAGCCGCCCTTATTCTTCCACCTAATCTGGATATTGCAATTTTAGCATTTTCGTCGGTAATGCAAACGTGTGGTGCTGCATCGGGATTTGCTAGTGGAACCGTCACCGAATAACCCTTAACAGGATAGACCGGAATATCAACACCGATGCTCTTCATCAAAAAACGGCTATTACAGCCACTGGCAATAACATACGCATCTGCCGTTAATTTTTCTTTTCTTTCACCAACTTTTGTTTCTAACCCCGTAATATTATTACCTTCCGACAACAATCGAAGAGCCTGGACACCAAACCCAAATACTGCTCCCTGCTTTTTTGCAAGATCAGCCAATTTTTGTGTGAAAGAGAAGGCATCTCCCGACTCGTCCTCGGGAGCATACGTGCCTCCAATTATTGGAACCTCCGACGATTTAAGTGCAGGCTCTAACTTAAAAATTTCCTGTAAATTTTTGACTTGAATCTCAACACCGTAATTTTTGAACATATCGACTCTTTCTCGAGCCAAATCGAATTCTTTCTCATCCGTGTGAACCGTCAATATTCCCTTTTGCAGGTCATCGTACTTAATATCTGTCGATTCCCGAAGAGCCCTTAATTTATTGCGGCTATAATTAGCTAAAACCAAGCACTGTTTCGTATTTTTATAAGTGCGATTTGGCAGACACTCCATTAAAAATTTAACCGCCCAAGACCACTGCTTCGTATCTAAACACGGACGGAAAAGTAGTGGTGCATCATTTTTTCCCAGCCATCTGATTAGTTTTGCTGGAGCTGCGGGGTTTGCCCAGGGCTCGGCTTGGCCAACCGATATTTGCCCACCATTGGCAAAGCTGGTTTCCCTCCCCACAGAATTATGCTTGTCTAACACAATTACCTCATGCCCATCTTGTAGCAAGTACCAAGCACTTGTCACTCCCATGAGTCCCCCACCTACGATAATTATTTTCATAACGTGTGTCCAATAAAATGGCGGTCAACAGTATGTTCAGACCACACTATCGATCCAAGTTCTAACCTTAAGTTCAATGAATTTTTGAAAATCATTGCGCCAGCCAACCCCCGTCGGAGAGAATATCGGTGCCTGTAATAAAATCAGCAGCATCTGAGCAAAGGAAGCGTGCAATCTTACCTATATCCTCTGGTTTACCCCACTTACCCATGGGGGTGGCGGATAATAAGGCTGCATTTTTCTGATGATCCAATCGCAACGGTTCTGTCAAATCAGTGGCATAGAATCCCGGGCTAATTGCCACTACATTCACGCCAGATTGAGCCAATTCAAGGGCCATACACTTTGTGAGAGCCAAAAGTCCAGACTTACTAGCACAGTACGCACTTCTTCCCGGACTACCCACACTAGCCATGATAGACGTAATATTTATTACTCTTCCCCACCCCAATTTTTTCATCTCGGGTAAAAATGCTCTCGACATTAAAAATGCACCGGTAAGGTTTGTATCAATAACAGTCCTCCATTCCTCCAAAGTAAAATCACAAACCTCTTTTCGAATTGCTGTGCCTGCATTGTTAATGAGTATTGCGGGTATACCAATTCTCTCAGCGACATTTGATTTTAAATCCTCCACAGCGACCTCATCAGAAACGTCACAAGTAAAAATTTCAGAGGATATCTGTTTTTCAGCGAGCGAGCGGTGGGTTTCCTCAAGCTTTGACCTGTCTCTTCCCACGAGTGCTACTTGAGCCCCCACTTCGCCTAGACATATGGCCATTTCCTTTCCTAGGCCCCGGTTAGCCCCAGAAATAATTGCTATCTTTCCTTCCAAAAATTTATTTTCCATGTTTGTCCTTTAGTAGTCGGATATCGTATAAGTATAACCAAATATCCCTGCTACAAAATATTACGTTAGAATTGATAAAAAAAATTCAAGATAATGGGAAACATAGATGAAAAATAAATATTCAAAATTATGGCCAGATCACCTGCCCCGAAGCCTCACTGTCCCTACTACATCTGTCGCATTAAATCTATCAATATCAGCCAAGAGGTACCCCACAAAAGATGCATTAGTTTTCTTTGAACAAAAAATGACCTACGAGGAACTTTTCTTAGAAACCAGGTATATGGCTGGTTATCTACGTGAGTCTTGCCATTTGAAAAACGGTGATCGAGTAATAATAGATTTGCAAAGTAGCCCTCAATTTATTATCGCCTTTTATGGGATATTACTTGCCGGGTGTGTCGCAGTTCCCATCAACCCAATGAATAAAACAGAGGAAATCAAGCATGTTGCAAAAGACAGCGGTGCCAGAGTCGCTATCGTAAGTAGCGATGTCCTCGCTTGGTTCCTGCCCCTAACAGGAAACTTCATAGAGAACCTACTGGTCACGGATTATAATGAATACACAAATGAACCTAAGCTTAGTAATACTTTTAATTTAAACAATGAAAAAACCACTATTCCTGATAAAAAAAATCTACAAATTTGGCAGGATCTATCAAGAGAGAATTACCAATTAGTAGAAGTTTACTCAGATTGCGAGTCTCCTTCTGCGATTCTCTATACCTCTGGAACGACTGGTAAACCCAAAGGTTGCGTGCATACCCATCTTTCCATGATGCACTCGCTAGTGGGAGCGACGCTTTGGGAAAACATTACACAAGACAGCGTAATACTGGCTACCGCACCAATGTTTCACGTTACTGGTCTTCAGCACAGTCTTAACGCTGGAATCTACGCTGGCAGTTCGATAATAATTCTGCCCCGTTGGGAACCTGAGGAGGCTGCATTATTGATCCAAAAACACTCATGTTCGCATTGGGCAAACGTCCCGACGATGGTAATTGACCTTTTAGCCAATAAAAATACTAAGAAATATGATATTTCCTCTTTGGTGTTAATATTTGGTGGGGGAGCTTCAATGCCAGAGAGTATCGCTCAAGAACTTTTTGACCGCACCGGTCTCGAGTATATGGAGGGGTATGGGATGACCGAAACAATTTCCCAGACACACATGAATCCACCTTGCCAATTGAGGAAGCAATGTTTGGGAATTCCAACGTTCGGAACTAAATCTTTGGTTGTAGACCCTGACTCGCTCGACGAATTGCCACCCGGAAAATCAGGTGAAATTTTGGTTTCTGGCCCCCAGATTATGAAAGGCTACTGGAACAATGTTCAGGCTAATGAAAATGTTTTTGTAACCATCAACGGCGATAAATTCCTCCGGACTGGAGACCTGGGCTATAGAGATTCTGACGGATTCTTTTACATTGCTGATAGGCTCAAGCGAATGATTAATGTAGCCGGCTTCAAAGTTTGGCCAGCAGAGGTAGAGGCTATTTTTTACCAACATCCAAGCGTGCGGGAGATCGCTATCATCTCTTCTCCAGAACCGAGAAGAGGAGAAATAGTTAAGGCAGTGATAGCACTAAAAAATTGTAAAAACAATACGTCCGAGGAAAGTATAATAGAATGGGCCCGTAAAAACATGGCTAACTACAAAGTACCTAAAAGAATTGATTTTGTTAACCAACTGCCAAAGTCTGGAACAGGAAAAATTCAATGGCGATTATTGCAAGAGAAGGAATGGGAGAAATCTAGTTGAGATCTAGCAAACCAAAAAATTACTCTAACCTTGAAAATTCACTAGCGAAAGATATTATGCATTGCGTTGATGACCATAGGGATGAATTAGTAAAACTCATTACGGACTTAGTCTCTATGGATAGCTTACTTGGGAATGAAAACGAAGCACAAAATTTTGTCAGTGATAAATTTCAAAACCTAGGCTTAACTGTGGAAAGATTCGAAATTAACCATGAATTATTAAAAGATATGCCCGGCTACTCACCAACAGTTGGAAATTGGGATAAGCATGAAAATGTGGTGGGAACATTTACTCCAAAGTCTAATTTAGGGAGGAGTTTAATTCTAAACGGCCATATTGATGTGGTCCCAGTGGGTCACGAAGACCTTTGGACTTCGCCACCCTTCAAACCAGTTGTAAGAGACGATTTAATTTTTGGCCGCGGCAGTGGAGACATGAAGGGAGGGATGGCGGCATTCATAGTAGCTTTTTCAATATTTAAAAAACTCGGTTTGGAGCCCAATGGGAAAATTCATCTTCAATCAGTTGTTGAGGAGGAATGTACTGGAAATGGAGCGCTAGCCTGTTTGCACCGAGGCTTTAAAGCAGATGCAGCGATCATCCCTGAACCTTTCAACGAAACTATTATGTCTGCTCAAGTTGGTGTGATGTGGGTCAACATTGAGGTAGTTGGGAAACCATCGCATGTTTTGAATTCAAATGAAGGCACTAGCGCCATAGAGGGTGCTTTCTCTCTTTGGCAAAGTTTAAAGTTACTTGAGAAAAAATGGAATTTGGAATCTAATAGACATACATCATTTTTGAATACAAACAATCCTATAAAATTTAACCTGGGGGTTATAGAGGGAGGAGAGTGGGCATCATCTCTGGCAACTAGATGTCAAATGCAGATAAGGGTTGGTTTCTTTCCGGGAGAAGAAATATCTCAGGTGTGCAAAAAAATTGAAGATACGTTAAAACAAACTATAGAGGATACTCCGCACCTTCGCCCACTCAAATTTAAATTAAAATACGGTGGATTTCAGTCTGAGGGATGTGAGGTTGATTTAACCTCGCCCTTTATCGCCACATTAAATAGTAGTCACTTTGATGTATCGAATGAGGATGCATCTTTATTTGCAAGTTCAGCGACCACAGATGCGAGAACTTTTAACCTTTATGGAGACACACCCTGCACTTGTTACGGTCCGTCGGCCAATAACATCCACGGAATCGATGAAAATGTATCAATCACCAGCGTCCTACGGGTTACAAAGGTTTTGGCGCTGTTTATCAGTAGGTGGTGCGGTATCAGCGCAATTTCGAAAGCATCCTAATTAAATAAATTTTGTTTGTGAATCTGGATATTTCACCCCAACGAGACTACATTAATTATCACTATTTCTCACTAGAGGATGTTTTATTTGTCTGAGGCACTCCTTGGTTCTCTCCCAAAATACATAACCCGCACCGCCGTACTTAACCGGAAGAACCCTTCTACTTTTGTGATATTTACCTAAAAGAATGAAATCATTTTTTTCCAGTAAACCAGCATCGTGCATATCAACGACCGCTCGGCAGTTGGCATAAAATTCGTCGCTAGTCTTATAGCGAATGTGAGCGCATTCATGAAAGAAAATAAAGTCAGTCGCAAGAGGTAAGATACCTTTGATTCGGGTCATCATTTTTCTATCAAAAACGATGATTGGTTCTCTGCCCTCTGGGTAACGAACTAGTGCTGCACTTCCCCCCAAATTATTGACAGTCCCGGTATCATCATTTCCACCAATGTACTCCTCCTTGATTCGAGTTGGCGCACCATCCCAAGTTACGTCACAGAATACTTGCTTTCCGCTAGATAAATCATACCCGAAAGCTCCGTTGACAGTACCCATAATTGTGATAATTAAAAGCCAATCTAAAATGCTTGGTATTATTTTTTTCATATCATTTGCGACACTAACTAAACAAAAAAGTTTTGTCGATTTTTTTCTTAAAAAATATGCATAGAAATGTCATCTAAAACGCCCTACTGGCGGTAAACCTCTCTAATATATAAAAAAAATAACGATATTTATGTCCCGTACACAAAAAAATCCACTTAACAATTGGTGCTAAATTCTCCTGTTCACAGGCACTGATCATTGTTCAGCATCTGTAGAATCTAAAACCATGCCTGTAGAGGATTGACATGTTTATAGGCTCCTGCAATACTTTTTTTTGCATTGACGAATAATCTATGTGAATGTTGAACTTTGAAGGAAGGAAAATTACGGCTATCTTTATGTTTTATGTGTAAACTTAGTGGGGGGTAAAGGACATACATGATGATAAGATGCAATATCGCCTCGGTTTTCTTATTCTTTATTTTTTTTTCGGGATATGCAGTGAGCGAAGATAAAGTGGCTGGAGAAGCAAGATACAACAAAACGTGTCGTAATTGCCACGGACCCGCAGGTAAGGGTGCAGCAAGCTATCCGAAAATATCTGGAAGGGAAATTTCTTACGTCAAATCAAGATTGGAAACCTATAGAGATGGAATAAAAATAGGTCCAAACTCCTCATTGATGATTATGATGGCAAAACCTCTATCAGATGAAGAAATTTCAAACTTAGCCGCGTATCTGAAGGATGCGCAATATACCAATTAGATAGGGAGGTTTTATTATGAAAATAATAAACAACTCAAAGCTACTCTATACTTTCTTGGCCACCTTTTTTGTAGCGTTAGGTTTCAACAATAATGCTATTGCGGATGGCCACCAAGGTATGGATGTGCCCTCAATAAAATCGTCTGTGGTAATGTCAGGACTCGAGAATCCTTGGGACATGGCGTTTCTACCAGATGGCACCATGTTTTACACTGAAAAATGTAAGGGTCTCTCAGTAAGAACAGCAGGGGGCAAAGTCAACGCACTGTATGGAATGAAGGGTTCAAAGGGCTACAAAGATTCTGGTAATGACCTTTTTTGTGATGGTCAAGCTGGAATGCTTGGTGTGGTTGCCGACAGGAACTTCAGCCAAAATCGTACTTTGTACGTTTATTCCACATCCAACAAATATCATGGGTCTGGATGTAAGACCAACTTCGAGAAATGTGATGGCAACATTGTAATGAAATTCAAAGTGGCCAAAAACATGAAAAGTGTCTCCAACAGGACTGATATCGTAACTGATATCCAATACAAGCCATTTGAGTCAGATCAACCGTTTGGTGGTCCAGGAGCACACAACGGCGGTAGAATCCGGATAGGTCCAGGGGGATATCTCTGGGTAGGCGGAGGTGATCGTCACCGCGGAATATGTCCTCAAAGTGGAAAATTATTATGCGGAAAGGTTCTTAGGATCGATGGAGATGGTAATGCTCACCCGGACAATAATCCACCGGCTGGCTTCGACAAAAGAATCTACACCTATGGTCACAGAAATGTGCAAGGTATAGATTTTCGTCCAAGCGATGGTCGCGCGTTCACAGCCGAGCATGGTCCATGGCACAATGATGAAATCACTGCTCTAGTCAATGGTGGAAACGCTGGTTGGGATCCCGCCGAGAAGCGGGGGGGCAGAAGTGCCTGTCCAGACAAGTATTGCGGCTATGAGCCCAATCAGATGGAAGGTATGGATCCTGCACTTCGTGCAGCCTACACTCCAATGAGTGACACTCGGTTCAAAGATCTTATGCCTCCCGCATGGAACAACAATGGATACTCCCAAGGTACCGGCTCTGCAGCATTCCTTAAGGGTGATAATTGGGGTATTTACGAAGGTCGCCTAGCCGCTGGAATTATGGGTATCGGCTTTGGTGATACTCCATCAGGATTGCGTATTGATATGTACGATATTGCCGACGATGGAAAATCCATTAAAACAGTAGTTCGGATGCCCCTTGGAATGTCAAAAAGGTTCCGTGGATTGGTTATGGGACCGGATAACTCGCTATATGCCACTACTGACGAGGGTGAAATCTACAAAATCACCGCTAACTAGCATCAATTTCTATCAAAGTCCACGTTAATAACTAACGTGGACTTTTTTTTATTCAAGTAAATCGGGTTGCTCCAATATTATCCTCTGATAAAGTGGTTGAAAGGCTATCCATCCGCCATAAGGAGTTCCAACTTGATCTCGGGTGAGGAGTGCATCGGACCTTTCAATTACGGACGGGATGCCTGCAGCCTCAGCTAATAATTGGGCTTGGCAACTTCTCTCCATGGTT
>MDTD01006121.1_pt1 | contig 18354 bp, 17 predicted proteins | sample 811221 | NCBI WGS metagenome assembly MDTD01 (sample SAMN05326646, study PRJNA326480) | marine metagenome | isolation source: seawater | place: Pacific Ocean: South West | collected 2011 | reverse complement strand
CATTAATTACTTTAGAAATCAAGGAGAATTCGAATGGAAGGCGATATAGTTCAAATGGGTGCTTATGTAGGTGCAGGTTTAGCTTGTACCGGAATGGGTGGTGCTGCTATTGGTGTAGGTCATGTTGTAGGCAATTACATATCTGGTGCGCTCAGAAATCCTTCAGCAGCAGCTGGCCAAACGGCAACAATGTTTATTGGTATTGCTTTCGCTGAAGCACTTGGAATCTTTTCGTTCTTAGTAGCATTGTTGTTAATGTTTGCCGTATAAGTTTTCTACTTTGCAAGGACACTATCCATTATTGGGTGTGTCCTGAGAAAAGTAGTATAGGAGTTTGTAATGGCTGCGAGCACAGATCAGTTTACTAGTAAATGTATTGACGGGTATGGTAGTGCCATTGGTATGCCTCAGCTTTGTGGTGATTGGATGGCCAACCAAATTTTTTGGTTAGTTGTTACATTAGTAATCATCTTTTTAATTCTTTCGCGAATAGCCTTGCCACGCATTGCAGAAGTTCTGGCAGATCGACAAAGTACTATTACTAACTATTTAGCTGCGTCCGAAGAATTAAAATCAAAAGCTGAAGAAGCTGAGCGCGCATACACACAGGCTTTGAATGATGCACGCGGCGAGGCTGCACGTTTATTGGACGCTTCAAAAGCAGAAATGAAAAAAGAATTGCAGTCTGCCATTAACAAGGCAGATGCGGAGATAAGCGTTAAAGTTGGTGAAAGTGAGAAATCAATCGCCGAAATTAGAAAGAATGCTATGTCCAGTATTGAGAAAGTTGCTAAAGATACTGCGAAAGAAATCGTTTTGGCCTTGGGTGCCAAAGCTGATGCTAAAACAATCAACGCTGCTGTTTCCTCAAAGATGAAAGGCTAGATATGCAGTATATTTTACCAATTTCTTTCTCCGTGATAGCCAGTCCGTTATTTGCTGCCTCGGGTCCATTCTTTTCTCTGAAAAATACAGATTTTGTGGTTTTACTATCGTTTTTATTATTCATAGCAATTCTCTTTTATTTTAAAGTGCCGAAGTTATTGGGGGGAATGCTAGATAAGCGATCCGCTGGTATACAGGTGGAAATTGATGAGGCGCGTTCCTTAAGAGATGAAGCTCAGTCTCTTTTGGCTTCTTATGAGCGGAAACAGAAAGAAGCCATGGAGCAAGCCGAACGAATTCTCGAAACTGCAAAGGCTGACGCATCTGCAGCGGCTGAGCAAGCGAAGTTAGATCTTAAAGAATCCGTTGCACGGCGTATAGCTGCCGCAGAGGAACGCATTTCAACAGCTCAAGCATCTGCGGAGAAAGAAGTGCGGGATGCTGCAATCAAAGTTGCTGTTGCGGCTGCAAGTGAAGTGATAGCGAAACAGCTTACGGCAGCCGAGTCTAATAAGCTTATTGATGCAGGGATCTCCGAAATTGAAAGTAAATTTCATTAGATCATTAGGGTGATTTGCGCGATTTACTTCTGTTTTTCTGAGAGCCAGCGTTAGTAATTGTAAACTGCGGGTAGGACTTAAAACAGTTAGGTAGGCTTTAGCGTTTCCCGTAATAAAATCCGACTACGTGCTCAGCTTCGGCAAAAAATAACCAACGAGAAACGAATAAGCCCGCTACATGACTTATAACTGCTAGCGCAACGAATATGTTGGAGAATGGTAAAGATAGCAGTAAAACGGGTATTCCAATCATTAAGATAAGAGTTATTATTCTCAATTTCGAGGAATACTTGCGGCCAATAATATAAACAAATTCTTTCAATAAATAATTAGTGCCAGTGTGCGGTGGTTCAAAAGCACGAACTTGTCCGATTGCATCCAAGCCAGTACCACTTCCAATAGTGGTTCTGGATAACGCCAATGCTCTGTCACCCTTTAGCCAAATAACCAACTGGAATAGGCCAGCTATGATAAGCAACAAAAGACACTCTTCGATTTGGCCTGCCAAAAGTGCACCACCGCTCAATGATAATGATAAAAAATATACAGGAGTTAATTTTGTGTTCCATCTTGGTATCGATTTCAATTGAGCGTAGATCATTGAAGTAGTGAATACCGTCACAATAGACATAATTGCGCCTACAATTCCAAGTGCTCGAATATCATAGTCGAAAAATATTCTGCCTATCGCATAAATTGCCATTACAGAAAGTGCAAAAACTGCTGCTATAGCTTCTCTGCTGAGCCAACTACTTCTCCATTGTTTGAATGCCTTGAGTGATCTTTCAGGCCGTCCTAAATGGAAAGTTGAGGAAATAAGACCACCAATAGCCAGCCCAAATCCGATAGCAAAAAAGATAAATGCAACACTACCCATAACATCGGGCATTTGTAAGCCTAGAAATACTAACAGACCAAATCCTAGACCAGAAAGTGCTGTGAATATTATTACGGACGGAGATGGCTGCATTAAATTTTATCCAATTGTTTATTCAGCCAACCAATGAAAGTATCGGGTTTCTCTGCAACAGGCTTAAGTAATGGTGCGAGTATATCTATTTCTCCCAAAGTATCTTTTGGGCGTGGTGGCAAATATTTGTTTACTGGTTTTGTCTCTTGTTCTGGCATCAAATCTATTCCGCCACGGTCTGTTACTAATTTACTCACTTGGCTTTCAGGGTCATTAAAATCGCCAAAGTGTCTAGCCCCAGCTGGACATGTACGAACACAGGCAGGAATTTGATCATCTGGTTCTAAATTTTCATTATAAATACGATCTACACAAAGGGTGCATTTTTTCATTACTTTTTCGACGCCATCCATTTCGCGTGCGCCGTATGGACACGCCCACGCACACAAACCACAACCGATACAATCGCTTTCGTTAACAAGCACAATACCGTCTTCAGATCTTTTGTAACTTGCCCCTGTAGGACAAACCGTAACGCATGGGGCGTCCTCGCAATGCAGGCAAGACTTTGGAAAGTGTACTAATTGGGAAGTTCCCTCTTTTGGTGTGACTTCATATGAGTGAACACGATTAAGGAAGGTTCCTACAGGGTTTTGTCCATAAGCATCGACATCAGCGAGTGGTGCGCCATAATTTTCAGTATTCCAACCTTTGCAAGATACCACGCATGCGTGACACCCGACGCAAGTATCCAGGTCAATTACCAGGCCTAATTTTCTATCGGTTTTTTTTGGTAATGTAGTCATACTAATACCTAATATTCATTACCGACTTGACATTTACTGTAAACGTCATCTGTTAGTTTTGTCCCTGTAGAATGATGTTTGGTCCTGGCTCCACCGGAGATTTAATCTCTGGAAACACAGGTTCGCTATAAGAAGATGGTGTAACCTTTTCTAATTTAACTTTGAGGTCAAACCACGCAGCTTGTCCAGTAATAGGGTCTGAATTTGACCATCGTAAACCATCTCCTTTGGAGGGTAAAAGCTCATGTATCAGGTGGTTGAGTAAAAATCCTTTTCTCGCCTCTGGAGCGTTCTTATCTAATGCCCAAGTTCCTCTTCGTTTTCCAATTGCATTCCATGTCCAAACGGTATGTTCATTGAGAGCAGCCATCTCGGCTACAGGTACAGTTATTGCCCCGTAAAAAGATGTTAATCGGACCCAGTCGCCGTCTTTTAAAGAATGCGACTTCATTAGTTTTGATGGAACATATAGAGGATTAACGCCATGAATTTGACGAAGCCAAGCATTTTGTGTTCCCCATGAATGGTACATAGCCATTGGCCGCTGGGTTAAAGCATGGAGAGTAAATTTGTCACTATCAACTAAGTTCTCTTCGAAAGGTGGATACCAAATCGGAAGTGGATCCATACTCTCTAGAATACGTTCACGTAGGTGTTCTGGTGGTCGCTGCTTACCATGCCCCATAGCTGCTAATTGAAATTTTCTCAGTGGCTCAACATATAACGAAAATAAATACGGCCGAAGGCTATCATATAAACCCGTTTCTACAGCCCAATTTTGATATTTAAGGTTCCATGGTTTGTAGTAAGAAGCATTTTTGGGCACATGTTTGGTCCAAAATCCACCATTTTTAATGTATAGGTTGAGTTGGTTTTGATTGGGTGGCCCCTTACCTGTATCTGCCTTTGAACGCCAGCCAGCTAGCGGGCCAATCCCAGGTTTTCTTTCATGATTTATAATATAATCTGCGAAATCTTTATACTTCGGATTACCATCATCATCTATAAAACCTGGTAGTTTTAATCGTGCCCCTAAGTCACATAACACGCTTTGAAACCCTCTGACATCTCTGTCAGGTTTGATTACCGGCCATCGAATAGAGTCTGCAACGGCATCAGCTTCACAAATAGGTCTATCGAGTAAGCTAATACAATCATGCCGTTCTAAGTAAGTCGTATCCGGTAAAATCAGATCGGCATACGCAACCATTTCTGAACTGTAAGCATCAGAGTAAATAATGTGAGGTATTACATAATCTCCGACATCAGTCACATCGGTAAGCATTTCGATGACACCTTTTGTATTCATAGAGCTGTTCCAACTCATATTTGCCATGTACATAAATAAAGTATCAATTTTATAGGGGTCACCTGCGTGTGCATTCGAAATTACCATATGCATCAGTCCGTGTGCTGAAAGAGGGTTTTCCCATGTGAACGCTTTGTCAATGCGAGCTGGAGAACCATCTTCCTTAAGGCATAGATCCTCAGGTCCTTGCACAAAACCTAAGTGAGGGCCGTCTAAAGGAGCACCTGGCGTTACTTTACAGTGTGGTTTTGGGTGCATCGAACTGGGCTTAGGGTAAGGAGGCTTAAACCGAAAGCCTCCAGGAACTTCAACTGTTCCAAGTATAATTTGCAGGACATGTAAAGCCCTACAAGTTTGGAACCCATTGGAATGTGCCGATATTCCACGCATAGCGTGAAAGGAAACTGGCCTACCAATCATTGTTTTATGTTTTTTACCTCTAAAGTCTGTCCACGATTCAGTGATCTCGAAACTTTCTTCAAATGCCACTCGAGCAATTTCAGTGGCAATAGCCCTAATCTTACCTGCCTTGATACCCGTTCTCTCAGAAACTGCTTCAGGGCTGAATTCATCTGATAGGTATTTTTCTATCATATGATAAAATACCGTTTGGTGACCGTTATGGTTTGCGATTAGGCTTGGACTGATATTTTTTGTGTCGTATGCAACAAGCTTTCCAGACTTTTGGTCTATAACAAGCTCTTTACTATTTTTATCTTTTAATAAAAGACCCGTGTCATTATCCACTAATACCGGGGCATTCGTGAATTGGCTTAAGTAAGATAAATCAATTTTCCCTGCCTTTAACAAAAGGTGGATAAGTGACATTATAAACAGGCCGTCCGTTCCTGGTGTAATACCTACCCAGTCATCAGCGACAGCACTATACCCGCTTCTTATCGGGTTGACGCCGATAATTCTCGCTCCTCTGGCTTTTAATTTGCCAATGCCCATTTTTATAGGGTTACTATCATGGTCTTCTGCAACCCCAAACAGCATAAGAAGCTTTGTGTGCTCCCAGTCGGGTTGTCCAAACTCCCAAAACGCACCACCCATTGTGTAAATGCCTGCTGCAGCCATATTAACCGAGCAAAAACCACCATGTGCAGCATAATTAGGAGTGCCAAAGTTTTGTGCCCAATAAGATGTAAAGGATTGAGATTGGTCCCTCCCAGTAAAAAATGCTAACTTCTCTGGATTTTTTTCACGGATTGGTTTTAACCACGAAGTTGCTAGATTTAACGCCTCTTCCCATGTGATTTCCTCGAAATCACCCGATCCTCTTGGCCCAACCCTTTTAAGGGGCGATTTTAGTCGGGAAGGTGCATTTATCTGCATAATTCCAGCAGAGCCTTTTGCACATAGCACCCCTTTATTAACAGGATGGTCCTTGTTTCCTTCGATATACGTAACTTTATTATTCTTTATGTGCACATTTATGCCACAGCGGCAGGCGCACATATAACATGTGGTTTTGCGAATTTCGTCGCTTACATTTGGCGATGTGTCCAAATATGGTTGTTCCTTCATATACATCCCTTGCCTGGCTTTAACAAAAATGGCTTATCTAGTCCCACTTTGTAGTCGTGCAGCGGCCTGAAGTACAGTGACTGCTATCATTTGAGTAATATCATGCGGCGATGCACCGCGTGATAAGTCATTTGCAGGTTTTTCCAATCCTTGAAGTATTGGTCCGTATGCTTCAGCTTCACCGAGCCTTTGAGTGATTTTATATGCTATATTTCCTGCATCTAAATTGGGAAAGATCATTACATTTGCATTTCCTGCCACTTTTGAGGCTGGTGCCTTTTTGTTTCCAACTACGGTATCAATTGCAGCGTCGAATTGTAGTTCTCCGTCTACGAGTAAATTAGGCAGAAGTACATTTAATTTTCTTAGCGCCCCTTTTATTTTTTCTGTATTTTTATGCTTCGCGCTTCCTTTGGTAGAGAAAGATAGTAATGCAACTCTCGGATTGGACTTTAAAAGGGCTCTACAAGATTGACTGGCAGCTATTGTTATATCTACCAGTTCGCTTTCATTAGGTTCTATAATAAGGCCACAATCTGCATAGATCATAGGTTCATACAATTTTGGAAAAATTAAAAAACAGCTCGAGACTGTATTAACGCTGGTAGCTTTTCCAATTACCCATAATGCTGTTTTTACGACACTAGATGTGGTCTCTACTGAGCCGCTCAAAGTTCCATCAGCGTATCCATTTTTTACAAGCAAAGCAGCATATACAAGATTTGATGCAACTTTTTTTTCGGCTTCAGTACTTGTTACACCCTTATGTTTTCTCAAATTATAAAAAGAATTTGAAAACTCTTCCTTCAATGGAGAAGTAATTGGATCGTGTAGTTCAATATGATCAGGTTTTGAACATGAGTACTTTTCAAGCCGTTCTTTAATTTTATCTGAGTTACCTACCAAAATTATTTTGGCTATGCCGAGGTTTACCGCTCTAACTGCCGCCTCAATCACTCTTGGTTCAGTGCCTTCACCGAGAGAAATTTTGAATGGGTTGGATCTGGTTATTTCCATAGCCAGATCCAATGGTCTTTTTTGACCCGGTTGCATTATTGCTTCAAACCACCTGTTCGCGCATATCTAAAGCGGAAACACCCGCAACTGCGACTGGTTTTTTCATTGCATCGCGACGAAAGGGTTCGCCAAGTTCTTGATTAATCATTGCTTCAATTAATGTCGTTTTTCCATTTTCCATTTGATCTGTGATCGCCGTGTGCAGTGCCTCGGTCAATTCGTCCATTGTTTTTGCGACGACGCCTTGTAGGCCACAGGCTTTGGCAATTCCAGCATACGAAACCTGAGTATCCAATTCTGTGCCAACAAAGTTGTCGTCGTACCAGAGTGTTGAGTTACGTTTCTCAGCACCCCATTGATAGTTTCGGAAAACAATCTGTGTTATGGCTGGCCACTCTTTCCTCCCTATTGCAGTTAATTCATTTACAGCTATTCCAAAGGCACCGTCTCCTGAAAAACCAACGACTGGAACATCTGGTTTTCCGATCTTGGCACCAACCACTGATGGTAATCCATAACCACATGGACCAAAAAGGCCTGGTGCTAAATATTTTCTTGACTCATCGAATGTTGGATAAGCGTTTCCAATGGCGCAGTTATTTCCAATGTCGGAGGATATTATTGCTTCCTTTGGAAGCGCCGCTTGTATAGCTCTCCATGCTTTTCGTGGGGACATCCAGTCAGGTTTATCTGCTCGCGCTCTTTGGTTCCAGGTTGTGCCGGGATCATCTTCTTCATGGTCCATAGAACTCAATTGTTGTGCCCATCGGGATTTTATTCCTGCGATCTTCTGTTTTCTTTCATCTCGCTCGAACTCCCCAGCAGTTTCAGATAGCTTAGATAGGATTTTGTTCGCTACCAGTGCGGCGTCACCAATGATACCTACACTCACCTTCTTAGTTAAACCAATTCTGTCGGGGTTTATATCTACCTGAATTATTTTTGCGTCTTGTGGCCAATAATCGATCCCGTAGCCTGGTAGTGTAGAAAATGGGTTTAATCTTGTTCCCAAACATAAAACAACATCAGCATCTTTGATCAATTCCATTGCAGCCTTGGACCCATTGTATCCTAACGGACCAGCAAATAGTGGGTGTGAACCAGGAAATGCATCATTGTGTTGGTACCCAACACATACTGCTGCATCCAAGCGCTCGGCGAGCGCTTTTGATGCATCTATCGCTCCTTCAGACAAAACAACTCCGGCTCCGTTCAAGATTATGGGATTTTTCGAAGAAGATAACATTTCTGCAGCCTCCGAAATCGCATTATCGCCACCGCTTGGGCGCTCGAATTCAACCATAGCTGGAAGATCAATGTCTATTACTTGGGTCCACATATCGCGGGGTATATTGATTTGAGCTGGAGCAGAGGCGCGTTTTGCGTTCATTATAACACGATTGAGAACTTCAACTATACGAGTTGGATCTCGAACTTCCTCTTGGTAAGCAACCATGTTCTCAAATAATTTCATTTGTTCAACCTCTTGGAAACCACCTTGTCCTATGGTTTTATTTGCAGCTTGAGGTGTTATTAAAAGAAGGGGTGTGTGGTTCCAGTATGCCGTTTTAACTGCAGTAACGAAGTTTGTAATGCCTGGTCCATTTTGAGCAATCATTATGGCCATTTTACCAGTTGCTCTGGTGTATCCATCTGCCATCATTCCAGCAGAGCCTTCATGAGCACAATCCCAAAAATTAATACCTGCCGCGGGAAATAAGTCCGAAATTGGCATAAACGCGGAGCCAATGATGCCGAAAGCATGCTTTATTCCATGAGCCTGAAGCACCTTTATAAACGCCTCTTCCGTAGTCATTTTCATATTTTTTCTCCTAAAAATTTGATATTATTGTAACAACTAGCGCAATTTTTTTGGTAGGCATTGTATGCATTTCTGGTATTTCAAAGTTGATCCTTAATCGTATTCATCCAAATATCTTGGAAAGGGATTTATCTACTGCGTCAGTAATTTGGTCGATATCATCTGGTGTTGCTATAAGTGCTGGACTAAAACATAACGTATTGTTTAGGCCAGGAAGTGAGCGATTGGTTGCCCCAATCAACACACCCTGAGCCGCGCAGTCTGCTACAACAGCCTGAACTAATTTTTCATCCTCAGGTTCTTTTGTTTTGCGATCTTTTACCAGTTCAGCTCCACAAAATAATCCTGCGCCGCGCACATCTCCAATGACGGCATGTTTTTCCATTAGACAAGTAAGGTTGTCGATCATACGAGTACCCATATTGACTGTATTCTCCAACAAATTTTCATCCTCAATTATTCGCATGTTTTCGATAGCTGCTGTCGGTCCAGCGGTACATCCACCAAAGGTAGAAATATCCCTGAAATAATTCATTTTGTCGCTCGGATTATCTTTAAAACTATCAAAAACTTCTTCTGTGGTGACCAAACATGCAATTGCAGCATAGCCTGATGCTACGCCCTTTGCCATAGTAACCATATCTGGTTTAACTCCATAGTTTTGATATCCAAACCATTTGCCTGTTCTGCCCAGTCCGCATACAACTTCGTCAATGTGGAGAAGTATATCGTATTTTTGGCATATTTCCTGAACGCGATCCCAATAGCCCTCTGGAGGAGTGATCACTCCGCCTCCTGCTGTTACGGGTTCAAGGCATAACCCACCCACTGTATCGGGGTCTTCTGCTAAAATAACTTCTTCGATCGCATCGGCTGCACGCCTCCCATATGCTTCGCCGGTCAAGTCCCATTGAGCCCTATATTCTAAGCAATGGGGTACGCGGATGAAACCTGGGGTGAACGGTCCATATTGAGCGTTCCGTTCGTCCTGCCCACCGGCTGAGAGTGCCGCTATTGTTGTTCCATGATAATCGCGATCTCTGTAAAGTATTTTGTGTTTTCTACCGCCATATTTTTTATGAGCAATCTGGCGGACCATTTTAAAAGCTTTTTCGTTCGCTTCAGACCCTGAATTGCAATAATAAACTCGGGATAATCCAGGCATCTTCTCAACTAGTTTTTCAGCAAACAAAGCGCCAGGTACTGATCCGGCTGCTCCAGCAAAGTAGTTCAACTTTAGCAATTGATCGCGCACAGCATTTGCTATGCTTTCTCTTCCATATCCGACGTTAACTGTCCACACAGCCCCTGAAACTCCGTCAATATGTTCTTTGCCATTTTGATCCCAAACACGTATACCTTTTCCTTCAACGATGATCCTTGGTTCACCGGTTTCGAAAGGTTTATGCTGTATTAAATGGTGCCAGATGTGAGCCCTATCGGCCTCCACAACATGACTAATGTCGTTTTGATTCAAAGTGCCGTCCATGAGAATACCTTGTTTTTGAGTTGCCTTGGATAAACAATATTATAAAGGCTAAAACATTTTTTAAAATACGTCCAGAAATATACCTACCGTGTGGCCAGTTGTTTCATTTTGCCGCGGCAAAACATAAAAGTGATGACCAACTTAATGACATTCGACACACTACATAAAAACAAAAAAAATTGTAAAACATTATTTACAAAACGCATTAAAGTAATAATTGCTTGTTCATATGGATTGCTTTTTACGTTTGGCTTCATAACTATGTTTTGTTAAGTCTTTCTATTTAGCCCTATTGTGGGAGTATTAGCTTGAGCACAATTCCAAACTTAAATCAGGCTGAGCCTATACCAGAGTCAGCGCGTCCTGATATAGAAAACTTATTATCAACAGGTGATTTATTCCGTTACACCAATGAGCAATCGGCTGTATTTAACTTGGAACAAAATTTTGCTAAAAAGATTGGTGCGTCGTATGCGTTGGCCGTATCTTCATGTTCATCAGCTTTGTTTCTAGCATTAAAAACCTTAGGTCTTCCTGAAAACTCAAGGGTACTGATCCCAGCATTTACATTTGGAGCTGTACCATCTGCAGTAGTGCATGCAAATTGTATTCCTGTACTGTGCGAATGTGGGTCGGATTATCGTATCGATCTAGATGATTTTTTGGCTAAACTTCAACTTGTGGATGCCGTGCTAATCAGCCATATGCGTGGCCATACTTCCGATATGGATAAAATTCTATCCAACTGTGAGAGATTCGGCGTGCCGATAATTGAGGATGCGGCCCATTCATTAGGCACGACTTGGCGGGGTAAAAATATTGGTACTTTCGGAAAGCTTGGTTGTTTTTCATTCCAATCTTACAAATTATTAAATTCTGGTGAAGGCGGTATGTTGATTACAGATGATCCAGAATTTTTTGCTAAAGCTGTTGTGATGTCTGGTGCTTACGAGCATAATTGGGAGAAGCATAATGGCGAAAGAAAGTTTTTTGAAAAATGGCAAAATCATTTACCACTTTACAACATGAGATTGAATAACCTGTCTGCTTTACTTGTAGACGCACAACTACCCTACTTGGATGAAAGAATAGATAATGGACGCCGTAATCACGATATTACTGCGCAAAAGCTGGGTTATAGCGAATGGATACATGTACCCAAAAAATTTGAGCATGAAGCTCGTGCTCCAGACTCAATACAATTTAACCTTGTTGGCTTGACATCGCTAGAAGTAGATCAGTTTTGTGATCTGGTAAATATAATGGGCGTCAAGCTTCAAATTTTTGGCAAATCAAAAGATAATGCCAGGGCATTTTGGAATTGGGATTTTTTACCAGAGAGATACAATTTGCCAAAAACACGAGCAATGCTGATGAGCGCTTGCGACGTCCGGCTTCCAGCTCGGCTAAAAGTCGATGATTGTAAAAATATTGCAGATATTATCTTAAAAGCTTTAAGGCAAGTTAAAAATAATATGGCTGCTTAATTAGTAAATTGAAAAAAAACAATCTGATGTTGTTTTTTCAAATAAATATTACTTAGAATTTATTATTTTTAGGAAAGCCTCTGGGGGCCATACGTCCGGCACTCGCTCTTTTTGCAGTCCAATCCGCTAGGTTTGACTCACTTCGCGTTCTGCCCGCGGGATCTAGCCAAGATAGCCCGTCTGAAAGATCGAAAGTAGTTATATCTGACAAGCCCCCATCTTTATATTTTTGTAATCTTACACCTTTCCCTCTAGCCATTTCTGGCAGCTCAGAAATTGGAAAGATTAAAACTTTTCTATTTTCTCCGACTACGGCAATATGATCGCCATTAATATTGCAACAGACTTTTGCTAAGGAATTATCCTTTACGTTAAGGATTTGCTTTCCGCTCTTGGTTTGAGCAATTACGTCGTCATGTCGGACGATAAAACCATCTCCAGCCGACGAAGCAAGTAGTAGTTTTTGGCCAGGAATATATGGTAGTATATTTATTATTTTGGCTTCGTCGGGGATATCCACCATTAGCCTAATAGGTTCCCCCATTCCCCGTCCCCCCGGTAGATTAGAAGCCATTAGTGTGTAAAATCGACCATTAGATCCTAATGCCAAGAGTTTATCAGTGGTTTGAGCGTGAAAAATGATTCCGCGACCATCGCCATCTTTGAACTTTAACTCTCTGTCCAGATCTATGTGGCCATTCATAGCTCGGATCCACCCCATGCTAGAGCAAACTACTGTTATTGGCTCTCTTTCAATCATTGCCTCTATCGGCACCTCTTCGAACTCCTGTAACTCTGCAAAGTCAGTCCGTCTTGCGCCTGTTACAAAATTTTGGCCAAACTGTTTTTTTGTTCTGCGAATTTCTTCAGCAATTTTATTCCACTGTCGGCTTGTATCGGCGAGCAAATCTTCTAAGTTTGCTCTTTCTTCCATCAAGCTATCCCGCTCTTTAACTAATTCTACTTCTTCTAATCTACGAAGAGAGCGTAGTCGCATGTTTAAAATTGCCTCAGTTTGTGCCTCGCTTAGTTCACCCTCGATTGAGACATCAGGTCTTATGTAATCTAGTTCATCTTTAGCGCGTTCGTGCTTTTTTCCCCAGTCTTCGGACATAAGCGCTAATTTGGGGTTTTCATCGTATCTAATAATATCAATTACGCGATCCAAATTGAGAAAAGCTATTAAAAGACCCTCTAATATTTCCAGTCTAATATCTATTTTGTTTAACCGGAAGTTGGATCTACGTTTTAAAATATTACGCCTGTGATCTAGAAAAGCTCTTAGCACTTCATTCAAATTACAAACTTTTGGTACTAGGCCGTCTATGAGGACGTTCATATTAAGGGAAAAGCGAACTTCAAGGTCTGAAATCTTGAATAAGGTCTCCATTAAAATGTTTGGATCTACATTTTTGCTTTTTGGTTCCAGTATTATGCGAACATCTTCCGCACTCTCATCTCGAACATCTTCTAATATTGGTATTTTTTTTGTTTGAATTAGCTCTGCAATTTTCTCAATCAGTTTTGATTTTTGGACTTGATATGGAATTTCTGTAACTAATATTTGCCATTGCCCTCGTCCTAAATCTTCAATAAAATAACGCGCTCTCAGTCGAAATGAACCCCTGCCACTTTTGTAAGCATTAAGTATATTTTCATAAGGCTCAACAATAGTACCACCGGTTGGAAAGTCTGGGCCGGGAATGTACTGTAACAGTGTTTCTACGCGAGCGTCGGGGCGTTTTATCATGTGGATACACGCATCACAAAGTTCCGAAATATTGTGAGGTGGTATATTAGTCGCCATGCCTACTGCGATTCCGCTTGATCCATTTGCAAGTAAGTTAGGAAAACTGGCAGGTAAAACTATAGGTTCAGACAAAGTTCCGTCATAATTTTCTCTGAAGTCTACAGCATTTTCGTTTAATCCTTCGAGTAAAGCCTCAGCTACCGTAGTCATCCTTGCTTCAGTGTATCTGCTAGCGGCTGGGTTGTCGCCGTCTATATTCCCAAAATTACCCTGCCCATCGACAAGTGGGTATCTAACGTTAAAATCTTGGGCTAGCCTTGCCATCGCGTCATATATGGCTGCATCTCCGTGGGGATGATAATTACCCATAACATCACCGCTTATTTTAGCAGATTTGCGAAATCCACCGCTCGCGGTAAGTTTCAATTCGCGCATAGCATAAAGAATGCGTCTATGAACTGGTTTTAAGCCATCTCTTGCATCAGGAAGTGCTCTGTTCATTATTGTCGAAAGAGCGTAGGTTAGATATCGTTCACCGATAGCGCGGCCAAGCGGTTCGGCTAGAATACTTTTATCGCTCAAGTCATCTGATCTTTCACTCATGATTTGTTTGATAAACAAGCTTGACAATGGGGTAAAGGAGAAGACTGATGAATTCAAAATTTTTTTCGAATATTTTTGGATGCATTTTCTTAATCTTGAAACTTATGAAAGGTTTGCTTAATGGATAGGTCTATTCTCATCACAGGTTGTTCTTCAGGAATTGGTTATGATGCTGCACATGGTCTAAAAGCAAGAGGGTGGAGAGTATTTGCAACTTGCAGAAATGAGCTTGACTGTGAGAACCTACGTAACGAAGGCTTGGAAAGTGTTCAGTTGGATTATGACGACACTTCCTCGATTCAGTCTGCTGTTAAATATATTTTGCGTGAGAACAATGGTGTCTTGGGTGCTTTGTTTAACAATGGAGCTTTTGCATGCCCAGGCGCCTTAGAAGATCTTCCGCGAGATGCTCTAAGGGCAATATTTGAAACTAATCTTTTTGGTTACCATGAATTAACAAGAGAAATTATTCCCATTATGAGATCTCAGGGATATGGAAAAATAATTAACTGTTCATCAGTCCTAGGTATCGTGCCTTTGAGATGGCGCGGTGCTTACAATGCGACAAAATTTGCTCTGGAGGGTCTCACGCAAACACTTAGACTTGAAATGCGAGATACTCCGGTTGAAGTGATATTAATTAACCCCGGTCCTGTTACTTCTAAAATTCGGGAAAATTCTATACCACATTTCGAAAAATGGATTGACTGGGAGAATTCAGTAAGAGCAGAACACTACAAACAAACGTTAATTGGTCGTCTTAGGCAAAAAAGTAATATTAATAAATTTGAACTTCCTGCATCAGCAGTAACAAAAAAACTTGTTTTAGCATTAGAGAGTCAAAAACCAGCACCTTCCTACTACATAACTAAACCAACTTATTTCATGGCTCTGATGCGTCGGATATTACCAACTAGTTGGTTGGAGAGTTTGCTAGCCAAGATTTAATTTATTTATGTGAGCATAACTGTTAACTTTTGCTAAATTACAACTAGGTTCGAGGTAACAAAGCAATATCTTAGGAAACTTCATGTCTCAAGACCCTTTATTCATTCTCGTTATACTTTCTATGGCAGTTGTTCTCATTGTTCTAATGATTGGAATTGGTGGTTTTGGAAAAGGAGGTGAATTCAATAGAAAATATGCAAATAGACTAATGCGGTTAAGAATACTTGCTCAGTTTTTAGCGGTGGCAATAATTTTGTTATTTGTATATTTGAGTGGATCGAGGGGATAAAGATGGTCACAATAAACAAAGTTTATACAAAAACCGGGGATGATGGTAAGACGTCTCTGGGAAATTTTGAACGTGTAGCCAAATATGATTTGCGGGTTGAGGCTTATGGGACGGTTGATGAGTTGAATTCTCACCTTGGAATGGCAAGGCTTGTATCCACAGGAGATATGGCCGCCAAATTATTATCCATTCAAAATGATCTTTTTGACTTAGGTGCAGATTTGTGCAGACCAAATATGGATTTGGATGGAGATGCTGAATATGATGTTTTGCGCATAGTCCAGTCGCAGGTCGAGAGACTTGAGCAGGAAATTGACGCTATGAACGAGCCAATTGCACCGCTAAAGACATTTATTTTGCCAGGAGGAAGCCAACTCGCTGCGCATCTCCATGTTTGTCGTACCGTCGCCCGACGAGCGGAACGTTTAGCTGTCGAGCTGGCATTTCATGATCACGTAAATCCAGAGGCAACCAAATACTTGAACCGACTGTCAGATTGGTTTTTTGTAGCATCTCGAGTCGCAAATAATAATGGATCTGATGATTTAAAATGGGTTCCCGGGGCAAATCGATGAGAATTGACGTGACTTTTTGGTATTTGAAATTGAAATAAAATAATGTTACGCGACGTCGACCGTTAATGAGTCGACGCTTTTCCGCTATTTACTTAAGTTTTACTTTGATAGGACTTATTAAGGAAAGTTAGGCTATCAGTGTAACTTGCGAGACAAGGAGATAAATGATAATGAAGGTGCTTGTGCCTGTCAAAAGAGTGATTGACTATAATGTCAAAGTACGCGTCAAATCGGATGGTGCGGGTGTTGATCTAGCAAATGTAAAAATGTCGATGAACCCTTTCGATGAGATTGCCGTAGAAGAAGCAATAAGACTCAAAGAGGCGGGAAAAGTCGATGAAGTAGTAGTCGTTTCTATTGGCGTAGAAAAAGCGCAAGAAACCTTACGAACTGCATTGGCTATGGGTGCAGATCGTGCGATTTTGGTTGTAGCAACTGATGATGTACACAACGACATAGAGCCGTTGGCTGTGGCGAAGATACTTAAAAATATAGTTGAAAAAGAAGAGCCAGGGATAGTTGTTTGTGGTAAACAAGCAATAGACAATGACCTCAATGCGACCGGGCAAATGCTTTCAGGTTTATTAGGATGGTCTCAAGCGACTTTTGCTTCAGAACTAAATATTGACGGTGACAGAGCCATAGTAACAAGAGAGGTTGATGGTGGTCTTCAAACAATAAAGGTCAACCTACCAAGCGTTGTGACAGTCGATTTGAGGTTGAACGAGCCTAGGTATGCTTCTTTACCAAACATAATGAAAGCAAAGAAAAAGCCATTAGATATTTTTACGGCTGAGGACTTGGGTGTTGACGTTTCGGCTCGTTTAAAAATTACAAATACTGGAGAGCCTGAAGCGCGAGCTGCAGGTATCAAAGTTGGTTCTGTGGATGAACTAGTAGAAAAACTTAAGGAAATGGGAGCAGTATGATGGCAGTTCTAATTCTTGCTGAATTAAATGGGAATGAGTTATCTGAAGATGCAACAGCAAAAGCAATTTCTGCAGCCAAAGGTCTAGGAGATGTTCACGTTCTTTGCGCCTCATCTAGCTGCTCGAGTGCTTCAACCTCAGCAGCAAAATTAAACGGTGTGGATAAAGTATTGTGTGTTGACAGTGAGGTGTTTGGCAATGGTATGGCTGAACCAATTGCGGATTTAGTCGTTTCAATCTCTGGTGATTATAAGCATATTATGGCGCCAGCAACAAACTCGGCAAAAAATATACTACCCAGAGTAGCTGCGCTTTTGGATGTGATGGTAATCACAGATATTACTAGGGTAATCGATTCTAACACTTTTGAGAGACCTATATACGCAGGAAATGCAATTCAAACGGTTGAATCATCTGACCACATAAAGGTTGTTTCAGTTCGTACTGCTAACTTTGAAGCAGTTGATACATCTGGCAACGCCACTATTGAGAATATAGACTCCAAAGTTACTTCCTCGCTCTCTGAATGGATGGAAGATAAAGTAGCAGCCTCTGATAGGCCTGAATTAACATCTGCTGGTGCCGTCGTATCGGGTGGAAGAGGCATCGGGTCTGACGTTGATTTTGCAATGATTGAAAAACTTGCCGATAAGCTGGGAGCAGCTGTCGGAGCATCACGAGCTGCTGTCGATAGTGGATATGCTCCTAATGACTGGCAAGTAGGGCAAACTGGTAAAGTAGTAGCTCCTGATTTATACGTTGCGGTTGGTATATCTGGAGCGATCCAGCACCTTGCAGGAATGAAAGACAGTAAAGTGATAGTGGCAATCAATAAAGATGAAGAAGCGCCAATTTTTCAAGTTGCTGATTTGGGTCTAGTGGCTGACCTTTTTGAAGCTGTACCATCTCTTACGGATAAGCTCTAATTATAGGTTTCCCCAATGTTTGGTAAAGCTCACAAGTGTGAGCTTTACGTATTATATCTTGGTGACTATTCGATAATTTTAGCGACGACGCCTGATCCGACTGTACGTCCGCCTTCTCGAATAGCAAACCTTAGTTTTTCTTCCATTGCGATAGGCGCTATCAGCTCGACAGTGAACTTCAAGTTGTCGCCCGGCATAACCATTTCAGTTCCGCTTGGTAATACTACAGTCCCAGTTACGTCAGTCGTACGGAAGTAAAATTGAGGACGGTAATTTGCAAAGAATGGCGTATGTCTTCCGCCTTCATCTTTAGTTAAAATATACGCCTCTGCCTCAAACTTGGTGTGAGGTGTAACTGAACCTGGTTTACACAAAACTTGACCACGCTCAACGCCATCACGGTCAATACCGCGAAGTAACGCACCAATGTTGTCACCTGCTTCACCACGATCAAGTAGTTTGCGGAACATTTCAACACCAGTACAAGTTGTTTTTGATGTATCACGAATGCCAACGATT
>MDTD01128911.1_pt1 | contig 18356 bp, 26 predicted proteins | sample 811221 | NCBI WGS metagenome assembly MDTD01 (sample SAMN05326646, study PRJNA326480) | marine metagenome | isolation source: seawater | place: Pacific Ocean: South West | collected 2011 | reverse complement strand
GATAAGAACTGTGTCTCCTAAGCAGGCCACTAACCTAGGAGCAGACTATCTAGTTATTGGAAGAACTATTACACAGAGCAATGATCCTGTTCAAGCACTTATAGATATTAAGGAAAGCATATGAAGATTAGATTTTATCAAAAGTTAGACAAAGGCAGATGGCTAGGTTTTATGATTGCTATTGTTGCCGCATATGTTTTATCAGATGCTAATACAGATACACAAGCACTAGGATGGGGAATGGCTTGTATTAGTTGTTCAATGTGGATTTACTTTGCAATGAAAGATAAAGATATTCCAAGAGCATGTATGGAGTTAATGTATATGTTGTTAGCGATGAGAGCAGTTTATAATTGGATGGTAGGTTGAGACGTATATTAAAAACTTGTAGTTGGCAAGCACTAGGCGTAGTTTGGTTTATGAGTTATGCTTTAGTTACAGGAGGAGACCTTTGGTATACATTAGGTTTGTCCCTCACAAGTATTCCTGCAGGTGCTATAATGTTTTATTGTCATGAATGGATATGGGATAAAATTAAATGAAACTTGGTATAGCAGGATACGGTTATGTAGGTAAAGCACACGAGTTAATTTTCGAACCTTATCATGAAATTATAATAAGTGATCCTAAGAAAGGACACTACGGAGATTTACGTCATGCTGATGCAATAATTGTATGTGTCAGTACCCCTAGCAGTGAAAACGGATTTTGCGATGTCAACAATGTTATGGATGTAATAGATGATGGTCCTGATGTCCCCTACTTAATTAAAAGCACACTATCTATAGAAGGTTGGAACCTTATAAACGAATATTGCAAAAATACAGAAATATGTTATTCGCCAGAGTTTCTTCGTGCGGCACATTGGAAAACAGATATAAGAACGCAAGATCAAATGTACGTTGGAGGTAGTGATACAAACTTTTGGGCAGAATTATATATAGATGCACTAGGGCCTGTAAGTGTTACTCCAGGTGATCCTAAAGAACTAATTGCGGCCAAGCAATTAAGAAACAGTTTTCTAGCATTAAAAGTATCTTACTTTAATCAAGTAAAAGATTTTTGTGATGCACAAGAAATTGACTTCGAATCAGTACGTAAAGTTATAACAGATGACAAAAGAATTAATCCTAGTCATAGTTTAGTTTCACGTAATGCACGTGGGTATGGAGGACACTGTCTTCCTAAAGATGTCACTGCAACCATAAGGTCTGCTCAGGTTGTTAAGGCAAATATAAGTATTCTAGAAGAAGCAGACGTTTACAACCAAAAGGTTAGAAAGGGTATAACTTGAAGATGAAAATCATTACAGGAAATGCTAATCCTAAATTAGCAGAAGAGATTGCAGAAAACACTTTTGCAACTCTAGTTCCAGCAACAGTATCTGCTTTTGCTGACGGTGAATCTAGTGTAGAGTTTATGGAAAATATCAGGGGTGAAGATGTTTTTATAATCCAAAGCACATGTAGTCCTGTTAACGACAGTCTAATGGAATTGTTAATAATGATAGATGCGGCTCGTAGGTCTAGTGCAAGTAGAATTACTGCGGTTATTCCTTATTATGGTTATGCCAGACAAGATAGAAAAAGTGCAAGTCGTACACCAATAACCGCAAAGTTAGTTGCAAATCTGCTTACAAAAGCAGGAACAGATAGAATTTTAACAATGGATCTTCATGCTGGTCAGATACAAGGTTTCTTTGATATTCCTGTAGATGATCTTACCAGCAGGGTGGTCTTTGCAAAAGATATTAAAAAAACAATAGGTATTATAGATGATCCTGAAGTAGAGCAAATAGGCACAGTATTTGTATCTCCTGATGCTGGCGGTGTTGTTCGTGCAAGAAAGTTTGCAGACATGTTTAATGGAGATATAGCAATAGTTGACAAACGTAGACCAGAAGCAGGCAAGTCTGAGGTAATGAATTTAATAGGAAGTGTAAAAGGTAAACATGCTATATTGGTAGATGATATTGTAGATAGTGGTGGCACATTATGTAATGCCGCAAAAGCAATTATGGATGCAGGTGCGGCCAGTGTCAGGGCATATATTACACACGGAGTGCTTTCAAATGATGCATGTCAAAAAGTAGAGAAGAGTGTGCTTGATGAATTAGTTGTAACAAACTCTATTCCTAATCGCTGTCCTAAGAATTGCAAAAAGACAAGACAAGTCAGTGTAGCACCTTTATTCGGAGAAGCAATTAGAAGAGTTACAAATGAGGAGTCTGTTAGCAGTCTTTTTGTGTAATGTGGGATATTTGGTCAGCACTTTTGTTTTTGATTATCGCTTGTCCTATATCATTATTGATAATGGGTTTACTAGGTTGGGCGGATTCAAAACAACAAGATAAAAAAATAAAGGACAATAGCAATTAATGATACGTGTAGGAATAAACGGCTTCGGTAGGATAGGTAGATGCGTTGCACGACACATCCTAGATGAAAGAAACGATTTAGAACTTATAAAAATAAATGCAACAGGTGATTATGATTCAAACAGTCATCTTCTACATTATGATAGTATTCATGGAAGATGGCAAGGAAAATTAAATGACAATATACGTTGGACTCATACAAGAGATATTAACGAATGTAATTGGGAAGGTTGCGATGTTGTTTTAGAATGTACAGGAGCGTTCAATGATCGTAGAACTTATGCACATATAGTTAACGGAGCAACTAGGGTATTGATAAGTGCTCCTGCTAAAGACGTAGACTTTACATCAGTTTACGGAGTTAACCATGATGAAATAAAACCAGAGCATAAAATTATTAGCAATGCTAGTTGCACAACAAATTGTCTTGCTCCTATGGCAATGGTATTACATAGAGAGTTTGGAATTAAACGAGGCGTAATGACGACTGTTCATAGTTATACAGGCGACCAAAGCACAGTTGATCGAAGACATAAAGATCCTTATCGTGCAAGAACAGCAGGTATGAGTATGATACCTACAAGTACAGGTGCAACAAAAAACATAGGTAAAATTATTCCAGAACTAGATGGCAAACTGACGGGCAGTGCAATAAGAGTTCCAACTGCTAATGTTAGTTGTGTAGACTTTACGTTTCAATCAGAAACTAAACTTACTAAAGATGAACTTAATGAAGCATTTGAAACTTATGCTAGTTTATATCTTAATGGAGTGTTAGGTTATGAAACGCAACCATTAGTAAGTATAGACTACAATCATACTGCTGAAAGTTGTATTATTGCCGCAGATCAAACACAAGTAATTGACAAGCATATGGGCCGAGTATTAGGCTGGTATGATAACGAATGGGCATTCAGTTGTCGTATGGCTGACACTGCCGCTTACATAGGATCTTTATAAAATGAATATCAATATAACTACCTACCCGACTGGCCGAAGTCCAGAGAACAAATTCTTTTTTGGAAAGAAAACAAAGTGCTTAGACATGTCAAGACCTAAGTATCATAAGATAGGAGTAGAAGCAGACTTCAAAGATTTTCATGACATAATGTATGAACTAGAATACAATCATAATCTTGTTTTTTACACAAGTGGTTTGTGTTTTAGGGTAGAAACAAATGATGACAGACATGCACAATTTGTACGTAATATGTTTACAGTTGAAGATAACGGATTAGAACATACAGCCGATTGGACTATATTGCATAACACAGATTTAGAAGTTCCAGATCCAAAAATATTTGTACATCTTGATGAACAGATAATGTTGATAGCAGGCACAACATTTTTAGGAGAAATTAAGAAAGGTGTGTTTGGTATTATAAGTTTTGTCACTCCAAGACAAGATGTTCTTCCAATGCATTGCTCTGCCTTTACATATAACAATACAACTAATCTTATGTTTGGATTAAGTGGTACAGGCAAAACTACACTGAGTAGTGATCCAGACTACCAACTTATAAGTGATGACGAAGTGTTATGGCAACATGATGGCATACAAATGATAGAAACAGGATGTTATGCAAAATCAGAAGGACTATCACCAGAAACTCATAAAACAATATTTGATGCAGTAGAACTAGCAAAAAGTAAAAATACTTTAGTAATAGAAAATCCTCAAGCGGCAAATGCAAGGCTTAGTTATCCTATCAGTTGTGTAGAAAATTCTTATCAGAAACCACAACAATTTGAACACCCTAACAATATATTTTTCTTAACAATGGATGCTAAGGGTGTGTTTCCTCCAGTAAGTGAAATCAAAGGCAATACTATAAAACGTTTTTTTGAAACAGGATACACAAGTCAAATGCCAGGTACAGAAGCAGGCACTGAAGAAATAAAACCTTTGTTTAGTCCTTGTTATGGATCTCCGTTTATGCCAAGGGCAGTAAAAGTGTACAGTGATTTGCTAATGGATAAGATAGATGCTAACGATTGTAATGTATATCTAATTAATACAGGCATGGACAGAGACGGATATAGATTTGGATTAGAATTTACTCGTAATTGTGTAAAAGATGCAATCAAAGAAGGTGCACCAGATAATAGTGACGCCTGCTTAGAAATATTAGAAGAACTTATTAATCAAGGTTAGCAATATGACTTATGTATGCAGTCATTGAATGATCGCCAAAATTATCTATTTTGCCCTTTTTAATTCCCATCCACATACCACGCAAACGATCTTTGAATCTTTGCCAAGCAGTTGGATTTCTATACTTACCATAGGCATTTAGATAGTGTTCATCTCCATGATGCACATAGCCCATTAATGCCAATGGAACTCTACAAACTATATCATTATTGTTTACCCATCTGTGATGTGTAATATGCAGACTATTGCAATATCCTCTCCAACCTACTCTTGGTGAACCAAAAGTATAAAGTTCGATGGGATTGTTCAAGTCAACATTGTGTTTACAACGTGAAGCCATTATTGTTGCCATAGCCGCACCTAAACTATGTCCACAAAACCATAATTTTTTGTTTAGGTTTGCTTTGCGTTGAATATCTTCTTGCACCATAGGCCATAGTTCATCTACTTCTGCTTTGAATCCTCTATGAACTCTACTTACAGTTTCAGCCATTACAGGTAATGCTTTTAAATCTGCTTTAATATCATTAAATTCGTTCGGTTGTGTACCACGACATGCAATTACTATATCAGTTTTGTTCATAAAACGATATGCTTGCGCCCCATCTTTATCATAAAATTCCACAGTAGTGAACCCTAATTTCTTTGCTTGACCTTTTGCTTTTTTTATGTTACTATAAGCAATACTTGAAAGTTTAGCAAATAATAGGGATCGCTCTTTGAAATTCAGTTTATCAATTGACATATGCCCATCTCCTAAGTTTACAAAACTATTTATTCTAACGCTAAATACTGTATCGGAGTAACTAATGAAAAAACGTACTAGAAGCATATTGCAAGAATTGAACACAGTTGGGCGTTCACGTAGGCATAACGATCATTTGATAGAAGCAACAGGCAATAATATTATTGAAAGTGCTATAAATCTTTTGAATAGAATAGCAGAAACTTATGATGATGCTACTGCAAACGAACTAGAACGTAGGTTTTTGAATAGCATTAGGACAGGAGACCCACGTAAGTTTAAGCGAGTGATGTCAAAAGTAATGGAATCAAAAAATGAAAATAAATGATTTACTAAACGAAGGGCCGAAAAAGTCTAAGAAGTCAACAAGTAAAGATAGCGATTCCTGGGTAAAAAAGGCAGACGACTATGTGCGTGGCAGTTTTCCTATGAAAGCAATACAAACATTACAAGGCGTGGTTGGTACTAGAGGACCAGACGAAAAACCGTCAATTGATAAAAAGAAAAAGACAGTCAAAAAAACAAGGATGGTTACTAAAAAAGCAGATGGTAAAAACCAACAAGTACAAAGTAGAAACGATAAAATAAATCCAAACAAAATTCCTTCAGTAGCAGGATTTACTAAAGATGAAGTTGGATACACATATGCCAAAGATAAAGATTTGTGGGTGCCTAACAATGGTTCACAGCCTATCCCAGGTAAACAAGGTGCGTTGATATATAACAAATTACCAGACAAAGCACGTTACTATGTAAAAGAAAATATAGTACTGGAAGGTGGTAATATTTTTCCAGGCACAGCAGACTTTGATCAAAAAATTATACCAGCCATGATGAAACAGATTAATGGTGTAATGACAAAAGCAGGAGTTAAAGCATTACCAATTGGATCTGGAGCAACACCTACACCAGGAAAAATGAGTGGTGATTTAGATATGATAGCAGATGCAGGAAAATTAATTAAAAGATTCAAAGCGCCAGATGTAAAAACTGCAAAAATAGAATTAGAAAAAATGTTTCAACAAGCAGGATTTGAAACTAAGAAGACAGGACAAATTGTACATGTAAAAACTACTGTGGGAGATAAACCTCAGCAAGTTGATATAATGGTTGTTGACAATGGAGAAACTGCAAGTAAGTTTCATGTTCACGACTTGCCTAAAGGTTCTCCTTACAAAGGTATACATAAACAAATAATGATTGCAGACCTAGCAAAAGAAAAAGGATTTAAGTGGAGCCCTTACAAAGGTTTAGTCAACAGAGATACAAATGAACTTGTAAGTAACGACTTAGATAATATTGCAAAGCAATTGATAGGTGCAAATGCAACTGCAAATGATCTAGGCTCAGTTGAAAGTATTTTAGCAAAGATGCCGCAAGCAAAAGAAATTGTAGACAAGTACGAAGCAGACCCAAATAGTGCTTGGATGAAAAAGAAAATACAGCAAGAGAGCAACGAGATAATAGATGCGTTACGTAGAATTTAAAAATTATAAAAAAGGCAAAGCAGGACAACTTAAAGGTAAAGATGCTTTTAAGAAAAAAAGCAAACCTGGCGGTAATGAAACTCCACATCCAGCAAGAGGTAAACTTGTAGGAGAACACATTAATGAAGCCGATGCACGTATACAACATGCAGAAGACATAATATTTTTTCAGGGTAGTAAAGGAGCAATGCGTGTAATTGATTCTTTACGTTCAATGGCAGGAGGAGACCATAAAAATGTCACACTCAAATGGGACGGATCTCCCGCACTCATTTTTGGCCGCAATGAAAATGGAGAGTTCATATTTACAGACAAAAGCGGCTTTGGAAAGAAAGATGGAGTCGGAAGAGCCAAAAGTCCAGATGAAATTAAAAGCGAGTTGCTCAGTCGTTCAGGTGGCAAACTCAGAGATGATCCGGGCCGTATAGCCTTTGCAAATAAAATGGCAACTATATTTCCAATGTATCAAAAAGCAGTGCCAAAAGATCATAGAGGATTTTTTAAAGGTGATCTTTTATATTATACTAAACCAGAAATAAAAGACGGACACTATACATTCAAACCACAGACAGTAACATACAACATTGATGTCAAAAGTGATTTAGGTAAACGTATAGGCAAAAGCACAACAGGTATTGTAATACACAGAGAAGTTGATGCTGAAGGTAGAGAAGGTCCATTCAAGAACAAAGATATATTTAAAGGCAATGAAGTTTTTGTAGTTCCTAGTGTCACAACAGTGGCACCTGTTGAAGTAGATACAGCAGTATTGGATCGAACAGAAGCAGTTGTAAAACAAAATGCACAAGGACTAGATGCAATGCTTGACGAACCTAGTCTAAGAGCAAAACAATTAACAGATTTGCCTAAATTATTTTATGCTTACATCAATAGTAAAGTTGATACAGGTTTAGATAATTTAGGCGGAGACTTTGCTAAATGGTTGCAAACATCAAAAATCAGTGAAAAGAAGAAAGCAAATGTTCTAGCATATATAAAAGAGCATATGGCACACTTCAAAGCAATGTGGAATGTTGTAACTGCAATACAAAAAGCAAAGGACGATATTATTGCTAAGTTTGACAGTCAGGGCGGAGATGTCAAACAAACAATAGGTAATAAGCCGGGTGGTGAAGGGTATGTGTTAGCACATCCTGGAGGCGATATTAAATTAGTACCACGTAAAACATTCTCTGCCGCAAACAGAGCAGTAGAAAGATAAGGAAAATAAAATGAAAATGAACGACTTATTAGAAGGACCATACGATGTAGATCCAAAACTTATGCCGTATGTAAAAATGGGGCAAAAAATTGCTTCAGCATTAGAACCAGGAAGTGGGATTGAATGGGACGATGTAGAGTTTAATAAAGCGGCGGCACTAGGATCCGCATTTGGTAAACTAGGTTCTGCATTTGGACCTAAAACACCAGGAGCGGCATTGAAAGATGCAATGGTTGATGTTGACATGGCTAAGGCAATTATTGCTAAGGTAAAAAATGCAGATATCAAACCAGGAGCCGGTGTAAAAGATCCTGAGCCAGAAGATTCAGAAGAAGAATCAGTACAAGAAGCAAAGAAGTAATATAAATGGCTGAAAAGTTTACAGCAACTGAATGGGCAACTATGGAAGGTGGTCATAGTTTAGATGACATTTCTATAGATAAAAAGCCTTTTGCATTCATAAAAGATATACATGAAGCAAGGCTAACACGAAGTACAGGTAATTTAAAAAGCCTGTCCTATACAGATTGTTGCGAACGTTTATATCTTAGTGTATTGGTATTAGAAGCATTATCTCAATATTCTTTCTTTAGACGCACAGCAAATGAATATGCTAGAAGAACTACAGGATATGATACTTTTAAAGCATACAGAATGAATGGTACAGATTTGTACAACTTTGCATATTTTGTAAATGGCGATGATGATGCTATGAATAAACTTAAAGATCCAGGAGCGGCAAAAGCAATGAGGCAAAGAACAAACTTGCCTATCATGCAACTCAACGGATGGTTAAAAAGTCTTGCAAGTGGCGGTGTATATACACAAACTTCTGCCTTCCTTATCAGGTTAGAAGGTGCGTTAAATATTAGAAACACAGACTATAAAATTGTTAGAAGAAACCTTACAAGATATAGAGCCCTAAGCACAAAAGACAAACAAGACACAATTACAAGATTGCTTATTGCCGCAAGAGCAAAACTTAGAACAAGTGATCTTGTTGATGATTTAAGTAAATTAGCCGCAACAAACGACTTAGAAACTGCACGAGTAGTAGATAATGAACCTACAGTAAGTGTTCCGGATATTACTACAGATGCACGTGATTTAAGTTTATATAGATATGTAGTAGGCACTAATAATTTAATGCGTACTAAAAACTTCCTAAACCTTGCAAAACAAGGTAAAAGTGTGCCAGGACAATTCGTACAAGGCTATGTTCCGGCTATTAAAATGCTGGATGATATAGTAAAAGCCGGTCCTGCATACATAAATCTCCTAAGAGCACTGCATCAGAGAGCAAAAATGAGCCGTAAATAGGTGTTTTTACTCCTCTTTGGTAAATACATATAACAACTTCGTTAGAGTAAACGAAATTGGACATTAGAGAAAATAGGAGAATAAAATGTCAGCAGTAGCAAGAGTAAATCAAGACGGTCGTGATCACGGCGTCCAATACCAAACTTCAGATATGATTGCAGTCGAAATCGACGCAGGTGTATCTTTAGCGGCAAAAGACGGAATCGATGGAGCATTGGCTCAAATCGTTAGTGAGTTTTCACCGATCATTTATAAGTCTACAGGTACAGCAGGAAAAATCTTTGCAATCGTACACGGACATGGTCAAACAGCGGCTTCAATGACAGTTCGCTTACAGAACATGGGAACAGTAGACGGTGTAGATCTTTCATCACAAACAGTGGTTGCAAGAGATCTAGATGCGTTTGACGCAACATAAGATTTAATAATCTTTAACATTAAAAGGCTCAGTTTTTACTGGGCCTTTTTTTGTGGCCGATAAGTACTTGCATGGAACGATTTGATTTATACACCCTAGTTGATATTACCAAAACAAATGCACGTAGAGGTGAGGATAAACTAGCATATGGCCAACAACAAAACTATATGAGTATGATGCAAACGCTTGGTCTTAGGACAAATGTAGAAATTTCAAATCCAACATTTAAGAAGCAAAAAGCAACGGGTTTTGGTAGTAATTTTGCAAACAAAAATTTAAACGTATGGCATTGCGTGATCACTGTTGAACAAGACCAATCAACTAGTGAAGACATGATGAGAACAGATTTTGATATGGTTCCTATTGTTAAAAACCTTAACGAAAGTGCTAATTTAGAAGATGCGTTATTCTGCACATCAGACCCCAAAAAATGTAATATAATGTTTAAATATATCAAGGAAGATGATAAATACATTATATAAGGCAATCCATAAAAAACATTATACAGGCAAATTAGGCTAACTTAGAGTTTACTAATACCCTTTGAGCAAGGGATGAATGGAGAAGAAAAAAATGGCAACTGCCTTAGAACGTGAAAACCTAGAAGCACATGTAGACTTGTGCGAGCAAAGATATAAAAGTCTTGAAGGTAGACTAGACAAAATTGAGAAAAAGGTTTCACATATCCATGATGATATTACACGTGGTCAGCAATCAATGACTAAAGTAATAATTGGCGCAAGCGGCACTATTGTTGCAGGCTTGTTATCTACAATCGTAGTTATTTTACTAAACCTTTCCTAAACATAAATACAGTATGAACTTAAGAGAACTCATTACTGAACCCGTATCTGATGAATTAGTTGAAAAACAAATATGGGGACGCAGGGGCAACAAAGCAGTACGTAAGTATAGATGCTCCGGCGGTACTCGTCATGGACGAATTGTAGCATCTCCTAGTGCATGTTTTAAGCCTATTAACATGAAGGCACGTTATACATTGAAGCGTACACAAGCAAGATTAGGTGCTCGTATAGCAAGAAAGTCTAGAAGAACAAAGCGTATCAATCCAGTAAGTAGAAGAATTAAGGCAATGAACAAAGCGAGACGCTAATGTTACTTAGAGAAGTTTTCACAATTGAAAATAAAGATAGTTGCAAAGATGGTGAATATTTTTGTAATGATGATCAAATGTGTAAACCTATACCAGACGGTTGGAAAGTTATGCCAGATGGAGAACTGGTACAAAACGAAGCAGTAAGAACTATTTGGAGTAGATCAGGCGGTAAGCAAGTTCGTAAGTATCGTTGTACAAGCGGAGTGCGTAAAGGACGTATTGTTGGAAGAGCGGCAACTTGTAACAAACCACTGAATCAAAAAGCAAAGATAACACTTAAGAAAACAAAACGTAAAACACCGAATAGATTACAAATCAGAACTGCAAAAACTAAGAGAGCAAATCCAGCAAGTAAACGTTTGAAACGTATTAATGTAAGACCTAAAAAGCGATTTGCAGGTAAAAGGAAAATGTCGTGAGGTTTGATGAGTTCAATAAAAACGATAAAGGCGAAAAGTTAGATGAGATACTTCCTGCTGTAGCCGCTGGTGGAGCGGCAATAGGAGCCTTAGCAAGAGGAGCGGCAAAAGCGGCGGCACCTATTGTTAGGAAAGGTGCTCAAGAACTTATTAAGCGTGGTAAACCAGTAGTACAAGATCTAATTAAAAAAGGTAAAGATGCTTTTAAGCGTGATCCTAAAGGAAAAAATTTACCACCAAATGTTGGAACAGCACCTAAACAGCCAGGATCGCCAAAACAAAGTCCATTAGGTTCACCAACATCACCAAAAGGTACAGTCGCTCCTAAAACTCAACAACCACCAACATTACAAACACCTAAACAAGGTACAGCACCAAAAATAAGAACGCAACCACCTGGACAAGCACCATCAGTTTCAACAGCACCTAAACAACCACCAGCACCAAAAGCAAGCCCAGGAGCACCAACTTCGGTAGCAAGACCAACAGCACCAAGTACCCCAGGAGCACCTGCAAGACCACAAACTCCTGCAAGACCAGGACAAGCACCTAAACCAGGACAAGCACCTAAACCAAGACTAGCACCTAAAACTGCAACAATGCCTAAACCTAAGCAAGCACCTGGAGGCGGATCAAGATTAAGAAAACTTGGTGGTATAGGATTAGGACTAGCGGCCGCAGGAGCATTAGGAAGTATGATAGGAGGCAAAGGTGGAGCAGGCGGTAATCCATATGGAAAAGATCCAGAACAATTTAATACAGACAACCTACCACAAGGAGATACAGGAACTCCGGTAGATACACCAGCAACAGGCATAGTGCCTGGACCTGGACCCACACAGGCGCAAGCGGCGGCAGATCAACCAGGAGCACAACCTACTGATCCAAAGGCGCAAGCACAGCAACGTAAAATGGATAAGATGGCTAAAGACGTTGCACAAAAACAAATTAAGGCTAAAAAAGCCGAACTTGATATGCTTAAGAAGCAACTACAGAGTATGAAATGAAACTAAACGAGTTAATAAAACAGTTTACAATCACTATGAATAATGAAGAAGCAAAATTGCTTAAATCATTGAAGGGTGTAATACCACTAGAAAGTTTTGATGAAAGAGAACAGTTCATTCTAGAGGGTCTTATACGTAAGAGTTTAGTAAGTAAAGTGTATAATAACGGTAATATTCTGGTAGTTGCGAATGAAGAAACCCTCAATAAGTGAACTAAGAGCCTTAATAGAACAAGGCTTAGAAAACATACCATTTCCCTACGTAAAAGGTAATAGTGTGCGTATAGGCAATATGGTAGTAAGAACTAGTAAAAATGGCAATTTTGTATTTGATATGAAGTGCAAAAAGCAGATAGCAAATACTTTTAGTAAAACTGCCGCTATTGCTATTGCAAAAAACTGTGCCCATGGTCAAACACATATTGTAGACGAGGTGTTGCGTATAGATCATGAAATAGAAAAAAATTACAATGATGCAGTGTTTTTCCAGCATAGTTACAAGAAAAGTGACGATGAATTGCGTAAAGAGGTGCTAGAATGCAGGCTAGAAATTGCAACTACTAAGATCGACAAGAATAGAAGTCGTCTTGAGGACTATATATACAATTAGAATGATAAATAACTATAATAAATTCTGCAAGGAAGTGAACAATGAACATTAGAGAAATAAAAACACCTATTACAGCCGCAACGCTCAATGAGAGTCTAGCGAAGAGATATGGCACAAAGATTGACATATCTAAATTTACATTACCACAACTAGAAGATGCACGTAACAAAATACGTACTATGCTAAAAGACATTGAAACTAATGAAAGTTTTGATGCTGTGAAAAGTGAAAGTTACCAAAAGTCTAAATTATTTTTAGATGTTCTAAATCAAGCAATTAAAGAAGCACCTCCAATTATTGAAGCACCAGAAGAAAAAATGCCTTCAAGAGCACACATTATGAAAATGTGCAAAGACGGAAAAACAAAAGCAGAAATTTGTAAAATGCATCCAAATTGCGATCAAGGCAAGTTAAAAGACATGATAGATGATTGTATGAAAGAAATGAAAGAATCAGTTATCAAAGAAGGTGCAGAAGATAACGCAGAATTAGTAATGGCTTCCAAAGACATGGTTGATAGAGTGACAGGTTGGATGGAAGACACAGCAGAAATGCAAACAGAGTCAATGTTAGAACTTGCAGATGCTATCAGAGACGAAATGGGTGTAGAAAAATCAGAAGCATTTACTAATGCAGTTAAGCCGGCACTAGAAGCAATGTACACCGCAATGGAATCAACTCGTGAAGCACTTACAAATGGTGTAGGCATTGTTACAGGTGAAGGTGAGCCTATGGATGCTATGGGTGCAGATGATCCAGCAGAAGATCCAGCAATGGAACCAACTGTTGATGCAGAAGAGCCAGCAGTAGATCCAGAAACAGGTGAAGCAACAGATGACTTTGGAGCGGATGCGGCCGCAACAGGTGGCGAAGAAGAAGCAGGACGCGAAACAAGAGAAAGCGTAGCAAGATCACGTAAGATTGGCAGTATACTAGCCGGAAAAAAGTCGTAACTGAGAACGTCGACACGGAAGTGTTGAAAAAGGTCTTAACCGTCCTCAGTAACAAAGACCAAAAAACATTTACATTTGATCAATTGGACCAACTTATGCAAAATGTTGGTAAATCTCAATTCAGTTATGATGTATTCAAAGCGGCGTATGACGGAGATCCGCAAGTAAAAGCACTTATCAAAAACTTCGATAAGAAAAAATTAACATTCAAAAGCGATGAAATGGACGATATCCCACAAGCGGCAAAAGAACCAAGTGCGGATCAAACTGTTTCCTCAATGGCAAAAAGAGCCACAGATTTAGGTTGACATTAGAGGATACTTCTAGTATAATTAACTTAAATTAGGAGCAAACTTTATGACAACTAGAACTGATGAAGAAATCATCAAAGAAGTCAAACATTTAATTGAATCTCATGTGAAGCCAGGCGTTGCTCAGCATGGCGGAAACATTGAATATCTAGATTACAAAGACGGACATCTTTTGTTAGAACTACAAGGAGCCTGCTCAGGGTGTTCCGGTAGTACAATAACTCTTAAGATGGGTGTTGAAAATATGATCAAACATTACGTGCCAGAGATAGTTTCAGTAGAAGCACAAGATGGATACAGTGAAGTCGATCCTTATTACAGTGATCCATATATGTCTATGCGGGACGGGTTTGATGACGTTGATAACCAATAAATTTGATTACAAAATAATAGAACGAAAAAGTATTAACGGAAAACGTAAGTACCTTACTCCTGACGGTAAGGCAGTGGCAAGTGTAACTAGTATTCTAGATGGCACCAAAGATAAGACACATCTTATCGCCTGGAAAAAACGTGTAGGCGAAACTAAAGCACAAGAAATTGTTACAGAAGCAAGCGGAGTTGGTACACGTATGCACAAATATCTTGAAGACTATGTAGAGTTTGGCAAATGGACAGAACCTGGAAGTAATCCCTATGCAAAACAAGCACACATGATGGCTACACAAGTTAAAGAAAATGCACTAAAAGATGTAGATGAAATATGGGGGAGCGAAGTTGCTCTTTATGTTCCTAGTTTATATGCAGGTACTACAGATTTAGTAGGAAAATACAAAGGTAATGCTTGTATTATGGACTTTAAACAAACTAATAAGCCTAAAAAATTAGAATGGGTACAGGACTATTTTTTACAACTAACAGCCTATGCTATTGCACACAATGAAATATATGGCACTAATATAAATGAAGGTCATATCTTTATGTGCAGTAGAGCAGGAGAATATCAACAATTTGACTTATGGCCACACGAATTTGATGAGTGGAAAGATGAATGGTGGAATAGGGTTTATGCATATTATGAGAAACACGGCTAAATATGTATATTAGGAGACGAATATGGCAGTAGTACAAATCAGTCGTATACAAGTAAGAAGAGGTAAAAAAGGTGTGGATAACTTGCCACAACTTGCTTCTGGCGAACTTGGATGGGCAATTGATAGTCAAGAATTTTACGTTGGAAACGGTAGTGTAAGTGAAGGTGCTCCTGCTGTTGGTAACACAAAAATTCTTACAGAACATGATAGCATTTTTCAACTTGCAGGGCAGTATACATATAGGAATGACAGCGGTATAACAACTGGAGCAAGTTCAACACAACCAATTCAAAGAAGTTTACAATCAAGGTTAGACGATACAGTATACGGGGCTGACTTTGGTATGATAGGTAATGGCACAACAGATGATACTGTTGCATTCCAAAGAGCAATAGATCAATTATTCATTAATACTAATAAAACAAATCCTTCAAGCAGAGTCACACTAGTGCTTTCTCCTGGCACATACAAACTTTCTGCAACAATTATTATTCCTCCATTTGCTTCTATTATGGGAGCAGGAGTAGATAAAACAATCATTAATACAAGTGCAACTGAAGCATTTACATTTGTTAACGGAGAAAGTACTCCAGGATCATATGCCGCAGTCGCAACAAATAGTTTTATTAATCAAGCAAAAGATGTTACTATACACGGAATGACTATAAATCAAAGTGTAGCAGGTACAATGTTTGATATGCATAGTGTAAGAGATAGTAAATTTAGTGATCTAAAAGTTATAGGTAATTGGCAATCAGGTGATGCGCCATCAACACAGAAAGCATTTAGTCTTGTAGGTGATAGTGCCGCAGTAATGAGTAACAATAATACCTTTGTTGATGTAACAATGAAAAATTGGACTTATTGTGTATACAGTGATTTTGCTATTAACGATACATTAATAAAGAACAGCACATTTGATACTTCTGCTTACGGAGTAGTGCTTGGTGAAAACACAGTGTTAGGTCAATTAGGACAAGAAGCAGGACCTACAGGTACAAAAGTCCAAAACAGTGTATTTGATGAAATAGCAAGAAATGCTATTTGGGTCAAGGAAGGAACAGCCAATGCAAGTGTTGGTAATACATTTAATAGTGTAGGTAACAATAACGGCACAGAGGCAAGTAGTGCTCACGCTGTTATGAAGTTTGACAAAACAGGAAACACAAGTAAAAATGATTTCTTCCTACGTTTTGAGGCATTAAGTTTTGAACAACAATATATTGTTAACCAAAAGTTTACACCGATTATTGAAGGTAGTTGTCAATTTGATATGAACGGTACATCAAATTTAGAAGTAGTATTCCAACCAGTAGCAAATAGATATTTTAGACTCCCAGGTGATGCTAATACAAATTATGAAATTGATTATGTTTATCATAGTACAGCATATCAAGCACACCGCAGTGGAATAATCTATGTCAGTGTTGATTATGACAATGATAATATAATTTTAAGAGACGAGTATAATTTTACTGGCTCTTCAGGTCTTGTTACTAACTTTGAAATTACTGCTAATTTAGTTGATGAAAATGCAGATGCAACAAAAGATACAGTAGAACTTAAAGTAAGTAATTCAACAGCAACAGACGCTGGAACTTTCAAGTTTCACGTAAGATCAAAACGGTAATAAATGAATGATTTAAATTATGAGCAAAGGCTCTCTGAATGGTCAGCATTTAGAGCAGGACTAGAAGACTCTAAAGATCCTTTGCAAGATGTAATTAATTATTACAATAAGATTCCAACGGCATCTCTACAAACAGACCCGTATACACCAGATACTTGGCCTGATCCTTGGGAGTTAATTAACGAAAATATGTACTGTGATTTTTGCAGAGTACTAGGAATGTGTTATTCTTTACAGTTAACTGACCGTTTTTCAAGTGATAAATTCGAGATACATATTGGTATAAATTCACAAAAATCAGAACATTACTATTTGCTTGTGGTAGGTGATAGAGTGTTAGGATTTGACTATTTAACGCATGTACATGTAGATCAAGCACTAAAAAATTTAGAACCGCAAGAGATACATCACATGCCACCCCTTAACTAAATACCACACGAAACGAAAGAAAAGAGAACGGAGAGACACAGATGACAAATGGTACCATGATCGTAAAAAGAACAGGTAAAAAAGAACCCCTTAACATAGAAAAAATACACAAGGTTGTAATGTTTGCTTGTGAAGGATTAGCAGGAGTAAGTGCTAGCCAAATTGAAATGAATTCAAACTTGCAATTTTACGATGGAATGAGTACAAGTGAAATACAAGAAATATTAATTAGAAGTGCAAACGATTTAATTACTTTAGATTCACCTAACTATCAATATGCCGCGGCACGACTTTTGTCTTATGGTATTAACAAACAAGTGTTTGGTGAATACAAAAATATTCCGTTCAAAGAAATGATAGAAAAAAATATAGAGCGTGGTGTTTATGATCCTGCTATATTTGAATCTTATACAATAGATGAAATAAATTCATTAGATAGTTACATTCGTCATAAGCGTGATGAAAACTTTACCTATGCAGGTTTACGTCAAGTGGCCGACAAGTATCTAGTACAAGACAGAAGTTCAGGAGAAATTTTTGAGACTCCTCAATTTATGTATATGATGATTGCGGCAACTTTGTTTGCAAACTATCCAAAAGAAGATAGAATGTATTATGTAAGGAGATATTACGATGCGACCTCACTTTTTAAAATTAATATCCCAACGCCAGTCATGGCCGGTGTACGTACACCTGTTAGACAGTTTGCTTCGTGTGTCCTTGTTGACAGTGACGATACCCTTGATAGTATCTTCGCAAGTGATATGTCGATTGGTAGATACACGGCACAGAGAGCAGGCATTGGAATCAACGCAGGACGTATCAGAGGAATAAACTCTAAGATCAGGGGAGGAGAAGTAGCACACACAGGAGTAGTCCCGTTCCTAAAAAAGTTCGAAGCTACTGTAAGATGTTGTACTCAGAATGGTGTACGTGGAGGAAGTGCTACAACTCATTTTCCTTTTTGGCATCAAGAAATTGAAGACATCCTAGTATTAAAAAATAACAAAGGCACAGAAGACAATAGAGTACGTAAACTAGATTATTCTATTCAGCTTAACAAAACCATGTATGAGAGGTTGCTCAATCAGGGTGACATTACTCTTTTCTCGCCACACGATGT
>MDTD01021833.1_pt1 | contig 18359 bp, 13 predicted proteins | sample 811221 | NCBI WGS metagenome assembly MDTD01 (sample SAMN05326646, study PRJNA326480) | marine metagenome | isolation source: seawater | place: Pacific Ocean: South West | collected 2011 | reverse complement strand
CCTATACATTCGCTCCTAACGTAGTCCTCCGAAAAGGACTCAGGCTGGTCAACATAGAGACTCTTTCAAGCCTCTCCCTTTAGGGGGAGGTCGTTGACTTGAGGGGCTCCTTTTTGTCTTTTCCAAAGGTGTCTTGATCCTGGAACACAAACCTACTGTTTGTTGTAGCACGCTTTTCAAAAGTAGAACAAGTTATTGTTCTCTGGTCCATTGCCCCGCGACCTCAAAGAAAGCCTCTGTCATCTCCGGAAACACAGTCACATTTGGCACGTGATTAACCTCAAGGAGGTGAGAGCCATCTGGTGTCACCATGTAATCGACCGCCGCGACCTCCAAGCCAAAGTGTGCAGCGAGGCGTCTGGCGTCCTCAAGAAGGGTCTTATCGATGTCCATGTACGTGGCGTCTGGATGGTGGATCGAGTGTAGCCAGTCCTCTCCTTGAAGGCGTACCTGCCACGCATGCGGTCCGATTAAGGCGATGCGAACAGCGTCGCCATCGAAGAAAGGTTCAAACACAGTGCTCTGTTCTGGTGTCCACTGTCCCTCAAAGCGATGTTTGTTTTCGCCACAGTGCCAATTGCTCCATTTCGCAACGGTGAGTTGACTCGCTTTGTATGGCTCACCTCCAACTGAAAAACCTCGCGCCGCCTGTCCAAAGGCAGTGACCTCCAAGGCTCTCGCGAGACAAGGCAAACGCAATCTGCAATCGAGTAAACCTCGGGCTTTTGGAAAACATGGACCTCGCCATAGGGCGAGCGCAGTCAGAAAGTCAAAATCTTCACTTGTGTCGAAGATACCGTGGAAGATGACTCTGTCTATGCGCAAAAAACCTGGCGAGCTTTGACCTTCAACGTACAGTTTTCCTTCCGCGAGTTGGTATCTTGGGATCAACTCGTGAAAGACCACCGCACCGTCGATATACTCTCTGAAACTCTTGGCTTCTGGACTATCAAGACCGACAACGAGCGTTCTTCCTTCCATTCTTTCATCCTTCTTGTGGGTCGTTCAAACCTTTCTTTTTTCAACATATGAAAGTACGATAGTCATCTATAACATGTTCGAGAATCATTTGATGTTGTTGGAGCAGGAGTGCTTGATGAGATCTTTTGCGAGAGTCCTCTTATTGTGTGGTGTCGTTTTGTCACTGTTGGGGCCTTTTACTGCGTGTTCGCCTGTTGAGGAATGTCAGGGGGATATTGGTAACATTACTATCGATCCCAATGGGAGCCCTTGTACACAGAAATGTGAGTGCAATAACAAGCGATATACAGGGGTTTGTGAGCGCGAGGGCGGAGAAGACACTCGTGGAAAGTGCGTCTCAACGGAGCGTGGTGCGTGTTCCGTTGCAGGAGCGCAACAGTCCTGCAAGCTCCCCGAAGGGACCGCACAGGGCGGCTGTACTGAGGGATACTGGGTGTGTGGCGGTGGTGGCGTCGACACGGGAAAGTGGGGAGATTGTACGCCTATCAACAAGACGGAGAACGAACAAAGCAGCGAACTTTGCTCCAACGGCATCGATGACGATTGTGACGGTGCTGTCGATAAAGCAGACACTGATTGCGCTGCTTTTTGCGATCCAGGCGCACGGCGGGTGTGTTTTCAAGGTGACAAAGAATACAAAGAGGTCGGTGTCTGTAAAGCAGGCGTTCAGATCTGTGGTGTCGATGGAAAGTGGGGAGCTTGTGATGATTCTGCCATTGCTCCTTCAAAGGAAGTCTGTGATAAACTGGACAATGACTGTGACGGGGAGATCGACGAAGATTTTGACCCGAAGGAGTGCGAAGGTTGCCAGCCTCCCGGCCTTGTTCAGCCTTGCTATGATCATACTTTGCCCAGCGGAAGCCTGATAGGCACCGGGAATTGCACCCAAGGCTTCAAGACTTGTCAGCCCTCCGGACAATGGTCTGAGTGTAATGGTGATGTTGCCCCGACTACAGAGACTTGCAATTTACTCGATGACGATTGTGACGGTTCCGTCGACGAAGGCGACACTGCCGGAAGCACACTCTCACGAGATTGTTATGCACAATCCTCTATCGCGAGGGGATGCACCCTCAATCAGGATGGCTCATATACCTGTGAGGGGACATGTACGGCAGGTAAGCAAGGTTGTTTTAACGGACAATGGGGAGAGTGTGAGGGGAGAAAGTCCCCTTCACCTGAGTTGTGTAATGGTCTTGATGATGATTGTGACGGTGAAGTCGATGAAAACCCTACGGATGCGCCTCCTTGTAAAAACCAAAAGGGCAAGTGCAATGGTGCCAGAACGCCTGCGAGACGTTGTGTGTCAGGCCAGTGGGCACAGTGTCAGCCTATCGATTATCGATTGCAATTTGCTGACTACGCCAAAATCGAAAAGTGCGACCTCATCGATAACAATTGCGATGGTTTGATCGATGAAGGGACGGATCAGTGTGTCGCCGTGATCGCGGGGCGCGACACCGTTGGATTTCGCGATGATATCGGCACAACTGCTCGATTCAGGTCTGTGGACGGGGTCGTGTTTTACGATGATGATTTGTACGTCTCTGATGGTAGTAACTTTCGTATTCGTCGGATTGATCCATGTGGCAATGTGATGACGTACGCTGGAGACGGCCAGCTCTCAAGAGCTGGTGGACAAGGTGTGACGGCCAGCTTTGGACGTCCTGGTAAGCTCGCCGCGGATGGCAACGGGACGATCTATTTTATAGACACTACGCACAGTATGGTCTGGTCCATTCGACGGCCCAATGCAAACGTCGTACCCCTCGTAAATGGGGGAGATCCTGGTCAAACCTTGAAGAGTGTTGATGGAGGCGTTGGGATTGCCAGGTTGAACAAGCCCACGAGTATCGCCGTGACGCCAGACGGAAAAGAGATATATGTCGGTGAGGCAAATGGCCGGATCCGACGGATTCGGAGTGTGGTGAACACGAAATGTGGAAGCAATCCTATCACAGGGACTTGTGTTGACACGGTCGCGAACATTTCGGTCGCCAGTGGGCAAGTTATCACTGGTTTGGTGTATGAACCTTCGAGTAAGCGCCTGTTTGCGATCGCTGCCTCTACCAGAAAGGTCTTCCAGATCGACCCCAAAAAAGCCAACGATGTCTCTGAATTTGTGACGCTTCCTCCGACGGGACCTGCGGCGTATCACGCGCTCGCCTTGTACGGAAATTCGCTTGTCATTGTGCAAAAAGAGCAGCGGTTGATCCAGGTGAATTTGCAAAACAAGGCGCTGAAAATTTTACTCGAAGCCAAGGCCAACAGTCCAGCACATGGACCCAAAAACAACGTTGGCTTGGCCTCTGTAAGCGATATCGCTCTCGGAAAAAATGCTGACTTGTATATCGCTGGCGCGTCTTTTGTACTGCGGCTTCAGGAGTCCTCACCTCCGACATTGCCGCTCTCTTGTGTCCAAACATGGGCCGGGAATGGCATTGGATTGAGCAATGGTCCAGGAACGGTCGCTAAATTCCGTAAACCTTTGTATCTGACGAGTGATCAGCTTGGAGAGCTCTACGTTTCGGATATCGAGAACCATCAAGTCCGGAAGATTGACCTCGCAGGGAACGTCACAACATACGCTGGTACACAAGTCCCAGGCTATCGTGATGGACCTGTCTCCTCTGCTTTGCTCAACGCACCCTCTGGAATCGCGATGGATGAGAAAGGTTCACTGTATATCGCTGACAGTGGGAATTTCCTGATCCGCAAAGTGAGCTATGTTGCTGATGCTCCTTGTGGTTTGCTGAGTCGTTACAATGGTCTTTGTGTCTCGACTTTTTCTGGCAAGGGCACGAGTGGGTACAAAGACGGGAACGCCAACGAGGCGTTGTTTGGTGAGCTTGGTGTGGTCGTTGTCGATCCAAATGGTGATCTGCTTGTCGTCGACCACACCTCTCACAGAATCCGGAGGATTGCGGCTGTAAACGGGGCTGTGACGACTGTGATTGGCTCGGGGAAAAGTGCACATGCAGACGGAGCCGGGACGAAGGCCTCTATCGAGGTGGTTCGAGGCATGGTCTTTGAGAGCAATAAGAACATATTCTGGTTTACGGACGCAACGTACCTGCGGCGTGCGGAGTGGATGGAGAAAGGAACTTGCCAGGGGACGGCGAACTTTACGGGGTATTGTGTGACGACGATGATCGGCAAAGCCGTGGCAACCATAAAAGATGGTTCTTCTAAAACTGCACTGTTTGCAAGACCTAGTGGGATCGCTATTGACACTGATGGCTATCTTTACATCGCAGACAGGGACAAACAAAAGAATCACGATGCTTTGCGCGTTGTTCGCGAGGTGAAGGCCTCTCGCTGTGGGGCTGTCCCCAAGTATTCGGGGGTGTGTGTCTTTACAGTGAACGCTTCCCAAACATCGGGATATCTAGACAGTGTACTGTTGCGTTCGGAGTTTTCCAAAGTGTGGGATGTACATATTAACAGGTGGGGGGATGTCTTCGTTTCGGAGGAGGGGACCAAGTCACCCTTTATTCGGCGAATTCCCTGGCGTGTCCCTCGCTGATCGTTTTGGGATGACGCCCCAGAAAGCACCTGTCTCGTCCGAAAAGACTTCGGTCTCCACTTGGTATACTTCTTTAATGTGATCGGATGTCAACACTTCAATGGGGGGGCCTGACGCGATGATCCGTCCTCTTTTGAGCAACACGATGGTGTCTGCGAGTTGCCCCGCGAGTGTTAATTCGTGCATAGAGATGACGAGCGTGAGGCCTCCTTCGGCGAGCGCGCGGAGGGAGTCTATGAGCGCCATTTGATGGTGTAGATCAAGATGGGATGTGGGTTCATCGAGCAGCAACACCTGCGGCTGCTGTGCGAGCGCGACAGAGAGCCACACTCTCTGTCGCTCTCCGCTGCTGAGTTGGGTGAAAGGTCTCTCTGCGAGCGCGTGGACATTCGTTTGTCTCATGGCTTCTTCGATGATGTGGGTGTCTTGCGCTGACATGTTCGCGAAGTGAGATTGGTGGGGGAGTCTGCCCATCTCGACGAGTTGTTGGACTGTGAAGTCGAATCCTACCTGAACGTGTTGCTCGACTGCCGCGAGCTTTTTGGCGAGCTCTTTTGGAGCGTATGAAGACAGAGTCTTTTGATCGAGTGTGACTTGTTTTGAGGGGAGCAAACCAGAGATGTGTTTTAGCAGTGTCGTTTTGCCACAACCATTAGGACCAAGTAGCACCACGATCTCGCCGGAAGGAATACCGAGCTGGATGTCTTCCAAGACTGTTGTGGTGTCGTATGCAAAATGTAGTTGGTTGATCTCGACTTTTTGGCTCATTTGATGTCTTGTTTCTGCAAAAGGTAAAGGAAAAAAGGTGCACCAAAGACTGAGGTCATCAAGCCGATGGGGATGACATTTGGTGGAGCGATACATCGAGCAAATAGATCACAAGCGAGCAAAAAAGCTGCCCCCATCACTGCGGACAACGGCAGCAATGTCCTGTGATCTGGGCCGACGAGTAATCTCACTATGTGTGGGATGATCAGGCCCACAAATCCGATAGAACCACACACCGCGACGATGCCTGAAGTGAGCAATGTGCTCCACACAAGCAGCCACTGCTTGGTTTTTTGTGGAGACAGCCCGAGGTGAAAGGCGACGTCATCGCCAAGGCTCAACGCGTTGAGCTGTTTGCTGTACGCCAGGATTGCGATGGAGCCGATGATACAAAAAATCGAAATGCTCGCAAGTTGTGACCATGTACCGTTGCCCAAATCGCCCATCAGCCAAAAGATGATTTGCTCGCGCTCTTCGCGTCCTGTAAAGTATTTGAAAAAACTGGTGAATGCCGAAAACATCGCCCCCACTGCGACACCTGCTAAAATGAGCGTGACGTTTGAGAGTTTTCCCCACCGTGTGCGCGCGATTCGGTAGACGATCGCGACAGCGAGCAGTCCTCCAAAGAACGCACACATCGCGATAACCATTGGAGACTCCCAGCCTAACGTGATGCCCAACGATGCACCTGTGGATGCACCCGCTGCGATCCCAAGCAGATACGGATCTGCGAGCGGGTTGCGAAAGATACCCTGCATCGCGCCGCCACACAGAGCCAAAGAAGAGCCCGCGAGGATCCCAAACAGGACACGTGGCAAACGCAGTTGAAACAAAATGATATGTTGACTCTGTGAGCCACCCCAATTCCAGGGGGTGATGAGTAGACGCAGAGATTCGGAAAAGGGGATGTTTGCAGAACCTAACGTCACACCAAGGGCTGACAAAAGCAAAATGGCTGTACATGTTATGATGTAGATGACAAGCACTCTCACAAGGTTCACTGACTCCTGAATGATAGTTGCGATTGTGAACAAAGAAGACGCATCACAACCACAACCATCAAGATTGTCAAGCAAACTTTTTTCTCACACAGGAGAGTATTTTGAAACTCAACCACAAGTGGATGTCGACTTTTTTCTTGGGCGCTTTATTGATCGGTGTGGTCTCCACGAAAGCATACGCTCGTCGTGTACTCAAGCAAGCGAGTGTGTTTCAAACACTACGTGTGTCTCCACAGCGCTTTGTTTTGTCGCACAAAGAGGGTGGGAAAGGGAGCAGTCGTGCCGTCATGGTCAACGGACAGAAAGCGGTCCAGTGGCTCCAGTCCAATGACAAAGGGTATCTTATGTTAACCTCTAAAGATATCCCTGTTGTAGGGCGTCGAAAGATGAAGGTATCTTTGTTTTTTCGAACAAACACAACTCGTTATGGAGCGTCTCTTTCGTTGATGGTGCGACAACTCACCAAGTCCAAAAAGCCAGTTGGGCGGATGGTGACGACGCCTGTGTCGATTCGGCAAATTCTCGCATCCGCAAATGGCGAATGGTCTCCTCGCTACTTAACCCTGCGAACACATCGAAAGGCTAGGTTCTTTCGAGTCTTTGTTGTTTTGCGAGGTGGACCTATTTCATTGACGATGAAAGAAGTTCGTGTGGAGCAAGCCCGCAGGGAAGGGCGTCGGAGGGTGACTTTTCTCTCAGAGTTACCACGGAGCAAAAAACCGCTTGTTGGTTTTATCAAGAAGAGGAAGCAGGCTGAAGCCTGGATCAAGAAAGGAGCTGCTCCAAAGCTTATCATCAACAATCACGAAGAGCCGCCTGTATGGTATCAAAGAAGTTTTTGGCTCGCGAATCAGAGTTTGCATCGACTCTTCGCCAAACAACAAGTCAAAGTACACGTAATTCCCATCCAACTTGGACCCTACCAGATCAGAAAAAAGCGTTTACAGTCGACTTATTGGAAAGGGCATCGGGCGTATCTTCCTAAAGAGGTGGATCGCTCTATCCGGCGGGCGCTCGCGGTGAATCCCGACCTCTATTTAATACTCAGTCTTTCGGTGTCTCCGTATCGTGGATGGGGGCGGCGCTATCCCTCAGAGGTCGCACAAAATGAACGTGGTCAGAGAGCTGTTTGTAAATACTCCCATCATGTCGCGTTTCGCAATAAACTCAGGGGTGACAAAGAGTATTTCTGTCCTTCCTTGTACTCGACTGTTTTCCAAAACGAAGCGAAAGCCGCGGTCATCCAACTGATCAAGGATCTGAAGAAAAAACCATATTACCGTGCTGTTGTTGGGTTTTTCCTCGCAGGCGGAGATGATGGTCAATGGAGCCCTTGGGCGCGTTCAGGAGCACATCAACTCAGCGATTATAGTCCTGCCGCACAATCTGGATTTCGTCGGTGGATGAAAAAGCGATACAAGAACATTCGGTCCTTTCAAAGTTCTGCGAGATCGAAGAAAATACGCTCCTTTGGGGCGATGCAGATCCCGTCTGTCGCTCAGCGTCTTGGGCGGAGGAAGGTCTTGTTCTCACCTAGCAGGGATCGGCTCGTGATCGATGCAGAGACGTACTTGTGCGAAGAGCGCTTTCGGACGTTGTTGTCCGTCGCAAAAGCTGTGAAAGTCCACGCCGGAAAACGCGTGGTTGTAGGGTCCTACTTCCAGGATATGGTTTACGGACGCAACCACGCCAACGCGTGCTCACATGTACGTCTTCGATCTCCGTATCTCGACTACTTTGTCGCGCCCTTGGATTATGGATTGACAAGGCGGCCTGGATGGATTGGGGGACTCTCTGTCGCACATTCTTCGATGAAGCTACACAACAAACTCTTTCTACAAGAGTTGGATTTTCGAACGAAGGTCTCTACCTACGTCAATGACGAGTATGACCACTTTGTGATCGGACGGCTCAATGATGCGCGCTCATTTCACGCTGTAAACAGGCGTGAAACAGCGCTCATGAAGATCCTTGGGATGGGACAATGGTACTACTCACTTGCGGGCGGTTCCTTTCACGCAAAGTACGCTAAGGTCGGGATCAAAGAGTCTGTGCGTTTGTTCCATCAAGAACAGTCTCACTCGACGAGTCTTGTGCGACCTCAGGTCGCGGTGATTGTCGATGGAGACAGCGCGATGTTTGTGCCACGTAGCAAGTTTGCGGTCAATGTAAGTCCGTCTACGAGAGGGATGCGTTCTGCTTTGTGGTTGAGCGGTGTTCCATTCTCTGTATACGACATTCGTGATCTTGCCCGCATCCCCGTATCGCAATACAAGGTGTTTGTTTTTGCTAACAGTACAATGCTTCAGCGTTGGCAGCGTCAGTGGATTCGCAAGCACTTAAAGCGCAATGGGCGGGTCTTGGTGTGGATGCACTCAACCGGTTATATCAACAGCGCAGGTGCTTCGTTGAGGCATATGCGTTCATTAACGGGGCAGCGGATCAGGGTGGTGAAGACATTTCGCCCATTGAGTGTCAATATGTCCAACATACAGAAGGGGGTCTGGCGTGGGATGAATGCGAGACAAGGTGTTGTTGGTTATGTGCCATCTGGCTGGGAGTTTTTTGTCTCCGATCCCAAGTCATTGGTATTGGGCCGATATAGCAAGGGAAATCGACCTGCGATTACGCTGAAAAAGATGAGCGGGTGGACGTCTCTGTTTATTGGAGCGCCTGGAGGGTTGGGGCCTGATCTTCTCCACCGTATCGCATCGTATGCCGGGGCGAGGACACTCGGCTCTGCCGGAAATTTACTCGCGACAAATGGGCGCCTCTTTTTGCTTCATGGTGTGAGAGGTGGGAAGGTTACCGTGCGTTTGCCATTCCGATGTGATGTGCATGATGCCTTTACAAATGCACGATTTGCTTCGAAGGCGAGGACATTGACGCTCAGACTTACACCCAAACAAACCATTGTACTTCGATTATTTCGTAGATAATGTCGCTGTTATTGATCTTTGTCGAGGTCTGGCGCTGGAAAATCCATCGTGTGGAATGTTTGGAGGTTCTTTTTGTCTTTTGTGCGAGGGGGCACTTCTGGCAGGTCTTCGTGGGTGATGTCAACGGACTCTTTTAATGGCTTTGTGCTCCCAAGGGACATTGTATGTTGTTTTTTGGGGACGAGTGGTGACCCTGTGGGAGGGGGAGTTGGTTCAGGAGTGTGTAGGGTTTGCTCTGTGGGCATCAGGTCGCGTAGTTCTTGGAGCGTGAGTTGGTTTTTCACAGGTGTGTTGGGGAGTGGAGTTTGAGGGAGCTGCTCTGAAAAAGACGGCATCTCAAACTCTGTAGGTGCCATGTTTTGATGGGGTTCTGCTGGTGAATATTGTCCGAGATCGATGGTTTGGTATGGGTCGAAATCATCTTGTGGTGAGTAGACATTTGTTGGAAAGCGCTCCGAAGCTGGCCCTGTGTCTTCGTGCTCTCCGTCAAGTGGTTCTTCGCGAAGTCTTCCGAGAAGGTGTGTTTTCTCGGCTTGGAACTCTTCATCTGTGAGGATGCCGCTGTTGTGGAGCTCTGCGAGTTCTTTGATGGCTTTGATCACGCCGCTTCGACTCATGTTTTTGTATCTCCTCTCAAATGTCTGCCTTTGGATGCGGATTTCCAACGTAACAAATTTCTTTCAAAAGCTCAACTGCTCCTTTTTTCTGGTGTGTACTCGCATGTTTGTCTGATTTGTCAAGCTTCTACAAGCTCCACTTTGTGCATCATGAGTGTGTGTGTTGTGAACTTTTTTGGGGTGTACTCGTCTTGACCTGTGATAGCGATTTTTCCTCGAATATAGACTTTCCAACCTCACCTAACATTCCCACTTACATCATCTTTCGTGAATGAGGTGTTCTGATGAACAGCAAACGCGACAATTGTCCCATTTCATTTTCTGAGCCTGCGCTGCGAACGTTGGGAAAAGAGTTGATCACGAGGCGTTTCTCGTTACCGACTGGTGAGTTGACCTTTTCCGGCTATTCTCGGGCGGCTGACGCGACAGGGTTTAGTGTGCCAGAGCTTGGCTGGGTTCTCGACGCTGGTTGTGTGACACATTCACAACGACCGGATTATGTCTTTGTGACACATACACATACCGATCACTCCCATCAACTCGTGTATCTCAAGTCGAGGCGAAAACCCCCTGTGATCTGCCTCCCGAAGGAGGCTGCGTCTATTTTGGAGAGGTTTTTGACAGCTTCACAAAATTTGACGGACCAGTACACATTGGGTGAGCCTCGTGAGCTGACAAGGGCGTATGATCTTGTTGGTGTGGATGCTTCTTCGGTCTTTCGTATTGCGCGAGGCAACAGGCCGATAGAGGTCAATGTTGTGCAGTGTGATCACACTGTTCCTTGTGTTGGATACGTCTTTACAGAGGTCAGACGTAAACTAGAGGATGCCTACATTGGGCTGCCTGGAAAAGAGATCGCGAAGCTCCGTCAAGAGGGCGTCGAGATTATGAAAGAGTCTAGATTTCCGATGTTTGCGTTCTTGGGTGACACGACCCCTTTGGTGTTTGAAAGACACCCTGAGATCCTCGAAGCTCCGCTTGTTTTCACCGAATGTTCCTTTTTGGACAAAGAGCATCTTGATGTCGCTGTGCGGACCAAGCACACGATGTGGGATGATCTGGAGCCGATTATCGCGTCAAATCCTAACACCCTCTTTGTATTGACACATTTTTCCCACCGTTACGATTTCGCTGAGATTCGAGCATTTTTTGATGCTGTTCCCCATAAGAATATCCTCCCCTGGATTCCTCCTCAATAAACTTCGATAACTACATTTTTGCTCACGTTTCTGCCTGTGTTGTCATCGACCATTGTGTTGCATTTGTGTTGTGTTCTTGACGGCGTCCTCTCAAATGAATTAAGACTACTTGCGAACTGACCAGTAAAAATGCACAAGGAGGTATGCTGTGTTTTCAACAATTGAAGAATTAACCGTAAATTACACCGAAGATGATATCCTGGTTGTGAAAGAGCTCGACAAGCGTGTGTTGTCAAAAGGCGCGTGGACGACGATCATCTTTCGCTACCAACAGTGGAACAAGAAGAAAGAAGAGTATGGCCCTGATCGCTATACAATCCGTCGATACCGTAAAATGAACGATGTGTACAAACAACAAGGGAAGTTCAATATCTCCAGCGCAGATCAAGCGAGAAAGATTGTCGATGCCCTTAATAGTTGGGTCGCAGAATAATCGACGTGGCCATGAGAGGGGAGGCTTTGCAGCTTAACTTCCCATTGTGTCGTCTTTTTTAGCCCTGTGAAGGCGAGATGTGACAAACTGAGGAGATGTGGGGAGAAGTTTGTTTTGTGATGATTTTCAGGCGGTCTTGGTCTGAAAATAGGTGTTTGTGTCGCTTCAATCGCATGAGCAGGTCTGTTCGTGCCTTTTTCGCGTCCTTCTTTTGGTACAGCGTATCTGTTGTAAAGTAAATTCCTTCCGTTTTTTGCTCCGTTGGCTCAATTTGTTTCACTTGCACACCAAGCTCTCGAAAGCGGCTCGGGATCAAGAACTGTTGTTCGATGTTCCCGAAAAAGGGGCCGATGATCACTCTGTAGACAGATGCTGAGAGTGTGAACGTACCTTTGCCTGGAATACAAACGGTTTGTTGTTCGAGTCTATGGGTTCGTTTCGGAGCGGACGCCATCGTCAGTTTTTTGTGACCGTCGAGTGATCTCACGGAAAATGGTGCCTGTCCTGACAACGTGAGAGACGCTGGGGCTTGCCGAATGTGTAAGCAGCGCCACTTGTTTCGTGACTTGTCAGCTGGCTGGATTCGACAACCGTGTTGTTGCCATTGCAGTGTTGTTTGTGTATACGCTTGCGCTGGCTCGGAGCTGTCGTTGTAGTAGTAAATTCCCGCAAATCCGAGAAAGAGCACAATCAGGCTAAACAATAGCCACGAGATATGTCTTTCTTCTCTGGTCTCTGGCTGTGTGAAGGGGGCTTCAAAGGCTTGTTGAAAAGCCTCCAACAGCTCACCTGCGTTCGCTTGCCTTTTCTCTGCTTCTCCGGCTGTTGCCCTCATGATCACGTCGTCGAGCGCCGAGGAGAAAGGAGGCAGTTGACCACGTTCTCTCATGTAAGCGCTGGGTCGTGTGAGGTTTCCTGTGGTCCGCTGACCCGTCAACATCTCGTAGAGGATCATTCCAAGAGAGTAGACGTCTGACTGTGTGGATGTTTGTCCTCCAGCCAGGACTTCGGGAGCTGTATAAAAGTAGGTGCCGCCTCTGTGGTGTTTGGTTTCTTCTGAGAGCTTTACTGCGATGCCAAAGTCGATGACTTTGATCTCACCGGAAGGTGTGAGGATGACATTTTCGGGCTTCAGATCACGGTGGACAACGTGTTGTTCGTGGATATGAGCAAAGGCATCGAGGAGTTTTGTCGCAATATCGCGGAACCAGACCATGTCCTGCGGGGAGGTGACTTGGTGAGCTCGCAAGAAGTCTTTGAGCGTGTCACCTTCGGCGAACTCCATGATCAGACACAGTGGTTTCTCACCTGATGGGAGAGGAAGTCGCTTGACCTCTTCGACTTTGATCACGCCTGGATGTCGCATACAACGAAGAGCTTCCAACTCTTTTTCGATGTAGCTCTCTTTGCTCATGTACTGGGGATTCAGGTGCTTGATGACGACGGGCTGATCTTCCTGGATATCGTGAGCCCGATAGATCACACTCATCCCACCTGAACCGTAGAGGCCTTCGAGGATGTAGCGTCCTGCCAGAACGCGTTGTTCATGGGGAGGTGGGGGAGAGTCTTGGCTATCGAGGACACCTGAGACATCGGAGTTCCATGTGGACTCCAATGTCATCGCGGAGAGCTCTTTCTTTCCTTTCATATTGCGTGTTTGACCGAATGATTCGCCCGTGTTGGGTACCTCCGATGCCGAAGGATCAAACGCTTTAAACACATCTGAAGGTTTGTTTGCCATAGTCTCATTCCTCTGTCGTCTTAGGCCATTAGAGGGGAAAAAGGTACAAAACAAGTTGCGCCTTACCTCTTCCTGCACCTCAAAATGGTATGCCCGATGCCCAACTTGTCGAATTCTTCTTCGACAACAAGTCCGGCTCGATGAACCAATCTGATCATATCTCCCGAGTGATACATTCGGCTGTTTCCGTTTGCGACACACGTAAAATACAAAGAGATCTGGTTCAGGCTAAATGCACCGGCTTCTTGTGGTTGTCTATCCCAAAAAGTCTCCATGATGAAGAGGTCTGTGTCCGAGGTCATGACGAGCGCGGCTTGTTTGAGGATCGAGATGATCTCATTTTCCCCAAAACAGTCGAGAAATTGACTCATCCAGATCGCATCGGGGTTCGATGGGAACGTTTGGGATGGGTCAAGTAAGTCGATCGGATGGTAGCTCGCTCGATCTCCAAACCCAGCTTCTTCGAGCTGTTCACGCGCCATTGCCAGCTGCCCAGGGAGATCGAGGATGGTGACATGGACATCTTCGTTGTAGTTGAGACATTGCTTTGTCCATCGACCTGTGTTGCCACCAACATCAAAGAGCGACTTGGGAGCGTTTTTGAAGACGATCGGTAGAGCTTTGGGGAAGGCTCTGTCCGAGTAAAAGTGATCGAAGGCGAACCAACTCTCTTGGGCTTGCTTGGGGAGTGATGAGAGTCCTTCGTAGACAGTCTTCCAATCTCCAAATACTTTGAGCCCCGCGGGTTTTTCCTCCCGAATGGCTTCTTCGAGGTGGAACATCGCTTCGTAGCAGACATCGTGGACGAAGTCCATGTTGACACGGGTCATTTTGTCACTGAGCATGCAATGGCCGAGCATGGTGAGGGAGTAATGCGCCTCTTGCTGCCAGACGATATCAGCGCTGAGTCCTGCGTCCAGGAGAACGTTGACTCCGTATCGTGAGATGCCCGTGGCGTCACTGATTTGGGCGACTGTTGCGCCGTCCTGCTTTTGTTTGCGTAGGTAGTCGAGGATGCCTGTGTCTCTCATGGTTTTGACGACTTGAAAGACAACAGGGGCGAAGGCGATCCGCTGTGCGTCTGCTTTGGCTTCGAAGGCTGATTTTTCGTAGGGCTTTTTGTAGTAATCCATGCAAGTGGCCTCTGCTTCTGTACTTGTGGGTACTCTAGAATACAAATAAAATCAGAAGTTTATTCCCATTGTACTGGTGGACTTCTGAAGACGCTCCTACCTAAAGTATCATATTCACGATCGAGTGTCCTAAAGGATCTGATTTTGCTGTTTCTCACGATATGATGTACTGTTTCTTCCAATGGCCTTCATGTGGCACCACCATTCTTTTGCGTTCTGTGAGGTGATGATATGGAAGAACAACTTTCACAACACGTTGAATTGCTCCGAAAAGTGAGCCTGTTTGAGGAGCTCCGGGAACGTGAGATTCGCCAGATCGTTCCGCTGTTACAAAAGCGGTCTTTCTCACGTGGTGACGTTGTTGTGGCTGCACAAGGACTCGATAACTCCCTTTTCCTCGTTGAGACCGGGCAGTGCAAGGTCTCATTGTTTGATGGTGATGACAAGGACAAAGAGGTGATCCTTGCCATCTTGAAGGAGGGGGATTATTTCGGCGAAATGGCCCTCCTTGACGAAAAACCGCGCAGCGCCAATGTGATCGCGTTGAAAAAAACCCAGCTATACGAACTAAAGCGAGATGATTTTCTCCGGTATGCCGAGGCTCATCCTCAAACATTGATCAACATGCTCAAGCAGACCTTCGAGCGTTTGCGGAAGGCCGATTCTATCTGTCGTGATCTCGCGTTGCTCGACGTGTATGGTCGTGTCGCGCGTCGATTGTTGGAGATCGCTGACAAAGAAGGTGAAGATTCAGATGGAGGGATCTTGATCCAACCACCTTCACAGCAACAACTCGCCGGGATGCTTGGGACCAGTCGAGAGACCGTAAACCGCGTGATCTCGGAGTTTGTCAGGACTGGCTCCATCAAAAAAGATGGACGTAAATTGTTGATCTCCAACGCCGCCATGCTTCGTGCCCAAGTCGGTGATTGAATGTGCTCTTCTCTCTTTATCATCGGTGGTATCGTGTCAGTGGGAGTCTGTAGCATTGTTTGGTGTTGAACGTCCACTCAGGCGTTTTGATCTTGCCTCTCTTGGGAAAGGCATACCAGGGACTTGTCGACTGTCCTGGGGCTTTGAGGACGTGAAAGCTCTGCGCAGGCATGTAGCTTTGTGCCAGTAAAAAGACCTTTTTTCCTCTCTTGTTGGTCGCTTCGTCGAGTAGCAAAATGGCATGTCCAGGTTGTCCTTGTCTCCACCCCACGAGAAGAATGTCACCGGCGCGGGCTGATCGACATTTGATTTTTTTGAGTTGATGTTCAAGAGACGTCGTGTTCGAGTAAGCCATCACAAAACGCATGTAACGGCGGTAATTTTTGTAAGTCTTGTCACTTCTTCGCCTTTTGCTCCATCGGGGGGCACGTCTACGACGAAACATCGGCCGTAGACCTCTCTGCCAGTGCTTCCAGGGGTTGGGGCTTCCATCCAAAAAGTTGAAGGATGTGTATCTCTGAAGCCCTCGATACCACAGATACTCACTCCAAACTCTCATGACAGCGTCCGCACATTGTTGAAGATCTCTTCTTCCGATATCGAGGTCGATGACACCTACGTGGTGGGATTGTGAGGGTTTCTTGCGACCATCAAAGTAGTAGACAGCGCTCCCACGTGGTTGGATGGGCAATCGTCTCATCCACCATAGGAATGAGCGTTTGGATGCCTTTGTTCGGACAAATCCACGAGGTGGACGGAATCTCTTTTGTAGTGAGCTTCTTTTGTGTTGAGGCGTTGATTGTTTCCAGCGATGAAGGGGTTTGCTGTAACTCGTTGTTGGCACCAAGAGAAGGGTCATGGCCCAAATGGTGTGAGAGAGAAGAGCACATTTTGTCATCGCTAAACTCCGTGGTGTGAGGACGCAGGCTTATTTTTTTTGACTCGTGTTCCTGAATTTGAGCCTTTCATGAGTGCCATAGTATCCTTTGAACATCGTTGCATCAAAAATAGTGCACTTGGATGTGAAGATGATGAAGAGTATGTACACTTTTGATGAATTCTGTTCCCTGATCGCTTACATTTTTGTGACATGTGTGCTTGGGAAAAATGACCCAAGATTTGTTATGTAAACTCATTTGCGCGATCTCCAATGATAAACGAACTCCAAAGGTCGGACACAAGGCCCGACCCTACGGAAAAAATCTGTGTGGTAGATACGTATTGTCTCATCTGTCTGTCCCTACGCCATTGTCTGGAAGATCCATCATTTCGCGCCATCGACATTCAAGCAAGGCTGTATACAGATATCCTGGTACACCGTAGTTCCCAAGCGAAAACCCATCGTTCACTTCGACTAGAAGTGTTTGTCCGTCTGAAGTGACTGCCCAATCCATTGCGAATCCAATGGGGGCAGATGTGTAGGACAAGAGGGCTTCTTTCATGACGTTTTTGTCCGGAAATGTGATGGGATCGCCTTTGTAATGGGAGACATTGACGATGTCACCACGAAGAATCGTGGCACGCCATTCACTCCTCATCTCGATGACTTCCTGGATCAGGACAGGTTCATCGCCTGGGACATTTGCCATAGGGATGAGATCTCGGAAGGCGTGTACAACTTTACCCACGAATAGTTTTTGTCGGATTGGTTTCACGTGGACTGGAAGTTTTGATGGTTCGTGAGTTTCCCAGTGGCGGACTTCTGCCATTGTTGTCTCGAAGATTTTGCGTCCTACGAACGCTTCGAGCTCTTCTGGAAAATCGAGCGCAGGTGGAGAGGGTCTTCCTGCTCGTTCAACCGCTTCGCGGACTGCGCCTACAGGGCCGTAAAAGATACATGAATCAGCTTCATGTTGGAGGATAGAGTCAAATGCACCTGATGATAATTCTTCTCTTTCGAAGTCGATGACTTCGTATCCTCGCTCCCAAAACCAGTAATTTGTTTGTTGTGCCTGGAGGTAGCGAGGAGAACCTTGTCTCTCTTTGTGGCTGTAAACCTTCATGTGTACACTCTCCCGATTCTTTTTGCCTCCGCATCTTGGCTTGAAATGATATGATATGTCAAAAATACTTCCCAGTATACCGTTGATCAATCGTCTTTGAATCTGGAAGCTCCCTATGTCTTTGCATTCGCAAAATGGGACATGAGCTGATCGTTTGTGGTATGTTGTGTTGACTCGACAGACTCATATCCAGATTCCAATGTGTTTCTTTTTCTTTCTTTGTGTTGGTGGCTTGTATGCTTTCTATATTTTGGCGTTGTTTGTTTTTTTGTTTGGGTGTTTTGGTTGCATTGTCAGGGTGTGATTGTGGTGAGACGAGAGGTCGTGAACCCACCATTCTTAAAACAAATCTTGCAGCCGATCGTCTCGTGATTCCAGCCTCTCAGGAGACTGCATCATTTCAGCTCTTTGCGGAGGGGATTCGTGCGGCTGATATCCAAAACATCCAGATTATCGAAGATGAGCACAATGTCTTTACTTTGTTGAAGAGCCCACAAACCCCTCTCTCTTTACAGCCAGGAAAAGAGAGAGGGGTGCAGATCACCATCCAATTTGCCCCCAAACACAACAACACAATTTACAAAGCACGTATCGCAATCTCCTCGAACAATAGCTCAAATGTCGATTCCGAGGGGAGGTTCTACGTAGAGCTTGCTTATTCTCCAGGTTTCCCAGATCCCGTACTTTGTCGTGAACGACTCGATTTTGGGGCCTTGGAGCGAGGGGCTTCAAAGACGCTCACTTGTCAGGTCAAAAACAGGGGGGATGCGGCATGGAAAGTCTCAAGCATTCGTTATGAGAGCGAGAAGGGTGATGAGGTTTTTCGCATCGAAGACGTCTCCGCCCCCTTTGCCATCGAACCAGGTGAAACAAGAGAGTTTAAGGTGAGCTACTCCCCAAAGACGTATCCACCAAAGGAATCACAGGGGGTATTTGTCTTTGAGAGCAATCTTGAGACGAGTGATGATTCACAAAAGCTCAGGCTTCGTGTCGTTGGGACGATCAAGGTACCACTTGTCGAGCTTATCCCTGTTTATCCGCCTTGTTCGGGAAATGAGAGTTGCCAAAACATCGATGTGAGATTG
>MDTD01014818.1_pt1 | contig 18364 bp, 15 predicted proteins | sample 811221 | NCBI WGS metagenome assembly MDTD01 (sample SAMN05326646, study PRJNA326480) | marine metagenome | isolation source: seawater | place: Pacific Ocean: South West | collected 2011 | reverse complement strand
TGCGGGCATCCTCCAGCCGCAGCGGCGGCAGGGCCGGCAGACCGGCGGCCGGCGGCGCCGTGGGGTCGCCGGCGAACAGGGCCGCCAGCCGGTCGGGCAGGGGGCCGAGCGGTTGTTCGGCGGTCAGGTCGACCGACAGGCGGAGGCCATGGATCTCGACCCCGTCCACCTGGCCTGTAGCGACCAGGTCGCCGGGCGCATAGGCGATCTCGATGCGTGCCGCGCGGTGGCCGCCCAGGTCGACGTCGTGCAGCGCCGCGCCGCGCCAGTCCAGACGCACGACCTCCGCCCTGCCGGCAATGCCGGCGCGGTCCAGGGCTGCCGCCAGCAGCCCGTTCGCCAGGGGCAGGCGGGCGAGCCAGAAAGCTGCCGCCGCGACCAGGAGGATGCCGCAGAGGGCCGCCGGGATGATCCAGAGCCATCGCATGGGTGCAGGGTAGAACAATTCACGGCGGCCGATAGGTCCCGCCAATCGGTCTGATCGGGACAAACGATTTCACATCGGCTTTGAGTGCGACTAATTCTCAGTGCGAGGACGTGATGCGACGCACAACATTTGTTGCGGCGCAGAACGGCCCGGAAGCACACCGCGAAGTCAGACGCTGGCGACAGCGCTCAGAGATGGAGAGAGTTTGATGTCCTTGGTCAATTCCGAAGTGAAGCCGTTCAAGGCAACCGCCTTCAAGCAGGGCAAGTTCTTCGAGGTCAGCGATGCCGACCTGCGTGACGGCTGGTCCGTCGTCTTCTTCTATCCGGCCGACTTCACCTTCGTCTGCCCGACGGAGCTGGAGGACCTGGCCGACAATTATGCCGAGTTCCAGAAGCTCGGCGTCGAGATCTACAGCGTGTCCACCGACACCCACTTCTCGCACAAGGCCTGGCACGACACCTCGCCGGCGATCGGCAAGATCGACTACACGATGGTCGGCGACCCGACCGGCACGATCAGCCGCAATTTCGAGGTGATGATCGAGCAGGACGGCCTGGCCGACCGCGGCACCTTCGTCATCGACCCGGACGGCGTGATCCAGATCGTGGAGATCAATGCCGGCGGCGTCGGCCGCGACGCCAAGGAACTGCTGCGCAAGGTCAAGGCCGCGCAGTACGTCCGCAACCATCCGGGCGAGGTCTGCCCCGCGAAGTGGCAGGAAGGCGAGAAGACCCTCGCCCCCTCCCTCGACCTGGTGGGCAAGATCTGAGCGCCCGCCGGTTCGTCTGACCTGCGGCGGTCCCGGTCGCGCGATGCGCGGCCGGGATGCGCCGGCGGGTCGGCCAGCCCCGACATCACCGCCACAGGCGCATCCGCCCCGATCGGAGGAACGAAGATGCTGGACGACAATCTGAAACAACAACTGCGCGGCTATCTGGACCGGGTGACCCAGCCGGTCGAACTGGTCGCCGCCCTGGACGACAGTCCCAAGTCGCAGGAGATGCTGGGCCTGCTGCAGGATATCGAGAGCCTGTCCGACCGGATCGCGCTGGTGCAGCGCGACGAGGAGGGCGTGCGCAGGCCCTCCTTCGCCATCAACCGCGCCGGTACCGATGTCGGCGTGCGCTTCGCCGGCCTGCCGATGGGCCACGAATTCAACTCCTTGGTCCTGGCGCTGCTGCAGGTCGGCGGACATCCGTCCAAGGAATCGCCGGAAGTGATCGAACAGGTGCAGGCGCTGGACGGCGCGTACCGCTTCGAGACCTTCTTCTCCCTGTCCTGCCAGAACTGCCCGGACGTGGTGCAGGCGCTGAACCTGATGAGCGTGCTGAACCCGAAGATCCGGCACGAGGCGATCGACGGCGCGCTGTTCCAGGACGAGGTGGAGGCCCGCGGCGTGATGGCGGTGCCCAGCATCTACCTGAACGGCGAGCCCTTCGCCCAGGGCCGCATGACCCTGGAGCAGATCCTGGCGAAGCTGGACACCGGCGCCGCGGCGAAGGCGGCGGAGAAGATCGCCGCCAAGGACCCCTTCGACGTGCTGGTGGTCGGCGGCGGCCCGGCCGGTGCGGCCGCGGCGATCTATGCCGCGCGCAAGGGCATCCGCACCGGTGTGGCGGCGGAACGCTTCGGCGGCCAGGTGCTGGACACGATGGGGATCGAGAACTTCATCTCCGTCGCCCATACCGAGGGGCCGAAGATGGCCGCCGCGCTGGAGAACCACGTCAAGGAATATGACGTGGACATCATGAACCTGCAGCGGGCGGAAAAGCTGGTGCCGGCGGTGGCGGGCGGCCTGCACGAGGTACAGCTGGCCGGCGGCGCGGCGCTGAAGGCGAAGACAATCGTCCTGGCCACTGGCGCGCGCTGGCGGCAGATGAACGTGCCGGGCGAGGACGAGTATCGCAACAAGGGCGTGGCCTATTGCCCGCACTGCGACGGTCCGCTGTTCAAGGGCAAGCGGGTCGCGGTGATCGGCGGCGGCAATTCCGGCGTCGAGGCGGCGATCGACCTGGCCGGCATCGTGGCCCATGTCACCCTGATCGAGTTCGACGACAGGCTGCGCGCCGACGAGGTGCTGCAGGCCAAGCTGCGCAGCCTGAAGAACGTGGCGATCGTCACCTCCGGCCGGACGACCGAAGTGACCGGCGATGGCGCGAAGGTCACCGGCCTGACCTATGAGGACCGGAAGTCCGGCGAGATGCACGAGGTCGCGCTGGAGGGCGTGTTCGTGCAGATCGGCCTGCTGCCGAACACGGAATGGCTGAAGGGTGCGATCGCCCTCAGCCCGCGCGGCGAGATCGAGGTCGATGCCCGCGGCGAGACCTCGGTGCCCGGCATCTTCGCCGCCGGCGACGCGACGACCGTGCCCTACAAGCAGATCGTCATCGCCATGGGCGAGGGCTCGAAGGCTGCCTTGTCTGCCTTCGATCACCTGATCCGCATGGCCCCGGCCGAAGCGGAGGGGGAGGCGAAGGCGGCCTGAGCCGGCTTCCGTTCCCCGCCAACCGGCAGGATGCGGCGTCGCCCCGCGCGGCGCCGCATCTTTCTTTCTCTGCCCCCCGGCCGGCCGCTATCCTTCCCGTCAAACAGGGCAAAGGGGAGGAAGCGTCGCCAGATGACAGACGGCAAGGGGGAACCGACGGGCAGGCTGCTCGTCGCCAATCGCGGCGAGATCGCCATCCGGATCTGCCGCACCGCCGCGGCGCTGGGCATCACCAGCGTGGCGGTGCATCCGGCGGACGATGCGGCCGGCCTGCATGTCCGCATGGCGGATGCGTCCGTGCAGCTGCCGGGGCGCGGCGTCGCCGCCTATCTGGACATCGCCGCGGTGATCGACGCCGCCCGCGCCGCGGGCGCGACGATGATCCATCCCGGCTATGGCTTCCTGGCGGAGAATGCGGATTTCGCCCGCGCCTGCGCAGGCGCGGGCCTGGCCTTCGTCGGCCCGTCGCCGGAGGCGCTGGCGCTGTTCGGCGACAAGCACGCCGCCCGCCGGCTGGCGGCGGCGGAAGGCGTGCCGGTCCTGCCCGGCACCGCGGCGCCAACCGACCTGGAGGCGGCGCGCGATTTCCTGACGGGCCTGGGGCCCGGCGGGGCGGTGATGGTGAAGGCGGTGGCCGGCGGCGGTGGCCGTGGCATGCGGCCGGTGACCGACCCGGCCGCGCTGGAGGAAGCCTTTGCCCGCTGCCGGTCGGAGGCGGAATCCGCCTTCGGCGACGGCACCCTCTATGTCGAGCGCCTGCTGACGGCGGCGCGCCATGTCGAGGTGCAGGTCGTGGGCGACGGCGTTGCGGCGGCGCATCTGTGGGAACGCGATTGCTCGCTGCAGCGCCGGCGGCAGAAGATCGTGGAGCTGGCGCCCGCGCCGGACCTGGATGCCGGCCTGCGTGACCGGTTGCTGCAGGCGGCGGTGCGGCTGGCGGCCGCCGCCGGCTATCGCGGCCTGGGCACGATCGAATTCCTGGTCGACCCGGCAGCGGGTAGCTTCTTCTTCATCGAGGCCAATCCCCGCCTGCAGGTCGAGCATACGGTGACCGAGGCGGTGACCGGACTGGACCTGGTGGAGCTGCAGCTGCGTCTGGCGGCAGGCGCCGACCTGGCGGCGCTGGGCCTGGACGGGTCGCCGCCGGCGCCGCGCGGCATGGCGATGCAGCTGCGCATCAATACCGAGACGATGACGGCGGATGGCGAGGCGCGCCCTGGCGGCGGCACCCTGTCGGTCTACGAGCCGCCTTCCGGCCCGGGCATCCGGGTCGATGGCTGCGGCTATGCCGGCTATGCCACCAGCCCGGCCTATGATTCCCTGCTGGCGAAGCTGATCGTCCATGCACCGTCGGGCCGGCCGGCGGACCTGGCGGCGCGCGCCTATCGCGCCCTGTGCGAGTTCCGCATTGCCGGGGTGCCGACCAACATCCCCTTCCTGCAGGCGCTGCTGCGTCACGAGACGGTGCGGGCCGGCGCTGTCGATACCGGCTTCGTCGCCGCCCATGCCGGGGATCTGGTCGCCGCGGCGGACCATCCGCAGCTGCATGCACCGGCACCGGGCGCAGGCCCGGCGCCTGCGGGACGTCAGGCCCGTGCGGGCGCACAGGTCGATCATGGCGACCCGCTGGCCGTACTGGCCTATGGCCAGGCGGCCGGCCGCGGCGAGACTGCGGCCGCCGCTGCCGTGGATCGGGCGGTGCCGGACGGGATGCAGGCGGTGCGCACGCCGCTGCAGGGCACCATCGTCTCCCTGGCGGTGGCGGTGGGCGACCGGGTCGCGGCCGGCATGCAGCTGGCGGTGATGGAGGCGATGAAGATGGAGCATGTCATTGCCGCGGAAGGCGCCGGCATCGTCCGTGCCCTGCATGCCGGTCCCGGCGACACCTTGTGGGAGGACGAGCTGCTGCTGGTGCTGGAGCCGGCGGAGGGCGCCGGGCCCGCCGCCGCGGCGGCGGAAGAGGAAGACCTGGACCGGATCCGCCCCGACCTGGCGGAGGTGCTGGCCCGCCGCGCCATGACCGCCGATGCCGGCCGGCCGGCGGCGGTGGCGCGGCGGCGGAAGACCGGCCAGCGCACGGTGCGGGAGAATGTCGCCGACCTGGTCGATCCGGACAGTTTCGTGGAATACGGGCCGCTGGTGGTGGCGGCGCAGCGCCGGCGCCGCGACATGGCCGACCTGCTGGAGCGCAGCCCCGCGGACGGGCTGGTCACCGGGGTGGGGCGGGTCAATGGCTGTCTGTTCGACGATCCGCAAGCGCGGGCGGCGGTGCTGGCCTACGACTATACGGTCTTCGCCGGCACGCAAGGTGTGCACAACCACTGGAAGACCGACCGCCTGCTGGAGGTGGCGGAGCGCGGCCGCATGCCGCTGGTGCTGTTCGCCGAGGGCGGCGGCGGCCGGCCCGGCGACGGCGATTACGGCGGGTTCGTCGGGCAGAACACCTTCCATCACTTCGCCCGCCTGTCCGGCCTGGTGCCGATGGTCGGCATCGTCTCCGGCCGCTGCTTCGCCGGCAATGCGGCACTGCTGGGCTGCTGCGACGTGGTGATTGCCGCGGCCGATGCCAATATCGGCATGGGCGGCCCGGCCATGATCGAGGGCGGCGGCCTGGGCGTATTCGCGCCGGAAGAGATCGGCCCGGTCGCCGAGCAGGTCGCCAGCGGCGTGATCGACTGCGCCGTGGCCGACGAGGCGGAAGCGGTCTCGGTCGCCCGTCGCTACCTGTCCTATTTCCAGGGACGTTTGCGGGACTGGACCGCGCCCGACCAGCGACGGATGCGCAGCCTGGTGCCGGAGAACCGCCTGCGGGTCTACCAGGTGCGGCGGGTGATCGAGACCCTGGCCGACGAAAGCTCGGTGCTGGAACTGCGCGGCGGTTTCGGCCGCACCATGGTCACCGCCCTGGCGCGGGTGGAGGGACGGCCGGTCGGCATCGTGGCGAACGACCCCGCCCATCTGGGCGGCGCCATCGACAGCGACGGGTCGGACAAGGCGGCGCGCTTCATGCAGCTCTGCGACGCCTTCGACATCCCCCTGCTGTTCCTCTGCGACACGCCGGGCATCATGGTCGGGCCGGAGGCGGAGCGCACCGGCCTGGTGCGCCATGCATCGCGGCTGTTCGTCGTCGGCGCCAACCTGTCTGTGCCCTATTTCACCGTGGTCCTGCGCAAGGCCTATGGCCTGGGCGCGATCGGCATGGCGGGCGGCAATTTCCGCGCGCCCAGCTTCGCCGTCTCCTGGCCGACGGGGGAGTTCGGCTCGATGGGGCTGGAGGGACAGGTGAAGCTGGGCTACCGGGCGGAGCTGGCCGCGATCGAAGATCCCGCGGCCCGGCGGCAGGCCTATGACGAGATGGTCGCCGCCGCCTACGAGGAGGGCAAGGCGCTGGCGCGCTCCACCAGCTTCGCCATCGACGACACCATCGACCCGGCGGAAACCCGGCACTGGCTGGCCAGCCTGCTGGCGGCGCAGCGCCCGGCCCCGCCGCGCGAGGGCAAGAAGCGGCCGATGGTCGACGCCTGGTAGGGCGGCAGCTCAGCATTTCCGGGCGGGGCCTGCTATGGTTGCAGTGCAGCATGGTCCGGCATCCGCCGGGCCGGCGCCTTTCCTGCCAGCCGGATGATGAGCGACATGACCCGAACCGAAGCCGTGAGACTGCCCCCAACCGGACGACCATACCGGGAGGGTGCGGCATGAAGGCGATGCTCTGCCATGCCTTCGACGGGCCGGACGCCCTGGAACTGGGCGAGGCCCCGGCGCCGGTCCCGGCGGCGGACGAGGTGCTGATCGCGGTCGACAGCGCTGCCGTCAACTTCATGGATCTGCTGATGACCCAGGGCGGCTATCAGCTGCGGCCGGACCTGCCCTACGTGCCCGGCACCGACGCCGCCGGCACGGTGGTCGAGGTGGGCGCCGGGGTCACGGAGTTCAGCCCCGGCGACCGGGTGGTCGGCACCGGCTGGTACGGCGCCTTCGCGGAGCGCATGGCGGTCAAGCAGTGGCGCTGCACCGGGGTGCCGGAGGAGGTCGACCTGAAGACCGCCTCGACGGTGGCGCAGGGCTATCTGACCGCCTGGTACAGCCTGGTCGAGCAGGCCGGCCTGCAGCCGGGCGAGACCCTGTTCGTCACCGGCGCCGCCGGCGGCGTCGGCCTGGCGACCGTCGATGTCGGCCGCATGCTCGGTGCCCGGGTGATCGCCGGCATCGGCGACGATGCGAAGGCGGACATCGTGCGCCGCTACGGCGCGTCGGAGGTGATCAACCTGCGGACCGAGGACCTGCGCTCGCGGATCAAGGAACTGACCGACGGAAACGGCGTCGATGTCTGCTTCGAGATGCTGGGCGGCGAGACCTTCCTGACGATGGGCCGGCTGATGGCCTGGAACGGCCGGCTGATGCCGATCGGCTTCGTCGCGGGCGAGATCCCGGCGCTGCCGATGAACCTGCCGCTGCTGAAGAACTATGCCGTCGTCGGCGCCTTCGTCGGCGCCTGGAACGACCGCTGCCCGGAGGAGTCCGCCGCGGCCCAGCAGAAGGTTGTCGACCTGGTCGCGGAGGGCCGCCTGACGCCGCATGTAGACCGCGTCCTGCCGCTGGCCGAGGCGGCGGAGGCGATGCGCCTGGTCGCCGACCGCGAGGTGCAGGGCAGGGTGGTGCTGGAGGTCGCCGGCGGCTGACCCGTCAGTTCGACGCCGCGGGCGCCGACGCCGGTGCTTCCGCCGGCGCCGACAGGCGGCAGGCGAGCACCTCGCCCAGCGACTGGCCGATGGCGGCGCCGGCCTCCTCGGCGGTCTTTTGGGTGATGTCGGCCCCGGCCTGCGACAGCTGCTGCAGGTTGCCCTCAAGCTCTCCGAGCTGCGCCTCCAGCCCGGCGATCCGTGCATCCAGGCGGGCCGCCGCTTCGTTCGCCGATTCGCCTGCATTGCTGCGGAAGGCGGCGAGGTCGCTGCGCAGGCCGGCGATCTCGTCCCGCAGGGCGCCGGGCTTGCCGGGCAGGTGCGCGGCCAGCGCCTCGGTCACGGTGGCGGTTACCCGGCCCGCGGCATCCTCCGCCCGGCCGATCGCGACCAGCACTAGGATCGCGGCCAGGATCACCAGCACCGCGGTGGCGTTCACCAGTGCGAGGAGAAGCTGGCCCGGCAGCCGCCGCAGCCGCTGCGACAGCGCGCTCTGTTGAGAGTGCGAAACTTGCTCGGACACCGGAGCCCTCCGTTCGACGATGGCAGGCGGCTGGTCTAGCACCGTGCCGCAGTGGCGGCTACGCTTTTGAGCATCCGCCGCCGGCATGGCTGCCGGCCGGTGACTGCGCTAGGGTCGGTGCGACCCCGCCCGTTGCCCGGGCGCGGCCGAGCCGAGGGGAGCCGCCATGACAGAGTCCGCCGCGCCGCTGCGCATCGACATCGTCTCCGACGTCGTCTGCCCCTGGTGCATCGTCGGCTGGCGGCAGCTGGCCGCCGCGCTGGAGCGCACCGGCACCTCGGCGGAGATCCACTGGCACCCGTTCGAGCTGAACCCGAACATGGCGCCGGAGGGCCAGAACCTGCGGGAGCATCTGGCGGAGAAGTACGGCACCTCGGATGCGGATTCCGCCAAGGCGCGGGAGCGGCTGACCGCGATCGGCGCCGAGCTGGGCTTCACCTTCGCCTATACCGACGACATGCGGATGGTGAACACCTTCCTGGCGCACCAGGCGATCGACTGGGCGGAGACGAAGGACCGCGCGCACGAGATGAAGATGGCCTTGTTCGCCGCATTCTTCACCGAACGCCGCGACGTCTCCGACATCGACGTGCTGGCGGAGGTGGCGGGCGGCATCGGCCTGGACCCGGCGGAGGCCCGGCAGGTCCTGGAGGCGGGCATTTTCGCCGACCAGGTGCGGCAGAAGGAGGCGTTCTGGACCGATCGCGGCCTGCGCGGCGTGCCGGCGGTGATCTTCGACCGCCAGCACCTGGCCACCGGTGCGCAGGGCATCGACCGCTACGAGGCGATGCTGCGGCAGCTTGCGGGTCAGGGCGCGACACAGCCCGCGGACTGACGAACCCGCCGGCCTGTCGCTACCGGGCGGAAGTCTGCGCCATCACCGCGACGCCGCCGATATGCAGGCGCGGCGCCTGGCCGGCGCTGCGGTCCGTCCGGTGCACCAGGCTGTCGAACTGGCCCAGGATGCCGATGCCGTCGCAGGTGACGGCGATCCCGGCGGGCAGGGTCAGCCCGACCGACCCCATGACGTTGATCACGCTGATTTCCGTGAGACCGGGAGCGAGGCTGGCCTCGCGCAGATCCAGTTCGATCGAGCCCATGATCGCCAGGACGTGCAGCCGGGCGGGGACCTGCCAGGCGCCGCGCCGCTGGCTGCTGGACAGGATTGCCGTGACGCGGCCGCCGCTGCCGCCATCCGCATCCGCGCCGGACGGCGGCCGGCCCCCCGCGTCCGGCGCGACGGCCTTCTCCGCCTCCGGCTCCAGCACCACCCGATAGGCGCGCACCGGCTCCGCGATATGCTTCACCCGTTGCGGGCCCAGGTCCTGGAAGGCGGGCGCCAGCCGGTCGCGGATGCTGTCATGCACGGTGCCGGAAACGGAGATGCCGCCCGGCGGCGCGATCTCCTGCATGCGGGCGGCGACGTTCACCCCGTCGCCGTAGATGTCGTCGCCGTCGACGATCACGTCGCCCAGGTTGATGCCGATGCGGAACAGCATCCGCTCGTCGTCCGGCAGGCCGGCGTTGCGGGCCGCCAGGGCGCGCTGGATCTCGGTCGCGCAGCGCACGGCGTCCAGCACGCTGCCGAATTCCACCAGGATGCCGTCGCCCATCAGCTTCACGATGCGGCCGCGATGGGCGCCGATGCGCGGATCGATCAGGTCGGCGCGGTTGCCGCGCAGGCGGGCCAGGGTGCCTTCCTCGTCGTCATGCATCTGGCGCGTATAGCCGGCCACGTCGGCGATCAGGATCGCCGCCAGGCGCCGCTCGACCTGTTCCATCTTTCCCTCCGCCCCTGCCTGCCCTGTCCCCGACGGTAGCACCCGGGCCGGAGGCCTGCGACCGCCGGCGCCTGTCCGATTGTCTGCGGCGCCGGTTGCGTGCAAGGCTTCCGTCCGCGCCGCCCGTCCGCTCAACGACCGGCGGCAGCCGGCGCCAGACGGGAGGACGCGCAGCATGTGGTTCAGCACCAGGGCCGACAGCCGCCCCTATCACCTGGGCACCTACCCGCTGGAAGGACTTCCGCGCGACCCCTCTGTCGCGATGGCGGAGGCGGCACTGGCGCCGATCGCGGCGCCGGCCTACGACACGCCTGCCGAGGGACCGCTTGCGGCCGCGCTGCGCGACTATCTGGGCATCTTCGCCGCCAATGCGGTGCGCGAGCCGGCGGCGGCGAGAGCGCCGGTGCCCGACGACCCGCAGCGCCGCATGGTCGACGTGAAGGGCTATGCCTATTTCATGAACGCCTCCCAGGTCGGCATCTGCCGGCTGCCCGACAATGCCTGGTGCCGCGGCGCCGAACGGCCGGCGGGCCACGACCATGCCGTGGTGCTGCTGCTGGCGCATGGCCGGGTGCCGGAGCAGGGGAATCCGGCCCGCGATTGGGTCGCGCCGGCGGTGCGGGAAGGCGCGGACTGCCGGATCGGCGGCATCGCCGTCTGCCTGGCTGGCCATATCGCCCAGCTCGGCTGGTCGGCGGAGCCGCATGTCGTCGGCGCCGGGTCCGTCGATGCCGAACGGCTGGCGGTGCTGGCCGGCCTGGCGGTCCGCGACCCGGACAGCGGGCGCCTGCGCAATCCCTATGTCGATGCCTTCTCGCTGGCGGTGGTGACCACCGACTATGCCCTGGCGGTGGACGAACCGCTGGCGCCGGCGGCGCTGCGGGCGAAGGGGCCGGCCTACTGGCTGGGCATCAACGGCGCCACGTCTGGCCGCGAGCGCCGGCGTCGCGCCCGGCGCGCGACCCATCTGGGCGCCTACCCGATGGAGACGGTGCGGCGGGTGGAGCGGCCCACCACCCTGATCTTCGACGAGGAGGTGCCGCGGGTGCCGAAGCGCGCAGCCTTTTTCGACCGGGCGCTGCGCGGCGACCTGGGGGAGAAGGCGCAGAAGGAACGGCATCGCTTTGCCTTCAAGCAGCCGCACACCGCGGGCATGCTGCCGTCGATGCGCGCGATGGTGCCGCGGCAGGACGGGCCGGTGACGGCGACCGCCGATGCCGCCCGCTTCGGCGATCCCGCCGCCAATGCCCGCGCCCTGAAATCGCTGGCCTATTTCCTTGGCGCCGATGTCGCCGGCATCTGCGAGGCGCCGGCCTATGCCTGGTTCTCCCACGATGCCCAGGGCGAACCGATGGCGGTCAAGCACCGCTATGCGGTGGTGATGCTGATCGACCAGGAATTCGACACCATGGAGGGCGCCTCCGGCGACGACTGGATCTCCGGCACCCAGTCGATGCGCGCCTATCTGCGCGGCGCGGAGATCGCCGGCGTGATGGCGGAGACCCTGCGCGCCGAGGGCTTTCCCGCCCGCGCCCAGACCAATGTCGACAGCGACGTGCTGCACATCCCGCTGATGCTGCTGGCGGGGCTGGGGGAACTGTCGCGGATCGGCGAGCTGGTGCTGAACCCCTTCATGGGGCCGCGCCTGAAGACCGTCGTGATGACCACCGACATGCCGCTGGAACCCGACCGGCCGATCGACTTCGGCCTGCAGTACTTCTGCGGCAATTGCCACAAATGCGCCCGCGAATGCCCCTGCGACGCGATCCCCTGGGGGCCGAAGGTGATGTTCAACGGCTACGAGATGTGGAAGCCGGATGCCGAGCGCTGCGCCCGCTACCGGCTGACCAATGCCCGCGGCTCCGCCTGCGGCCGCTGCATGAAGACCTGCCCGCTGAACAAGATCGTCACCGCCGACGGGCCGCTGCTGCAGCGCATCGCCAGCTGGTGCGGCATCCATGCGCCCTTCCTGAAGCCGCTGCTGGTGCCGCTGGCCGTGCGCCTGGACGACGTGCTGGGCAAGGGCGACCTGAACCCGGCGAAGAAATGGTGGTTCGACCTGGAGGTGGTGGACGGCATCTGCGTGGCGCCGGTGAAGGGCGTGAACCGCCGCCGGCTGGACCCGTCGCGCCGCCTCGATCCGGCGAAGCAGAAGATGGCCTACTACCCTGCCGCCGACATGCCGGTGCCCAACGACCTGGAGCCGCAGCCCGCCGACCGGAAGAAGGCGATGGCGCGGGCGGCGGACCTGGAGACGCCGGCCGGGGCGGCAGCCCGGCATGGCCGCGGCGAACCGCCGCCGGCGCTCTATACCGCCACGCCGCCGCGGCCCGGCGGTCCCGTCGGCACGGTGGCGGCGCCGTCGGTCTATGGCGGATCGACGGTGCGCGCGCCGGACCGGAATCAGGCCCGCTGACCGGTAAGGCCGTCGACCAGGAGCCGGACGGCCTTACGATAGGCGGCGGCGTCGCCGCCCTGGGCAATCGCCAGCGCCGCCCGGTCGAACGCGGCTGAGAGCAGGCCGGCCAGGGCCTCCAGCGGCAGATCGCCGATCCGGCCCTGGTCCCGCGCCATTGCCAGGCCTTCCAGAAGGGTGCCGCCTCCCGTCGCCCGGTCGATCCGCTCCATCTGCGCGATGCCCAGCACCACCGGCCCCTCCAGCAGCAGCAGGCGCGCGCGGCCGGGGACCGCCATGGCGTCGAAATAGCCATCCGCGCCAAGCCGCAGCGCCAGCAGCGGATCTTCCAGCCCGGCCGTGCGCTGCGCGATGGCCTCCGTCACGCCGGCCGCTTCGGCCTCAACCACGGCGCGGAACAGGTCGGCCTTGTCCCTGAAGTGATGGTAGAGCGCGCCGCGGGTCACCTTCGCCTGCGCCACGATCTCCGGCGTGCCCGTTTCCGCATAGCCCTTTGCCGCGAACAGCGATCGCGCCGCCGACAGAAGTGCGGCCCGGGTCGCCGCGGTGCGCTGCCGGTTGGAGCGCACGGTCTTGCCCTCTTGCATACATGCAGCCTGTATGTTTATAAACCTACATACAGACTGTATCTTTTTCGCCAGAGGAGACAAGGCATGAGGTGCACGCAGTTCTACCCGGTGATCATGACCGACCGGGTGCAGGCGACGGCCGCCTTCTACACGGACCATTTCCGCTTTCGTCCGGCCTTCGAGAGCGACTGGTACGTCCACCTGCAATCGGCCGAGGATCCCTCGGTCAACATCGCGGTGCTGGACGGCACGCATGAGACGATCCCGGAACAGGGCCGGGGCCGGGCCTCAGGTCTGCTGATCAATTTCGAAGTCGCCGATGTCGACGCGGAATATGAGCGGCTGCGGGCGGCCGGGCTGCCGATCCTGCTGGCGCTGCGCGACGAGCCGTTCGGCCAGCGGCACTTCATCACCCGGGATCCGAACGGCGTGCTGCTGGACATCATCACGCCGATCCCGCCCAGCGCGGCATATGCCGCCGCCTATGCCGAGGCGGCGCGCCCGGACTAGCGGCCTGCGCGGGTGTCGCGGGTCGGCCGGCCGCTCAGGCTCGGCCTGCCTGCGGCACCCGCGACCCATGGCCGGTCCGGTGCAGCAGCCACAGCAGCACCAGGCCGATCAGCGGCACGCCGATATCGGTGAAGAACACCACGCCGGCATTGCCGGGCGCGTAATTGTCGTGCGCCACCATCTGGTAGACATGGCCGCCGGCCGCCCCCCACAGGAAGCAGGTCACCGCCACCACGGCGGCGACCCGGTAGGCGAAGGCGCCGCGGAAGGCGATGAAGCCCAGCACGGCGAAGCCGAGCGAGGCGAAGCCGACCTCCAGCTGGAACGGGCTGTCGGCCCAGCCGATGAACTTCGCCGCCATCTGGCCGAAGAAGACGTGGATGACGAAGTTGTAGAGGTAGCTCACGCCGATCGAGAACAGGAAGAACCAGGCGGCCAGCGCATCGACGACCATGGCGGCGCTGCGCGGCGCCGGCTGCACGGCGATCGCGACGAGGGAGAACAGAAGCCCCAGCAGCAGCATCACCAGGGTGAAGTTGCTCAGGACCAGGAAGATCAGGCTCTCGATCATGCGCGCGGCGCTCCAGGAAACCGGTCTGGGCGCAGACTAGCACAAGCGAAGCCGGTGCAGGTTGATCCGTGCAGGCCGGCCGGCGCGCGGCAAAAGGGTCATCGGGCGGTGGTCAGGCAGCGGTCAGGCGCACCGGAAGGCCGCCGACCGGCTGCGGGATCGGCAGCCGCCGCCAGGCGGTCGCGCTGCCATCGGCCGGGGCCAGCCGCCGCCGCGACAGCAGCGCCACGGTGAAGGCCTTCACCTGCATGGTCGCGAAGTTCATCCCGATGCATTTGTGCGCCCCGCCGCCGAACGGCGCCCAGGCGAAGCGGTGGCGCCGGTCCTCGGCCCGATCAGGCGCGAAGCGCTCCGGATCGAACCGTTCCGGATCGGTGTAGAGCTCCGGCGAGGCCATCACCAGGCCGGGCGAGACCTGGACCCGTGCGCCCGCCGGGATCCGGTAGCCGCCCCATTCGAAGTCCTGCACCGCGCGCCGCGGCAGGAAGGGGACCGGCGGCATCAGGCGCAGCGCCTCCTTGAACACCCATTCCGTCTGTTCCATCCGTCCCAGGCTGTCCAGGGTCAGGGCTGCGCCGTCAAGCGCGGCGACCTCCTCGGCCAGCCGCGCCTGCCATTCCGGATAGGCGGCCAGCGCCCAGGCCATCTTCGCCAGTGCGGTGGAGGTGGTGTCGTGGGCCGCCATCAGCAGAAAGTTGAAATGGTCGACGATCTCGTCGTCGGTCCAGCGATTGCCCTCCTCGTCGGTGGCCAGGCACATCTGGGTGAAAAAGTCCTCGCCGCCGCCATCGCTCGCCACCTGGGCGCGCCGCTCCGCGATCAGCCGGGCGAAGCGGTCGTTCAGCCAGGCGCGGCTGCGCACGCCGCGCCGCATCGCGGTGAAGGGCAGGGGCCTGCGCACCAGGCCGATTGTCGCCCGCACCTCGTCCACGAAGGCGGCATTGACCCTGTCGATCTCCGCCGAGCCGGCCGTACCCGGGTCCGCCTTCAAAGGCCCGTGGTTGGAGCCGCTGCCGGTGTCGAACCCCATGAACACGGCGCCGCCGAGCCGCAGGGTCAGCGCCTTCACCGCCGGGTAGAAGCGGAACGGCGTGTCGACCGGCCAGTCGGCGACCAGGCGATCCAGCTCCTGGTTCATGCGGGACAGATAGTCCGCCATCGCCGGCGACTTGAAGGCGGCCTGCATGATCCGCCGGTGCCGGCGATGGTCGTCGAAATCGCGCAGCATCAACCCGCGCGAGAACAGGCGGGCGATCACGTCCCAGCCATGCTGGCTGGAGAAGATCCGGTCCCGGTCCATCAGCACGAATTCCAGCGCGTCGGGACCGCTCAGCGCGACGGCCTGGTTGCCGAACATGCGGTAGCGATAGACCTCCCCATAACGGGCGATCGCCGCCCGGTGGAAGGCATAGCCGTCCTTCACGATCGCGACCGTATGGCCGATCAGCGGCGGGGCGGACGGTCCGGGGATGTGCGACAGGTCGGCACGCGGCGGTGCCCCGCGCTGCGCCCCATGCTGATCGGGGGCTGCGCTATGGGTGTCCTGCAGGTCGGCGATGGCCATGGCGGCTCCGGCGTTGGCGGTTCCGGTCGTCTGCTTCGATCCTAGCGCATAGGGACCGGTCTGTCCGGCCGCCTCCCGCGATCGCGGTGGGGGATGGCGACGGCGGCGGGGCAATTCATCGGGCAGGCGGCGCCATGCCCGCGGGGGCAAGCGCCTCGTGCGGGGCCGGTGTCGTGCAATCGCCGGCCGCGGCCACGGCCGCGGTGCCGTGGCCGCGGCTGTCTGCCCGTGTGCCCTCGACCCAGGCGATGGACATCGCGAGAAGCACCAGGCTGCACAGCAGGAAGAAGCAAGGCGGCGAAACGGCAAGACGCCGGCGTCGCCGGCGCCGGTACGGCAGGCCTGAGGCGCGGTCGTCCGGGGAACAATGGTCCGCTTCATTCTGGTCGATCATCTGTCCGGCTCCGATCCGGGTGCGCGGCAGCCGGAGCTGCCCTGGCGACACCTTCTGCGCGTGGATGCCGGCGGGAATTGGCCCGCAATGTGGCGAAACCGCGGCTCAGGCCGGCGTGTAGATCACCAGCTTCAGGGCCGGGTCGTCGTTGGACTGGAACGAGGTGTGATCGAACTGACGCAGCCCCAGCTTCGGATGGTGGAAGCGCTTGCGCCCGGCGGTGCCCGTCCGCACGTCGTGGGCCCGCCACCAGTCCCGGAACTCGGGGCAACCGTCGTGCAGCCGGGTGATCAGCGCGACGAAGGCCGGATCGCCGGCCCAGAGGTCGTGCGTCGCCCGGAACTCCGAGACCATGCGCCGGGCCTCGTCCGCCCAGGCCGCGCCGAACAGGTCGCGCACCCTGGGGTTGGTCAGCATCGCCACCAGGACGTTTCGCTCACCCTCCGCCAGCCGGTCGAAGCCCAGCAGCTCCGCTGCTGCCCGGTTCCAGGCCAGAACGTCCCAGCGCCGGCCCAGGACATAGGCCGGCTGCGGCAGGCCCGCGACCATCCGCAGGATCGCCGGCGGCACCTGTTCCGCCGTGAAGCGCCGGCGCCCGCCGGTCTGTGCCAGCGCCCGCAGATGCGCATGTTCCTCGCGGGAGAGTTGCAGGGCGCGGGCCAGCGCATCGATCGTCATCGCGGACGGGGTCACCGCGCGGCCCTGCTCGAGGCGGATGTACCAGTCCACCCCGATGCCGGCCAGCTCGGCCACCTCCTCCCGCCGCAGCCCCTTGGCGCGCCGCCGCCGGCCGCCGCCGGCAAGGCCGACCTGTTCCGGCCGCAGCCGTTCCCGGCGGGCGCGCAGGAAGCTGCCGAGGGGGCTGCGGTCGCCGTCGCCGGGAAGCGGGTCATGCTGGGTCTCATCCATCCCAGGATAATACCAGGCCTGTATGCGGCCGCGCGAGCGGCGGATACTGCCTGCGGTCCAGCGAAGGAGATGCCCCATGAAGGCCGTGGTTCTGAAAGCGTTCGGTACGCCGCTTGCCGTCGAGGACCATCCCGACCCGGAACGCGGCACCGGCGAGGTTGTCGTCGACGTCGCCGCATCCCGTGTCCTGGCCTATGCCGGCGAGGTGTTCAGCGGCGCCAGGGGCTACCTGCTGAACCTGCCGGTGATCCCCGGGGCCGGCGCGGTCGGCCGGGTCAGGGCGGTGGGCCCCGACGCGACCCGGCTGCAGCCCGGCGACTGGGTCTACTGCGATCCCACGATCCGCGCCCGCGACGATGTGCTGGCGCCGGACATCACCCTGCAGGGGCTCAGCGCGCGCGGCCCCGGCGGGCAGATGTTGCAGCGCCATTTCGGCAATGGCGCCTGGGCAGACCAGCTGCTGCTGCCGACGGAGAATGCCGTGCCGATCGGCGAGATCGCTCCCGCCGATGCACCGCGCTGGTGCGTTCTCGGCATGCTGCTGGTGCCCTATGGCGGCTTCCGTGCCGCCGCCCTGCGCCCGGGCGAGACGGTCCTGGTGAACGGGGCGACCGGCGGCTTCGGCGGGGCGGCGGTCGCGGTCGCGCTGGGGATGGGGGCGGGATGCGTGGTCGCCACAGGCCGCAACCCGGCGGCGCTGGCCGATCTGGAACGGGTCTTCGGGCCGCGGGTGCGGGGCCTCCGCTTTACCGGCGACGAGGATGCCGACCGCGAGGCGATGATCGCCCGGGCGCCGGGCCCGATCGACTGCGTGCTCGACATGCTGCCGCCGGCGGCGTCGCCGGCCTGGGCGCGGGCGGCCGTCATGGCGGTGCGGCGCAACGGCAGGGTCGCGCTGATGGGCGGCATCGGCATGAACGGCGGCGGCGGGCTGGACCTGCCCTATGCCTGGATCATGCGCAACGGCATCACGATCCACGGCCAGTGGATGTACCCGCGGGAAGCGGTGCCGGAAATGGCCGCGATGCTGCGGGCCGGGCTGATCGGGCTGGACCATTACCGGATCGCGACCTTCCCGCTCGACCGCGTGGCGGAGGCCGTCGGCCATGCGGCCACGCATGCCGGCCCGTTCAGCCAGACGATCATCTGCCCCTGACCCTGCAGGCGGGAAGCGCGGGAACCGCCGGTTCGCGGGTGGCCGACAAAAAAAATCGGCAGGACCGAAAAAAAGCGATTGACCTCCCCCCGCCCCCATCGTACAAGGCCGGCCCGCTCGGGAAGGAACCGGCGGCCCGGCCGCAAGGCCCGGCACCGACCTCCTGGGCTCCCGCACCAGACCGGTTGCAGCATCCACTGCGATGCCGCGGTTGGGTTGGGCGGGTCCGGCGAAAGCGGCAGGTCCGCGATTGCCCGCGCTATTGGACATTGTTGGAAGTGTGGAAGGATTTTTGTGGGCGGCGGTGCTCTGACGAGTGCTTGTCTGCTTAGGGAAATCTTTCGCTAAGAAGCCAAGTGCGAGTTCGGGTCTTTGGG
>MDTD01174703.1_pt1 | contig 18367 bp, 13 predicted proteins | sample 811221 | NCBI WGS metagenome assembly MDTD01 (sample SAMN05326646, study PRJNA326480) | marine metagenome | isolation source: seawater | place: Pacific Ocean: South West | collected 2011 | reverse complement strand
GGTGGGTCGCGAAGACCGGAGTCGGCGCGCCCGACCAGTCGCCGTCGTCCTGATCCTCGAAGAGGTAGAACTCGAGCTCGAAGGCCGCCGTCGCGCTCAGTCCGTGTTCGGCGAGCCTGTCGCGCATTCGCGCCAGAACGTGGCGCGGGTCGCACAGAAACGCCTTGCCGTCCCGGTCGTGCATGGAAAGCAGGACCTGTGCCGTGGGCCGGTCCATCCAGGGTACGAGATTGAGCGTTCCCGGCACCGGCCAGCACACCCCGTCCTTGTCGCCGGTCTCGATGTGCATTCCCGTTTCCTCGACCTCGCGGCCCCAGACATCGAGGCCGAAGAGGGAGAACGGCAACGCGACTCCATTTTCGAAGACCTTGCGCAGGGCGCTTCCAGGAAGCCACTTGCCACGCAGCACGCCGTTGCTGTCTGGCAGGATGACCTCAAGCGTGTCGAGATCGCCGTGACGCTCCTCGAAGCGTCGCACCACCTCCTCCCAGTTCTCGCAACTGGCCGGCCGGCTCCAGGCCGCGCGCCGGGTGTGCAACATGAATGCCTCCGAGGTCGATTGCCGAAACTGTGAAAATGTGATCACTTGTCGGCAAAGCTGTCAAGCGAGGCCGGAGACGGATGGTGGATGAAAGGGGCCGGATATCGCGGCGCACGCCGTCGCCAGCCCGGCGTGAGGCGGCGGCCGGGATGACCGGGCCGGTTGCGGATGCGGCGGGCGAGCAGGCGATATCCGGTGAGATGCCCGGGCCGAACGGTTCCCCCCAAAGAGGTGTGAGGCGGGGCGAGGTGGAGCGCGCCCTGCGCGATGCGCTGTTGACCGGCCGCTTCGTTCCCGGACGGCCTGTGACCTTGCGCGGGCTCGCCGGAGAGCTGGGTGTGAGCCCGATGCCGGTGCGGGAGGCCCTGCGGACGGTGGCTGCGGGCAATGCGCTGGAGATCCGCGAGAACGGGCGCATCCAGGTGCCGCGCATGACGGCGGAGCGGTTTGGCGAAATCCTTGATGCACGACTGCTTCTGGAGCCGGAGCTGGCGCGCCGGGCGGCGCCGACCCTGGGGCGCGGGGATGCGGCGGAGCTGGAGGCGATCGACACGGAGATCGACGCCAGTCTCGAGAACGGCGATGTGGACACCTACATGCGCCTCAACCACGCCTTCCATTTTCGCATCTATTCTGCCGCCGGTTCGAGTGTCATCCTGCCGCTGGTGGAAACCCTTTGGCTGCAGTTCGGTCCCTTCATGCGTACGGTCTACGGTCGGCTCGGAACGGCCGCCCTGGTGGACCATCACAAGGAAGCGGTGTCCGCGATCCGTGCGGCGGACACCGAGGCGCTGGCGGCAGCGGTCGCGGGAGACATCCGCTGCGGGATGACGCTTCTGGCGGATGCCGGTCTGGCCGCAGATTGACAATGGACGATATGTGATCACAAGATTGGCGCGTTGAGGTCGAGGCGCGCGATCGGTCCTGCCCGGGACCGGCGGCTTCGTCAGGTGCATCCCACGCGCGCCGGAAAGGCAGGACTGTCGTGAGCAAGAAGAAGAAAGTCGCGCGCCAGATCGAAAGCCGGCGCGGCGTCGCCTCCCTGGACGAGGCGCGCATGTGGCTTTCGGAGCGTGGCATCGAGGACATCGAGTGCATCGTGCCGGATCTTGCCGGCGTCGCGCGAGGCAAGATGATGCCGACGGAGAAGTTCTTCTCCGGTCCGGTCATGACCATGCCCTCGTCGATCTTCGCCCAGACCATTTCGGGCGACTATCCGCCCGACGACGAGCGCTTTCAGCACAATCCCACCGACGGCGACCTCTTCTTCCGCGCCGACTATGCGACGTTGACACGCGTTCCGTGGGAGAGCGATCCGACCGCCCAGCTTATTCACGATGCCTACACCCGTGACGGCATCCCCGTCGAGACCTCGCCGCGCAACGTGCTCAAGCGCGTTCTGGCGCTTTACGAGGACGAGGGCTGGGATCCGGTGGTCGCGCCGGAAATGGAATTCTACCTCGTGCGCCCCAACACCGACCCCGACTATCCGCTGGAGCCGCCCACGGGCCGCTCGGGCCGTCCGGAGGTTGGCCGACAGTCCTATTCCATTTCGGCGCTCAACGAGTTCGACGACCTCATCGACGACATCTACGACCTTTCCGAGGCGCAGGGTCTGGAGATCGACACGCTGATCCACGAGGAGGGAGCGGCGCAGATGGAGATCAACCTGCGTCACGGCCACCCGCTGGAACTGGCCGACCAGGTGTTCCTGTTCAAGCGCACCATCCGGGAGGCGGCGCTTCGGCACGAGATGTATGCGACCTTCATGGCCAAGCCGATGACCAACCAGCCCGGCTCGTCCATGCATATCCACCAGTCGGTCATGGACAAGGAGACCGGCGCCAACATCTTCTCGCGTGACGACGGAGAGGCGAGCCGGGAGTTCCTGTCCTTCATTGCCGGTCATCAGGCCTATCTTCCCGCCGTGACCTGCATCCTGGCTCCCTACGTGAATTCCTATCGCCGCTATACCCGCGGGACCACGGCGCCGGTGAACGTGCACTGGGGATACGACAATCGCACCGTGGGCCTGCGTGTGCCCAATTCGAAGCCGGCCGCGCGTCGGCTCGAGAACCGCGTGCCCTCGTCGGACACGAACCCCTATCTCGCCATCGCGGCGTCACTCGCCTGCGGTTACCTCGGCATCAAGCAGAAGCTGACCCCCGGAGAGCCGATTGCGGGGAACTTCAGCGAGCACATGCACGCGCTGCCGCGTGGCCTGCTGGAGGCGGTCGACCTGTTCGGAGAGTGCGATGATCTCATCGACGTCTTCGGCGAGAAGTTCGTCGCGACCTACCGGGCGGTGAAGCAGGAGGAATTCGAGACCTTCATGAGCGTCATCAGTCCGTGGGAGCGCGAGTACCTGCTGCTCAACGTTTGAGGACATGCGTGCCCGGGTGATCAGCCTCCCGGGCATGTGTTCATAACCACGCCCCGCAAGATCGGGACATCAACAACAAGATCGGGAGACGCGCCGCCATGACCGCTGCCTCGAACCGTTATCCGACCGCCGAATATCGCGCCCGCGACGCGGCTCACCACATGCACCCCTTCACCGACACGGGCGAATTGAACCGGGAGGGTGCCCGCGTCATCACGTCGGCGCGTGGCGTGTGGCTCACCGATAGCGAGGGAAAGCAGTACCTCGATGGAATGGCCGGGCTCTGGTGCAGCCAGGTGGGCCACGGGCGTGAGGAGATCGTCGAGGCGGTCGAGAAGCAGATGCGCGAACTCGACTACTACAACACCTTCTTCAAGACGACCCATCCGCCGGTCGTCGAGCTTGCCGACAAGCTCGCCAGTATCGCGCCTGACAATTTCAACCGTGTCTTCTTCTGCTCCTCCGGGTCCGAGGCCAATGACACCGTGTTCCGCATGGTGCGCACCTACTGGGATCTCATGGGCAAGCCGGAGAAGAAGGCGATCATCGGCCGCTGGAACGGCTACCACGGCTCAACACTCGCCGGAACGAGCCTTGGCGGCATGACCGCAATGCACGGTCAGGGCGATCTGCCGGTGCCGGGCGTCCATCACGTCGCGCAGCCCTACTGGTTCGGTGAAGGGGCGGCCATGGATCCGGGCGAGTTCGGCATCTGGGCGGCGCGCGAACTGGAACGCAAGATCGACGAACTGGGCGAGGGCGCGGTGGCGGCCTTCATCGCGGAGCCGATCCAGGGCGCGGGCGGCGTGATCATTCCGCCCGACACCTATTGGCCGGAGATCATGCGCATCTGTCGCGAGCGGGACATCCTGCTTGTCGCCGATGAGGTGATTTGCGGTTTCGGCCGCCTCGGACGCTGGTTCGGCTCGCAATACTACGGCATCGAGCCGGATCTGATGCCGATCGCCAAGGGCGTCTCTTCCGGCTACCTGCCGATCGGCGGGGTCATGGTGTCCGACCGCGTGGCCGACGCCTTTATCGAAAAGGGAGGCGAGTTCTTTCACGGCTACACCTATTCCGGCCATCCGGCCTGTTGTGCGGCCGCGCTTGCCAACCTGGAGATCATGCAGCGCGAGAAGTTGGTGGAGCGCGTCGCCGACGACATCGGCCCCTACCTGCAGAAGAAGTGGATCGCGCTGGGCGACCATCCCCTGGTTGGCGAGGCGCGTATGGTGGGATTGGTCGGGGCTCTGGAGCTTGTGCCCGACAAGGGCGCGCCGGCGACACGCTTCGCTCCCGTGGGCGAGGTCGGGACGCTTGCCCGCGACATCTCCTTCGACAACGGCCTGGTTATGCGGGCGGTGCGTGACAGCATGATCATCTCGCCACCGCTCGTGCTGACGCATGAGGAGGCGGACGAACTGGTCGAACGCGCTGAAAAGACGCTCGACGAAACCTATTCCGCATTGAAGAAACAGGGCCGTATCGCGGCGTGACGCCGCGCCCGTCCGTCGTTCCGGAGACCAGGTCTTGGCACCCGTTCGCAGCCACCATGCGGCGTCCTACTACGCGGCAACCGTGCCCGAGCAACCGCCGCGCCCGTCCCTTTCGGGGGGCGCGCGCGCGGATGTGGCGATTGTCGGAGCCGGCTTCACGGGCCTCAACGCGGCGCTGACTCTTGCCGAGGCGGGGCGCAGCGTTGTCGTTCTGGAGGCGGAACGGGTCGGCTGGGGCGCGAGCGGGCGCAACGGCGGGCAGCTTCACTCCGGCCAGCGGCGCGACCAGCACTACCTGCATGACACCTACGGCCCCGAAATGGCGCGTCGTCTCTGGGAAATGGCGGAAGAGGCGAAGAGCCTGTTGCACGGACGTGCGGCCCGCTACGGCATCGACATGGACTGGATGCCGGGGCTCATCGAGGCGGCGCACAAGCCTCGGTTTGTCCAGGAAGAGTGGGACTACGCCGATTTTCTTGCCCGTGAATACGGCTACGAGGGGATCGAGCGACTGGAAAGCGACGAGCTTGCCGCCGCGATCGGCACGGATCTCTATCATGGTGGCGTGCGGGATCCAGGGGCCGGGCACCTTCATCCGCTCAAGCTTGCGCAGGGGTTGGCACGGGCGCTGGAGACGACAGGGGGTGTCATTCACGAAGAGAGCCCTGTCACGCGGCTGGAGGATCTCGCCGGCGGTCGCGTCCGGGTCGTGACCGAAGGCGGCTTCGTGGAGGCGGATATGGTGCTCCTTGCCGGAAACGGCTATCTCTCTGGCCTCGATGCGGACAGCGAGGCCCGCGTCATGCCGATCAGCAACTACATCCTGACCAGCGAACCTCTCGACGAGGCTGCGGCCGATGCCCTTATCCCCGGGCGTGAAGCTGTTTCGGACAGCCGTTTCGTCGTCTACTACTGGCGCCTGACGAAGGATCGCCGGTTGCTGTTTGGCGGCGGCGAAACCTATCGCAAGGGTGGTCCGCGTGACGTGGCGGCCTTCGTGCGCGGGCATCTGGCCAATGTCTATCCGGAGCTCACGGGGCTGAAGGTGTCGCACGCCTGGGGCGGACCCCTCGCCGTCACCCAGACGCGCCTGCCGTGCCTGCGCCGCACCCGGCCCGGTGTGTATGTGGCCGCGGGCTTTTCCGGCCATGGCGTCGCCATCTCGGGGTTCGCGGGCCATGCCGCAGCGCTCGCCATGCTGGGCGAGAGCGAGCGTTTCGACGTCTTTGCGAAACTGAAAACACCGGCATTCCCCGGCGGGCGCCTCTTCCGCTGGCCGATCCTTGTCCTTGCCATGAGCTGGTTTGCCCTGCGCGACCGGATCGGCTGAGACTGGGTATCAGCCTGCCTGGCGGGCCGATCCCCTGTCGCGGAAGCTTCTGGCCGAGGTTCGTGCCAGAAGGATCGCCGGCACAAGTCCCACCAGAACGATGACGAGCGCGGGCAGGGCGCCATCTCCGAAGGCCTCCCGCGATGCGGCGTTGTAGACGGTGGTCGCCAGGGTCTCGAAATTGAAGGGCCGCAGCAGGATCGTTGCCGGCAGTTCCTTCATGCAGTCGACGAAGGCGAGAAGCAGGGCTGTCAGCAGCACGGGCCGGATCATCGGCACATGGACTTCCCAGAGCACCTTGCCTGAGGTGCGCCCGAGCGTTCGCGCGGCCATGTCGAGGTGGGGCGTCACCTTGCCGAGCCCGCCCTCGATCTGGCCGTGGGCGACGGCCAGGAAGCGGACCATGTAGGCATAGACGAGTGCCGTTCCCGTGCCGACCAGCAGGAGACCCGTCGAGACGCCGAAGGTGGAGCGTGCGAAGGCGTCCACCATGTTGTCGAAGCGAGCGAGAGGGATAAGGATGCCGACGGCCAGAACGGTTCCTGGAATGGCGTAGCCGATGGCGGCAATCCTGCCGCAAACGCGCGTGAGCGCGTTGTGTCGCACCCGCTGGGCGAAAACCAGCACGATCGCGATCACCACGGTCATCAGCGAAGCGATCACGGACAGCGTGAGCGTGTTGGTCATCGCGGAGACCAGCGCCGGCGAGGTCAGTTCGTCGAGCCGGCGGCTGGCGTAGTCCGCAAGCAGCATCGCGGGAAACACGAAGCCGACGAGGATCGGCACCGCGCAGGCGATCATGGCGCCGAGCGCGCGCGCGCCACCGAGACGGTATCCGGGCAATGCCTGATAGCGGGAGGAGGTGACGTGGAAGCGCTGACGCCGGCGGGCATGGCGCTCGATCCACAACAACGCGAAAACCAGCGCCAGCATCGCGACTGCAAGCTGGGAGGCACCGGCCAGGCTTGAGCGGTTGATCCAGGTGTCATAGACCGAGAACGTCATGGTCTGGACGCCGAAGAAGGTTACCGCGCCGATGTCGTTCAGGCACTCCATCAGCGCAAGCGACACGCCGACGACGATCGCCGGGCGGGCAAGCGGCAGCGCCACGCGGAAGAACAGCCGCATGGGGCCCGCGCCCAGCGTGCGTGACACATCCAGCGCGCAGGCGGACTGGAGCAGGAAGGATGCTCGTGTCGTCAGGTAGACGTAGGGGTAGAGCACGAAGCCCATGACGAAGATGGCGCCGCCAAGGGAACGCACCTCGGGAAACCAGTAGTCCCGTGAGGTGGTGAAGCCGAAGATCGCGCGGATCACGGACTGGACCGGACCCGTGTAGTCGAGAATTTCGACGTATGTGTAGGCGATGATGTAGGTGGGCACCGCCAGCGGAACGAGCAGCGCCCAGTCGAAGAAGGCGCGTCCGGGGAAGCGGCACATGGTCACGAGCCAGGCCGTGCCCACCCCGAGGGTAAGTGTCAGCGCGCCGACACCGGCCATCAGCAGGAAGGTCGTCCACAGCGAGCGAGGGAGCACGGTGCCGACCAGATGCGTCCAGACGTCTCCCGTCGGCTGGGCGGCCAGAAGCGCGAGCGACAGCACGGGAAGCAGGGTGAGGGCGGCGACGATGACGCCCGCCAGGGTCCACAGCCGGTCGGAGCGTGTCGCGGCTGAGCGCGGTGCCTGCGCGGCGTCGGACCGCAAGGGATGGGACAGGTCGGTCATGTCTGCTCGGTATGGCCGGTCCCGTCGCCCGTCGGCAGGCCGGTCCGTTCGCTCATCGGTGTGTCATGTCCGTTTGCCGCCCTCTCCGGAAAACGGCAAAGGCGCCCGGTCATGGACCGGGCGCCGGAAGCTTGCGGGGATCGCGCCAGGATCAGCTCGCGGGACCGTCGTTGTAGCCGACCTTGTCGACCAGCTCACTGGCGGTCTTGCGGTTCTTGGCGATCTCCTCGAGCGGCAGCGTATCGGGCTTGAATGTGCCCCAGGACGCGACCAGCTCGGACGGCTCGATACCCGGCTCGACCGGATATTCGTTGTTGGCCTCCGCGTAGATCTTCTGCGCCTCGTCCGAGCTGAGGAACTCGATGAGCTTCATCGCTTCGGCCTTGCTCGGCGCGTGCTTGGCCAGGATCATGCCCGAGATGTTCACATGTGTGGAACCGTCCTCGAAGGTCGGGAACAGGATCTTGGCGGAGTTCGCCCATTCCTTCTGTTCCGGCTCCTTCTCGTTCTGGAGCATGGCGCCCATGTAGTAGGTGTTGCCGATCGAGATGTCGCACTCGCCCGAATAGATGCCCTGGACCTGGGCGCGGTCGTTGCCGGCGGGCTTGCGGGCGAGATTGTCGCGCAGACCCTCGAGCCACGTCTCGGTGGCTTCCTCACCCTTGTGGGCGACCATGGCTGCGAACAGGGCAACGTTGTAGACGTGCTGGCCGCTGCGGGTGCAGATGCGTCCCTTCCACTTCGGGTCGGCCAGCTCCTCGTAGGTGATGGCGTCCTGCTCGACGCGATCCTTCGAGGCGTAGACCACGCGGGCGCGGGTGGTGACACCAACCCAGTGGCCTTCGGAGTCACGGTACTGCGCGGGGATGTTCTCGTTGACCACGTCCGACTCGATCGGCTGGGTGATGCCCAGCTGCTTGGCGCCGTCGAGGCGCCCGATGTCGACGGTCAGCAGCACGTCGGCCGGCGAGTTCTCGCCCTCGGCCTGGATGCGCTCGCTGAGGCCGCTCGAGGCGAAGATCACATTCGTCTTGATACCGGTTTCCTCGGTGAACGCCTTCAGCAGCGGCTCGATGAGGAACGGCTGGCGATAGGAATAAATGTTCACCTCGCCGTCGGCGAAGGCCGGCGTGGCGCCAACTGCGGCGAGCACGAGGCCCGAGACCAGGGTCTTGCGGGTCTTGTCGAGGAAGCGTGTCATCACTGTCTCCAAACGGTCAGGGGTCAAGACCCTGACGTGGGGGGATATGCTCGAGATGACGTTAGGACACTCAAGCGCGCGTATCTTAAAAACAGGAGTGTCCGTGTCAAGATATATCGGGTGCGAAATCAATAGTTTGGAATGATTATAAAGTCGCGGGTTCCCGTGCGCGTGGGCCGCTGGCGGGAAATGCGGCGCATCCGCCGCATCCAGGATGCCACTTCGTGTCGACGCGGCTTCAGACGCGCGGCGTTTCGCCGGCAAGGACACGGGCCATCAGATCCGCGTCGATGTTCTGCCCGCTCAGGATGACGCCGGTGGTTTCGCCTCTGTGCGTGTCGTTCATGAGCGCGGCGAGGGCGGCGGCGCCCGCGCCTTCAGCCAGCGAGTGGGTGGCGCGATAGTAGAGGCGCGTCGCCTCGGCGATCTGGTCGTCGCTGACCCGCACGACGTCTTCCGCGCCTGCGCGGATCACGGCAAGTGCGGCCTCGTCCGGGCAGCGAACGGCCATGCCGTCCGCGAAGGTTGCCGCGCTTGCGGTGTCCGTGAGCGTGCCGCTCTCGAAGGAGCGGGCATAGGCATCGGCCTGGTCGGACACGACGCCGACGACCTTCGTCTTGCGGTTCAGCACGTCGCGTGCGGAAATCACGCCGCAGATGCCCGATCCGAGCCCGATTGGAACGTAGATCACGTCGAGATCCTTGACGGCGCGCAGGAACTCGGTCGCGTAGGTGGCGACGCCGCGCACGAGGTCCACATGGAAACTCGGCACCATGGTCAGCCCGCGCTCCTCCGACAGCATAACGGCGTGCGCCTTGGCTGCATCGAAGTCCTCGCCGTGCTCGATCAGGTCCGCGCCGAAAGCGCGCATGGCGGCATTCTTCTCGCGCGAATTTCCTTCCGGCACGACGATGGTGCAGGCAAGCCCGTAACGCGCGGCCGCAAAGGCCATGCTCTGTCCATGGTTGCCGCGCGTCGCGGAAATGACGCCGGAGCCGCTCGGCAGCCTTTCGGCAAGCCCTTTCATCATGACGAGACCGCCGCGCACCTTGAAGGCCCCGGTCGGCGTGTGGTTCTCGTGCTTGACCCAGGCCTTGCGTCCGATGGCCTCCCCGAGCAGCGGCCAGGAGTATTGCGGGGTCGGGTTCATGGCGCGGTAGACGATGTCCGCGGCATCCTCGATGGCAGCGAGTGTCAGCATGGCAGGTCCGGCGTGAAAGGACGCGCACATCGGTTGCGTGCACGTCGTTTGGAATGGGTTGCCAAGACTGGCCCGGAGGCCACGCGCGGTCAATGCCCGCGCTGGCCGCCGCGTGCCGTTGGGCCTGCCTATTCGGCGAGTACGCGCTGAGGCGGGAAGGTGATCTCGATCAGCGTGCCGTGATTGAGCTCGGAGTCGATGCGGAAGCTCGCCCTGTTTGCCTCCACCAGAGCCTTGGTCAACGGCAGGCCGAGGCCCGTGCCGCCGCCGTGGCGGGCGGTGTGCAACTGCCGGAAGGGCTCCATCGCCGCCGCGAGATCCTGATTGCTCATGCCGAGCCCCGTGTCCCGCACGCGCAGGATCACCTCGCCGCTGTCTTCCAGCGCCGTCGACACGATCACCTGTCCGCCCGGCTGGTTGAACTTGATCGCGTTGGACAGGAGGTTGAGCACGATCTGGCGCACCGAGCGTCCGTCGGCGACGACCTTGGGAACCGACGTCGGCAGGCTGGCGCGAATGATGACGCGCTCGCGGTTGGCCTGCGGCTGCATCAGCGCAACGCACTCGCGGATGATGTCGTTGGCGCAGACCGCCTCGAAGGTCAGGTCCAGCTTTCCCGCCTCGATCTTCGACAGGTCGAGAAGGTCGTTGATCAGGCTCATGATGTGCGAGCCCGAATTGTGGATGTCGCGCAGGTAGCCCTTGTAGCGGTCGTTGCCCACGGGGCCGAAGCGCTCCTCCATCATCACCTCGGAAAACCCGATGATGGCGTTCAGCGGCGTGCGGATCTCGTGGCTGATCTTGGCCAGGAAGTCGGACTTCTTGGAGCTGGCGCTTTCCGCCTGGCGCTTGGCGTCGGTGAGTTCCTCCTCCGCCTTCTTCCACTGGGTGATGTCGCGCAGGACCGTGCAGAAGCGCGGCCCGTCCGCGCCATGGCCGACCCGGCCGATGGTCATGAACAGCGGAATGAGACCACCCGATCCCACCTGGCCGATCACCTCGCGTCCGTCGTTGAGCACGCTCGCGACCCCGTTGCGGGCCAGCCCGTCGAGATAGTCGAGCGCGTCGCGGTGGCTTTCCGGCGCCAGGTAATTGATGAGGGGCGCGCCGTTCATCTCGTCGCGGGAGGCGTTGAACAGGGCCTCCGCCGAGCGGTTCACCTTCACGATGGCGCCGTTCTCATCGAGAATGAGCACGCCGTCGGTCGCGGTCTCGAGCACGGCGTCCATTTCGGCGACCTGCTCTTCCGAAAGGGCCAGTGCGGTCTGTACCTCGTGCAGCCGGTCGAGCGCGGCTTCCTGCGCCGGATCGTGACGGTCGACGAGCGACATCATCAGTGCCGTGTCGTCGTTCCACTCCACGCTGTGCAGGCGGGCCTTCACCGGCTTGGCGCCGCCATCTGCGAGCCGCAGGCGCATGGTGCGCTCGGTCATGGAGCCGGGCAGGGAGCTGGGCCAGTCCTCCGGTTCGGCAAACAGGGCGTCTAGACCGCCGGCTTCCTGCAGGGCGGCAAGATTGGCGTATCCCGACAGCGTGAGCAGCGTCGTATTGGCGTAGATGACGGTATCGTCGGCGATGATCGCGACGCCAACCGGCAGCTTGTCGAGAAGCGACGTGCGCGGCGTGCGCTTTGCCGGTTCGACCGGACGCGCGATGATGCCAAGCGGCTCCACCACACCATGGCCGGCACGCTCTGGCGCCCGGGGAGCGGCTTGTCCGTCCGTCGCATGGGGCTCGGGTTCGGCCTCGTCCGCCGTGCGGGCACCCAGCGCCTCGGCGATCTTGCGGAAGGCGTCCCGCTCCGGCTTCGACAGGCGCGAGGTCTCCAGCGCCGTGTCGACCGGCGTCCCCGTATCGTCCCTCATTGACGCCGGGAGGTCGGGCATGTCTCGCTCGGAGACGGCTTCCTCACCCTCGACGGGATCGGCTTGCTGGTCGTCCGGCTCGATCTCCTCGAACTCGGCTTCCAGGAACTCTTCCACCTCCGCCTCGGGCTGCTGCCGGGGCGCGTCGTCGTCGGTTTCCGACAGGACCACGGCCGCTGCCGCCGAAGCCGCCGCAGCAGCGGCGGGAGCGAAAAGATCCTCGTCCATCTCCAGAACGGAGGAGGGCTCCGCGTTGTCGTCCGTGTCCGTCAGGCCGGCATCGGCAGGGGACGCCGAAATCTCGTCGGATGCTTCTTGCGGCTTCTCTTCGGCACCTGAGACGTCTTCAACGTCCTCGTCCACCGCGTCGATGGCGGCCTCGTCCTCGGGCTCTGCCTCCTCGAGGAAGTCGTTCTCATCGACCGTTGCGTCATCCGCATCGAATGCATGTCCGGTGGGTTCCGGCTCGGTCTCCTCGAGCTCGTCCTGTCCGGCTTCCGGCTCGACAACCGCAGCCTCGTCGTCCGCGTCCTCTTCGGCGGCTTCGGCCGCGTCTGATTCTGGCGTTTCAGACACCTCAGGCTCCGGAGTCTCCCCGGCGTTGTCCGGGGCGTCTTCCAGGTCCGATGCGAGCGCAACCGCCGCGCCATCGGCTGCGGAGGTTGGCGCGATGGCCGCTGCCGCGCCGCTCTCATCAGGATCGCCGGCGGCCTGAGGCTCATCCTGGGCGGGCTGGTCTTCGGGCTGCGCCGGCGTGTCCTCGATGGCCAGGCGAATGCCAAGGGCCTCCGGATCCGTCTCCGCCTCGCCGGTGCGGCACACGCCGAACCCGCGGAAGCCTTCGAACACCCGTTGCCGGTCGAAGGCCGGCAGGGCGGCCATGTCCACCGGAACGCGCAGTGCATGGCCGCTTACCGGCCACAGCACGGTGCGGCCGCTCCACGTGTCGCGGCGCTTCAGCGCGGCGGCGACGCGTCCGTCGGTATCGATTTCGAAGCGTTCGGCGATCTCGTCCCAGCTCTTGCCAACGATATCGGCGGCAAGCGGTCCGAGCGCGTCCTCGAACTCCGGCGAGAGGAAGGTGAACCGGCGCTCCACATCCATCTTCCATGCAAAGCGGATGGCCCGGTCGCGCGGTTCGAAGACGAAATCATCATCGGCATGTGCGGCGAGCGCCGGCGCGGCACGTGGCTCATCGACCGTTTCCTCGTCGCCAGTCCGGGCTTCCTCGACAGTCTCGTCCGTCTCGCTCCCGACGGGCATCGCCTCGGTGAAATCGGCCGGGGCCGGAAGGGTTACATCCGTGCGCGAGTCGTCTGCCACCAGGGGACGGGAGTGGGCTGCCTCCGTGACGGATTCCCCGAAAGTGTTTTCCGCTTCGGCGTGCGCTTCCGCACTCGCCCCGACTGTGGCCTCGGGATCGGTTGTGTCGTCTTCCGAGACGGACTGCTCATCCTGCGAAGGGGCCTCCTCCGCAGAGGGCTCTTCACCCAGAAGTTCCTCCGCGAGCATTTCCTCGGCCGCAAGCGTCTCCGCCGAGAGTGTGTCCTCGCGCCCCGTTTCCGGCAGGTGCGAAGCGGAAACACCCTCCTGGGGCGAAGTGGCGTCAGCGGTGGACGTCTCCGGGGCGTCGGGCTCGCTGGCCTCTTGATTTTCCGAGGTCACGGGCTCGGCGGCAGGCTCCTTGCGTGCCAGAAACCGTGTCGCGCTGGCGAAGGCGAAGAGACCCGTGGCGCTTGCAATGCGTTGCCGCACGGGCGACCCGTCACGGGCATCCGGCACGGTCTCCTCGTCGGCTTCCGGTTCGGATGCGCTGTCGGCAACGTCCTCGCCCGGGGCCTCGTCTGCCGCGATGGCATCCGTGGTGTCGATCTCCGAGATGGCATCCGGCGCGTCAGGGGGGGCGGTTTCATCGACGCCGGCCTGTGCCTCATTATCGAGAAGCACTAGGGTCTCGCCGCTGTCGAGCATCAGCAGAACACTCGCGTGATCGCCGTCGCCAAGCGAAAGCATGGCGCGCGCCGGGGCATGTTTGGCCGCGCGCAGGGCCCTGGACACATCGTCGAAGTCCGGAGTGCCGAGCGTTGAGGAGCTTGCGGCGACCTGACCCTTCGCGTCGAAGACGATCGCGGAGGTTTCGCGTGCGGCGGCCCCGCCTGACACGAGGTCGACGAGTGCCTGCGAGAGCGGCGTGGTCACGGCGGTGCCGGCATCGAGGGCGACAATGAGCGCTCCGCTTTCCCCGCCGGGAAGTGTGATGCGGCGGCAGGAGCAGGTCACCAGCATGACACGCAGGCCGCGATAGAAGCGAAGCCGGTCCGTCGTGTCGCGGTCGACCGGGCCGCTTTCAGCGACGCGCATGATGTGCGGGCGCGCGGGAGCGCGCTCATGGCCGGACAGGTCGGACAGGGCTGCCAGGGAGCGCACGCCGAAGAAGGCGGCTCCGGCCGGATTCGCCCAGAGCACCGTCTTGCCGTCCCGTGCCCAGATCCAGGCCGGTCTTTGATCACCCAGATGCAGGCTCGCGGCCGCGAAGCCGCTCAATGTCATGAAGGTGCTCAACTGGCTGTCCATTGGCATGTCGCCTCCGCCTTTCAGCCCGTCTGGCTCCGCTGTCCCGGCCGCCGCGACTGTTGCACGCGAACAAGGTCGCGGAAATGGCCGTCACTTGGCCTCACTGCGCCCGGTGCGGTAAACAGAGTGTAAATATCGCCTTGCCCACGAGTCGTCCACGTTCCGGGCGGTTGATTGGCCGATTCTTTCCCGCAGTGGTTAACCTGACGTCTGCCCGCTCGAAGTCCCGACGATAGACGGGGCTCCATTTCATCGCGATTTCATCTAGGATCGCTAAGGGTTGCATCCAGGGCGAAAGTGCTCCCGGCGCGGTTGTGTGCCCCCAGACGGAGGCATGCGGTGTTCGGGCGCTTCGGCTTGTGATGTGACCATGTGACGTTTCCAGGGTCGCTGCGATGAATGCCCATTGCAGCCGACGACCAGTGCAACGAACGACCACCGGCAATGCAAGGAGAGGCGATATGACGACGGGCAAGACACCTGGCTTCGAGATCCCCGACCAGATGCGTGATCTCGCCGACCGCAGCGTCGAGCAGGCCCGCAAGGCCTTCGATGACTATATGGTGGCCGCGCGCAAGGCGGTCGGCACGGTCGAGGACCAGGCGAAAACGGCCAAGGCGGACGCGGACAACATCCAGCGCACGGCGCTGGAGTACAGCGAGGAAAACATCGCCGCCGCCTTCGAACTGGCGCAGAAGATGGTGCGCGCCGGAGATGTCAACGAGATGGTGAAGCTTCAGAGCGACTACCTGCGCAAGCAGATGGAGTCGCTGGGCGAGCAGGTGCGCGATCTCGGCGACAAGGCGACCAAGGCGGCGCAGACGGCGGCCCAGTCCGCCGCCCAGTCGGCAACGCGCGGCGGATCCTCCGGCGACTGAGCCAATCCGCAGGCTTGTATATCCAGGGCGGAAGGAGGGCGTGCATCATGCACGCCCTCCTTCCGCCCAATTTTTTTGTGCGTCGCAATAATTATGTTGCAATGCACAAGAGGTGCTCCTATATTGGAGGTCGTACAACGGCGATCGGAGCATGTGTTGCTTGGCGATCGCACGACCTCTTCCCGCACCGCCGGGCAGGCCCCTGCCGGGCGGTCTGGAGCGGAACAAGGAGTTGCAAGCATGACCGAGACGCAGACCAAGACCGCCGCGCCGAAAGCACCGCGCGCCAAGACCACCAAGACCGCTGACGAGACTGTCGTCGCGTTCCCGAATTTCGAGGCTTTTGCCATGCCGAAGATGGAAATCCCCGCCGCCACCCGCGAGATGGCCGAGAAGGGCATCGAGCAGGCGCGTGAGACCTACGCACGCATGAAGACCATGGCCGAGGACGCCACGGACATGATGGAAGACAGCTTCGAGACCAGCCGTCGCGGCGTTCTCGACCTGAACCACAAGGCCCTCGACGCCGCCAAGGCCAACTCCGACGCGACCTTCCAGTTCGCGAAGGACCTGTTCGAGGTGAAGTCGCTGGCCGAGGCGATCGAGCTGCAGACCGGCTTCATCCGCAGCCAGTTCGACGCCTTCACGGCGCAGGCCAAGGACATGCAGGAGCTTGCCACCAAGCTCTCCGGCGAAGTGTCGGACACGGTCAAGGGCGCCGTCGAGAAGGCGTCCAAGGACTTCAAGGTCGCGTAAATCGCGCCTGAACACAGCACCTGTGAAGGGGCCCGCCGCGAGACCGTGGCGGGCCCCTTCGCGCTTGGCGGTTTGTGGTGTCGCGCCCGCTTTCCCTCACCTGTGGACGAGCGTGGTCGCGGCGTGTCGCGGGCTCTTGCATTCCCGCTGAATTGGCACTAGGTTCCGCCACCGAATTGACGTGCAGACGTAGCTCAGTTGGTTAGAGCGTCGGATTGTGGCTCCGAAGGTCGTTGGTTCAACTCCAACCGTCTGTACCATTCGCCTCCTTCCTTAAAATCGGCTTCGGTGACAAGCGCTCTTCGCGGTCCATCGCGATAGTTGCCGGCCTTCCTGCGTTCCCTGCGCGGCACGTTGCGTGTCGCGTGCCCTTCGGGCAGTCTTGTGGAAGGGCTGCGCGGGAGGCGTGCCCGCGAGGTCTGAACGGGAGCGGTCGGGAGCGGTGCCCAGAAAACGACAGGAGCCGCAGTCAGGCGGTCCGTCGGGATGCGGAGGAGCTTCCTTCCGCACGCGCCGTCTGCTCGAAAGCTATTTCGACCTGACACTCCAGATCCAGGATCACCTCGGCGTCGAGGATGTCTCCGATGTGCTCATGCTTGTGCTCATCGGTATCGCGGATCTGCGTGGCGCACCCATGGATGCCGAACTCCTCGCCGAGAAGCTCCTTTCCTCCCGTTCGACCGTAGAGCGCCGGCTGCGCTCCTATCTGGCCTCGGGCCGCGTGCTCAAGGAGCGGCGCGGAAAGTCCGTCGTCTACCTTCTCTCCTTCGACCATCACGAAAAGCCGGAGCCGGACATGAGCGTGGACATGGTTCGCTCGGTCATGGCCATGGTTCTCGACATTTCCAACGATTGACATGGCGTAACAACGTTGCCGTCAAAACATGTGGAAAACTGAAACAAGCATGGATTTACGTGCGAATCGAAAGCCGAGCCGATTCCCCGAATGCTCGGGGCTGGCCAATAAGACCGAAAAATGGCGTACTTTTCGTCAAATTGACGAAGTTTGAGCGGAGGGATCGAGCCATGGCGTTGGGAGACGGCACGCTTTCAACTGAGTCTCATCGTATTTTGAGAATTTACGAGATGTTTTTCGCGCTCATGTTCCGTTTCATGGAAGAGTATGGGGTAAAGGATCTTGGAAATCTGATGATCATCACAACGATTTCCATCGCGAATGCCAATAGAATACATCCTGATATTGAAACGATCTCGGAAGAAACGGATATTCCGTATTCGACTGTCAGGAGAAAGGTCGAAAAACTGTGCGAAGACGGCGTCCTGATCTCGAAAAAAGAAGCGGGAAAGATATATTTTTCGATATCCGATGATGTTGGTTTCGCTCATCCGGATCAAGGGGATGAATTCGTAAATAATATTTTTCAAAGAGATGTATTGGATGCGGTCGTAAAATCCCTTACGGCAATAATATTGGAAAGAAGTAAGTAAAAATCATTCTGGAAAATAGATTAAATTGACTTGTTAAACATTGATTAATTATATTCTACGCATACTCGATCACGACATCGAGCACGTGACCCGGAAGCACATATAAAGCGACACCCCCGGGTCGACCCATCGGCGATCTCGATCGCACAGTGAGGACGAAGCTTGGCATTGGGCCGCATTACCCTGCGGAACCAAACGGGACCCTTGTATCCGCGTCTCGGTCACTGGCCGGCTATAACAAGAAGCGAGGCAGACCATGTCTTGGAACCAGGAACGCGAAGATTTGCTCCGTAAGCTGTGGCTGCAGGGCTTGAGTGCCAGCCAGATCGCCTATGTCATGTCGGGTATCACGCGCAACGCAGTGATCGGCAAGGCTCATCGAATGGGGCTTCCCAAGCGTTCTCCGGCGACGAGCCAGCGTCCCAAGGTCCGCGTGCAGCGTGGAAAGCCCTCTCTTGCCTGCGTCGGCGGTCGTCCCTCCGCCCGTCCCGATGTTCGGGAAGCTCCGGTGCGCGACGAGTTTGCGTTCGCTCTGGCGAAGGCCAATTTCGAGGCCGTTCAGGGTCCTCGCGATGCCAGCGAGCGCGTCACGCTGCTGACGCTGACGAGCCGCACCTGCAAGTGGCCGATCGGTGATCCGGCGGATCCCGACTTCCACTTCTGCAGTGTGGATGCCGAAAGCGGCCGCTCCTACTGCGAGTTCCATCACCGCCTTGCCTATCGCGGCCAGCGCCGCCGGGCCGAGACGGTCGAGACCGCTCCGGCGCGCCAGGCGCGCATCGAAGCCATCGCGGTCTGACCGAACGCGACCGGGTCACATACCCGGTCGTCTCCCCCCACGTATTGGGTTGAACGACGCTCGACCTCCCCCCTCCCGGGTCCTGCGTTGTTTGCCCCGGCGGGACCGGCTTGCCGGTCCCGCCTTTTTTATCTCCACGTGGCAGGGACCGGCTTGCCGGTCCCGCCTT
>MDTD01198794.1_pt1 | contig 18368 bp, 18 predicted proteins | sample 811221 | NCBI WGS metagenome assembly MDTD01 (sample SAMN05326646, study PRJNA326480) | marine metagenome | isolation source: seawater | place: Pacific Ocean: South West | collected 2011 | reverse complement strand
CGCCACGCCTACGACCGGCTGCAGCCTGGTGTTCTTGCGCAGCATCAGGCAGAGCGCGCCGCCCATGGCGGTGATGACCAGCGGCGCGACGATCAGCCAGTCGGCGGCCGCCACCGGCTGGGTGCTCATCGCCTGGGAAATGTCCACGGAAATCTCGGAAGCGGCCATTCTCAATACCCTTGCGGCGGCGCGGTTTCGCCCGTCGGCTCGGCAACGCGCATCTCGCTCGCGTCATCGGTCCCCAGTTCCTGATAGGCGCGGAACGACAGCACCAACAGGAAGGCGAAGAAGGAGAAGGAAATCACGATCGCCGTCAGGATCAGCGCCTGGGGCAGCGGGTTGGCGATCGTCTCGCCAGGCGTCATCAGCGCCTCGGGGATGATCGGCGGCACCTCGCGCAGCAGACGTCCGGAGGTGAAGATCAGCAGGTTCACCGCATTGCCCAGAATGGCAATGCCCAGCAGGATGCGCACGAGCTGGCGCGACATCAGCAGGTAGACCGCGACGGTGAAGAACAGGCCGATCAGGATCGACAGGGCGGCTTCCATCAGTCGCTCTCCCTTTCCTCGAGCGCGAGCGCGATCGAGGAGATCGAGCCCACGACGACAAGATAGACCCCGATGTCGAAGAACAGCGGCGTCGACAGCGGCACTTCCACATTCGCCAGATGCAGGTACCACCACTGGCTGGTCATCCAGGCCTGGCCGGTGAAGAACGACGGCATGCCAGACAGGCCGGCGAGAAACACGCCGGCGGCGGAAATGCTCATCGGGTGGAAGGCGATCGCCCGGCGCACGGCGGCCACCCCGCAGGCGATACCGTAGATGGCGAAGGCGGAGGCCGCGATCAGGCCGCCGATGAAGCCGCCGCCCGGCTCATTGTGACCGCGCAGAAGCACGAAGATCGAGAACAGGACCATCAGCGCCGCCAGATAGGGAGCGATGGTGCGGAAGATGAGCGTTCTCATACGCGGGCCTCCTCGCGCTTTTCATGCGCCTCGTCGCCGGCGGCCCGGTCGAAGGCGGCCGCGCGGTCGGCCTTCGGCCGCACGCGGATCAGGGCCAGGACGCAAAGCCCCGTCAGCATGACCACCGAGATCTCGCCGAAGGTGTCGAAGCCGCGGAAGTCGACCAGGATCACGTTCACGATGTTCCGGCCATGGGCGATGGTGCGGCTGTAGGCCTCGAAGAAGTCCGACAGCGAGCGATCGAACGGCAGCTGCGTGATGCGGATCAGCAGCGCGGCGAAGCCGAAGCCGACCGCCGCCGCGATGGTCCCGTGGATCAGCCGCGGCAGCATCGGACGATGGTCGCGCGGCTGCAGGTTCAGGCGGGTCATGACGAGGGCCAGGATCACCACCGACAGGGTTTCCACCATGAACTGGGTGAAGGACAGGTCCGGCGCGCCGAAGAGCATGAAGATCAGCGCCACCGCGAAGCCCTGGATGCCGAGCGAGACGATGGCCGTCAGGCGCGTGCGTGCGACCAGCACCGCATAGAGGCCCGAGGCGGCGATCAGCAGGACACCCCACTCGTAGAAGCGGAAGGACGGCCAGGAGATCGCCGAGGGCCAGTTGCCGGTCGAGACCAGCGGCACGAGGATCGCGAGCGCGGCGAACAGGAACGTCATCGTCATGTAGACGTCGAGCCTGCCTCCCTGCACAGCGCGCGTCAGGCGGGTCGAGAGCGTCACGATGCCCGCGATCCCCTGGTCGAAGCCCCGGTCCGGGCCCCAGCCGATGGCCGCGAGCACGCCGGCCATGGCGCCACGCAGCCGGTCGAGCGACAGGTACAGGACCACGCCGAGCGCGATAGTCACCAGCGACAGGATCAGCGGCGCGCCGATATAGGTCGGGATGAGATGCAGCACGACATCCGAACGCTCGCCAAGGATGGAGGTCACCACCGGCGCGATGAACATCTCGCCCGTCGCATGGGCAAGCAGCGCCGCCGCAAGACCGGTGAGCGACAGCGCGACGGGACCGGCGAACAGGAGCAGCGGCCCCTCGTGGGCATGCTTGGGCGTCTCGACCTTCGGCCCCATGAAGGGCTTGATGGCGACGGCGGCGGCGATCACCAGCATGAGCGCGTTGCCGAGCACGGCAGTTGCCGTGACCAGAAGGCCGGCCGTGCCGGCCCCTTCCATCGCGTACCAGGTGCCAGCGTACATGTACTCCTTGGCGATGAAGCCGATGAAGGGCGGCAGGCCGCACATGGACAGCGCCGCGAGACAGGCGGCGGTGAAGGTCACCGGCATGGCACCGCGCAGGCCACCGAGCTTCGTCACGTCGCGGGTGCCGGCTTCATGATCGATGGTGCCGGCGACCATGAACAGCGCGCCCTTGAAGAGCGAGTGGGCGAGCAGGTAGAGCGCCGCGCCCTCGATGGCCCGCTCCCAGCTCGTGCCGGTCAGCATGACCAGCAGGCCGAGCGAGGCGACCGTCGTGTAGGCCAGCATCAGCTTGAGGTCGGTCTGGCGCACGGCCAGAAGCGTGCCGACGAGCAGCGTCACGCCGCCAAAGAGCGGCAGGATCGTGGTCCACAACGCCGTGTCGCCCAGCACCGGATGCATGCGCATCAGCAGGTAGACGCCCGCCTTCACCATGGTCGCCGAATGCAGGAAGGCCGACACGGGCGTCGGCGCCTCCATGGCGTTGGGAAGCCAGAAGTGGAAAGGGAACTGCGCCGACTTGGTGAAGGCGCCGCCCAGCACCAGGACCAGCACCAGCGCGTAGAACGGACTCTCACGCAGCATGTCGCCGGAGGCGAGCACACCGGCCATCGAGGTCTCGCCGGTGAGCGACATGATGAGCAGGAAGCCCGCCAGAAGCGACAGGCCGCCACCGCCGGTCACCACCAGCGCCTGCAGCGCGGCGCGGCGCGAGGCGGTGCGAAGGTGATCGAAGCCGATCAGCAGGAACGACGTGATCGACGTCAGCTCCCAGAAGACGAACAGCGTCATCAGGTCGTTGCCGAGCACCAGCCCCAGCATCGCGCCCATGAAGAGGAACAGGAACGAGAAGAACCGCCCCTGATGCGGATGCCCCTTCAGGTATCCGCCCGCGTAGAGAATGATGAAGGTGCCGATGCCGGAGATCAGCAGCGCGAAAAGCGTCGAGAGACCGTCGATGAGGAAGGACAGGTTGACCCCGTAGGACGGGATCCAGGACATCGACGGCGTGAATCGTGCGCCTTCGGCCACTTCGGGCGCGAGCCCGGCGAAGAAGAGGAAGACCGCGGCCGGAACAAGCGCCAGCGGCCATGCGGCATTGTGGCCCATCGCCCGTGTCAGGACCGGCGCCAGGGCGGCGGCGGCGAACGGGGCCAGGACGGCGATGAACGTCGCCTCGGAACCTGGGAGCGGCATGGGCCTCCTCGAAACTGCTTGTCGAAACTGATGACCCGAAAGGCCTCGAATCGACCTTGTAATGGCGTAACGGTTAAGAAATTCGCCTCACATATAACCGCCACATCCCCCCGGGCAAGCGATTTACGCATGTCTTCGCAAGCTTTTCGACGCGAGACATTGCCCCATTGTCACGGGCAAGCCCCGCTCCTATTTGTAGCTGTCGGCACCAGTCCGTCCGCGGGCCCGGATCTTGGGAACACCGGCGCGGGATTTGTTGAACACCCCGAGATTGCCGCCCGCCATGTCCGCGCGCGGAGCGTTCAGACGAGGATCACAGCATGACCGAAACAGCCTCACGCCCCCGCGTCACCAAGAGCGAGGCCGAGTGGCAGGCCGAGCTGACGCCGGAGCAGTTTCACGTGCTGCGCCGCTCGGGCACCGAGCGCCCCTTCACCGGCCCCTACTGGAACACCTTCGAGACCGGCCTCTATTCCTGTGCCGGATGCGGCGCACCACTCTTCCGCTCGGACACGAAATTCGACGCGGGCTGCGGCTGGCCGAGCTTCTTCGAGGCCGTAAGCCCCGATGCGGTGACCGAGATCACCGACCACTCGCACGGCATGGTGCGCACGGAGATCCGCTGCGCGGCCTGCGACGGACATCTCGGCCACGTCTTCCCGGACGGCCCGCCGCCGACCGGCCTGCGCTATTGCATGAACGGGCTGGCGATGACCTTCACGCAGGAGTGAGGGAAGACAGGCGTCCCGCGCCTGCCCGCCCCCCCGCCTTCAGTCGTCGTGGCGGATAATGCCGGTGAGTGCACCGACAAAGATCGCCGCGACGACCCAGGTGAGAAAGAGTTGAACTTTCTGCAGCACGTCGCTGAAGCGATCCCTCCACCCCCTCGCCGGCAATTGGACCCAGGCGGATTCCTGCCCCAAGTCCACAAAGGGCAGCAGCATATCAAACGCATAGAGTTCACTGTTGAACATCTGATAACTGCGCCCCGCTTCCGTATGACGCATCCAGGTCGCGGACGGATTGGTCACAGGCGGGCTTGAGGCGTTCACGATCCTCCGCCACTCGTCCGACAACAGGACAGCTTCGGACGCCGGAACGAAGCGCCCCGAACTCCAGTCGGCACGGATCTGCGGCGTCTGCATCAGGGCATAAAACAGCAATATCCAAATCGCAGACCAAGGTCGCAGACCAAAGCCCACTGCCGTGCCGACAAGACCACTCCAGATGCGATAGGGAAGATTTCGGACCCTGATGGCAATGCGCTGCAGGGGCGAGTCCGCCTCTCTCAGTAGTCGCTCACGTGCTTCGCGCCGCTTTTGCGCCTTCCGCCAGCTGCGGACAGCGGTCTCCGCCTCGTGATCGCCGCTCCGGCCAAAAGCCCCTATAAGTTGATCATAGGGCTGAAAATGGAATTTTCCATTGTGACAGGAGCCCGTTCGAAGCCAGCGTACACGCTCGCTGTGCGCGCTACCGTCGATCCGATCATAGGTCAGCCCCACAAGGCGGACCTTCTTCATCGCCTTCAGGCCGCTCCAGTCATCGACCAGCGTTCCGACACGCGCGAAGGCAAGGTTGACGCAGCCCTTTGCGTAGGCCACCTGCCGCCAGACAAAGCTCTTGCCGACCCGCAGGCGCCCGGCGTCGATCGCCATGCCTCCGCAACCGTTCAGTTTCACGGCCATACAAGACAAGTGGCCGGCGATCCGGGCTCCGGCCAGGTTTACCGTCCCCCTGGTCTCGATCTCGTCGAGCGTGAGATCTCCCGCGATATTGCAGTCGGCAGCCGCAAGGCTTTTCAGTCGCCCCCCGGTCAGATCGAGACTCTTCAGCCTGGCCCGCGTGACGCTAATCCCGTCCGGAAACACGCAATCCCTGAGCACCGTCGCGCTGTGCGCAGTCGTCTCGCTCAGGTCGAGCAAACCGTCGATCCAGGCACCATGGACCCGGATGCCATGCTCATGTGTCCGGAACTGCTCGCAGCCGCCGAGGATCAGGTAGCGCAGCAGGTCCGCTCGGATCGTCCGCTCGGGCGTGGCGCGTTTCGGCCGCATACCGTCACCAAACACGACCAGTTCGCCGCTCTGGCATTCAGCAAGAAGCCGTTCCTCGGCCGGCGTAAGTTCACCGGCGCGGCGCATCTCTTCAATCTGCGTGTAGCTGCGGATGAGCGCCATCGGCCCCGGTCAATTGCTTGCGTGAAATACAACCGCCAGGATATCAGGACGGGCAGCCCCCACAAGTCTGGATATGCGACAGGGATCACCAGACGGGCGGCGTGGTGATCCAGAGAATGCGGGTCGGGCCATTGGCGATGTTGCGAAACTTGTGCGGCAGCGTGCTTTCGAAATAGAAGCTGTCGCCCTCCGCGAGCCTGTAGACGGCCCCGTCGACATAGAGCTCGAGCCGCCCCTCGAGAACGACGCCGCATTCCTCGCCCTCGTGATTGTAGGGATCCTCGCCCGAGCCGCCATCCGTCTCCAGCGCGATCTCCATCACCTGCAGCGCACCCTCATCGCGTGCCGTCAGAAACTCCTTCACCATGCCCTTGTCGCCGAAATCGGCACGCCGGCGCTGGTTGATCCGCACGATACGGCGGCTTTCCTGTTCAAGGGCCGCCTCCGCATCGCCAAAGAGCGCGTGAACGGAGATCTCCAGCACGTTGCACACCGCGCGCAAGACGCGGATCGACGGCGAGGAGATGCCGCGCTCGATCTGGCTCAGCAGACCGACGGACACATTGGCCGCTTCCGCGACCCGCTGCAGCGACAGGCCACGTGCCTGACGCGCCCGGCGCACCGCCAGCCCAAGCGTGCGATCGTCTTCCGTCGGCTCGTCGCCGGTCTCCGCAACACCAGGAGCCTGCGATCCGGAAATCGTCATACCTTCATACGCCCCAAATTCACCACCATGAAAAACCGCCCGTCCGGACTGGACCGCCGATCCGGAGAGCGAGACGCCGGGAAGGGTAAGCGAGATCAATCGGATCGGCAAACCAAAACCAATCAGCCTCCTCAAAAGCCCCCACTTCTTCACCATCATGAACCCCGTGACGAAACCGGGATTGAAACTCTCCAACTTTTCATTATGGTGAAAATCAGGATAGCCGAACGAGATATCCACGCATCCCCGCCTTCGTTCGCCCGCACGGACCGGCAGTGGTGCAACCAGACAACCAAAGGGGAACACGCATGATGAAGAAGCTCGCCGCCACACTGGTCGTATCCATCGGCCTGGCCACGCCCGCGCTTGCCGAGGACCTCACCGTCGGTGTCACCACCACCGGCGTGCCGTTCACCTTCGTGGACACCGCGACCCAGAAGCCGACCGGCGCCATGGTCGACATCGCCGAAGCCATCGCCTCGGACACCGGCATGACCGCCAAGTTCGAGCTGACCGCCTTTTCCGCCCTGATCCCGGCCCTGACCACGGGCAAGATCGACCTGATCTCCGCCGGCATGTTCGCCTCGGACAAGCGCAAGGAAGTGGTCGACTTCTCGACCGGCGTCTACACCTATGGCGACGCCATGTTCGTGGCGGCGGACGACGACACCGCCTATACGGTGGACATGCTGAAGGGCGAGGCCGTCGGCGCCCAGGTCGGCACGGTGTTTGCCGACAAGCTGAACGCGCTGGGAATTTTCAGCGAGGTGAAACAGTATGATTCCCTCGCCGACATCATGCGCGACGTTAAGCTCGGCCGCATCAAGGCCGGCTTCGGCGACAAGCCCATCGTCGCCTACCAGATCTCCCAGAACCCGGGCTTCGGCGTCCGCCTCGTCGAGGGCTACGAGCCCATGAGCCAGGGCACCGTGGCGCTCGCCGTGGCAAAGGACAATCCCGAGCTTCTCGAGACGGTCAATGCGGCGCTCGCCAAGATGAAGGAGAGCGGCGAACTGGCGAAGATCTTCGCCAAATACGGCCTCTGAGACGGTCGCAGCCACCCGACGCGGGGTGAGCCGGCCGCCGGTTCGCCCCGCAGCCGTTCACCGTCACAGGCACCCCGCAGATGAGCACGTTCCTCTCCCAGTCCGCCGAATACCTTCCCTTCCTCCTGTCCGGCGTCTGGCTGACCATCGCCGTCACCGTGCTGTCGCTGGCCCTGGCGACGGCACTCGGGCTGGTCTGGGCGCTCTGCCGCACGTCCGGCATCGCCGCCCTCGCCACCCCCGTCCGCCTGCTCGTGGAGTTCATCCGCGGCATCCCGATCCTGGTCATCCTGTTCTACATCTACTTCGTGATGCCGGAGATCGGCCTCGATCTCACCGCCTTCCAGGCGGGCGTGATCGGACTGGCGCTGACCTATTCCTGCTACATCGGCGAGACGTTCCGCGCCGGCATCGAGGCGGTCGACCGGGGCCAGATCGAAGCGGCGAAGTCCATCGGGATGCGCCAGGGCCTGATGATGCGCAGGGTGGTGCTGCCACAGGCGTTCCGGATCGTCGTTCCGCCCTACGCCAACAACATCATCATGCTACTGAAGGATTCCTCGCAGGTCTCCGTCATCTCGGTCGCCGAACTGACGATGCAGGGCAAGATGCTGGCGTCCTCCACCTTCAACAACCTGACGGTCTTCACGCTGGTCGCGCTGCTCTACCTGTGCCTGACGCTGCCGCTGAACTTCGTCATGCGCCGCGTTGAAGTGGCGATGGGGAAAGCCCGATGATCACCTTCGACAATGTTCACAAGTCCTATGGCACCCACGAAGTGCTGAAGGGCATCGACGCCGAGATCGGCAAGGGAAAGGTGGTCTGCCTGATCGGGCCGTCAGGCTCCGGCAAGTCCACACTGCTTCGCTGCGTCAACGGCCTGGAGACGTACCAGCAGGGCCGCATCGCCATCAACGGCGAGACGGTCGATGCGGGCAGCGCGGGCATCCATGCCATCCGCACACGGGTGTCCATGGTGTTCCAGCGGTTCAATCTCTTTCCGCACCGGACCGCGCTTGAAAACGTCATGGAGGGGCCCGTCCACGTGCTGCGGGAAAACCCGCGCGAGGTGCGCGAGCGCGCCGAGTCCCTGCTGCAGCGGGTGGGACTGTCCGAAAAGACGGACGCCTATCCCGCCGCCCTCTCCGGCGGACAGCAGCAGCGCGTGGCAATCGCCCGCGCCCTCGCCATGCGCCCCGAGGCCATCCTGTTCGACGAGCCCACGTCCGCGCTCGACCCGGAGATGGTCGGCGAGGTGCTGCAGGTGATGCGCTCGCTCGCCGAGGAGCACATGACCATGCTCGTCGTCACCCACGAGATCCAGTTCGCGCGCGAAGTGGCCGACCATGTGCTGTTCCTCGACGGCGGACGGATCGTCGAACAGGGGCCGGCGGCGGAGATGCTGCGCAATCCGCAGCACGAACGCACACAGGATTTCCTGCGCAGGGTCACCCATCCCGTCTGAGGCCAGTCACATGTCCCACACCATTCCCTCGCTCTGGGCGGCGACCGCCCGCCCGCCGCTCGATCTTCCCGCCCCCGAGGGCGAGATGCGCGCGGAGGTCGCGATTGTCGGCGCCGGCTTCACCGGCCTCTCGGCGGCGCTCCGGCTTGCCGGCGGGGGAGCCTCCGTGATCGTTCTCGACACCCATGCGCCCGGCTTCGGGGCCTCGGGCCGCAACGGCGGTCAGATCATCCCCGGCATCAAGATCGACCCGGACGGGATCGACAGGGTCTACGGCGAAGCCACGACGGATTTTGCCGGGAAAACGGCCGACACCACTCTCGCGCTGATCGAAGCCCATGACATCGATTGCGACGCGCATCGGGACGGCTGGATCCAGGGCAGCGTGAAGAAGGCCCATCTGGCGCAGATCGAGCGGCGCGCGGAGCAGTGGCGAAAGCGCGGTGCCAACGTGGCGCTGCTCTCGCGTGAAGAGGTCCGCGCCCGGACAGGATCGGCGATCTTCGAGGGCGGCTGGTTCGACGGGCGGGCCGGCAGGCTCCACCCCCTGAATTACGCAACGGGCCTCGCCGAAGCCGCTCGGACGGCAGGGGCGGACATTCGCGTCGGCGCCGCCGCGACGCAGCTTGCCCGGCAGGGGCGGGACTGGCGCATCGACCTTGCCAATGGCGCGAGCGTGACGGCGGGCCAGGTGATCGTCGCCACCAACGGATACAGCGGACCGCTGTTTCCCGAACTGAGGGCCAGCCTCGTTCCGGCCGGCAGCTTCCAGGTCGCGACGGCTCCGCTTCCAGAGGTGTTGCTTTCGCGCATCCTTCCCGGGCGGTCCGTGGTCTCGGACACGCGCCGCGTCGGAAACTATTTCCGGATCGGCCCGGAAAACCGCCTGATGATGGGCGCGCGCGGCACGTTCACCGACACTCCGGCCGATACGGCATTCGCCCGGGTGACGGGCGATCTGCACGCAACCTTTCCAGAGACGCGCGACCTGCCCATTGCCTACCGCTGGACGGGACGCGTGGCCATGACGGCCGACCACCTGCCCCACGTTCACCAGCCCCTGCCGGGCCTTGTCATGGCAGCCGGATACAACGGTCGCGGCGTTGCGCTGTCGAGCGCCCTGGGGACCGCCATCGGCGCGCATCTTCTCGACGCCGCGCGACCTCTCCCCTTCCGCTTCACCGACATTCGGCCGCTTCCTGTTCACGCCCTGCATCCGGTCTACGCAACTCTGGCGATCTGGTACTACCGGCTGCGCGACGCACTGGAGAGCTGACCGCGATCCGGCGACCTCTCAGATCCCGTTTCGCGCCAGAAATGCCGCGATGGCGGTCACGACCTCCGCCTCGCGCTCACGGTGGAGAATGTGGCCGGCGCCCTTCATCAGAAGCAGGTCACCGCGATCCCCCGCGATCCGGCGGGCGTGGTCGGGCGATCCGTACTGGTCCGCGTCCCCATGCACGGCAAGCACGGGGCAGCCTGCGCTGGCAATCGCCTCGTCCAGTGTCCAGCCGGCGAAGGCGGGATCGAGCCAGGTCCGCGTCCAGAACTCGACCACGAAGCGGGCCTTGTCACCATGGTGGCGGGCCAGGCGGGCGAGGTTTGCCTCCTCCAGAAACGTCTGTTCGGCCTGGCGAATGCCGGCAAGCGTGCGCTCTTCCGCAAAGGACTGGGCGGCGAGCGTCACCAGCCCGGCACAATGCTCCCGCAAGCGGGCCGCCGTCTCGACCGCCATGCAGCCGCCGACCGAGTGACCGCAGGCAACGAAACGCGTAAAGCCCAACGCCTCCTGCAGAAGCGGCACGCTCCCGACGCCTTCACGCGCGATGAAATCGAAGCCCGGACGCCGGCCCAACGGATCCGAACGACCGAAGCCCAGCCGGTCGTAGGCAATGACGCGGCGCCCGGTCTCCCGGGCAAGGCGTTCGGGAAACCGCTTCCATAGGGAAACGCAGCCAAGCGACTCGTGAAACAGGACGAGAGGCGGCAGGCCGACATGGCTCCCCTCCGGATGCGGCATCCACGCGCGCACGAAGCGACGCGCGCCCTCCGGCCCGACGGCCATATCCCGCACGGCAAGCCCCTCAGCCGCTTCGGCGTTCGCCGACATGTTCACCGTCTCCACTCCCTTGCGCCTTCCACCGGCGCCGGCCGTGCTACCCGCCCGGCGTCCGGGCTCTCGCCCGGGCCTGCTCCTGCGCGTCGGAGATACGCGACATGTTGACCTCGATCCAGTCCGCCAACGCCCGCACGCGGGTCGCGGCTTCGCGACCGAGGTCCGTCAGCGTGTAGTCCACATGCGGTGGCACCACCGGATAGGCGCGCCGGTCGACGAAACCGTCCGCCTCGAGCTGCTGGAGCGTCTGGGACAGCATCTTCTCGCTCACGCCACCGATCTTGCGCCTCACCTCGGCAAAGCGCAGCGTGCCGTCGAGCAGCGCGAGAAGCACGAGCACGCCCCAGCGGCTGGTCAGATGCTTGAGCACCTCCCGCGAGGGACAGCCGACATCGAAAAGCTCGCCCCGGCGCAGGCGCTCCGACAGCGACACCTCCCCGGAGCCGGTTGCACCGGCAGCCCCGCCGACAGTCGCGATACTTTTCATCCCTGCAGACATTTCAACCTCTTGCGCCTGCCCATTCAAGGGTCTCGCGGCAGCTGCCCGACTTCATACTAACCTTTATGTGCGTACTTACAATTTGAAAGCAAGAGGCGCATATGGCAGTCAACCGGCCTCACGCGAGCGGGGCCGATCCGAAGCAAGGAGACAGATCCATGATCGCAGTAACCGGCGCCAGCGGCGCACTTGGCCGCCTTGTCATCGAGCGCCTGCTCGGGACGGAAGCCCCCTCCTCCATCCGCGCCCTCGCCCGCAGCCCGGAAAAGATCGCCGATCTCGCCGCGCGTGGCGTCGAGGTGGTCGAGGCCGACTATGACCGGCCCGAGACCCTGACGCCGGCGCTGACCGGCGTGGACCGGCTTCTTCTCGTCTCCTCCAGCGAGGTCGGAAAGCGCGCGCCCCAGCACAGAGCCGTGATCGAGGCCGCACGGGCTGCGGGCGTCGGACTGATCGCCTACACCAGCATTCTCAACATCGACAGCTCGCCGATGATCCTGGCCGAGGAACACCGGGAGACCGAGGCCATGCTGGCCGGCTATCCCGGCACGGTCGTCCTGCTGCGCAACGGCTGGTACCTGGAGAACTACTTTGGCGACGTGGCCGCGGCACTCGCCCACGGCGCGGTGGCCGGAACCTCCGGCGAGGGGCGCATTTCCGCCGCCGCTCGCAGCGACTACGCCGACGCGGCCGCAGCCGTCCTGCGCGACCCGCCGGCGACCTCGACAACCCATGAACTGGCCGGCGACACCGGCTTCACCCGCGCGGAGCTCGCCGCCGAGATCGGCCGCCAGACAGGCCGCGAGATCGCCTTCGCCAACATGGGCGAGGCCGAGTTCGCCGCGCTGCTGGTGAAAGCCGGACTTCCCGAGGGGTTCGCCGCCGTCGTCGCGGATGCCGACGCGGCTGCCGGCAAGGGCGCGCTCTACAGCGACAGCACCGCGCTCTCGACGCTTGCGGGTCACCCGACGAAGACACTGGAAGCAGCCGTGCGCGAGGCCCTGACCGCCGCCGGCTGACAGGGGAACGGGGCCGGCGCGGGATCGCTTCCCGCGTCGGCCCTGCTTGACCGCCTCATCCCTCCCATGGCCGCGCAAAGCCGCGAGCCTCTCGCCGGACATTGGAAACTTTTTCCCGGGCCCTGCGGCCGCGAGGTTCGTACGCCCTTGCAGCTTCGCCACATGAGGGCGCAAAAAGACCGTCCCGAGACACCTCACCCGGACGGCAGACATGAACGACGAAATCTCCCGCGAGCACAAGCCGGCGCTGGTCATCACCTATTGCCGGCACTGCAACTGGATGCTGCGCGCGGCCTGGATGGCACAGGAGCTTCTGTCCACCTTCTCCGAGGAGATCGGTTCGGTGACGCTCGTGCCGGGCACGGGCGGCATTTTCACCATCACCTGCGACGGCGCGCCGGTCTGGGACCGCAAGGCGGATGGCGGCTTCCCGGAAGCCAAGGTGCTGAAGCAACGCCTGCGCGACCTTGTCTGGCCGGACAGGGACCTGGGCCACTCGGACGGGCACAGGCGGGAAGGGTGAAGAGGGTAAGTCCTTGTCAATGAAACCGATGTCGTCCTATCTGTGAACCAATTGGGGGCGAGCAGTCATGGTCCAGGCGGTTCTCTATCACAAGCTCGACAGCGCTTATGACGACATTACCGGGGAACGATACCATTTCCCGAAAATGTACCTGAGCCGCATAGAGCAAACGATCGGCGACTGGATCGTCTACTATGGCCCGATCCCGAAGCGGCGGGGTCGGTTCTACAGTGGCCTCGCCAAAGTTCGCGAGATCGTCGGTGACCCAAACCTAGCCAGCCACTTCTACGCTTACCTGGACGACTATCTCGATTTCGATCGCCTCGTCGACTACGCGGAAGAAGGAGGCTACGAGACGAAAATGTTTCGCGCTGATGGCTCCGTGAATCCCGGGCGCTCAATTCAAGCCGTACGCCTGCTGCTTCCCACCGAATTCGCTGCCATCGTTCAAGCTGGGCTTGCCAACCCCGATGAGTGGCCGGACAGGATTGACCCGCCCGACACTGCGCCTTCGGTCCCAGGTTTTGGTGATGTATCGCAAACGCCCTTCATCAGCGATGAATACGAACGTCCTGTCATTTCCCAACTGCTCAACCGGCCCTTTCGTGACGCCAAGTTTCGCCAGAACATTCGCAAGATTTATGATCGGACCTGCGCCTTTACCGGCCTGAGGCTCATCAACGGTGGCGGTCGTCCGGAGGTTGAAGCCGCGCACATCCAGCCTGTGGAGCATGGCGGATCGGATTCAATCCAAAACGGAATCGCGCTCTCGGGAACGGTTCACTGGATGTTCGACCGAGGCCTTCTGTCGCTGGGAGATGACTTCAGTATTCTGCCGTCCCGGCAGTTGAACTATGATGTGTCGCATCTTCTACACCGAGACATGAAGGCACGGGTTCCCGAACAGCCGCACCTTCAACCTCACCCCCACTATCTGGCCTGGCACCGGGAAAACATCTTCAAGAGCTGATGTCTCCTGACACCGTTGTGTCAGCATGTCGCGAGGTTGCGGAGGACAAAGCCGGAACGCGGGGTTTTCGAACGGCGGCTTTGGGACCATATTGCCGCCATGGCAAAGCGACCGTCCTCCCCTTCCCGTTCCTCCACTCCTTCCGACCGCGGGGCCGCGTCCGGCGACGACCTGCCGCCGGCGGGCACGGGCACACCTGATGGCGACGGATTCGGCGAGGCACCCCAGGCCGCGTTCGAGGGCGTGCCGCTGACCGGCCCTGTCTCCGGCTGGGCAAGCCAGATCGAGGAAGACGCGCCGCCTCGCGCCGAGCCCACGCGGGCGAAGGGCAAGGCCGCGAAGGAACAGGGCAAAGGCACCGCCAGAACCGAAAAGCCGGCCCGTTCGGCGCGCGGCACCTCCATGGGCGCGACCAGCGATCCCCGCGAGCGGGCCTCGGGCGGGCTGAACCCGGTCGCCGGCCTCGACATGAGTCTGGAGGACGCCGAGGAGCTTCTGGCAAAGCAGGTTGCCGAGACCAAAAAGCGCAACAAGGGCAAGGGCAAGGCCGCCAAGCCGGTGATGTCGGACGGCACCACCGGCCACACTGCGACCGTCGAGGCGCTGTCGGCGCTGATCGAGAGCGGCAATCCGCTGCACAAGAACGGCGAGGCCTGGGCGCCGCACCGCCCCGCCCGGCCGGAGAAGTCCGAAGGCGGCGTGCCGATCAAGCTTGTTTCGGAGTACGAGCCGAGGGGCGACCAGCCGACAGCCATCGCGGATCTGGTGGAGGGCCTGTCCGCCGAGGACAAGACGCAGGTCCTGCTTGGCGTCACCGGCTCGGGCAAGACCTACACGATGGCGCAGGTGATCTCCCGCACCCAGCGTCCGGCGCTGATCCTGGCGCCCAACAAGACGCTGGCGGCCCAGCTCTATGGCGAGTTCAAGAGCTTCTTTCCCGACAACGCGGTCGAGTATTTCGTCTCCTACTACGACTATTACCAGCCGGAAGCCTATGTTCCGCGCACGGACACCTACATCGAGAAGGAAAGCTCGGTAAACGAACAGATCGACCGGATGCGCCATTCGGCGACCCGCGCGCTGCTGGAGCGCGACGACGTGATCATCGTCGCCTCGGTGTCCTGCATCTACGGTATCGGCTCGGTTGAGACCTACACCGCCATGACCTTCGCGCTGGAGGTGGGCGAGCGCATCGACCAGCGCCAGCTTCTCGCCGATCTCGTTGCGCTCCAGTACAAGCGCAACGACGCGGCCTTCCAGCGCGGAACCTTCCGTGTGCGCGGCGACACGGTCGAGATCTTCCCCGCCCACTACGAGGACCGGGCCTGGCGCGTGTCACTGTTCGGCGACGAGATCGAGGCCATCACGGAGTTCGACCCGCTCACGGGACAGAAGCAGGGCGAGATGAAATCCGTGAAGGTCTACGCCAACTCGCACTATGTGACGCCCAAGCCGACGCTTGCCCAGGCGATCAAGTCCATCAAGAGCGAGATGAAGCATCGGCTGGAGGAACTCACCGCCCACGGCCGCCTGCTGGAAGCGCAACGACTGGAACAGCGCACGCTGTTCGACCTGGAAATGCTCGAGGCGACGGGCTCCTGCGCCGGCATCGAGAACTACTCGCGCTACCTGACCGGCCGCGCGCCGGGCGAGCCGCCCCCCACCCTGTTCGAGTACCTGCCGGACAACGCGCTCGTCTTCGCCGACGAGAGCCACGTCACCATTCCGCAGATCGGCGGCATGTACCGGGGCGACTTCCGCCGCAAGGCAACGCTGGCGGAATACGGCTTCCGCCTGCCCTCCTGCATGGACAACCGCCCGCTGCGCTTCGAGGAGTGGGACGCCATGCGGCCGCAGACCGTCTGCGTCTCCGCGACACCGGGCAACTGGGAGATGGAGGAAGCCGGCGGCGTTTTCGCCGAGCAGGTCATTCGTCCCACCGGCCTCGTCGACCCGCAGATCGACATTCGTCCGGCCTCCGCGCAGGTCGACGACCTTCTGGGCGAGGTGCGCGAGGTCGCCGCCAAGGGCTACCGCACGCTGGTGACCGTGCTCACCAAGCGCATGGCCGAGGACCTCACCGAGTACCTGCACGAGAACGGCGTGCGCGTGCGCTACATGCACTCGGACATCGACACGCTGGAGCGGATCGAGATCATCCGGGACCTGCGGCTCGGCGCCTTCGACGTGTTGGTGGGCATCAACCTGCTGCGCGAGGGCCTCGACATTCCCGAGTGCGCGCTGGTGGCCATTCTCGACGCGGACAAGGAGGGCTTCCTGCGCTCGGAAACCTCGCTGATCCAGACCATCGGCCGCGCGGCGCGAAACGTGGACGGCAAGGTCATCCTCTATGCGGACCGCAAGACCGGTTCCATGGAGCGCGCCATCGCGGAGACGAACCGCCGCCGCGAGAAGCAGCAGGCCTACAACGAGGAGCACGGCATTACGCCCGAGAGCGTGCGCCGTTCCATCGGCGACATTCTGGAAAGCGTCTACGAGCAGGACCACGTCACGGTCGAGGCGGGCTTTGCAGAGGACGGCAATCTCGTCGGCCACAACCTCAAGGCCCACATCGAGGACCTGGAGAAGAAGATGCGCGAGGCGGCGGCCGATCTCGAGTTCGAGACGGCGGCCAGGCTGCGCGACGAGGTCAAGCGGCTGCAGGAAACGGAACTCGCGCTTGCCGACGATCCGCTGTCGCGCCAGTCCGCCGTCGACGGCAAGACCGGCGGTTACAAGGGCGACAAGAAGTATGGCGCGAGTGCGAACTTGCCTAACACGTCAAAAGTGCGCAAGAATTCCCTGGACGAGATGACCGTGGGCCGGACGGAGGTGCCGCTGTCGTCGGGGCCGCTGCCGTCGAAACCCGTTGCGGGCAAGGACGGGGCATCCCCGGAAGACGACGTGAAGCCTCTGGTGCGTGGCAAGATCGGGGCCGGGTCCTACGAGGATCCAGCGGAGGAGAAGCGCCGCCGTGGCCGCCCGAAGAAGAGCGGGCGTCCGGGGCAGTAGGGCCGCCTCGGCGGCAACTCGCGAAGACAAGGTGTTGCGGGCCGCTGTCGGGATTGCTTGCGAGGTAATCCTGGGCCTGGTCGGCCCGCCTTCGGGTCTGCGGATCAAGAAGCCGCCGACCAGGCACCCTTGGTGTCGCGGCAGGATCTTTTATCAGCGCCTGAAGACCGGGCGCCTGAAGACTGGGCGGCTCTCGACGTTGCCGATGAGCCACAGTGTTTGTATTCCTGTCCCGCTCCGGCTCACGACGGGCTTGTTGTTTCATTCGTTTGATTGACTTGGAAAGGAACTGGTATGACGCGAACGTCAAGAATGGCCCAGGTGCTCGTCATTTCCGCTCTGGCCATCTCCGGTGTCCCATTTACGGCGTACGACGGAGGCCTCGCGCAGGCCGCATCCAGCAACAAGTCCTGGAACGACTTGGCCAAATCCTGGAACGACCCCGACTTTCCGGGCATCGACCCGTCCCAGCGCGCCCATTACAGCTGCACGTTCGACCTCAAGCGCTTCCGCATGAAGCATCAGCAGGTAAAATATTCCGCCTTCGCGAGAGGTCGAGCATTTACAATTACCGGGATGAAGGGTTGCGGCATGAGCGTAGGACAGAGATCCCAGGCCATTGCCGACAAACTCGCGCTCAAGAAGTGTCGCGAGGTCGCTCGCAATCCCGACAAGTGCTACGTCTCCGATCGCACCATCGAAAAGTAAGCGGCCCTCACTCCTCCGGTTCGGTCTCGAAGCGCAGGGGGAAACCATTGGCCTTGGCGAGTTCGGTGGCTTCCGTCGCCTTGGTCTCGGCGACATCGCGGGGAAAGACGGCAACGACGCAGACGCCCTGCTGGTGCGCCGTCATCATGACGCGGACCGCATCGGACTCGCCCATGCGGAAGACGACGGCGAGCACCTGCACGACAAACTCGCGCGGCGTGAAGTCGTCGTTGAGCAGCAGCACCTTGTGCAGGCGCGGCCGCTCTGTCTTCGTACGGGTTTCCGGGGAAAGCGTCGTCGTGTTGCGCTCGCTCATGACCGCCTCGTCGCCCTTTGGCTGCTGTTCTCGTCCAGATGTCCGGGTCCGCGTCCCGGCGTCGCAGCAGGGCCTCCCGGCGGAAGGACCGGGCGCGCTCGTAGTGCGATCGTCGGGAACGGAGCGGCGGGATCGCGGGATCCGGCCCTTCCGGGCCCGTGCCGTGGGGAGTGCATAGCACAATTCGGCGCCCCATGCATCCTCGCGCGCAATCCCGACATCGCACGCGCATGAGACCCTTGCCAAGCCGGGCCCGAAAGCCTACCTCCCGACCATGCTGAAAGACACCCGCTCCCCATCCGCCGCCGCCGCACAGGCCCCCTCCCCCACCGCCGAGGAACGCAGCGTCCCGCAGGCCGCGAAGCACCCGGTCGCCCATACGGTCCATGGCCGTCGCCGTGTCGATCCCTACGACTGGCTGAGGGCCTCGAACTGGCAGGAGGTG